>Ga0326728_10006867_pt1 | contig 30089 bp, 23 predicted proteins | sample MB3enrmetagenome_FD_207602 | JGI IMG/M metagenome (GOLD analysis project Ga0326728, IMG submission 207602) | Lab enriched peat soil microbial communities from McLean, Ithaca, NY, United States - MB31MN | ecosystem: Environmental > Terrestrial > Soil > Wetlands > Peat | place: USA: New York...
GATTTGCTCTATGCGGCGCCTATCTTTCTGGTTGGGCCTTCTGCGGCAGTACGGGGATGGTTTATAAGATCGGTTTTTCAGGCATGTGGTTTGGCGGCATTTGGGGTCTGGTTGGAATCATTCCCGCAATCTGGCTTGCTGCGACCAAGACCAGGGATTTTGCTGAAAAACTGGGGGCAACCACAATAACTGAAACGATCGGACGGCGATTTGAATCAAAGGGCCTTCAAACGTTGGTTGCCGCCAGCATGCTTTTCTTCCTGTTCATGTATTCGGTAGGTCAATTAAAGGCGGCAGGCGGGGTATGGTTTGCAGTCACGGGCCTTCCCCCTTTCTGGTGTCTGTTGATCTGCATAGTGATCGCCTGGATCTTTCTGGCTATCGGGGGTTATACAGGCACTCAGTGGTTTATCGCAATCAAAGGGGCCTTCATCGGATTTGTAGGCGCACTCCTTAGCGTGTGGGCGCTCGTCTATGCCGGAGGATTCGGCAATATCACCAAAGCGCTTATGGCGCAAAAGCCAAGCCTCATGCTGCTTATGGATCGCAGTCTGCCTCCGGTTGGCGTGACCGAAGTTTTCTCCACCTACACCGGCATTTTTGCGACGCCCGTCATTTTCTTAGCCATGGCTATAGGTTTTCCACACACCGCCAGCCGCTTTCTTGGAATGAAGAAATTTTCGAACAAAGAATTTGCCCTCCTTATTGCTATTGTCTTCGTTGTCGTCGGGATCCCCAACATGCTTGACTGTTCTACCAACGGCCTCATAGCCCGGATGCTTTTCGGCACGAATTTGCTTGCGAATAAGCAGTGGGGCGCCGATCTGGCGGCGCCTATGCTCTCCTGGGCAGTGGGGGGAACCGGATTGCTGTGCCTCTATCTTACCGCTCTGGTCGGGGCCGCCCTTGGCACGCTCGCGGCTCTCGTTTTCATCATGAGCGCCAATGTATCGAGGGACATCATAAAGCTTTGGCGTCCACAAACATCCGACCGCTCCCTGATAGGGATTAACTACTTTTTGATCGCTCTTTTTCTGTTCCTTCCCTTCTATTGGACTCTCCAGCGTCCTCCCGAAATGCTCGTTCTCTTTATGGGATTGGCAGCAATGGGCCTTGGGTCCATCTTTGTGTTCGTAACCGTGGTCTCATATTACTGGAAGGGAGCAACTAAGTTCGGCGCAAGCCTTACTGTCATCTTCGGCACAGTTTTCGCGCTTTACGGCGGTTGGGCGGTTTTTGGAAAAAATCCACCCCTGCTGGGTCTGGGCACAACCGAATGGATACTGATTACCGGCTGCGCCATCACGTACTTCGGGGGCAGTCTTGTATCAAAAGCGCCTTCGGCAGAGTTGCTCGCAAAACTTTTTCCTCCGAGAAAGACCAAAGTGGCCTTGAAACCGGGACTGGTAGGTGAATAATTGAAAGGATGCTTGAACTCGAAAATAAAAACCAGGGATCATCCGGCGTCCCATGCTGCGGGGAGGCGCAGGCGGACCTTACCCGGGATTTGAGCGGGGCCGAGGCTCTTGCAGGGCGGATATCCGCGTTTCCCCACCTGCCTGGCATATACATTTTCAAGGATGCGGGGGGGGCTGTTCTCTACGTCGGAAAGGCCCGAGACCTTAGGAAGCGAATCGGTAATTACTTCCGGGGCGGCGATGCGGTGGATGTGAAGACCCGGATCATGCTTGGCAAGGCCGCCGACTTCGAATACTCAGTTACCTCCTCGGAAAAAGAAGCGCTGCTCCTCGAGGCCAGCCTTATAAAGAAGCACCGGCCTCGCTACAATGTGGTGCTTCGCGATGATAAGAATTACCTCTCTATCCGAATCGACCCGCGCGATCCCTTCCCGAGGCTGGATATAGTGAGGCGATTTCAAAAGGACGGAGCCCTCTATTTCGGCCCTTACACTTCGGCTCGCGCGGCCCGTGACACGCTCAAGTACCTGCACCAGCTTTTCCCGCTCAGGCTTTGCAAGGGCAAAAGACTGATTCTACGGGAACGTCCCTGCCTCAACTTTTCCATGGGCCAGTGCCTGGGCGCCTGCGCTGACAAAGTGTCACGGGAAGACTACATGAAGATGGTCGAGGAAGTGGTGCTCTTCCTGCAGGGAAAAACCGATGTTCTCCAGAGGCAGTTGAAACAAAGGATGCAGGAGGCAGCCGAAGCGCTTCAATACGAGCTGGCAGCCTTCTACCGTGACAGGCTGCAAAATGTCGCGGCCACAATCGAAAAACAGCATATCGTATCAAACCGCTTCCGTGACCAGGATGTTTTGGGCATTTACAGGGAAGATGGCGGGACGGAATTGGTCGTTCTCTTTGTACGGCAGGGGGTGCTTTCCGGTCAGAGGCAGTTTGATCTCAAAGAGGCCCAGGGGGACGAGCATGAGTTAATCTCGGCCTTCATTCAGCAGTACTACTATCAGGGTGCGTTCATTCCCGATGAAGTGATAATCCCTGTTCCGCTCGATTTGGAGACTGTACTTGCGGAATGGCTTTCCGAGATGAAGGGGAAGCGGGTAAGAATCCTGGCCGCCAAGAGAGGCGACAGGAAGCATCTGCTCGACATGGCCCAGGCCAACGCTCGCGAAGGATTCACCAGCCGAAGGAGGTGGCAGAGGCGGGATTCAGCCCTACTGGAGAGTCTTCAGCGCCTGCTCAAACTGCCGCGGACGCCCGCTCGAATTGCCTGCGTGGACATCTCCAACATCCAGGGACAGCACGCTGTTGGAGCACTTGTCGTATTTGAGAATGGACGCCCGGACAAGGATTCTTACCGGCGCTACCGTATAAGACTCAAGAGTGAACCCGACGATCCGGCCATGATGGCGGAGGTGATAGGCAGGCTTATTGAAAACGACCGTGAACTCTCCGCCGGTCTGGATCTGCTCCTTCTCGACGGCGGAAAGGGTCAATTGAACAAGATAACACGCCTGCTGGAGCAAGCCGAGATTCCCGATGCGCTCCCCGTGGCGTCCATTGCAAAGGAGCGCGATTCCGACATAGGGGAGAAGGGGAAAGGGTTGTATGAGAAAATCTATCTGCCCGGTCGAAAGAACCCTCTTTTCCTACACCGCTATCCGGACATACTCCACCTTTTACAGCGAATACGGGATGAAGCCCACCGGTTTGCCATAACGCACTATCAAAACGTCCACAGGGCAGCGCTTCTCACCTCGGCGCTTGACGGCATTCCCGGAATAGGTCCGAGCAGAAGACAAATGCTTCTCCAGCACTTCGGCAGCCTGGATGCAATCCAGGCCGCCTCGGCAGAGGAACTCGTAAGCGCCGGGCTCCCGCCGCAGGCGGCACAGAGCGTCATTCGCACGCTCTCCGAGATCGCTGAATAGCGTATTGTCTGATAGTCACTCGCCCTTATCGGCCGTACTGCGCTTCAAGCACCTTCACCAGCGAGGTGAGTGTCCGGTTGACCGGGGTCGGGATTCCCGCCTCTTCTCCCAAGCGCACTACTGCGCCGTTTATTGCGTCAATTTCGGTCTTCTTTTTCTTATCGACGTCCTGCCCCATTGATGAGCGATTTCGGGCGGTCGCCCTGGCGACGCCGATTACGCGATCGACCATTTCCATGCCGAGTTGAAAACCTTTCGACCTGGCCACGGCCAGTGCTTCCTCAACCGCCGATTTGCACAGCTCCGTCGCCTCAGGCATCTCGGCGATCAGGCCGTTTCGAATGCCGGTCAAGCCTGTGATTGCGTTGATCCCAACGTTTATCACCAGCTTTTCCCAGATGAGCCTGTCGATCTCAACGCTCGGTTCGGTCACCAGCCCGGCTTCCTGAAATAATCGGACAACCCGCCCCACTCTTTCAGATGAACGGCCGTCCGGTTCGCCGATATAAGTGGCCCCGTTGCCGCCGTGGCGTATCAGGCCGGGTCTCAGCAGGGTCGATCCCTGGGCGGTGCTGCCGGCAAGGACTGACTCTTTACCGGTGATTTCGGCTATGCGTTCCCAGTTGCCTATTCCGTTCTGGAGCGTAAGGTACACTGTTGAAGCTGAGCAAATGTCCCTCACCAGAGCCAGTGCTTCACGGGTAGCATACGCCTTTACCAAAATGAGGGCGAGATCGGGGCCGGCGGGAAGTTTATCGACTTCGCAAAATGCTGAGAGCCGATAATTGCCAATGGTGTCGTCAAGTTCCTCTATATCCAGCCCGCTTTGCCTGACAGCTTCCATATGCTCGCGATCCGTACTGAACAGCGAAACGGATGCGCGCGTCTTCGAAAGCCTTGCCCCAATCAAACTACCCAATGCGCCGGCGCCGACAATAAGTATGTTCATATTTCCCCGGTCGTTCAGCTTATCATTCCATCGATTGATCGATCTAGATGACGAGCTTGCACTGAGACGTCAAAAATAAAAAGCGAAAAAAACAAAGGCCGATGCGACCGTAAGCAGGACCGAGCCCAGCAGGAATGTATCAGGCACGACGGAAAAGCTCGGATCTCCATCGTTTATGTGCCTGCGGATGTAATAAAAGCGCCAGCCGGCAAGCACAATAATCACTGCGCCAAGTCCCAGGGCGGTCATTCCCAGATACCTGGTGCTAGGCACATGAGCATGCTGCGCCATGCCCGGGATTTCAACGAATCTGACTTCACGAATTATGATGTCAAAGCGCTCGATAATGAAACCGAACCCGATAAGCGAAATGCCAGTGCGGCACCACGATAGAAACGTTCGTTCGTTTGCCATGTGATTTCGCTGCCAGGCAAAAAACGTATTTTTGTCAGAGAGGTCGGTCTTGATCTCGCTCGACACCGTTTTTGCGCTGTCCGAATTAGCGCGAAATCGGGTAAACAGTGATAACCTGACCCTCGAACGCCAGTCCTTGAGAGCGCCGCTCTTTACCTCAAAATCCTCGGTGCTCATTTTCCTCTTTCTCCCGATAAGTAAATTCAGCCTCGACTTATTCTTGCAAAAATGACCCACCGCCTCGAGCGTCCATACGGATCAATTTTAATTACTGTTTGGACAAAAGGCTGCACATGGATGCGAATCAACGGTGAACGAGGGCAATTATCGCAGTTTGAGCGTAGCCAGAGAGATTAGAGCAAGAATGCCCGCGACGATCCAAAGGCGGATAACGACCTTGGTCTCAGCTATCCCCCTGTGCTGCAGGTCGTGGTGCAAAGGGGCGCGGAAGAATATCCGGCGTCCTATCCATTTTATGCCTATCTTGTCCTGCATCTGGCTGCTGATGGCTTCTGCAATGAATAGAGCGCCCAGAAACGGGAAAAGCATCTCCTGCTTTAACAGGACCGACATCACGGCCATAGTGCCTCCTATGGCGAGTGAGCCGGTATCGCCCATAAAAATCTGTGCAGGATAGGCATTGTACCACAGGAACCCCAGACCGGCCCCAACGAATGCCGCCCCAAAAATCGTCAACTCACCGGCGTTGCGCAAAAATGGATAATAGAGATAGCTCGAGTAAATCCGGTTGCTCTCCACGTAGGCGAAAACGCCCAGTACGGCCGCCACGAAAATCGAAGGCATAATGGCGAGTCCGTCAAGCCCGTCTGTTATGTTCACAGCGTTTGAGACAAAGATGACAAAGAAAAATATGAACGGACCATACAGCCAGGGCCCAATGTCAGCGAGAGGGTATTTGTAAAACGGAACGAAAACCTTGGTGGCAAGAGCGCTTCCGAGAGGCGCATAAGGTCCGACGCAAATCCATGCGAAAACAAGGCTGAAAACTCCCTGAAGGAAGAGCTTGCTGCTTTCGGAAAGCCCCTTGTCTCCGCTTTTCAACCGCACTTTGGACAGGTCGTCCCATAGGCCCAACAATCCGAACCAAACCATCCCGGCAATGGAACAAAGCATAAAAGGGTTGCGCCAGTTGCCCCAGATAGCCATTGAAACCAGCACTGCCCCTATTATCAGGACCCCTCCCATTGTCGGGGTGCCGCTTTTGTCGAATGCCGAATCGATCCCCGTTTCACGGATCTGGTCCAAAAAGCAGTGTCTGTGGATGAACAGAATAAAATGCCTGCTGAAAAGAAAGACGAAAATTACGGCCGTAAGTGCGGACATTATGGCCCTGAAGCTGATATAGTTCACCAGGCGGCAGAATGAAAAACTCTCGGAGAGTGGAAGGAGAAAATTGCAGATTGCGTAAATCATTGCCTCTCCCCGGCGGCTTGGCCCGTTCGGACAGCCTCTCCCGGCAAACGTTGCCGGGATTTGGAATTTTCTTCTGAATACCGCAGGACGGCGGCGTATGTCTCCTTTATCTGGAAATGGGGTCTGAAATCCGTCGAAGTCAAAATGAATGATGCAGTTTTGGCGAGCAGCTCATCGGAAGCTTCCATCACCCCACGTTCCATCATCTTCTTTAGCCCCAGGAGCGCGGCGTTACGCACCTGCCAGTAATAGGATTCATTCATTGAGAGCAGCGCCTTCGCTACGGCGAAATCCGTGCCGACTTCGCCCAAAGCCTTCGCTGCCTCGATCACGACCTCGAAACACTCGTCTTCAAGAAGTTCCAGAAGCCGATTTACGCACGTACCTTTTCCCGCTACGAAAGGACCGAAATGAGCCGCCGTGCGGCAGGCCTGGGCACGCACCTCGAAATAGGGGTCTTCCATGGCCGCCAGCAGGTGTTTCTGCACGTCAGTATCAAAATGGTCCAACACTTGAAGGGCCTGGAGGATGTTCCTTCTGATGAACCCGACCTGCTCAAAATCTCCCCCGAAAAATCTTTTAACCCTGCTTACGGGAGTCCGATCGGAGAGCATTTCAAGCAAAGTGGGGATTTTTTCCGTGTATCGCGTGAGACCGATCAATTTAACGCCAAGGTTGCGGTCCTGCCAGGACTTATGGCTGAGCAGCCCCGCCGCCCTGTGCCTATAGTAGTCAAGGTCGTCCGGATCACTTAGTGCCTCGGCGGGTTCGTAGCTGCGCCCGGCTCGGTTGTACGCTGAGGAAAGCATTTGCAGCAAAAGATGGTTTCCGGCCAGATCTCTGAAAGGTGTTCCCTGGGCGCCCTCTCCGTCCGCAAAGCGCATCTCCCCATGAATTTCGCTCAAAATCCGCTCGGTGGCCCTCCTCTTCAGAAAGTCAGCGCTTCTTTGAGCCATTTGCTTCAGGAACGCCGGGTTTGCAATGAGGGTCAATATTTTTTCAGCCAGGACCTGACCATCCAGTTTTTCCAGCAAACCGCCATCTTCCATGACCGTATCTTCGAAAAGAACTTCGGCTGCGCCGGCGCTCTTCATCGCCCTGGCATTCATGACCTGATGGTCGCCCGGAAGATTGACCTTTGGAATCAACAAAGCGGGCTTGCCAATGCGGGAAATCTCGTTGAGACTCCCTGCGCCGCTTCTACAAACTATCAGCGAGCTTATCGAATAGATCTCCGCGATATTGTGGAAGTAATCCTGCCGATAGTAGAACTTGTCCAAAAGAGCGCGCTGTCCGGAAGTCAGGGTCTTTTCAATCCTCTGTTCGGTGTCCGCGACTGCATCATAACCGGCAGAACCGGGGAGGCCGCTGCCGTGGATTATGAAAAGTTTATCCTGGTGCGGCAGCAGGAACGGAAGTGCGTCGACAATTGCTCGATTTATCGTACGCGCTCCCTGGGAGCCTCCAAAGACGAATATGACCTCTCGGCCTTGTGGAATCCGGAAAGGCAGGCTTTGCAAAGCCTGCTCAGCAGGGATCGGAACTATCGACTGACGAATCGGATAGCCCGCCACAACAGCGTTCGGGAAAAAAGCAAGAGTTTGCGGGAACGTGAGCAGGACCCTGTCAACCCACCTTCCCATTAGCGCGTTCAATTGACCGGGGATACTGTTCTGCTCGTGCAGAAAGATTCGTACCCGTGCAATTCCGAGTTTCTTCAGCAAAACTGCGCCAATGATAACGGGCGCGCTCACGTAGCCGCCTGTAGCTATTATCAGTTTTGGCGCAAAAAAGATCAGTAGAACGATGGATTGGGCAATCCCGATGCCAAGTTTGATGAGAAACCGCAGGGTTCGGAAAGAAAGGCTGAAGCCCGGATAGCCTTCGGAGCTGACAAACCGGAGAGGATATCCCGCTTTTCTTACAATCACGCTCTCAGCCTTATTCTTCACCCCGATGTAGAGGAAACGCGTCTGAGGATGCCGTGATTTGAGGCCTTCCGCGATGGCAAGCGCCGGATTGACGTGGCCTCCCGTCCCCCCCCCGGAAAGGAGAACGCGCTCATCTGAGACCTCCAGCCTTTTCCAGCGGAAGGCCGCCGCAAGAGCGCCTGCCAGGACAGCGAATAATACGGAAAAAGTAATTACTATGAGCACTTCTGGATTCTTCCAAGTACCCGTTGAACATCTCTCCAGTCGACTTTGCCCGCCCTTATCAGCGACGCAGGCTGTACGGCAACATCTACTATAGTCGAAGGCAAACCTCCAGGCAAATCTCCTGCATCCAGCAGTGCGTCAGCGGCTTCGAGCAAAACATCTTCGATATTTTCAGGGCTTTTTGCAGGGGGTCTCCCCGTTCTGTTTGCACTCGTTGAGACGATGAGTCCCCCCGATACCTGAGACAGAAGGGATGCAGCCGGGTGAGAAGAGACACGGACCGCGATTTTGCCGCTTCGTGCGTGCAGAACGGAAGGCAAAGGAGAGACGGCGTCAATGACCATGCTAAGAGGACCGGGCCAGAAGGCGCGCGCCAGCGCCCGTGCTGATTCAGGCCATCTTGAAGCAACCCTGAGCACGGCCTCGGTATCGGATGCGATAAGCGGCAAAGCTTTTTCAGCATCCCTGCCCTTTATCGCGAAAACTCTTTCAACTGCTTCTGCGATGCTCGGTAAAGCACCCAGGGCATAAAAAGTTTCGGTTGGGTATAAGACAAGCCCCCCCGACTGCAGAATCGAGGCTGTAGCATAAATCGCCTCCGAAGGGCGTTCGGGCGAGTCGATTTTAAAGGTTTTCACCTGACAAATCCGATTCGCAAACCTTTCACAGCATGGAGCGCAACAGCCTCAGAGAATGTAGAGTTCACATCCGATTTGGATGACATTCCGCGCAAGTGACGGGACCCGTTTTTTTCTCCATGTGGCATCCTTTGCACAGGTCGTGATATGCTTTGATCAGGTCCATAGAGCCTTTGCCTTTAGCCAGGTGGCACTCCGAACACTGCGTATCTTCAGAGGATCCTGCCACCTTCTTGCCGTTCTTATAGAGATGGTGGCAAACGCTGCAATCTTCGATCCCGGCTTTGGCGTTGTGCTCGTCGTGATCAAAAGGTACGGCGGCGCGGGTGAGCCGTCGAAATGCCGCGTCATCAACTTTTTTGATATCTTCCTGGGCAAAACCGGAAAGGGCGACCAAAATGGCTGCCGCCAGCACAGCGGCCAGGCATACAAATCGAAATGAATTCTTCATCGCTATTTTCCTCACTCCTGACCGGGTTTTTCCATGACTTCATATATTATGTCGCCAAGGAATTTGATACCCATTTCAATTCCGTAGCCGTGCAGAATGTCCTCGATGCCTCCATGACAGTTGTGGCACGGGGCGATAACCACTTGGGCGCCTTTTTCTTTGACCGCTTTGAGCTGGTCGGCTTTGATTCTGTTGCCTTCCACACGTTTTACTTTGTAGATAGGACCGCAATTTATCACTCCGCCCCCTGCGCTGCAGCAATAGTTATGCTCGCGGTTCGGCTCCATCTCGATGAACGTTTCGCATGTTGCGCGCACCACTTCGCGAGCCATCTCGTGCAGCCCCCTGCCTCGAGAAATATTGCAGGGATCCTGGAAAGTCACCGGCTTTTTATACTTGCTCTTTACCTTTATTTTCCCCTGTTCGAATAGCTCATGATAAAATTCAACGGCATGCGTCACCGGTATCGGAGGCATCTTGTACCCAAGCCACCGGTTGCCCACGTCGTAAACCGAGCGGAACGCATGGCCGCATTCGCCCATAACGATCCGTTTCACCTTAAGCCGCATCGCCGTTTCAAAATGGACCTTCTTCAGTCGGCCCATCATTTCGGAGTCGCCCGTGAACATGCATATGTCACTGTTATCCCAGCCGGGCGTGGCGGGCATGGTCCAGTTTACGCCTGCGGTGTGCATGATTGCGGCGGCCTGGTAGATCAACTGCGCGCGGAACTTCGGTTCGGGAGCAATTACCGAATAGAAGATGTCTGCTCCTTCTTTCTCGATCGGGATCCTCAGGCCGGGGAATTCCTCCCTGGCCTCATCCTCCTGCCACTGCAGCGCGTCGATCCATTCGTCTTCTTTCACCCACATTTGGTTGTAGGTCGCCGAGTGGCTGTGGGCAGTGTCCTGCATATTTTGCGGAGTAAGTCCCAACTTATGGACGATCCTGCGAACCATCATGATCATATAGGCCATATCGATGCCGAAAGGGCAGTACATCGAACAGCGCCGGCAGAGATTACACTCGGAGTGCGCAATTTCGACTGCTCTTCTCAGGAAATCCTCATCGACCCTGCCACCCTTTTTCACCATTTCCCAAATGGTTTGCTTGAGTTTTGCCGCAGGGCCAAATAAAGGGTCCCTGTCATGCGAAATGAAAAAGTGGCATGAATCTGAACAAAGCCCGCAGTGCACGCAGGTCTCAAGGTACGTTTTGAACCGTGCCCCGCCTTCTGCCTTCAAAACTGCGTTTATGGTCTTCTCAATCTTTTCGGGCGTAAGCTTGGCCACGCCTCTCTCGATTCCCGGATCCGTTATTAGTTTTCGCTCCTTTTGTGGAGGGGACTCTTCCGGATGTACGTCCATTTCGTTATCCTTCCTTGGTCGAAACTACCAATCCTGAGCGTGTCTGATCGCTCCGAATTCAGATCCCATGTAACCCCTGGTAAAAGGGAAAAAGATCATGTGGCTGAGCCTAGTAAACGGGATGGCGGCCAGCATGATTTCTCCCGAAAGAATGTGCACGATGGCGGCCGCTTTGAAACCGTAGAGTTGGTGATAGGTCCAGAAACCTGTAATGAAGGGCGCCGCGACGATAGCCAGGATCAGGTAATCGGAGGTGCTGGTAAGAAACTTCGCCTCCGGCACAATAAACCGTCTTATTAGAAAAAAAACGCAGCCGCCGATAACGATAAGGGTCATCAAATCTGCCAGGCCGTCGGGCAGGGTCACCCAGCTCACGTCCCACGATTCTTTGACCAGCATCACGTGTGCGAACAGAAAAATGGGCGCCGCCAGCAAACACAGGTGAAATGAGAACGTAACTATAGTCATCAGGGGTTTCTTTCTCATATTCACCGAGCCGAACGGCACGATCCAGTGCAAAATCGAACGGAGCGCATAATACGGGCTCATATATTCGTATACGACGATATCTTTTTGCCGTGCAAGTCTCGCCATGGAAACAAGTCTGTAAATAATGCCTCCGAGGAAGAGGGCAAATGAGACCCACACCAGTGGACCGCTTGCAAGAGAGTATAAGGAATACATTGTCAGTCCTTCTTAAATATCAGTCCTTATTTGAATACCGCTAAATCGCTTTGACAATTCTGCAATAAATGCCCCGTTCTCCTTCGGTCCCGATGCCCCGGATGAGCAGTTTTCGACCGTCGGGACTGAAAAGCGGGTCCCATAGCGCCGAGAATCGTCCTTCAAGGGGGACGCCATCCAGCAGGACGACATACGCGCCGTCTTTTTCGACCTTCGCCGAGACGTGCCTGCCATCAGGGCTGAACACGGGCGCCCACGCCATATCCCAGCCGCCGCCCCATGTTTTGCCGTCAACGCAGACGAACCAAACCCCCTTATCCTTGCCTACACATGCCACAGAGTTGCCGGCACGGCTGATAACAAGGTCGGTTACCAGGTCGCCGAAAGAAACCTCCCAAGGCTTTTCATCCACCGCTACCGTCCACCTTCCGAATTTGGGGGCTACAATTGCGGCTATCTTTCCATCCGGGCAGTAGCGATGGTCCAGAACCTGGGTGAAACCTTTACTCCAGGCAATCTCCCCATCTCGGGCGATAAACCATTTGCTGCCGACCCTGACCGGCGCGGTGACCGAAGAGTCGGTCGGGCTGAACCTCGGCGCCCAGACGGACGAATAATTCTTTTCCCATGCCTCGCCGTTTACAGCGATCGAATAGTCGTAGAGATTTTTCCTCACGCAGGCGGCAACGCTTCTGCCTCCGCCATCCAGAACCGGGTCCCAGACATTCACGAAGATGTCGCCCCTCACTTCGCCGTTTACAGCTGCCGAAAAACTACCTTTCTGGAATAACTCAATTTCCCTCTCTTTTGCGGGAACGACCTGGACCACTGAGGCAATGTTCTTTCCGTCGGACCCCGGTGTCACCTGGGACATGAAAAAAAATCCGTTTTCCCAGGGCACGCCGTTGCATACTGCCAAATACCTTTTTTCACTGTGGACCGCCGAAATGACAATTGAATGCCCGTCTGCTCCAAATTGAGTATTCCAAACAAATTCAAACCGCTCCTCCCAAGGTTCCCCATCTACGGCCAGGGTCCATTCGCCGGACTCGGAGACCAGCGACGTCAGGCGGTTGTCCGGCGCAAACCTGGGATACCAGATTCTGTCAAATCCGTTTTCCCATATCTCGCCGTTTACACATACATTCATCAAGTCGTCTTCGGTTCTTATAACTGCGGCAATTTTTTCCCCATCGGGACTGGCGTACGGTTCCTCGATATACTGGTATGTCTCTTTCCAGGAATCGAAATCCAAAATTATCTTTTTACCCGTCTCCCAGTCCCAGTCGCCTGATGCGTTCATCGGCATTTCTCCTTAAATGAGACTGAATACACATTGCCTCTACCTCAGCATAATCGGGTGGAGGCCAGCTTACTTACAACCTGCGGAAAATCGAAGTTTGAGCGTGAACGAAGTGGTTTCCAAAGGAACTGCCGGGATTGAACTTGATCTTCGCCTTTAAAACTCTGTATTATACCTCTGTAAAAGCTATTGTCCAGAAATTTCTGGATCGATACTCAATTTCGGATCGAGGCGATCTGCCCGGCCGCGATTAATTGGAAACATCCAAGCACAATGTGCAAAAAATATCAAAGAGGACTTGCAAAAGAATTTTGATTTGGGCATAAGGGGGGGTGAACGTTCTGTTTAAATAAAGTGCAGGTAATGGAACAAAGAGATCGAATTTGCGGTACGATATGGCAGTACGACTCACCGGTCGTGCAATTTCAAATCTCAGCCTCAAGTGAGAAGGAGGAAAAGCCGTGAATGTTGTAGTGCTATTGAAACAAACCCCGGACACTGAATCGGTGATTCGCATCGCGAGTAACGGCAAATCAGTCGCGACTGATGATCTCAAATGGATCATCAACCCCTATGACGAGTTTGCCGTGGAAGCTGCCCTTCGCTTCAAGGAAAAGCACGGCGGTGATGTCACCATTGTAAGCTGGGGACCTCAGAGGGTGGTGGAATCCATCCGAACGGCCCTGGCGATGGGCGCTGATTCCGGTGTTCTCATCGAGGATCCCGCCTTGGACGGCAGCGATAACCTTGGCGTAGCCAAGGCTCTAGCTGCAGCCGTCAAGGAGATCAAGCCCGACATCGTCCTGTGTGGTTCCCGCGCTGTCGATTACGATGAGGCACAACGCGGACCCATGGTGGCGGAATTGCTTGGATGGCCCCATCTTGCCTTTGCCGTCGCCATTGATTCGGATGGATCCAAAGTAACTATCGACCGGCCCATCGAGGGAGGCAAAGTCGTCCTGGAGGCGAACCTGCCCGCTCTGGTCACCTTTGGCGGTTCTCATGCCGTGTGGAACCCCAGATATGCTTCCTTGCCCGGTATCATGAAAGCAAAGAAAAAACCACTGGCCACTAAAAAGCTGGCTGACCTGGGGGTCGATGCTTCTGCGGTTGGAGCTGGAGCTGCCAAGATTGTCATGAGTTCCCTTGAAATGCCACCTCAAAGGGCGGCGGGAAAGATCATCGACGGCGGCCTGGATACTTCCGGCAAAGCTGTGGAGCTGGTTAGATCGTTGCATGAAGAAGCTAAAGTGATCTGAGCGAAGGAGAGCAAAATGGCAAAATGTGTGTGTGTCATTGCCGAATATCGTCAAGGCGGTTTCCGCCGTGTAAGTTATGAAGTGGCCAGCGCAGGGAAAAGGCTTGCAGATGCTTTGGGCACAAATGTGTGCGCGATAGCCGTTGGGGCGGGTATTGCCGACAAGGCTGCCGAATTGGGTCGTTACGCCGTCGATAAAGTCTATGTGGCTGATGATCCGGCGCTGGCGAATTATGTTGCCGAGACCTATGTGCCCGTGATTGCTGATATCGTCGCCAAAGTGGACCCGGCGGTGCTCATCCTGCCGGCTTCTGTCGACGGCAAGGATCTTGGAGCGCGCCTGGCGGCTCGGCTCCAAGCCGGTTTAGCCCAGGACTGTATTGAAATCACCTCTCAAAACGGCGTCGTCAAGGCGAAAAGGCCGATCTTTGCCGGTAAGTGTCTCGCTTGGTGCGAATGGCCACAAGGTGCGCTGCCTGTGATTTCCTGTCGTCCGAACGTAATGGATTGTCTTGCTCCCATGGAAGATAAGAAGGCCGAGGTGGAAAAGGTGCAGGTCTCCATTCCACAGTCCCGATCCATTGTCAAATCAATAGATCTCGACACATCCGGCAAAATCGAACTTACCGAAGCTGAAATCATCGTTTCGGGTGGCCGCGGAATGAAGGGGCCCGAAAACTACACATTGCTGGAAGATTTGGCAAAGATTCTCGGAGCCGCCGTTGGAGCTTCCCGCGCCGCCGTAGATGCTGGCTGGCGTCCTCACTCTGATCAAGTTGGCCAGACGGGCAAGGTCGTCAATCCAAATCTCTACGTGGCTGTCGGCATTTCAGGGGCCATCCAGCACCTTGCAGGCATGGGGTCCTCAAAGTTCATCGTGGCGGTAAATAAAGATTCAGAAGCGCCGATTTTCACGAAGGCCGATTATGGGATTGTAGAGGACCTTTTTAACTTCGTTCCTCTTCTTACCGAAGAAGTCCGCAAGTTGAAGAGTTCCTGCTCATAGGGTGTTTTTAATTACCCCCGGTTCAATCCGCAGATCGAGGGAATTAGTCAGGGTGGGCATAGTCTTTGGCCCACCCTTTTTTAATATCAGGTCGAAAGACTGCGGTGAAGAGCGTCGTCCCACCCTTCAGTAAGGAACCTGAAGAATCGGCGCCTGCTCAGGCGCAGACGCTGGTATGCCTCCCTGAGGTTCAGCAGCATGGTGATTCGTCTGAGAGAACAGTTAAGCTCGCCCACGTCATGAGTGGCCACCGTTTGAAAACCGATCACCCGTTTGTGGAAGTAGTATGGGCTGTGTCGTTCGCCTTCAAACACATCCGTGATGAAATGCGAGTAACCGCGTCGCACGGTGTCTTCAGTTGCAGCTTTGATAAGATGTGATGCAACGCCGAAAATGTTACGGAACCGTGGCCGAACCGCAAATCTGCCGATTTCCGCAATCTTGTTCTCCTGCAGAAAGGTCTCGATGTCAAAGCCCTGCACAACTACCCTCAGACTGTATTCACGGTATTCATCCAGCCGCAGATCGTAGAAAACGCGGATAACTCCGGCCGGCATGCGTCCGAACAATGCAAGAAACCAGGATACCGATGGATTCCGGATGTCGGTCTCGGGAAACATCTGGGATTCATCGCGCACCCATTGTTTCTCCCGGCGATAGGTTATGCGCAGGACGCGCAACGCCAACCCCCGGTCCTCTTCGGTCGTGACCTGCCGGACTGTCACCATTGACTTTGCCATAGCTGTTCTCCTGTTAATGCCTGCATCCAGTTTTTCCCGGCAAGCCGAGCGATTGCAGTCATAATTACCCGGTGAAAATCTTCCACCTGTTCTTTCTGCGGCGTAGTGGTGGAACACTCCGGGAAAATCGGCTCGCCGATGTGCAGTTCCAGCGGCGTGAGAACCGGAAGAGACCCCCTGCCTTCCAGGTGCCCGGGAAAGCGTATCCCTGCGGGAAACACGCAAACCCCCGCTTCAAGCGCAAGTGCGGCTGCGCCGAGCCGGCCCCGTAGCATGAACCGGGTATCGCCATGGGCGCGGCCTTCCGGGAAAATCCCGATGGACCTTCCCTGAGCAATGCTTAAGCGAGCCCCGTCAAAGCCGACAGGACCGCGTACTAGAGCGCGCTGGAAACGATTGAGCCAGCGCGGCCTGGCCGGCTTCGTCGTGACCGGAATCGTCTCCCCCCTTCGCATCAGGGAGCATACCCCGGGAATAAGAAGAAAATTCCAGTCGGATAAAAATCGAATCGGTTTTCCTCCCCTGAGGAACATCAACAGGGCGGGAATGATAAGCGCTTCGGCGTATTGGGTATGATTGACGGCTAGAATGAACGGGTCCGGGGTGGCTAGGAGACGTCCGGCGCCGTACACGCCGCGGATAAGCGGAAGCGAGGTGCTTAGAAAAGTCCGCAGAAGCATTCGAGTTGACCGCCTTTGCGCCTGGTACGGCAACTCAGCCCGAAAAATCGAGGAGAGATCAAGTTTTATTGTGTCCGCATGCATTGTCGTCCCCGGAACGTTGCACTGGCAAGAATATGCAAATTGCGTGACGTATGCGTTACATCCATGTTAAGTTCTCATTATGGTTCAGTTAGCCCTGCCGCATCAAGGGAAGAAACACAGGGGGTCGGATAGAATAAGTACACTTCCAAAATCTCGATGTAAGGTTGTGCCGATCATGTGACAAGGATTGACTCGCAGCTGAGAAGATATACGATAATGAGAATGGAGATTATTCATTGCGGCCTCATGTGAAATTAATTTTTGCGGCCTCGGGAACCGCCGTTCTATTTTTGACGTCGTTTTCCGGGTTCTTACTCTGGAAGGCCGCGCTGGTCACCGCAGGTTTTGAGGCCAAGTATTTGTGTTCCGGTCTCTTTGTGTCCGGGCGGAAGCCGGCTTCGGTTCTGAGCGAGGACTTGGATCCCTCGGGTGCGCTTTATCCGTTACGGTTTGTTGATTCTCAAATCGACTACGACAGGCGAACCGTCAAGAGTTCCATAAAGGGTTGGGCCGTTCGAAAAGCCATCTTTAGGGATGGGCTTGGATGCACGCTGGCAATAGGAGATTCGGAGGAACAAATCAGATCGGTGAGCATCGTCCGACGTGACGCAGATGTTCACAGGAATAAGGAGCATGAAACGGGGGTCTGGCCGGACGGTGAGTCGGTCGATGCCCGATCTCTTCCGCCTGAGGTGGACGGCGAAAAGCTAAATGCTGCGGTAGACTGGGCCTTCCAGGAATCGGACGCCGGAAGTCTTAAAAAGACTCGGGCACTGGTCGTGGTCTATGACGGCCGAATAGCAGCCGAGCGCTATGCTCCGGGTTTTAGCGCTGAAACGCCGCTGCCGGGCTGGTCCATGGCCAAGTCAGTCTTCGCCGCGCTGGCTGGCGTCCTTATAGGCGAAGGGAGAATCTCCCTCACAGCCGACGAACTTTTACCCTTATGGCTGGAAAAGCAGGATGCCCGAAGGTCGATCACTCTCGATAATCTTCTGCACATGAACAGCGGTCTGGCTTTCCAGGAAAACTACTCTTATCCTCTTTCCGATGTGGCTGTCATGCTCTTTGGCACCCGCGATATGGCGGCTTTTGCCGCAAGTAAGCCCCTTGTGTCGGCTCCCGGCGCCAAATGGCGCTATTCAAGCGGAGCTACCGTCATAGTTTCAAAAATCATCCGCAATACCTTCGGAAAGGCGGAAATGGACTATCTTGAATTTCCCCGCCGGGCGCTGTTTGACCGAATCGGAATGGAGAGCGCCCTGCTGGAGCCGGATTCATCCGGCACTCTGGTTGGTTCATCGTTCATGTTCGCAACTGCCAGGGACTGGGCAAGGTTTGGTCTTCTCTGTCTCTGTGACGGTATGTGGGGGAAAAACCGCGTTCTTCCTGAAGGCTGGATCCAATACTGCACGACACCTGCTCAGGGTTCAATCGATAAGGCCTATGGGGCAGGCTTCTGGTTGCAAATTCCGCGCGAGTTCAGAGGCGCCGAGAAGCCAAACGTCCGTGTTCCCCGCGATGCCTATCACGCAGTCGGATACAATGGTCAGTTGATATCCATCATTCCTTCCCGAAAGCTCGTCGTGGTCCGACTCGGTCTGACACGTACTTATGGGGCGTGGGACCAGGAGGAACTGATCAATCGAATACTGGGTGCAATCCACATATCGAGTTCTGGTCAGTGAAGCCTGAAAAGGATAAACTTCCTTTGGGACCAAGTTGTGAACCAGGAGATATAGGATGTATATTGTTCAATTAGCCACAGAGTGTGCACCGGTCGCCAAGGTGGGCGGCCTCGGCGATGTCGTGTATGGGCTGAGCCGGGAGCTGCAGGTGCGCGGTAATCATGTAGAACTTATCTTGCCTAAGTATGACTGCTTGCGCTACGACCAGATCCGTGACTTGGAGAAAGTCTATCATGACTTGTGGGTACCCTGGTACGGGAGCTCGATCCATTGTTCGGTGTGGTCCGGCGAGGTGCGCGGCCTGCGCTGCTTTCTTATTGAACCTCATTCGAAGGATAACTTCTTCAGCCGCGGCGCCTTTTACGGATACTTGGATGAAGTCAGCCGTTTCGCTCTTTTCAGCAAAGCCTCGTTGGAATTTCTGTTAAAGAGCGGCCGCCGCCCCGACATCATTCATTGCCATGACTGGCAAACGGGGATAGTCCCGGTCTTGCTTTTCGAGATATACAACAAGTCGGGGATGTGGGACCAGAGGGTCTGTTATACCATCCATAATTTCAAACACCAGGGAGTCACCGGTCAAGATGTGTTGTTGGCGACAGGCCTGCGCCGCCCGGATTATTTTATGCACTATGATCGCATGCGCGATAATCTTAATCCAAATGCGGTGAACCTGATGAAAGGCGGTATCGTCTATTCGAATTTTGTGACCACCGTTTCGCCGCATCATGCTTGGGAAGCCTCCTGCAGCGACCAGGGATTCGGTCTGCAACCGACTCTTCAGACTCACCGCGAGAAATTCGCCGGCGTGCTCAACGGCATAGACTACGACGTATGGAACCCGGAAATCGATTCTCTTATCCCTTTTCGTTACAGCATGGAAACCATTGAGGAGAAATATCGCAACAAAGAGGCGCTGCGGGAAAGGCTATGGATGCGCAAGCAGTACAAACCGCTTGTTGCCTACGTAGGTCGTCTGGACCCGCAGAAGGGCCTGAACCTGATACGCCACGCGCTGTTTTTCTGCCTGGAGCACAATGCCCAGTTCGTGCTCTTGGGCAGCAGCCCGGAGATAGGTATCAACTCCTATTTCTGGCATCTCAAGAATCATCTTAATGATAATCCCGATTGTCATTTGGAGATTGGCTTCAACGAAGAACTCTCTCACTTGATTTATGCCGGGGCGGATATGATAGTCATGCCAAGTATGTTCGAGCCGTGCGGTTTGCCCCAGATGATCGGCTTGAAGTATGGCGCAATACCAGTCGTTCGCGCTGTCGGCGGTCTGGTGGACACCGTGTTCGACCGGGACTATCGCTGCGATATGCCGCAGGAGGAGCGCAATGGATATGTGTTCCACCAGTCGGATAACCTAGCAATCGAATCGGCGCTGCACCGCGCCTTAGGTCTGTGGAATTCCTATCCGGATGAATTTCGACGGCTTGTTCTCAACGCTATGCGGCGGGACTTCTCCTGGAGCAATTCAGGGGCTAAATATCTGACGATCTACGATCATATACGCCATAAATGAACGGCAAGCGCAAACATCGAGCGGCGTGCCGGTCTAGAATGGGAAGAAAGGAGTAAATGATTCGCTATGAGTGATTTGCCTGAGTATATTGACGGCCTGCCTAACATTTCGGGGGCTGAGGACTCTTGCATTCGGGCTGTGAGGGCCAATGAGGGGAAGACAATCTATCTGCATGAGAGCGGAATTGATTTCGGGCGCATTCGAAGTGCGGCAGCCATTGCATTGCACATGCACCAGCCTCTCATTCCGGCTGGCGGAAGCGACCTGAGCAATGCTGAAATTATCAGTAATCTCAAATATATGATGGATAACCAGGGGATTGGCGACAACCACAATGCTCCGGTTTTTCTGTGGTGTTACAAGCGCATGGGTGAGTTCATTCGTCAGTTGATGAATGAAGGTAAGCAGCCGCGAGTGATGCTGGATTACTCCGGCACCCTTCTGCATGGCCTGCGCCAGATGGGGGCAAATGATGTCCTTGACAGCCTGAAAACCATCACTCTGGACCCTAACTATCGTCGCGCAGTAGAGTGGCTTGGAGTTCCATGGGGGCATGCCGTTGCTCCTTCCACCCCTGTCCAGGATTATCGCCTGCATGTCAAAGCTTGGCAAAATCACTTTGCATCCATCTTTGGCTTTGAAGCCCTGGGCCGCGTGCGAGGCTTTTCTCCGTCGGAAATGGCGCTTCCGAATCACCCCGACCTGGCCTACGAGTTCGTAAAAACGCTCAAGGACTGCGGTTATCAATGGGTCCTTGTCCAGGAGCATTCCGTGGAGCAGCCCGACGGCAGAGGCCTCGAGCGCAAACACATTCCGCATCGGCTCGTCTGCCGCAACTCCCGGGGTGAGACCGCCTCGATAGTTGCAATCATCAAGACGCAGGGCAGTGACACGAAGCTCGTGGCACAGATGCAGCCATATTACGAAGCCAGGGGGCTTTCCCGCTGGGAGCTGGCTTCTCGAGAAATCCCTCCGCTTGTCACACAGATCGCCGACGGTGAAAACGGCGGAGTTATGATGAACGAGTTTCCGCCCAAGTATATGGAGGTTATTCGCGAATCTTCGGGTTCGGATGTTCCCTTGGTAAATGTCACCGAGCATCTGGAGTATCTTTTCTCGCTCGGCATAAAGGAGAAAGACTTTCCAGAGATTCAGCCTCTTTGGCAATTTCGCATCTGGGAGCGCATAAAACCCGGAGACGGCCCCGAGAAGTTGGAGCGTGCTATCGAAGATCTCAGAAAAGAAGACCATCGTTTCAGCATGGAGGGCGGCAGTTGGACAAACAATCTATCCTGGGTGCGCGGCTACGAAAATGTGTTGGATCCTATGCAAAAGGTCAGTTCACTTTTTTTTGAAAAGGTCATAAAGCGAAACATGCCCACCAACGAGTACCGGTACCGCAATGCGCTCTTCCATCTTCTGGTTTCCCAAACCAGTTGCTATCGCTACTGGGGCCAGGGGATTTGGACCGACTATGCACGCGAGATCTGCCGCAGGACATATGAGGTCCTCTCTCACGACTATTCATAGGGAAGGGCGAGATGTTTGAATATTACAACGGCCTGCCCAACATATGCGGTTCAGAATGGCTTATTGAAGAAGCTGTCCGCGCCGGCCGGGACAGATCGGTTTTCCTGCACCAGAGTGAGATTGATTTCGACAATGTCCGCGGCTGCTGTGCGATCGCTCTGCATATGCACCAGCCGCTTATACCGGCTGGCGGGCCTGGACGGGGAAGCGCCATGCGCTATGAACCGCTCGTCGGCAATCTCCAATTCATGCAGGAAAGCCCGTACGAAGAAGACCGCTACAATGCCGAGGTTTTCCGCTGGTGCTATAAACGCTTTGGAGAGTTTATTCCCCGGCTGGTGGAAGAGGGAAAGAACCCGCGAATCATGGTCGATTACACCGGTACCTTGCTTCACGGGCTCCGCCATATGGCGGCTCACGATGTGATGGACTCCCTTATAAACGTTACGTGCGATCCGCGCTACCGTAGATGCCTGGAATGGCTGGGTACGATGTGGGGCCATGCAGTTGCTCCTTCTACGCCGCCCCGGGACTATCGGATGCATGTCAGGGCATGGCAGCATCATTTTTGCGCCATTTTTGGGCAGGAGGCGCTGGGTAGGGTGCGCGGGTTCGTGCCCTCCGAGCTGGCTCTTCCAAACCACCCGGACACCGCCTACGAACTGGTGAAATCCATCAAGGATTGCGGATATCTCTATATGATCGTCCAGGAACATTCGGTAGAGCGCCCGGAAGACGGCTGGGGATCGCAATGGCTGCATATTCCCAACCGGCTTGTGTGCCGAAATTCTGCCGGAGAAGAGGCAAGCATAATTTGCCTGATCAAAACCCACGGCAGCGATACAAAGCTGATTGCCCAGATGCAGCCCTATGATGAGGCCTTTTCCCAAAGCCGCTGGGATTATGCTGGGCGTAAGATACTGCCCATGGTAACGCAGATTGCCGACGGCGAAAACGGAAACGTCATGATGAATGAGTTCCCTTCCAAGTATTTCCAGGTCGTGCGCCAGGCCTCATGGACGGATGTCCCGCTGGTCAACGCCGCTGAATACCTGGAATACTTGTTTGCTTCAGGCTGGAAGGAAGAAGATTTCCCGATCGTCCAACCCATCGGCCAGAAGCGGATCTGGGATCGCTTCGAGCGCGGCGCCGGTCCTGACGGCCTCAACCATGCGATTGGAGAGCTGTGCAAAGAAGATCCATCCTTCAATGTAGAAGGAGGAAGCTGGACAAGCAACGTCTCCTGGCTTTACGGCTATGACAACGTGATTGAACCCGTGCTGCGCGCCAGCGACCTGTTTTACGACAAAGCCGTCAAAGGGGGTGTTTCGACCTGGAAGCATAATTATCGAAACGCCCTGTTTCACGTTCTGGCTGCGCAAAGCAGTTGTTTCCGCTATTGGGGGCAGGGGCGCTGGACAGACTACGGCATCGAAATTGCCCGCCGGGCCATCGAAATCCTCGCGCACGATTTCTAATACGCACGGTTTAGTATTCGGCCGTTCCTGGCAAGCGTAAAAAGATGTCACAAGACACAAGAAAGTGAATAGATCGAAAACAAACCAAGGGGTTGACAAAGATCGGCTAATCTTCTATTCTGCCGGGGAATGCTGAAAGGGTTGCAATGAATAAAAAAATGTCCCCACATAGTTATCTTTTGCTTCCAGGCTGGCGCCTTCGGGATGGGGAAGTTTTTTTGTCCGGCTTTGGCTTCTTTTTCTTCTTTAGGAGCGCTTGCCCGGGATATTAGCCTGAAAAAAAGGCCCCGGGTGGAGCAGAGATTTTCCCCGGGGCGCCAAAACTTTAAACCCCGAGGAATTTTCTTCGGGGTTTTTTGTTTGCTGTGAAATTCCAAATCTGAATGGAGGATTTGCGATGATTCTCGTTCTTCGGAAGGGAATAACGAAGGAAGAAGTAGAGAGACTAAAGGATCTGCTTCGCTCTGAGGACTATATGGTGAAGGAGATAGGCGGGGTGGAGGAGCGGGTTTTGGGGATAGTGGGCAGGATGAACAGGGATAGCGCTTACTATGAATCGCTGCCAGGGGTTGAAAGAGCCGTTCCCATATCCAAGCCTTATAAACTGGTGAGCCGTCAACTGCATCCGGAGGCTTCGGTCATTAAGGTCGGAGATGTCTCCATAGGAGGGGACCGGCTGGTCGTGATCGCTGGGCCATGCGGTGTGGAAGACAGAAAGACGACTCTGGACATAGCGCGAATTGTCCGCAAACACGGAGCAGTATTGTTCAGGGGGGGCGCTTTCAAGCCGAGAACCTCGCCATACGCCTTCCAGGGCTTGGGGGAGGAGGGACTTAAGATACTTAGCGAGGTAAGGGAAGAGACCGGGCTGGGCGTTGTCACCGAAATGACCTCTCCCAGCCAGGCCGACCTGATGATGAAATACGTTGACGTAGTTCAAATAGGCGCTCGAAATATGCAAAACTTCGAACTGCTGAAGTCGGTCGGCAGAATCGGCAAGCCGGTTCTCTTGAAACGCGGGTTGGCGGCGACCATAGAGGAATGGCTCATGTCTGCCGAGTACATTCTATCGGAAGGAAACGACCAGGTGATCCTGTGCGAGCGAGGGATTCGCACGTTCGAGCGGCACACGCGGAACACTCTTGACCTTACCGCCGTTCCGGTCATAAAGGAACTTACTCATCTGCCGATTATAGTGGACCCGAGTCACGCTACGGGAATCAGGGAGAAGGTGAGTCCTATGGCTCGCGCGTCCATAGCCGCCGGCGCCGACGGGCTGATAATAGAGGTCCACACCAACCCGGACAAAGCGCTTTCCGACGGCCCACAGAGCCTCTACCCGGAACATTTCGAGCAGCTCATGAGAGATCTCTATGTTATTGCGCCTGTTGTGGGAAAACAGCTGGATTATGCTTATCTGGACAAAGCTGCGATCATGAGACCGCGCCGGGGTGAGGGCAGAGCGCCGGCAATCGTCGCCTATAACGGGGCGCCGGGCTCTTTTTCCCATAAAGCATGCATGCAGTTTTTCGGCAACGAAGTCCCTTTCAGGAACTGTGGCTCGTTTCGGGAGGTCTTCGATCTGGTCGACGGCGAACAGGCGGCCTTCGGCGTCGTTCCGGTCGAGAACAGCCTTACAGGCAGCATCCATGAGAATTATGACCTGTTGCTCGAATTTGACATCAAAATAGTCGGTGAGTTGACCCTCAGGATCAAACATAACCTTCTAGGTCAGCTAAATGCCGAAATCGAGGATTTGGAGAGAGTCTATTCCCATCCTCAGGCCTTTCAGCAGTGCAGGGAGTATCTGGAGAGATATCCCGGCTGGGATTTGGTGGCGTGCAGCGATACGGCTACGGCTGCCCTGAGGGTGAAAGAAAGCGCCAATCTCAGGGAGGCCGCAATAGGTGGCGAAGAGGTTGACGACCGGATTTCGGGTATGGCGATTCTAAAGGAAGGCATAGAGACGAATCCGCGGAATTTCACGCGGTTTGTTGTCATCTCCGGGAATGAATCACTTCCAGGTCCTCTGAATAAATCCTCCCTCATCTATTCGGTAAGCGACAAACCCGGGGCTTTGTTCGAGACCCTTCGGATCTTTTCACAAAACGATATAAACATTGTAAAGCTCGAATCGAGGCCGATACACAGCAGGCCTTGGGAATATATGTTCTATGTGGATTTGGAAACCGACCTCACTGGAGAGAGCCGGAGCCACATCCTCACTGAATTAATGGAAAAGACGGAGTTTTTCAAATTCCTCGGCAGCTATGGCAAAGGCGCGCAGGGGAATCGTTAGTATGACCGATAGAGTTAGATATTGCATGGAGGTCAAAGAACGCTCCCTCAAAAGGGTTTGATGTCGCTTCCCGCTGATAGCCGTCTCCTAATATGTGACACTGCCTTCGGCCGAGTTGTGCACATTGTTCGGCCGGTGGAAGACGCCTGATTCTGCTGAATATTTTCGCCGAGATCTCTAACGGAAAGTCAACTCGATCGCAGGACCTTTTTGAGCACGGCGATCGTCGCGCCCCAGCCGCCTGCCTCAGGGCCTGCTTCCTTGAACGAAACAACCAGAGGATGGTTCTTCAATAGACTGTGGACTATCTGCCGTTGGACCCCTATGCCTTTCCCGTGAATTATTCGGACTTCATCGAATCCCTTGTCGCAAGCCCCTTCCAGATAGTCGTTCAAAAGCGCTTTGACTTCGTTTGGCCTGAAGGTGTGCAGGTCAATCGAGTCTTCGATGGGGTATTGGATTATTTCGTCGTCTTCCATAATTAAACGCCGGCTTTCAGGGAAATAATAGAATTCACGTTAATTCCTCAATAGTATAAATTAGCTCCTTGCTCGGCAAAAGCTCTTTGCCTTTAAAAATGTTGTGGTAATCTGCGCCAAATTCTGTTTTCAATATCGGAATTCCGGCGCTGGATCCAGGCTCGGAAGCACCGCCCGGATGGCACAAACAAAGTGTTTTCAGCGTTGCTGCTTACAGTTCACCGTTTGCCCGGCGATGATAGAGAGAAAGCTGAATGCTTACAAACATCATTTCAAATTTTGCCGTTTGGTGTCTTCAGGGGTCAGGGTACTTTGGCGCAGCTTTCCTTATGGCGCTTGAAAGCATGATCGCCCCCATTCCTAGCGAGGCGGTAATGCCTTTTGTAGGGTTTCTGGTTGCCGACGGCAAGTGGGATCTCTGGGCTGCCGTTTTCGCAACCAGCGCCGGTTCTCTCTCCGGGTCCACAATTTCATATGCGATGGGCTACTTCGGTGGCCGGCCGTTTGTTCTCAAGGTCGGAAGATACCTGCTTCTTGATCCGCGGGATCTTGACCGGACAGAGAACTTTTTCAGCCGGCGCAAGGGCGCCGTGACCCTTTTCATCAGCCGCTTCATACCGGTCGTGAGACACCTGGTCTCGGTTCCGGCCGGAACGGGCAAAATGAGGCTGTTTCCTTTCATCGGCGCCACCCTCCTCGGCGCCACACTCTGGAATTGTTTCCTGCTTGCCTGCGGCATGTACCTGCGTGAGAAATGGGACCTCGTCCAGCAATACTCCCACCAAGTTGATATTGTCGTCCTGGGGGCCTTCTTTGTAGGATTGGCATTCTTTGTCAAATCCCGATACCGGCAACGGGCAGTCGATAGCGAGGATTGACGCTATTGCCGCTGTTCCAAGGGCCTTCGTAAGTCTTTATGACAATCGAATTATGATTGTGAAGGGCTTCCAACCATCCTTGCAAAATACTTTCGCGAATCTTAGAAGACGCTAAAGAAGGAACTCGTATGTGACTTGGAAGCGGCGCGCGGGCAACACGGCAATCTGCCCGCTCCGCGCGGACCAGGCAGACGAGTTCTCACGGATGGCGAAAGGTAGCTGGGAGCTATTGAAAGATATTCTGAGTTCGCCTAAATACTCTCCCGCACGGAGAGGGATCAGAATTGCACTGATTTATCTGTCCGTTGGAGTGCTGTGGATCATTTCCTCCGATCTGGCTTTGGATTCGATTTTCGGCCGGCCGAGGTCTGCGGATGTGGCGCAAATCTTAAAAGACTGGTTTTTTGTCGCAGCCTCCACCCTGTTCGTCTACCTGCTTACAGCCAGGACTGCCGCTTCCATAACAGGCTCGGAAGAATCGCCCACCGAGCGCCGGTACATCTTGTCAGCATTTATTCAGAACTTTCCTGGAATGGTTTACCGGTGCGGAGACGATGCGGATTGCAAGCTTGATTTCATAAGTCCCGGGGCCGTCGATCTGACCGGATACTCCATCGGTGAGCTAAGGAATAAGCGCAGGCTCTCCGACCTGGCTCTGGAGGAAGACCTCGAGACGATCAGGTCTGAGATGGATATCGCTTTGGGCAGCAGGCGTCCTTTCAAGCTGATCTACAGAATCCGCGCCGCCGATGGCCGTATAAAATGGGTATGGGAGCAAGGTCTTGGTATCTACTCGCAAGATGGAAAACTGATGGGAGTAGAAGGGATCGTTGCCGACATCACCGAGCGCAAGCGCGTTGAAGAGGCTCTCAAGAGGTCCGAGGAAATATACAGGGTTCTTGCGGAAGGCACCTCGGAAGCGATCTTCATGGTTGACGACAACCGCAATATCGCTTTGGTAAATAATGCTTTTCTGGACCTTTTCGGCTTTTCGCGAGAAGAGATCATAGGGCAATCCATCCGGATAATACATCCTTCGGAGGAAAGCTTCATCGACTTTGGAAAACTCTTTTACACCACCTTCAAACAAAAGCCATTCAGGGTTGAATGGGAATTGAAAAGAAAAGACGGGACTGTCTTCCCGGTGGAAGGGGCCTTCGCCGGGATAGAGGGGCCCGGGGCGGCGATCAACGGGCATGTTGGAATTGTCAGGGACATAACGGAACGGAAAAAGACGGAAAAAGAACTTCGCGAGTACCGGGAACACCTTGAAGAGATGGTGCACGAGCGCACTCGTGAGCTGAAAGAGGCGCAAACCGCCCTTGTGCAAAGGGAAAAGCTCAAGACATTGGGGGCGGCATCCGCCGAGCTGGCCCATGAGATCGGAAATCCGCTCGTTTCAATAGGCGGCTTTGCGCGACGGCTGCTAAAAAAATATCCCGACTCTCCCGAGGCGGAAATCATTTTGCACGAAACTGAACGCCTCGAGACAATGCTCAACAGGCTGCGCAATTATCTGCGTCCGGTGGACATGAAACCGCGTGAATGTGACGTCAATGCCATTCTCAGCGATTCGGTCGCTTTGGTCAAATCGGATCTGGAAAGAGAAAGGGTCAAAATCCACTTGGATCTTTACTTTGGTTTGCCCACTGCCCACGTGGACCCGGCGATTCTCTCGCAGGTCTTTATTGCGATGATTCGAAAGGCGGTGGCGATGATGGAAACGGAAAAAGAGATCGCCATCAAGACTTATTGCAGCGGGCACAGCGTCTATGCTGAAATGGTCAGTCATGCTGCGGTAAAGAAACTCTGGGACCCCGAGCTTATGCTTTTGCCATTCGAAGAAGGCGGCGGCGAGGGGATCGGTATTTCCTCCACTTTCAAACTTCTTAAAGAGATGGGCGGCGCTCTTTCTTTTTCCAGACTCGGATCCAAGGCTGTATTTACTGTCTCGCTGATTAAGTGCACGGGAACGGACCACGGTGAAACAGTCTGGAAGCGGCAACCCAGTTGATGCAAACACACAGGAGCCATAGAACATGGATTTCAATCTACCGTCGGAATTAGTAGCAAACCTCATACGTTACAGGGAATTTCTCGGTGAACGCCTTGTTCCCAACCTCAACAAATGGTACTCTCAAAAAGAAATTCCCCGCGATTTCTTCCTGGAACTTGGCGACCGCGGTTGGCTTGGGCTGGACCGGGACGGCAATGACTACGTCGAGCAGCAGAGCCTGAAACAGGCTCTTATGGAAGAACATCTCGGGATTGAGTCGCCGGGGGTCGGCGTGGCCGTGCTGGTCCACGTATCGCTTGGCGCCAAGGGATTGACCCTCTTTGGAAGTCCCGAGCAGAAAGGTCTTTACCTTCCTGGCGCCGCAAAGGGTCAAACCCTTATTTGTCTCGGCAATACGGAGCCGGGCGCAGGAAGCGACGTTGCGAATATTGGTTCAACGGTCCGGAAGGTGGATGGCGGATGGCTGCTCAATGGGATCAAATCGTACGTGACCAACGGTTACATAAGCGATTTGGCCCTCATCACGGCGATCTCGGATCCCGGCGCTGCGCGAAACAGCCGGATCTCCATGTTTCTCGTGGACCTGTCCTCAAAAGGGGTGACCCGGACCAGATTGCACAAAGAAGTGTGGATCCCGTCCGACTTAACGCGAATCCAGCTTAGCGACGTTTTCGTGCCGGATGCGAACTTGGTCGGAAGGCGCGGCCGCGGGCTTCAGCAAGTGCTCGAGATATTTACCAACAGCCGTATCACTATCAGTGCGCTGACCCTGGGCACCGCGGTAGGGGCGTTCCGAAGCGGCATCGAACATGCGGAGAAAAGGCGGATCTTCGGTGAGCGACTTATTGATTTTCAGGCTAAATCATTTGAGGCGGCGGATTTTTACAGCAAAATCGAAGCCGCCAGACTCGTGCTTTGGAAAACTTGTTGGCAAAAAGACCAGGGACTCGATTTCAGACTGGAGGCCTCCGTCGCCAAATATCTTTCGGTCGAGGTGGCGAGGAGCGTCGGGCAATGGGCTGCGGATCTGTTTGGGGCTGCCTCCGTTATGTTCGAGCACCCCATCCATAAATATCCCATGGACGCATGGGCATCCTCCCTGGGAGAAGGCACTCAGGACGTCCAGAAACTCATCATTTTCAGGGAATTCATGAAACAGGAAAGAGAAGCGAAGGGCAGGGAGCAGAAGTAGTGACAAAAGAGGGAGCAGCAGGGTCTTCTATCGCCTGTTCTTCCGATTGTTGCTCCTCCTTCCATGAAAGGGAGAAAATGGGCAAAATGAAGTTGGCGTTGTCCCTCGGCATCGCGGCGGTGATTGCCGGAGTGTTGGCACAAGCCGCTTTGGCTGATCTCTACTGGGAAACCGAAAGCGTATCCACGCGTCACTCCGGCCATGAAAGCAAAACCTCGATCCAAAAGTATTATTTCTCTCCCAGCGCCCTCCGGGTGGAACTGGGTGGCAGCAAAGCGTTCATTTTGAACTATAATGTCATGGAACTCTACTCGCTCGACACTAAAGCCAGAACGTGTTCTGAGCTGAGTTTGGCTCAACTTCAAAAACTTCCCGGAGTAAACGCCGCCGATAAGAATAAAACGGCTGAGATCATGGGAGCCATAATGGCGATTCAGGTTACTCCTACGGATGAGGTGAAAACTATAGCCGGTTATAGGTGCCG
>Ga0326728_10006871_pt1 | contig 30080 bp, 23 predicted proteins | sample MB3enrmetagenome_FD_207602 | JGI IMG/M metagenome (GOLD analysis project Ga0326728, IMG submission 207602) | Lab enriched peat soil microbial communities from McLean, Ithaca, NY, United States - MB31MN | ecosystem: Environmental > Terrestrial > Soil > Wetlands > Peat | place: USA: New York...
CCAACGCCGCCGCCGTCACCCCCGCCGGCGCCACCGCCTCCTACCACGACCCGGCCCCCGTCAACCGCCAAGCCGCCCGCTTCTATCTCATCCTCCGCACCCGGTAGCGCGAGAAATACTTGCATGGGATCTAAGAATAAGCCCCCCATTGCAGCATTGCATTCGGCGGCGTTTTCCTGAATGTTGTGCTTGCTAAATGCGCCCACGGCCCTAGATTTATCGGCTCACTTTGGAAAATATGAATTTAAGCGGTTTGAGACTCTTGCTGGCGGACCCGGCGCCCGCACTGACGGCGCCCAATCCCATGGCCCAGATGCTGCAAACCGTCCTGCTCATGGGCGGCATTGGGATTTTTATGTGGCTGACGATGTTCCGTCCGCAGCAAAAGCGGGCCAAGGAACTGGAAGCCATGCTCAAGAGCTTGCGGGCCGGGGACAAAATCGTGACCGCCAGCGGCATCGTCGGGGTAGTTTTGTCGCTCAAAGACAAGACCATTTCCATCCGCTCCAGCGAGACCAAACTTGAAATTCTGAAATCCGCCGTGGCCGAAGTTACCGAGCGCAGCGGTGAAACCAGTTCCTCCTGATTCCCACTCACCTTCATGAACATTGTCACACGCAATCCTAAATTCTTCTGGGCCTTGATCGCCTTCATGGTGCTGGGGTCCCTCTGGGAAATGTACCCGCTGACCAACCAAAGCCTGATCCAGGAATTCAAGGACAAGGCCGACCGCGGCGCTCAGAACCCGGCCTTCGATAAAATCGTCAGCGAGGCGCAGAAACTGCAAGCGGCCAATCCGGACCCGACGCGCGAGTTCACCGATCTGCTCACCGCCATCGGCACCAACGATATCCAGCAGTATTTCCCCTACAACAACGTCCGGGGACAGGAGAACCCCACTTACACGCTGCTCAATATCCTGCAGAGAAAAGCCGCGGGGAAAATCCATTTGGGGCTGGATTTGCAGGGCGGCACGGAATTCCGGGTGAGCCTGGACACCAACCATGTTTCCGCCAACGACACCAACCACGCTGCCGTCAACGCCTCCGATGAACGCAAGCGGCTGGTGTCCCAGGCCATCACGATTCTGCGCAGCCGCGTGGATTCCATGGGCGTGGCCGAGCCGCTCATCACTCCGGCTGGAGAGAACTCCATTCTCATCCAGTTGCCGGGCCTTTCCCAGGCGGCCCAGGACGAAGCGAGGACGAAAATCCAAAAGGCGGCCTTTCTGGAATTCCGCGTGGTGCATCCGCAGAACCGCGAGTACTTGTCGCAAACGCCACCGGTAAAACCGTATGGATACGAGATTCTAAAGATGAAGCACAAGGATGATGCGGGCAATGTCACCTTCGTTCCTTACTTGGTGGAAAATAAACCGTCGAAAGGGCTGACGGGTAAATATATTAAACGGGCCTATGCCAGCCGCGACACTTCCGGGGCGCCGGAAGTCAATATCGAGTTCGATAGCGAGGGAACCAAGAAATTCGGCCAGCTCACCACGGAGAATAATGACGGGTTCATGGCCATCGTGCTGGACGGTGAGATCCAGACAGCCCCGCACATCGAAGAACCGATCACCGGCGGCCGGTGTAGAATCAGCGGTGGCGCGATGGATATTGCCGAAGCCATTTCAGAGGCGAACATGCTGGAAAATCCCCTGGAAACCCCGGTGAGAATAGACTCCATGACCCAGGTTAGTCCCACTCTCGGCTCGGATGCCATTCATAGCGGCGTTTGGTCCGCTGTCATCGGCACGCTCGCGGTGGTGGTCTTCATGGCCCTTTATTATCATCGCTGCGGGCTGATCGCCGATTTCGCCATGCTGCTCAACCTGGTAATCACGCTGGGCATCATGTGTTCCATCGGCACCACCCTCTCCCTGCCGGGCATCGCCGGCATTGTCCTCACCGTCGGCATGGCGGTGGACGCCAACGTGCTGATCTACGAGCGGTTGCGCGAGGAAATGGCGCTGGGCAAATCCATGAAGGGGGCGATTGCCGCCGCTTACAGCCGCGCCTTTGCCACTATTTTCGATTCCCATACCACCACGCTCATTTCCGCCATCATCCTGATCTGGATGGGCACAGGCCCGGTCAAGGGATTCGGCGTCACTCTCACCATCGGCGTGGCGTTGAGCCTGTTTACCGCCCTGGTGGTGACGCGCCTGATTTTTGATTTCCTCCTCAAACGCGGCTGGCTCAATAAAGTCGGCATGTTGCACATCATCAAGAATCCCGAATGGGATTTCATGAAATGGACCAAGCTGGCTTATCTCGGCTCCGCCGCGCTCGTCGTGGCCGGAATCGGATACGGCTTTTATCGCGGCACGGGCGTTTTGGGGCCTGAATTTGCCGGCGGCGATGAAGTCACCCTCAGTTTTACCAACAAGGTCGGATTGGACAGATTGCGGGCCGCGCTTTTGCCCGCGGTGGGCCAGACGGAAATCCAATATGAAAAAGCCGCCGGGTCGGAAACGTTGAAAATCGTCGCGCCGTTCGGCAAGGCGGGCGTCGTGACCAACACCCTGGCCGGATTTCACGACGCCGGTTTCACCGTCGGCGCGATTTCCACGGTCGGTCCTTCCGTCGGCGAAGACATCACCCGGTCGGCCGTCTTTGCCTCCTTTTTGTCGCTCTTTGGCATTTTGTTTTACGTGGCCTTTCGCTATGAGTTCTCCTTTTCCATCGGCGCCGTGGTGGCGGTCGTTCACGACGTGTTCCTCACTCTGGGCATATTCTTCATCTCCGGGCGGCAGCTCAGCGCGCCCATGGTGGCGGCGGTGCTGACCATCATCGGCTTCTCGCTGAACGACAAGGTGGTTATCTTCGACCGCATCCGGGAGGATTTGAAACTGGCCATGCGCGGCACGTTCCGCGATATCATCAACAAGGCGATCAACCAGACGTTGAGCCGCACCATCATCACCTCCGGCACGGTTTTCCTTTCCACCATGTCGCTCTATTGGTTCGGCGGCGGGGTGATCAATGATTTTGCCTTCACCTTTTTGGTCGGCATCATCAGCGGCACTTATTCCAGCATCTTCATCGCCTGCGCGCTCGTGCTGTGGTGGCACAAAGGCGAACGTCCCAAGACCGCGACGCGAGCCGTGGCGGAGTCCTCCGCCGCGGCGGGCCCCAGCCCGGGCGCCGCCGCCGCGCGCGCCCGTGTGTAAGTCGCCGGCCAACCTTGGAGAGTACAGGACAAGAACCTTCACGTTTTTGGTAGGGCGGCGCTGCTGCGCCGCCCAAGAGTTCAGGGCAGAGCGGCAGCTCTGCCCTGCCTGCCAGGAAGTGACGATTTTTGTCATGCGCCCCCTTCGCGTCATGTCCTTATCCATCAGTATTACGAAGACGGTGATCCCCGGCTCCAGCCGCCAATTTTGGCGGGCGGTCTGGAGGCAATAGCCTGGATGCTAATTCAACTGCAACTCTCCCAAATCAAAGGCCGATCCATCCGCCCCGGCGGGGATTTCGGGAATGCCAATTACCTTGGTCAGTGCGCCGATGGCCCTGCGCGGGTCGGGGATTTGAGGCACAGGCAAGCTGGGATCGGTCACTTGGATTTTGAGTTCGTAAGTTCCCGGCACAACATCGTCTATCTTGAATGAACCGTCGGTGTCGAATTCAAGGATATAGCGGCGTTGGTTCATCTCCGCTTGCCTGCCCGCCTCTGTCGCCAAAAAATCCTGCTCGCTCTCCTGCCATTGCCGCACGGCAGCCTGGTAATCCGCAGCCGACGCAAAGGCCTTCCGGTCCGGCGCGGGCGGTCCCGGTAATTTGGCGTCCAGCCGCTGAACCTCGCGCCTCCAGTCAATGGGCTGTTCCGGCCCCTTCAACTTGACCCTGCCCACCACCTTCCATCCGGTTCCTCCGAGGGTGACTTGCGTCGTCTCGCCGGCCTGCACATGAATGTGTGTCTCCTGAGTGTCGGGAATGGCGCCCGTTTGGCCATCGTGGAAGGTCAGGCGGTGAGAGATTCTCATATCCCCCGCCGGCAATCCCTCAAAATCAAACCGGCCTTGGGCATCTGTTCTTGTGTCCACCGCGACACCGTATCCGCTCCACTCGGCATACGGCATGTATGGACTGCTCAGATCAATCCTCTGGTTCGCGCCAACTTGGCTGCCGATTTTCAGCATGCCCGTCACGCGTCCCCAAGGCAAAAGAGTCACGGCGGGCGATCCCGTCAGGTAATTGGTCGAAAGGCAATTGAAACCCACCGCGTTGAAAAACAGGACCTTCTTTAATCCAAATTCCGGTGGAATTGAAAAGCGGCCTTGGTCATCCGCCTCCACATGCCTGGTCCCCAGATCGAACTCCCGCGGAAATCTCATCACACCACCACTCTGATAGCCGGGCGGCGTCGTCATATAACGGCCACCCCGAAGGGCACGCTGCGCTGGGATCTGCGGCGGCTCTTCGGTGCATAATATGGCGACCGCCCCCGCTGCCGGTTTTCCGTCCGGCATCAGCACAATGCCGGACAACATTTCACCGCGTTGCAGTGCGAAGTTGAATGAGGCATCGTTGGCCACCGGACCGCGACCAGTCACGCGGGATGACCGATACCCCTCGGCCCTCACTTCCACCGCGTATTGAACAAAATCACCGCTGTTGGTGAAGGAGAATTCTCCCGCCTTGCCGGCGGCTCGACTTCTGAGCGGCAAGCGCTTGGCTTCCAGGTTGGTGTAACCTATATAGGCGGCCTCCTCAGTGCTCATCCACACCGTGAAGTCATCAACCGCCTTGCCGGTTTCGGCGTCAGTGACATTGCCAAAAAACCGGACGCGGGGCGGCTTGGTGGGCAGCGTCACTTTCTGTTCCGTGCCATCGGCAGTCAACTGAACCGGCGCCATGACTTTATAGCCCCAGGCCTGGATGAAGTAAGACTCCGGCGAGGCCGGCGCGGAAAGCCACTCGAATTTCCCATTGTTATCTGTCACCGTGTTCCATTCGTACCGTGGTGCGCCCGGTCCACCGGAAACCTCCACTTTGGCGCTGGCCACGGGCTGGCCCTTTTCATCCGCCACCACGCCACGCAGGACTGCGCCTCGGTTCAGAACAAAGCGTGTCTCTGCCGGTGGATGCTCGCGATCAATCTCCATATCCGCCGGGCCATACCCTTGGGCTTGAACGGTGAGAATTCTCGGGGAACTCGCGAACCGAAACCGGCCGTCGGCTCCGGTCAACTGGCTTGCGGTTGGCTCCGCCCAGTTCCGGTTCGCCGTGACCTTCGCGCCCGCCACCGGAGTTCCCGCCCTATTCACGACCACCCCGTCCAGTTCGACGCCGCGCGCCAGCGGCATTATGGCCGTGCCATTTCGGAAGTCCGCCGCCGCCAGAGCATGGGATCCACTCCAACCAATTCCTCCAGACGGCAACGAACCAAATGTCGCGCTGACAAAATCCGGATGATATATGCCAAAGAAAATGAGGCCAAATTGCTCTGGAACATGGTTGCAATGCCATCGCCCCTGGCGGTCCGTCACCTCGACGTGGTAGTGGTCCCCCAAAGTCAGGCATTCCCGGTCCACGGAATCCTCAGGAACAAGTGTTTGCCCATTGAGCTGGCGCGCATTGAAAACCACCCTGGCGCCGGGGACCGGCTCGCCCGCCTCATTGACTACTTTGCCGCCGATTTCCACCGCGCGCGTCAATTTCGTGGCGTATTCGGCCGGAATATCGGCGGCGCTGTCGCCTTGCGCATCGGACCAACGGACAAATTTCGGCACATAGCCGTCCTGAAAGACCTCGATGCGAGCGCTCCAATCCCCGGCGGCTGCGCGGTCCACGGACAACAGCGCCATTCCTTCCGGGTCTGTCAACACGATGTTGGTCGTCCGATGGAGAAAACCGGGGGTCTGGACAAGTGTCAGGCGGGCATTGGTTACAGGCGTCAAGCTTGCCGCATCCACGGCATGGAATCGCATGGTCTGGCCGCCGGCTGGTTCAGGAGGTTTTGTTTCAGGTATTGCCGGCGACAAGGGAGTTGCCACTCTCGCCGCCATCGGGGCCGGCTGGCTCGTCGTCGTCGGCGATCCGACATTCCTTGAGTTCAAATGAACTGCCGTCACACCAATCAATGCCACCACCAGTGTCACCGCCCCACCTTGCAGTGCCAGAAGTTTGAGCCGGGCCGCTTCCCATGCCGACAAGGTGATTTTGGCGAGGGCGTTCGCCGTCACGGCGGTCCCGGCGAACGCCGCGCTGGCCACCGAAGCGGCCAAATGGCTGGGGGCGGCCTGGACCGCCCCGGCCATAATCGCTCCGGTGATCAGCGCCGCTGGCAGCGCTATCCCGCGCCGCGCAAAATCAGCCCGCAGCTTTTCCACCGCCCGCGAAACCCGTTTCTGCGCCCCGTCTTCCGTCAGCCCCATGGTTTGGCCGATTTCCTTGAAGCTCTTTTCCTCGAAAAATCGCAACGCCACCGCGGCCCGGTCCTTCTCGCTCAAATTGACCAGCGCTTCGTCCAGTATCGGCGAGATTTTTTTCCAGGCGGCGTCCGTTTCGGTGGAATACAGGTTCATGGCTTCGCGCTCCAATTGCCTTCGGCTCATTTCGCGGCGGCGGGCGTTCCAGGTGACGAATCGTGTTGTGCGCAGCAACCAGCCCGACAGCACCGTGTCCCGCCGCATCCCTCCCGCTTTGCGCGCCAGGATGAGAAACACCGCCTGGGTGATTTCCTCGGCGTCCCGCGCATCCCCTGCCTGGCGAAACGCGGCGGAATACACCAGGTTCACGTAACGGTTGACCAGGAGGGTGAAGGCATCTTCCGACGCCCGCCCCGCGTATTCGCGCAACAACTCAAAGTCATTCATACCGGCAAACACCGTCCTTCACCCATATAATGTCGTGTCTCCGCAGAAATCCGACACCCGGCTTCCCAAAAATGCAACTGTCTTCCGCCCGCCTTCCCCAAATCCTCGCCTATTGATGGCATCCGATGGGGATGGATGTCTTCTCTTGGAGGCGACAGATACGTCTTCCGGGCGCAGGCAATACGTTTTAAAAATGCCCCGTAAATTCGCCACAGTGGGCTTGTGGAGCGCAGATGCAATCCAGCCGTACACGACCCGGCCAGTCCAGTTCCTTGAGTTCTTGGTTGTTTTGTCCCGCAACCTCTGCTAATCTTAGGCGATGACAAGAACACTTCCAGAGGGGACGGAGTCTAAGGCCGATGCCCAGCTTGAACAGGCCTGCGCCTTATACGCCCGCGGTGAAATTGACAAAGTCTGCGGCTCGCAACTTGCCGGGGTGGATTTCTTCACCTTTCAACGCGCGCTGGGTGAGCGCGGGATTTTTTCCAGCAACGAGAAAATGCTCGATGAAGATGTCCAGACCTTGCAGGAACTTTTCCCCCGGTGATCGTCGTCGCTGACACCTCGGTTCTGATCAATTTGTGCCGGATCGGGCGCGCTGAGATCTTGCCGCAACTATTCCGGGAAGTCGTCATTCCGCCCGAGGTCGCAGGCGAATTTAATTCACTGGCTGGGCGGGTCCCGCGCTTCGCCGCTCTGTCCCTGCCTCCGTGGCTGCGCCAGCAAAGCCCGGCTAAGAATCCCCGATTCATGCTCGAATTGGCATCCTTGGGTCCAGGCGAGACGGCCGCGTTGGCCCTGGCGCTGGAGATTCAGGCCGACGCTGTCCTGCTGGATGAGCGGCTCGGGCACGATGCCGCTATGCGGCTGGGTCTGAAGGTCATCGGCCTCCTCGGCCTATTGCTTCAGGCCAAAGCCAGTGGTCTTCTAGCTGCGGTCAGCCCCGAGTTGGATGCGCTGCGTAACGAAGCGGGTTTCTGGATTTCTGACCGCCTGCGGGTCAAGGTGCTTCGCCTGGCCAAGGAAGGTCCCTGAGACATGCTCGATCCACCTCCATCACCCTGGGGGCGGTGGCCGGAGTAATCGCCGTTTCCATTTTGATGCCGCGCGCAGTGGCGGACTGGGGAGGAAAGGCCCCAAAACCGAGACACTAAAATGAAACATCGCTGGTCATTGCCTGATGAGCCGCGCAACAGCCGGGCCGCCGCGCTCGCCGCCGCCGCGGGGGTTTCTCCCCTGCTCGCCCAATGCCTGGTCAACCGCGGAATTCTCGAGCCGGACCAGGCCGCCCGCTTTTTGCAGCCGCGCCTGAGGGATTTGGCGGACCCATTGCTGCTCCCGAACATGGCGGCGGCGGTGCAACGTCTCCTGCGCGCCCGCCGGCGCGGCGAATTGCTCGTCATCTTTGGCGATTACGACGTGGATGGCGTCACGGCCACGGCCCTGCTCCTGGAAACCTTCCGCGCGCTCGGCTGGAACGTCAATTATTATTTGCCGCATCGCATGGATGAAGGCTACGGCTTGAGCCGGGACGGCGCGGAGAATTGCCTGCAAAAACATGCCGCCTCGTTGCTGCTGGCTGTGGATTGCGGCTCGACGGCCGCCGACACCATCGCCTGGCTCGGCCAAAAAGGAACCGGGGTCATCGTGCTCGATCACCACCAGGTTTCCGCTCCGCCGCCCCCCGCCGCGGCCCTGGTCAATCCGCGCCTGGCCGATCCGCCCGCACCGGAGTTCTGTTCGGCGGGGCTGGCTTTTAAGCTGGCCCATGCCCTGGTCAAGCAGCTCCGCGCAGACGGAGACCCGGCTGCTGTCAAATATGATTTGCGCGAGCACCTGGACTTGGTGGCGCTGGGAACGATTGCGGACCTGGTTCCCTTGACGGAAGAAAATCGCATTCTCGCCAGCGCGGGCCTTGAACATCTCACCGCGACCCGGCGACCCGGTCTGGTGGCGCTGAAGACGGTTGCGCAATGTCCTTCGCCCATCGGCAGCTACGAAGTGGGATTTCAACTCGGTCCGCGCCTCAACGCCGCCGGACGCCTGGAGGACGCCGAAGAGGCGCTCTGCCTGCTTCTGGCCGGCGGGGCCGCTGAGGCCGAACGGCTCGCCCTCAGCCTCGAGGCGCGCAACCGCCGCCGCCAGCAAATCGAACGCGACATGGCCGGCGAAGTCATCGCCGCCGTCCAGGCCCGCTTCAACCGGGAAAAGGATTTCGTCATCGTCGAAGGACGGGACTCCTGGCATATCGGCGTGGTGGGCATCGTGGCCGCGCGGGTGGTGAAACGATTTTATCGCCCGGCGCTCATTCTCGGGGGCGACGGCGCTCTGTGGCGCGGGTCGGGGCGAAGCATTGAAGGATTTGACCTGGCGGCGGCGTTGCAAAGTTGCGATGACTTGCTCGCGCGGCACGGCGGCCACAGCATGGCGGCGGGGGTCACCGCCCAGCCGGACCAAGTGGACCCGCTCCGGGCGCGCCTGAACGAATTGGCGCGGCTGGCCTTGACGCCCGCACAGCTCGAACCTTGCCTGAAGTTGGACGCGGAAGTGGCCGGGTCCGATTTGACCCTGGACCTGGTGGAGCAACTGGCGGCGCTGGCCCCGGCCGGCCAGGGCAACCCACCGGTGCAATGGATGATCCGCGGCCTGACCCACCGGCAAGCGCCGCAACGCATGGGCCGGGAAAACCAGCATGTGAAATGGCGTTTGACCGACGGCCAATCCGCCCTGGAAGCCGTCTGGTGGAACGGGGGCGAAGCCCCAACGCCGACGAGCCGTTTCGACCTCGCTTTCACCCCAACCGTCAATGAGTACCAGGGCCGGCGCTCCGTGCAACTGCGCGTCCTGGACTGGCGGCCGGAATAGTGAATTGTGAATAGTGAATTGAGAATAGTGAAAGCCCGGCCCGTGGTCACCAATGGCGGCCTGCTTGCTGCTCTCCTTACTTCTCTATTCAAAATTCAAAATTCAGCCCCCCTTTCCCAATTCAAAATTCAACATTCAAAATTCCATGCCATTCGCAATCCGCAATCCAAAGAATTACTCCCGGCCCGCCGCGGCGAGGAACGGCTTCAATTCCTCCATCAACTTGGCAAAGCCATCCAGGGTCAATTGCTGCGCCCCGTCGCTCCAGGCCTCGGCGGGATTGGGATGCACTTCGATCAACAGCCCGTCCGCCCCCATCGCCACCGCCCCTTTGCACATCGCCGCCACCAGGTCCGCCCGCCCCACCCCCTGGCTTGGATCAATTATGATCGGGCAATGCGATTCCTGTTTGATAATGGGGACGGTGGAGAGGTCCAGCGTATTGCGGGTGTAGGTTTCAAAAGTGCGGATGCCCCGTTCACAGAACATGAGATTGGGATTGTTGTTGGACAAGACATATTCGCCCGCCAGCAGCCATTCCTCGATCCGCATGGAAAGCCCGCGTTTGAGCAGGACCGGTCTCCCCGTTTTGGCCGCGGCGATGAGCAACTGAAAGTTCTGCGCGTTCCTCGCCCCGATTTGAATGATGTCCGCGTATTCGGCGACCAGCCCGGCGCTTTGTTCGGAAAGCAGTTCGGTAATGACGGACAAGCCGGTTTGGCGCCGCGCTTTGGCCAGCAATTTCAGCCCTTTGCGGCCCAGCCCCTGGAACTCATACGGCGAGGTGCGCGGTTTGTAAGCGCCGCCGCGCAGAAAAGTGGCCCCCGCCTTCCTCACCGCGTGGGCGGTGGTGAGCAACTGCCTCTCATCCTCCACCGAACACGGGCCGGCCATGACCTGGACCTTTTTGCCGCCGATGACATTGCCGCCCACCGTGATGGTGGAAGTCATGCGATGGGCCTCGCGGCTGACCAGCTTGTAGCGTTTCTGCACCGGCATCACCTGCTCCACCTGCGGCCAGGAGGCCAGCGTTTCCAGGCTGGGATGAGTGCGTTCGTCTCCGATGGCGCCGACCACCGTCCGTTCCACCCCGCGCATGACGTGAGGCCGGTAGCCCAGTTTTCTGATCTCCCGCAGGACCTCCGCCTCGTCCTTCTTCGACAATCCAGGTTTGAGGACAATAATCATAATTTTGAGACTCTCAGTTTAGAGATTTTGCCGCCATGCGCAATGCGCAATCCACTGAGAATAGTGAATTGTGAATAGAGAATTGTGAAATGAGCACACCCCCCTTTCTCAATTCAAAATTCAACATTCAAAATTCCATGCAATCCGCAATGGCCGCAATTGCTCTTGAACTCCCCGGACCCTTTGCTTAAACTGGCGCCACGCTCATGAAAAAGATGAAATGTTTTTGTATTTTTGCGGCCAGCGCCTTCTTCGCCGCCGCCTGTGCCGCCCAGCCGAACGGTTTTTTGGACGGCATCCTCGCGGTCGTCAACAATTCGGTCATCACCTATCTCCAGGTGGAGGATGCGATTGCTTTGCAAATTGACGCCCTGAGGCGGGCGTATCCCAACGATCCGACTAACTTTTACGCCAAGGTGAAGCAGTTCCAACAGGAACAACTGGAGTTAACCGAGCGGGCCAAGCTGGTTCTGGATGATTTCGCCAGGGGCGAGTACACCACCAACTGGGTGGACGACCTGGTGGAGGCGGCCATCAAGCAAGACATCAAAGAAGCCTACGAAGGAAGGCGGGACAAGCTGATCAGGACCCTGCAGGCCGAAGGCAGGACTTACGAAAGTTACAAGAAGCTATTGCGCGAGCACATTATCGTCGGGGAGCTGGTCAAACTTCATAGCTCCGGGAAAATTATCGTCTCCCCCGCCGCGATTGAAAAGTTCTATAACGATCACCCGACCAACTTTTTTGTGGAGGACCAGGTCAAGCTGCGCATGATTCAAATTCCCCAACCCTCCGGCAGCCCGCCCGGCACGGCCAAACAAATAGCCGGCGAAATTCTCCAGAGAATTGACGGCGGCGTTCCTTTCGCCGAGATGGCCGCGGTCTACTCTTCCGGCCCCGGCCGGGCCGCCGGCGGCGACTGCGGGTGGGTGGACCGAACGACCTACCGCAAGGAATTGACGGACGCCGCATTTTCCCTCAAGCCCGGTCAACGCGGCCCGGTGGTGGAATTGCCCGACGAACGGGCCGGCGCCGCCACGGGAGCCACCATCTGTTATCTCCTTATGGTGGAGGATTTCCACCCGGCCCACGTCAGGCCCTTGTCCGAAGTCCAGGGCGAAATCGAACACGACCTCGAGAACCAGAGAGGCAAACTCCTCGAAGACCAGTGGATCGAGCGTCTGCGAGCCAAATCGCACGTCGAGATTTTCTAGCCCTCAGCCAAATGACCGGCTGGATCGCAATTTCCCTGGGCGATGTCACCGGCATCGGCCCTGAAGTCACCCTCAAGGCCCTCGCCGCGGAAGCCGCTGTGGACCAATTCCGCTACCTCCTCATCGGCGACGACGCCTCTACTCTGCGCCTCAACCAGGCGCTCGGCCTGAACCTGCCCCTGGCGCGATTCCCCGGCCCCGTCACCACCGGCCGCTTCTTTCTGCACAGCCCCCTCCCCGAACCGCTCGCCGCCGGTCTGGCCCCCGGCTCCCCCGCCGCCGCGCGCGCCGCCCTGCTTTCGCTGGCCGATGGGGCCAGGCGCTGTTTGCTCCACGAAATGGACGCGCTGGTTACCGCGCCGCTCAACAAGGAATCCATCCTGCGCACCGGCCGGCCGTTCATCGGCCAGACCGAGTTTCTTTCCCAGTTGGCCGGCGCCAAACCAACCGCCATGATGTTGCTCGGGCAGGACGACCGCCAACGCTGGTTGCGCGTGGCCCTGGCCACCACCCATCTTCCCCTCAAACGCGTCGCCGCGGAATTGCGCCCCGAATCCGTGGAAACGGCCATTGCCCTCGCCGCCCAGGCTTGTCGCGATCTGGACCTGCCGCGCTGCCGCATCGCCGTTTGCGGCCTCAACCCGCATGCCGGGGAAGGCGGCAAATTGGGCGACGAAGAAATCACCCTCATCAAGCCCGAGGTGGAAGCCGCTCAAAAACGCGGCCTCGATGTCACCGGCCCTTTCTCCGCCGACACCTTGTTTTACTACGCCTATCGCGGCGATTACGACGTCGTCGTGGCCATGTACCATGACCAGGGATTGGTTCCCCTGAAAATGGTGGCCTTTGCCAATGGGGTCAATTGGACGCTCGGCCTGCCCTTCATTCGCACCTCGCCGGATCACGGCACGGCCTACGACATCGCCGGCCAGGGGAAAGCCGACCCTTCGAGCATGCGCGCCGCCCTGCGTCTGGCCAAGCAACTGGCCGCCAACCGCCACCGCAAATCGCCCGCGGCGTCCTAAAATGGCTCCATCCTCCCCATCCTTCCCATTATTCCCATTATTCCCATTATTCCCATCCGGCCCATCCGGCCGATTCCGCAAAATGTAGCGGCGGTCTATGACCGCCGGTGAAACCCCTGAGTTGAACATCCTCACCCCTTCCGCCATCCTGCCTCGCGATCCTTCAGCAACATCTCCACCCAGGGCACGTCTTCGGGCCGGGTTACCTTCGGATTCGGCTCGGCGCGGCAGACCAGTTGGACGGCCTGGCCGATCAACTCGCAGGCCGCCGTGTCGTCGGTCACCACCATTTTCTTCTCCCGCACTTTGGCCAGCGCGCGTCGAATCACCTCCACCCGAAAGGTCTGCGGAGTTTGCACCGCCCAGAGACGGGAACGGTCCAAGTGCCGCGCGATGACACGCCCGTCATCAGAATATTTTATCGTGTCAGAAACCGCCTGGGCGGCCGCCGCCGCGCCTTCCTGGCGGGCCGCCGCGATCGTCGCCTCAATCAGCGCCTCGCTCGTGCAAGGCCGCGCCGCGTCCTGAATGGCGACAATTTCCGTCTCCGGCGCCAGATTCTCCAATCCATTCCAGACCGAGTCCTGGCGCTCCGGTCCGCCGGCGACCAGCCGGAATGGTTTGTGAAAACCGCAGACGGCGGCCAACTCCGCAAACGCAGCCTGCCGGCCCTCGCGCACCACCAAGACAATCTCAGAAATAGAGCTGGCGCGATCAAACCGCTGCCAGGTATGCGCCACCAGCGGCCGGCCCGCCAGCGGCAGAAACAACTTGTCCGTCTGCGCACCCATCCGGGAGCCTTTTCCCGCGGCAACGATAATGGCGGAAGTCACCCCCCAGCAATACCACCTCGCCGACAAAATGCCCATTCCCAATTCAAAGCTAAACTAAGCGCCATTCGGGTCGGTTCCTCACATTGTCATATTCTGCGAAGGCCGAGGCGTCAGTCCTGGAAAAATGACATTTCCTGCAGGCAACCAAAAAAATCACGCGTGCCGGTTGAGGGCGCGCCGGAACGGCGACCGGCATGGGCGCTGGGTTTGGTGCGGAGTGCGGTCAGGTTGACAAGATGGAGCGCAGCCCAGATTCGGCAGGCAAAAGCTGAAAGCTCAAATGGGGAAATTGGGAAAAGGCCCTGGCCCGCAGAGCACGGTGCATGGAATTCTGTGAACAGAAACGAAGGAAACGAAGGGAAAACTCTTCTTCGTTGCCTTCGTTTGCTCTGTTGGAAATTGCTTTCCGGGCGCGGTTCGGGTGGGGAACCCTTCATCCGTGAAATCCGCGAAATCCGTGGTTCAATTCCTTTGCTTGCGGTTGGCCGCTTGGGGCGTCTTTCCTGTTCACTATGCGGCGAGCAGGCTGTGCAAGTGTCTAATGACCAGGGCATTGCAGAAATCCCCGGCAATCCGCATTTTCCCGTTGACATTTCCTGCATACAAGCTTACCATTCGATAGTGAAAATGGGAAACAAATGAGGAACCCCCACATGCAGTCCGCTTTCCAACCCTTGCCGCGCCGAAGCCGCGGCACGGGTTCATGCAAAAGCTGTTTCCGATTTTTCGAAGACGGTGGCAGAAATATCCGGGTCAGAAACATCATACACCCCGCCCCCCCGTTTGGAGCGAAGCGGCGATCCTTCATTTTTCTGCCCCCATTTTTCTGCCACCGTCTTCTTTTTGAAAATGTTTGAATTGCGCCCACTGTCCGGAAGTTATTGTTGCGTGATCAGCAAGGCGGGATGCCGCGCCAATTTGTCGCACTACGGCGCAGCGACGGCGGGTACGGCTATCAAGTCGAGCCATCGGTGTCACCTGCGATCCGGGGTCCCCGGGTCCTTTTCCGGCAATCCAGCGCCATTCCAATCAAGGCCAGTCAAGGCTAGTCAAGGCCAGTCAAGGCAAATTAAGGTGAATTAAGGTGAAAAAACAAAACTCACGGCTCGAAATGGCATCCACCCGCAATGGCTTTGCTCATCGAAAACGCAAAAATCGTCGCATAATCAGGGAGCCTGCGGCAGCCTGCGGAAGTTCTTGTTGCATTTCGCGTTTTCACCGTCAACACTCTGCCGCGTGGTTTTTCTGAGCATTTTATGAACCAGCTTGCCAATCAAATCGCCGTCGTCACCGGCGCGGGAAGGGGCATCGGGCGCGCCATCGCCCTCAAATTCGCCGCGGCGGGGGCGGATGTGGTCTGCGTTTCGCGCACGGCGGAAAATGCGGAAAAGGCCGCCCAGGAAGTCCGCGCCCTCGGAAGGAAGGCCTGGGCGCGCGCGGTGGACGTCTCGGATGCCGCCGCGGTGGCCGCAGCGGCGGAAGCGATTCTGGCGGAGGCGGGCCGGGTGGACATCCTGGTCAACAACGCCGGCATCACCCGCGACGGTTTGGTCATGCGCATGAGCGACGCGGATTGGGACGCGGTAATGGACACGAATTTGAAAGGCGCGTTTTCCTTTACCAAAGCTTTCAGCCGTGCTTTTCTCAAGCAGCGGTCGGGGCGGATTTTGAACATATCGTCGGTCAGCGGGCTGATGGGCATTGCCGGGCAGAGCAATTATTCGGCGAGCAAGGCGGGGCTGCTCGGTTTTACCCGGGCGGTGGCGCGGGAATTCGCCTCGCGCGGCGTGACGGTCAACGCGCTGGCCCCGGGGTTCATCGAAACGGACATGACCGCCGTGATGACGCCCGAAATGAAGGGGGAGATCGCCGGGCGCATCCCCATGCGGCGGTTGGGACAGCCCGAGGACATCGCGGAGGCGGCGTTGTTCCTGGCGGGGCCGGGCGCCGGTTACATTACCGGGCAGGTGCTGACGGTGGACGGCGGCCTGGTGATGTAGATGCTCAAATGCAAAATGATAAATGATAAATGAAAAAGTGCCTGTTGCGTCAGCCATGCCGGGGAAAGGCAGGGCGGGCAGTCCCCTGCCATCCACGACTGACGCATTACAAAAGTTGCTGACGGTGGGCGGGGGCCTGGCGGTGCAGAGAGATTGGGCGGAGGCGAAAAGCACTTGCGCCGCCGGGATAAAGATGCGATAGGACTTGAAGATGCGATAGGACTTGACGCCCCCGGCAGCGTGGGGCATAGAAAACCAAACAACAACGGAGTTACCAATGCCTGAGAAAACAATTGAGGAAAGAGTCAGAGAAATCATCGTCGAACAACTGGGCGTCAAACCGGACCAAGTCACCCCCGAAGCCAAATTCATTGAGGATTTGGGAGCTGACTCGCTCGACACCGTCGAATTGGTCATGGCGCTGGAAGAGGAATTCGGCAATGAAATCCCCGACGAGCAGGCCGAGAAGCTGCAAAGCGTGGGCGATGTCATCAAGTACGTCGAGGACACGCAAAAAAAATAGCGGCTTCGGCCTTTGACAGGGCAGCGCGTCTGACGCCAGGCTGCCTTTTTTTATGGCGCGAAACTGGACAGACCGCAGAGTAGCCATCACCGGGCTGGGAGTGGTGTCTTCACTGGGGCAGACCTCCGAGGCCTTTTGGAAGAACGTGCGCGACGGCCAATGCGGCATCCACACCATCTCTTCCTTCGATCCGTCGGCCTTCGCCTGCCGGATTGCGGCGGAAGTCAAAGACTTCGATCCCACCCCGGCCTTCCCCTCTGCGAAAGATGTCCGGCGGGCAGATCGCTTCGCCCAGTTTGCTGTCTATGCCGCCCACCAGGCTCTGCTGGACTCGGGCCTGGACCTGGACAAGGTTGACCGGGACCAAGCGGGGGTATTCCTGGGGTCGGGCATCGGCGGCCTGCGCACCACCGCCGACCAGCACCAGATTCTCCTGGAGAAAGGCCCCGGCCGGCTGTCCCCCTTCATGATTCCAATGCTCATCATGAACATGGCGTCGGGGTTGTTTTCCATGTTCCAGAATTTGCGCGGCCCAAATCTGGCCACCTGTTCGGCCTGCGCGACTTCCACCCACGCCCTGGGGGAGGCCTGGCGCACCATCAAAATGGGTGACGCCAGCATCATCTTCGCCGGGGGAAGCGAAGCCACCGTCATCCCGCTGGGCATCGGCGGTTTTTGCGCCATGCGGGCCTTGAGCACCCGCAACGACGACCCGCAACATGCCTCGCGGCCGTTTGATCGCGAGCGGGATGGATTTGTCATGGGGGAAGGGGCCGGCGTGCTCGTCCTGGAAGAATTGGAGCACGCCAAGGCGCGGGGCGCCCGCATCTACGCGGAAATGACCGGCTACGGCAACACCGCCGACGCCAACCATGTCACGGCCCCATCGCCGGGCGGGGAAGGGGCGGCCCGCTGCATGAGAATGGCGCTGCGCTCCGCCGGACTGAACCCTTCGGACATTTCCTATATTAACGCCCACGGCACCTCCACCCCGCAGGGCGACATCGCGGAAACCCAGGCCATCAAGACGGTTTTCGGCGAGAGCGCCCGGAAAATCGCCGTCAGCTCCACCAAGGGGGCGACCGGGCACATGCTCGGCGCGGCCGGCGCGGCGGAGATGATCCTTTGTGTCAAAGCCATTCAGTCCGGCGTCGTCCCTCCCACCATCAACCTGGACCATCCCGATCCGGAATGCGATCTGGACTGCGTGCCCGGCGCGGCCCGGGAGATGAAGGTCGCCGCCATTGTCAACAATTCCTTTGGTTTCGGCGGCCACAACGCCTCCGTTATCGCCGTCCGGTTCGCCGGATGACCGGCCGTGTCCTATCCCTTGAACACCACCACCACGCCGAAATCCTCGACCTCTTTTTGCGTGGCAATGTCCATCGTGCTGTAATTGATCGTGTTGATGCTGACAATGTTGGCCTGCCCGACCTGCTGCAAGAACTGCGAAACCTTTTCATCGAACCGGTCGCGCCCCACTTCCTGGCAATCCGATCTCTTGAAGGTTCTGATCCGCATTGACTTGTCGCCGTCCTTGGCCACCACCTCCAGCGGGCGGTTGGGTTTGGTGATGAGCCGTTCCGCCACCGCCGCTTCGTGGACCGGCACGCTGTAATGTCTGTCCTGCAGAGCGGAAGGAGAATGGGCGGAGGCGGTGGCGGTGGCGGGGCCGCCTGCTGGTGGACTGGGCACCGTGATGGTGTTGGAACAAGAGGGGCATTGCAGGGTCGTTCCGGCGCCGCCGGCATCCACTTCCAGTTCCTGTTCGCAGTGCGGACATTTAAAGACGAGGTCCATAGTCAACTCACTTTCGTGTCGGGTTTTGGCTTATGGCGGCAGAGTAGCCCCTCTGCCGGAAAAAATCGAGCGAAATCTTTCAGGCGAGTGCAGGATAAAGATCTTCCCGTCTTCGGTAGGGCGGCGCTGCTGCGCCGCCCAAGAGATCAGGGCAGAGCGGCAGCTCTGCCCTACCAGAAAGGTGAAGATGATTGTCTTGCGCCAAACGAGGCTCGCCGTGTTTTCAACTTTGAATTACGCCGCTGGCAGATTATACTGCGCCATTATGAAACGTGAGCTTATGCTGGCCGGCATCTTCCTCGGCCTGTCGCTTTTGCGCCTCCCTGCCCTGGGGCAGGACGCCGGCGCCGCCACCAACACCGCCGCCACTAATACTGCGGCCACCAATGCTGCCGCCGAGGCCGCCAGTGACGCCCCCACCAATGCCGCCAGCAAAGCCGCCGCCGTGGCCGAACAACAAGGGGTGGATGAAAGGTTCAAACAATTGGCCGCCGATATTGAGACCCATCGCGCCGCCATCCAACTTCTCCTGGACAAATTGTCCGCCCTCAAGGAGGACCTCCAGCAGATTCGCACCGAGCAGGCCCGTCTGGCCGCCAACGCCATCGGGCGCGACGACCTCAAACCGCTCGCCCAGAGAATCGAGGAGGTGGACAAGAGACGCGTGGAAGACAAGGAGGCGATTTTAGAGGAGACCAAGAAAATGGACGCTCACCTCGAGATGTTGATCACCAACGCCGCCGAGCCGGCTTCCAGGCCTCCGGTCAGGCCGGGCGTTGCGCCGGCGACGGAAACCAATTTCACCCACACCGTGCAGGCGGGAGAGACGCTGGACGCCATTCGGAGTGCCTACAACGCCGAGTTCAGGAAGAAAGGGATGAAGACCATCAGCTTGCAACAGGCCATAGACGCCAACCCGGGCGTTGACTGCAATCACTTGAAAATCGGCCAAGTCATCGTCATCCCCCATCCGCCAGAGTAGCCGCCTGCCCCCATGCAAATCTCCCGCGCAGGCGAATATGGCGTTCTGGGCCTGATGAATCTGGCCCGGCGCGCCCCCGGCGAAATGGCCATGATTATTTTCCAGCTTTGGGTCGCGGTTTCCGGTTCTTAATCTTGCTCCTAATCTCAATCTCCAATTTTGATGCCGGGGCTTAGTGAAAGCCGAATCGGATGACCGGCTGCAAGAAGGAGATTAAGAGGAGATTAAGATTAAGATTATGATTAAGATTATGATTAGGAGAGGCTATCCAAAGAACTGACATGCACCCTTCGCCCCCGGCTCTTTACAATGCCACCGTGCTGGATCATTTCCTGAACCCGCGCAACGTGGGCGATGTGCCGGACGCCGAGGCCCTGGGCGAAGCGGGCGAACCGAACTGCGGCGACGCCATGCGGCTGAGCCTCCGAATCAAGAACGGCAGAATTGTGGACGCCCGGTTCAGAACCGTTGGCTGCGGGGCGGCCATTGCCAGTTCCAGCATGGCCACCGAGTTGCTCAAAGGCAGGACCCTGGAGGAGGCGCGCCATTTTTCCAATCAGGAAGTCGTGGCCGCACTGGGAGGATTGCCGCCGGCCAAAGTGCAATGCTCCCTCCTGGCCGCGCAAGCCCTCCGGGCCGCGCTGGAAGACTATGAGAAGCGCTATCCGGGAGCAGGCGCGCGCCTCCGGCCCGGCCAATGATATACTCTCCAGCCTATGCGCCAGGTTTATTTGGACCACCAATCCGCCACCCCCGTTTTGCCCGAGGTGCTGGAGGCGATGAAGCCCTTCTTTGCCGGGGCTTTTGGCAATCCTTCTTCCTTGCACCGGCATGGCTTGCTCGCCCGCGACGCCCTGGCCAGGGCCCGCTCGCAGGTCGCCGCCTTTATCAACGCCGAATCGCCCGAAGAAATCATCTTCACTTCCGACGGCACCGAATCCAGCAACCTGGCCCTCAAGGGAGCCGCCGCCGCCCATCAGCGGGAGGGCAACCATATTGTTATCAGCGCCACCGAACACCCGGCCGTGATGGCCTCGGTTGAATTTCTGGAGGCCCGGGGCTTTGCCTGCACCCGCGTTGCCGTGGATGCCCGCGGGGCGGTGGACCCCGCCGCGGTCCGCTCCGCCATGACTGACAAAACGATTTTAATCGCCGTCCACCACGTCAACCATGAAATCGGCACGATTCAGCCCGTCCGCGAAATCGGCGCTTTGGCCCGCGAGCGCGGGATTGCCTTTTATGTGGATGCGGAAGCCGGCGCCGGCTGGCTGCCGGTGGATGCGCCAGACTGGGGCGCCAGCCTGCTTTCCTTTTCCCCGCATCGCTTTTACGGGCCGAAAGGCGTGGGCGTCCTCTATCAAAACCGCCGGACGCGTCTGGCCCCCATTTTGCACGGGGGCGATCAGGAAAACGGGCGGCGCGCCGGGGTGGAGAATGTGCCGGCCATTGTCGGGGCCGGCGCGGCGGCGGAAATCGCCGCGCGCGACCTGGCGCAACGCAGCGCCCATTGCGCCCGTTTGCAGCGGCGGCTGTGGGACGGCTTGCGCGCCAAAATTCCCCGCCTCAAACTCAACGGCCCCGAACCCGGACCCGGCCGCCATCCGGCCACGCTGAACATTTCCACGGAGTTCATTGAAGGCGAAGCGCAACTCCTGCTGTGTGACATGCGCGGCATTGCCGTGGCCAGCGGTTCCAGTTGCGTGAGCCGGTCGCGCGAAATCTCCCACGTCCTCGCCGCCATCGGCCTGGACCCGGCGCTGGCCCGGGGCAACATCATCCTGTCCCTGGGCCGGGACAACACGGAAGAAGACGTTGACTACGTGATCGAGACCTTCCCCAAGATCGTGGCCAAACTCCGCGCCCTCTCGCCTGACTCTGGGTAGCACGGGCGACTCGCCCGTTCCTCCGGGCCACTGGCCCGGCGGAAAATCCCGGCTGCCTGTGCCGCCTTGTCAGGCAACTCTCCTGCCAACTGAACGAACATAAATGACCCCTGCGGCTGTGCTCCACAGCAAGGCGTTCATTATCGGCGCAATCAAGATATTGTTGAGGCCGGGCACAAAGCCAAACGGAAAGGCAACGAGAAACAGACTGGAATCCTCAAGCCACGGTGCAACAGGAGGAAGGCCCCCCCTCGTTAGGCTGCCAAGCTCCGCCAATCGCGTGAAAACAAAAGGCGAGGTAAAGAGCAGCCGTGCAAACCACGATGATGCCGCAGGCAACTCGCTGACGTATAGAAAGCCCGTGGTTCATACAAAGTCACTTAACAATTAACATACAACCGGCGGTTCGTGTATTGAAATGGCCGGACCTTGTTGGAAATCATGCCGCCGCCAACACCCAACGTCAAGCATTTATCTCCTCATTTATCTGCGTTGATCTGTGATCTGGGGTCAACTCGGGATTCAGCCATTGCGCGCATCCGCATTTTTCCATGCTGCGCTAGTCTTGGGTGGTAGGGCGCGCACTCCGTGCGCGCCGCGGCGGGCAGGGGACTGCCCGCCCTACCGTCCAAGATTGACGCATTTCGATGAAATTCTTGCTTCCGCTTCCGGCTTGAATGGCTAATCTAGGCGACCGGCATGACCGCAGACCAGACCAAGCCCCAACCCGCCGCCGCGGCGCCGGCCCTGCCGGAATTTCCCAACTGGTTTTGCCTGGGCGTGCTGGCGGCGCTGACCCTGGCCATGTTTTCCGGGGTGCTTTTCGCCAGGCCCAACGAGGTGCTGTCGGACCCGCGGATGGACTTGAACTTCTATTTTGTGCATTGGCGTTATTTTGGATTCCATGAATTGAAGGCGGGAAATCTGGCGTTGTGGAATCCGCATTGCTCGAGCGGCGCGCCGTTCTTCGGAGATTTTCAGTCGGCCTTGCTCTATCCGTTGAACTTTCTTTATTTGCTGGCGCCGCTGGAGGCGGCGATCAACTGGACTATCGCGCTGCATGTCTTCCTGGGGGGCGCGTTCACGTTCTACTGGGTGAGGCATCGCCGCCTGCACTCGCTGGCCTGTCTGCTCTCGGCGGTGATGTTCATGTTTTGCGGTCCGCATTTCTTGCAGGTCCATGCGGGCCATTTGCCCAATCTTTGCACGCTGATCTGGGCGCCGCTGTTGTTTCTGGCCATGGACCAGGCGGCGGACCGGCCTGCCCTGGCCCCCTGTCTGCTCGGCATGTTTGCCGCCGCCATGTCGGTCCTGGCCGGGCATCCCCAGTTTGTTTTTTACTTGGCCGTGGCCGCGGGGGTGTATGCCGTTTTGCAGGCCGTCCGGTCCCGGCAACCCGGGAAACGAATCCTGGCGTTTGGAGGCATCGCGCTGGGCGGGATGGCCTTGAGCGCGGTCCAACTGTTGACCGGCTTGCAGGAAGGAGCCGAGATGACGCGGAACGTCGGGATGTCGTATGATTTTGCAGGCATGTATTCATTTCCACCGGAGAACTTTCTCACGCTGCTGACGCCCTGGTTTTTTGGGGACATGCAAAGCGTGCCTTACTGGGGCCGGTGGTATCTGACGGAGACATCGTTGTTTGTCGGTGTCATGGGGCTGGTGCTGGCGGCGTATGGCATGGTATATGGCAAGCCGGCGGCGCGGCGGTTTTCTGTCACCATGCTGGTCCTTGTGCTGGTGCTGGCGATGGGCCGCTATACGCCCCTGTTTCGTTTGCTTTTTCATTACGTGCCGGGCTTCAACGCTTTCCGGGGCCTGGATAAATTCCTCTGGCTGGCGGCTCTCTTTCTGTCGGCGCTGGCAGGGGTTGGGATGGATCAAATGCTCCGGGGACAGACCGTGCCCCGGTGGCTGGCGGCGGGGGTGGCCGGCCTGGGAGTGGTGCTGTGCCTGCTGGCCACTTTGCCCGGCCAGTTGGATTGGTGGGCCGGCGTGGTGCGGTGCATCCCGGCAACCGGAGAGAAAACATTGCTGTTCTCGGCATTTGGCGACCCTGGCTTCATTGCCCTTAGCAGCAGCAATGCGATTCACAGCTTACTCTGGGGCGCCCTTTCCCTGTTCGTGGCAGCCTCCCTCTTGGCACTGGCCGGGTCGCGCCGCAATCTCGCCTGCCTCGGCCTTCTTCTGGTGGCTGCCATCGAACTGGCCGCATTCGCCGGGAGTTCCCTGGCGGCCTTTCAAATCGTCCCGCCCTATTCGCGTCGAACCACAAGCCTCCTCGCCCAGCACCCTGGGGATTATCGCATCCTGCACTACAATCCCAACGCCGCCATGACGGTCGGGACCCTGGATGTTGAAGGCGACGATCCGTCCGCGCTGTTGCGCTACCGCCGCTTCCTGGATTTCGCCGAAGGTTTTGATTTCGACACCGCGCCGTACGGGATGGCCGCGCAGAAATTTGACACCAACGCCTTGCGGATGCTCCGCTGCCGCTACCTGATTTCGTTCGACGAAAAAACCTATTCGGAATTCGGCGGCGGCTTGCCGCACTTGTTGCTGGTGGACCGGTTCCGCCTCATGACCAATTACCATGAGATTTTTTCCACCCTGACCAATGCCAACTTTAACATGGAGGAGGAAGTTATTTTGGAAAGCCAACCCTCGCCGTTGCCGCAGCCCGCCCGGGAAAAGGGAGCGGTCAAACTGCTGGCATCTTCCACCGACTATCTCAATATCGAAGCGGACACGGGCGCGCCCGCGCTCTTGCTGATCACCGACGCCTACAGCCGCGGCTGGCGCGCGCTGGCGCTGCCGGGCAGCACCCAGGCCCGCTACGAAGTGATGCCGGCCAACTACTGTCTGCGGGTGATTCCGCTGGCGGCGGGCCATCATCTCCTGCGGGTCGAGTATTCGCCGCTGGGCTTCCGCGCCGGCAAAGTGGTTTCCATCGCCGCCCTGGCGCTTTTTCTCGCCCTGTCTGTGCTGGCCCCGAAGAAATAATCTTATGGTATTCCGGCCGGCATTGTGGTATAGTCAAGACGAACCGCTGAAAGCGCACTGAGAAAAGGCCGAAGCGGCCATTCAAAACCATGCAATTTGCCAGACTGTCCCGCGTCCTGTTTGTTGTCGTGATGAGCGCGCTCGCCTTTCCCCGGCCGGGCCGCGCCCAAGTTGACCTCGGCGATCCGCCGACGGCGCCCAGGGATGTTTCCGGCCTCCCCGGCGGGGTGAGAAAACAGGATGTCACCGCGGGCTTCAGCGTCAATATCGCTTCCCGCGAAGAAATGCGCTCATTCTACAACGGCGTCTACACCGCCTCCAGCGGCCTGCCCATCAATTCCACCTCGGTCGTGAGCAACTGCGTGCCTGGCGCCAATGCGGCCGCCTACCAGGACGCTGTCGTGCGGCGGATCAATTGGTTTCGCGCGGCCGCGGGCATCCCTGCGTCCATTACCTTGGACAATGGAGACTGCACCAACGACCAGGCCGCCGCCCTGATGATGTCGGCCAACGGCGCGTTGAGCCATTTCCCGCCGCCCTCCTGGTCATGTTACACTTCCAGCGGGGCCAACGCGGCGTCGAACTCGAACCTCGCCATCGGCAACGCCGGCCCCGACGCCATCACGGCTTATATCGGCGACTATGGGGCCAACAACACGGAAGTGGGGCACCGCCGCTGGATTCTTTACCCGCAAACCCAGATCATGGGCACGGGCGACATCCCGGCCCAGGGGAACTACTATTCCGCCAACGCCACCTGGGTGTTTGACGCCAATCTTTTCGGCCCGCGGCCGGCCACCGCCCAGCCCTTTGTCGCCTGGCCGCCGCCGGGCTTCATCCCCTCGCAACTGGTCTTTCCGCGATGGTCCTTCGCCCTCTCCAACGCCGACCTGAGCACCGCCAACGTCATCATGACAAGCAACGGGGTCAGCATCCCTGTCAACTATCAACCTTACCAGACCGGTTATGGTGAGAACACCATGGTGTGGGTGCCGGACGGCCTGGATGCCACCAGTTCCAGCACGGTCTTTCCTTTCAGCGGCACGGACATCGTTTATAGCATCGTCGTGACGAACATCCACGTGGGTTCGTCCACCACGGGATTCGCCTACACGGTGGCATTGTTTGATCCGAGCGTGCCGGGCGCGGACTACGTCCCGACCGCCATCAGCGGCCCGGCCCAGATCGAGGCCGGCTTGCCCGCCAGCTACACCTGCGCGCCACCCAACGATCCGCACGTCACCGGCTATCAGTGGGTGAGAGCGCAAGCCCCTTCGGGCAATCTTTTCGACAACGCGGAGAACGGCGCGTCCAATTTTATTGTCAACATCTCGCCGGGTTATCCAGTGACGACCAATGGGCTGGCGGCCGCCGCCGGGAGTTCCTATTTTCAACTGGGCATGCCCGGAGGGACGAGCCCTCCTCCCGTCCGGGACCAGATTCTCCAATTGAACCGTGTGTTGTTCCCGGCCACCAATACGCTGGTCCGCTTCGCCGGCCTTTTTGGCTACGCCTCCAGCAACCAGGTCGCCGAGGTGCAAGTCTCCACCACCGGCGGACTGAGCTGGCAGGATATTTACAGCCTGGCTGGAACCAACGGACCCAACCAGCCCAACTTCCCCGCCTTCACCACGTATTCGCTCTCGCTGTCGAATTACGCCGGCCAGTCTGTTTTGTTGCGTTTCAACTATCATCTGGCGCCCAACGCGGATGGAACTTACATCCTCTACTACGGGCCGTCCAACAATCCTCCGGCGGGCTGGTTTATTGACAACATTTTGATCACCAACACTTTGCAGTTGACAAACTTTTCCACCAATGCCACCTCCTCCACCAACTTCGTCTTCACGCCCGCGCTGGCCGAAAGCTACATTCTTCAGGCGCAACCGGTGATCTTCAACCAGTTCCCCATCGGCTTTGGGCCGCTGGCGCAGGTCACGGCCATTCCCCCTCCCACCACGGGATCTTTGCAGGTGACGATCACCCCCGCCAGCGCCGTCAGCGCCGGGGCTCAATGGCAGGTGAATGGAGGCGCTTTCCGGGCCAGCGGCGCCATCGTCACCAATCTTTCCCCAACCAATCTAACCGTCTCCTTCAAGACCATTCCCGGATGGACCAGTCCCTCCAACCAAACGGTCACGATTTCCGTCGGCCAAACCGCCACCCTCGTTGCCTCCTACATTGAAGCCACCAAACCGACTCTCGCCATCACTTCACCCACGGCCAATCAGCGATCGAGCAACAGCACGATCACCGTCACGGGCACGGCGACGGATAACGTCGCTGTGGCGTCAGTCTGTTATCAACTCAACAGCGGCAGTTGGACGACAGCCACCCCCGGCAGCCCCAACTCCTGGACGAAGTGGACAGCCAATGTGACGTTGAGCCCCGGAACCAACGTCGTTCAGGCCTATTCCCAAAACCCCGGCGGCAACTGCTCGCCCACCAACAAGGTCGCCTTTCTCTTCATCCCCAGCGCCACCCTCACCGTCCGAACCAACGGTCTTGGTGGCATAAGCCCTGTGGACAATGGCCAACTGCTGGCGATTGGCACGAACTACACGCTCACCGCCGCGCCGGGCAACAACTGGATTTTCTCCAACTGGGTCGCCGGCGGCAGCCAGAGTTTTGTCTCCAACAATCCGGTCCTGAACTTCAAGATGCAATCCAATCTCGTCCTGCAAGCCAACTTTGTCACCAACTTTTTCCTGGCCGCGCAGGGCGCCTACCACGGACTCTTTGCGCCGGCCAGCCTGCCGCGCCAGCAAACCAACTCCGGTTCCTTCACCGTCAATGTCACCAGCAGCGGCGTCTTGTCGGGCAGTTTGATTCTAGGCTGGGAAACCAACACCCTCAGCGGGCAGTTCGATGTCAGCGGGAAGGCGCAAATTCTTTCAACCCCGCCCGGCCGGAATCCATTGACTACTACTTTGCAATTGAACTGGGCCGGTCAATCGGTGCAAGGGACGGTGACCGACGGCTCGTTCACGGCCCTATTGCACGGTGACCAAGCCGTCTTCAATTCCACCCACAAGGCCGCTAACTACCAGGGCCAATACACCCTTGTCATTGCCGGCACCAACGCCCCGGCCGCTGGCCCGTTCGGGACCAGCTACGGAACGGTGACGGTGGATCCATTGGGAAACATCGCCTTTGCCGGGAGTCTGGCGGATGGAACAACCTCTGTCAGCCAATCCAGCGTCGTCTCCAAGGACGGCTATTGGCCGTTCTACGTGCCCCTTTATGGCGGGGAAGGCTCGCTGTGGGGATGGAACTATTTCACCAACCAGACGATTATTTCCGCCCCGTTCACAAGCTGGATCAACGTCACCAACACCACCCAAACGGCCGTCTATCGTTCCGGCTTCACCAACCAGCACGCGGGCCTCATCGCCTCTTTCTACACTTCGACCAATAACCCGCTCTTGAGCTTGACGAACGCGCAAGTGATATTGGAGGGAGGAGGGCTGCCCTTCACCATCACCAATCAAATTACCTTGGCGTCAAACAATTTGGTTACCGTCCCTAAAACCGCCGAAAACACGAACGGACTGACGCTGAAGATCGCCGCCACGGGTTTGGTCTCCGGCAGTTTCCAGAACCCGTCCAATCCAAAGCTGCCCATCAATTTCAACGGGATCCTGCTGCAGAATCAAACCAGCGCCGCCGGTTATTTCCTCGCCACCAATCAAAGCGGCTCATTCATGCTCATCCCGCCCTGAGCCATCAGTTTGATACGGTGCCGGCGGATGGCTCCCCTCAGCCGGCAACGGCTCCTTTTGCCGCTTGACCAAAGCTTTGCTTGCCGTTGCGCCATGCGGTGGTTAAATCAGTCCCATCCAGGATGCAGGAACGTTTTCCATTTTCATATCGGGCCGGTTTGTTGGCGCTCCTCATGGCCATCGCCGCCGGGGTGGATTTTTGCCGGCATGGACGCTCGGCGGCGCGATACAAGGAATACACGTTCATCTGGCTCGCAGGTTTTATTGGCTGCGTGATTGGAGGAGTCAATGACCTGATCACCTCCTCGATTTCCCCCGAATACTTCACCCTGGGAAAAGGATTGCCGGGCGGCGAAGCGCTGAACCTGCGGGCCGCCATCTATGGCCTCAAAGAAGGACTGTCGGCGGGGGTCATTGCCGGGGCCGTCTGCGTGTACGCAAGCCGCGGAAAAGCGGCCGTTCCGCCGCTTTGCTTTGGCAGGATGCTTCGCCTCCTCTGGAAGCCGGCCGCCGGGGCCGTCGTGGGGGCGGTGCTGTTGCCGCTCATCGCCTGGCGTTTCGATCCAACGGGACTGGCGGCGAGATTGGACGGCATCATCGCGGCGGGGCCGATCCTCCGGTTCCGGCGGGTTTGGTGGATTCACACCGGTTTGTATTCCGGCTTGCTGGCGGGGCTTCTCGCCATGGTACTGGCGGTTTTCAAGCTCAGGAGAACCGCTGCGGCGACAGCGGCCAAGCCATGAAAAATCGCCCTTTTTAAGTCTTGCAATTCGGCGCGGCTGCCTTAGATTTCCAGCCTTGACGGAAGCGAGCGTAGCTCAGCCTGGTAGAGCATCACGTTGCCAACGTGAGTGTCGAGGGTTCGAATCCCTTCGCTCGCTCCATTTGCCCATTTGCGCCAGAGTGCGACAGACCGCGACAAACCCCCTCATTTACAAGCACTTGCGCGGGCTTTGCCCCTTCAATCGTTGCGACAGGTTGCGACCCGTTTTTGACCCGCCGCGCCTAAAATCTGTGCGCGTCCTTGTGTATACCCCGACATCGGAGGCAAACCCTTGACAAAGATTTGCTTGCCTTTAGAAGCCAAAAGAGGTCAAACTAAAACCCACTTTTTATGAAAACAAAGCCCGTTTGCTTTTTCATGACCCTGGCATTGCTCGCCTTTGGCAGCGTCGCCCACGCCACCACCATCATTTGGACCAATACCGCAGACGGCGATTGGAGTGTGGCGGCCAATTGGAGTCCGAACCAAGTGCCGGGTTCCTCCGACAGCGCCTTCATCACCAACAACGGCACTTACACGCTGACCATGGAAAACTTGACCGTGGGAAATGTCACGCTTGGCGGCGGAAGCGGACAACAAACTCTGGATTGGAACGGCAGCTCTTTGGCCGCCGGCAGCGTCCTGACGGTGGCGGCCCGCGCGACGCTGTCGCTGGGGGGGGCTTCCTATTTGGACGGGGTGGTGACCAACGCCGGCACGGTCATCTGGCCCGCGTCCGCTTCCTCCCTTTATTTGGGCGCTCCTTTCTACAATCTGGCGGGGGCGCTCTTCAATGGGCAAAACGATAACAATGGCATTCAAAACGACGGGGGCGGGGTCTTCAACAACGCCGGGATTTACCAGCAATCCGTCGCCTCCGGCACGTCTCCCATCAATGTTCCCTTCACCAACACCGGCACCCTGGAGGTGCAGACCGGCACGGTCGCCCTGAATGTCGCGGGCAGCAGCGGCGGCTCCTTCACCGTGGCCGGCGGAGCGACGCTGGCTTTTAACAGTGGGTACACGCTGACCGGCGGGGGCCAGATCACCGGATCGGGCAGTGTTCAAATCAACGGCAACTTCCTGCTCAACGGCGCCATCAACGCCGGTTCCCTGTCCCTTCAGAACGGGACCTTCACCAACAATGGCACGCTGGGCGCGTTGAGCATCTCCAACCTGGTGGTGAACAACGAAACGCTGGCCGGAACCACCGCTTGGGTGGTCATTGGAACCTGGAGTTGGACCAACGGCTCTTTGGCCGCCGGCAGCGTCCTGACGGTGCCGGCCAACGTGACGCTGTCGCTGGGGGGGGCTTCCTATTTGGACGGGGTGGTGACCAACGCGGGCACGGTCATCTGGCCCGCGTCCGCTTCCTCCCTTTATTTGGGCGCTCCTTTCTACAATCTGGCGGGGGCGCTCTTCAATGGGCAAAACGATAACAATGGCATTCAAAACGACGGGG
>Ga0326728_10006872_pt1 | contig 30080 bp, 22 predicted proteins | sample MB3enrmetagenome_FD_207602 | JGI IMG/M metagenome (GOLD analysis project Ga0326728, IMG submission 207602) | Lab enriched peat soil microbial communities from McLean, Ithaca, NY, United States - MB31MN | ecosystem: Environmental > Terrestrial > Soil > Wetlands > Peat | place: USA: New York...
GGAAGCGGTGGACGGCCGGAAAGGTATCGACTCGCTGGCGCGGTTGTGCCAGGAACGGCTCGAAACGGATCCTTTCTCCGGCTGCCTGTTTGTTTTTCGGAGCCGGCGTGGAACCGCGGTTCGTATATTGGCCTATGACGGCCAAGGGTTTTGGCTCGCGCAGAAACGGTTATCGAAGGGGCGTTTTCGCTGGTGGCCGGAAGGGCGGAATCCGCGCGAGGTGGCGCGGAGCTTGGCAGCGCATCAACTACAAGTCTTGTTAGCCGCGGGCGACCCGACCGCCACCCGGGCGGCGCCGGCGTGGCGGCCGGTAAGCGTGGGGAGTTGAGAAAAAATGGCGCGACGCCCTTGCGTTCTAAATTCTTCTCTGCTACGCTCGGGGGCATGGAAGGAGAGTTTCGCTATCGAGGCCGGGTGATCACCACGGCGGAAGTGGAATTTATCCGTCAGTTGATCGCCCAACATCCCCACACCAATCGGCGACAGCTTTCCCTGCGGGTGTGCGAAGCCTGGGGGTGGAAGCAGGCCAATGGCGCACTGCGCGACATGGTCTGCCGCGGGCTGCTGCTGGAACTCGCACGGGCCGGACATCTGGAGTTACCATCCGCGACCCATGTACACCGCAACCCGGCCGTCCGGCGCGCCACGAGCGGACCAGCGGTGGCGCCGCTCCTCCTGGACACGACTCCTCTGGAGGTATCCCTGCGGGCGCTGCGGCCCTTGGAATTTCAACCGGTGCGACGCACGCCGGAAGAGCCGCTCTTCAACTATCTCGTCGCCGAGTATCATCCGCTGGGTTACGCGCGGCCGGTGGGCGAGCACCTCAAGTACCTGGTGTATGCGGCGGGACGCCCCATCGCCTGTGTGGCGTGGTCGTCAGCCCCGCGACATCTGGGCGCCCGCGATCGCTTTATCGGCTGGAGTGCGGAGGCGCGGCGCCGCAATATCCGTTTTCTCGCCTACAACCCTCGCTATCTCATTTTGCCTTGGGTGCGCGTCCCGCATTTGGCGTCGCACGTTCTCGGTCAGATGGCGCGCAGAATCGCGGCCGACTGGGAACGGATCTACGGGCACCCCATCTATTTTCTCGAGACCTTCGTCGATCCCGAACGCTACCGCGGCACGTGTTATCGGGCGGCGAACTGGGTGGTGATGGGGCGCACGACGGGGCGGGGCAAGAACTGCCCGAACAAGCGACCGAACCGTTCGATCAAAGAAGTGCTGGGGTATCCGCTCACGCCGCATTTTCGCCAATGGCTGGCGGAGGTGTAGGATGAAGCCGGGACGCGAGGTGATCGAGGTGAATTTTGAAGAGCTGACCGCGCTGCTGGAGCGGGCGCGCCAGGGGCCCTTGGGAGAAGAGGATTGTCAGCGGCTGGAAGGTGCGATCCAGGCGTTGAGCCATCTGATCGAAAGGATCGGGGAGAAGAACACGACGATCAGCCAACTGCGCGCGCTGTTGTCCAAGCCCGGCACGGAGAAGACCAGCAAGGTGCTGGAGCAAGCGGGCATCAAGGCCCCGCCGAAAAGCAGTCCGCCTCCGAACGCGCCAGGCCCGCCGAAGCCGGGGCACGGTCGAAACGGCGCCCAAGCGTATGGCGGGGCTCACCGGATCAAGATCGCGCACGCTTCCCTCAAGCCGGGAGACGGTTGTCCGGAGTGCCAGAAGGGCAAGGTTTACGAACAGAAGGAACCCGCTCTGCGCATCCGGGTGGTGGGGCAGGCGCCGATTGCGGCCACGGTCTACGAACTGGAACGTCTCCGTTGCAACCTGTGCGGCGAGATTTTTGAAGCGGAGGCTCCGGCGAGCGTGGGCGAGAAGAAGTACGACGAGACGGCGGCGGCGATGATCGCGCTGCTGAAGTACGGTAGCGGGGTGCCCTTTTACCGGTTGGAAGGACTGGAGGCGAGTCTGGGGATTCCCTTGCCGGCCTCGACCCAGTGGGAGATCGTCGAGGAAATAGCCGGCGTGATCCGGCCCGCTTGCGACGAACTGCTCCGCCAGGCCGCGCAAGGCGAGGTCTTTTATAACGATGACACCAGCATGAAGATTCTGGCGCTGGCGAGGGCGAGCCCGCAGCGCGCGGAGGAGGAAGCCTCGTCGAGCTCCAAGGAGCGGACGGGACTGTTCACCTCCGGCATCGTCTCGACGACGCGGCAGGGGCAGCGGATCGTCATGTTCTTCACGGGAGGGAAGCACGCCGGGGAGAACCTCGCCCGCGTGTTGGTCGAGCGGGCCAAGGGACTGGCGCCGCCCATACAGATGTGTGACGCCTTGTCGCGCAACGTGCCGAAGCTGCCGGAGAAACTGGAAATCCTCTTGGGAAATTGTAACGCTCATGCTCGGCGGCGTTTTGTGCAGGTGACACCCAACTTCCCCCAGGAGTGCCAATTCGTGCTGGAAAGCTTGCGCGAAGTCTACCGCTATGATGCCGAGGCGGAGGCGCAGGGCCTGTCCCCGGAAGCGCGACTGCGGTTTCATCAGGAGCACAGCCAGCCCGTGATGGACACTCTCCACGCTTGGTTCGAGACCCAGTTCGCCGAGAAGAGAGTCGAGCCCAATTCGGGGCTGGGCGAGGCCATCACTTATTGCTTGAAACGGTGGGATCGGCTGACCCTGTTCCTCCGCGAAGCTGGGGCGCCGCTGGATTCGAACCTCGTCGAGCGCGCCCTGAAGAAAGCCATCCTTCACCGAAAAAATTCTTTATTTTATAAGACCACCAACGGCGCCGAGGTGGGCGACCTGTTCATGAGCCTGATCCATACCTGCGAATTGAATGAGATCAATCCCTTCGACTACCTGATCGAATTGCAGAAACACCCCGAGGAACTGGCCAAGCACCCGGCGGACTGGATGCCCTGGAATTACCGGCAGGCACTGCCACAGGCCGGCACAAGTCAGCCTCCCGCTTAAATCCCTTTGCAGTAAAATACCCTCTGCCTGGCCGAAAAGGATAGTCTGCGGCCAGGCGGAATGGACCTTCCGCAATGGCCGAAAAACGGGCCTCCCGAAAGCCGAAATCGCCAAGGGTTTTTGGCCACCCCTCGAAACAGCCCCGAGCTGTGCCTCGCGTGGGGCTTTACGCCCGCGTTTCCACCCAGGACCAGCAGACCATTCCCTTGCAGACTCGCGCCCTGCGGGAATACGCCACCCGGCGGGGCTGGAGGATCGCTTTACAGGTCAAGGAAATTGGCTCGGGCGCGTCCCAGCGGGAGAAGCGGGAGCAACTGCTGGAGGCCGCCCGCCGCCGGGAGATCGACGTGGTGTTAGTATGGCGACTGGACCGTTGGGGCCGGTCGGTCACGGACCTGCTGGCGACCCTGCAGGAACTGGAGCATCTGGGAGTCGGTTTCGTTTCACTGACCGAAGCCCTGGATCTGACGACACCCGCCGGTCGAGCCATGGCCGCCTTGCTGGCCGTTTTTGCCGAGTTCGAAAGGGAGATTCTCCGGGAACGAGTCCGCGCTGGCTTGGCGCACGCACGTCAGAATGGCCAGCGCTTGGGCCGGCCACTCACAGCAGCCCTCCACGCCAACCAAGTGCGAAAGCTCCAGCGTGCCGGCATCAGCAAATCCGAAATCGCTCGCCGCTTGCAAATCGGCCGGACCTCCGTCCGTCGCATCCTAGCGTGAAATTAACCCTGAATCAGGTTCGCCCAGACGATCTTACGCACCCTTCCCGAAAGCTCACGCCGCTTGCGACACCAGTGCCAGACGATTCACATCAACGGACCTTCCTTGCGAGAGCCCCAAGGCTAATCGCTGCCGCCTACCCCCCCAAACGCCCACACCCATGCCACGAGAGCGGTTGCTGCACCTTGCCCAGCCCTCCTGTCACAAAATGGATTCTAAGCTGCGTTACGGAAGCGGGTCACTTTACACGAGCACAGGTGGGTCACTTCTGGCGAGCGCCGAGGTAGTAATCCTTTCCTTGCGCGAAGTTCAATTCTTGGAACCTGCCCTTGAGTTCGTCCGTCATTTTGTTGGTGCCAAGATAGGGTGGGTTTGTCGCCACGGCATCGTACCGTCGGGCGAGAATATCGAACGCGCGGAGGCCCTGTCCCACTGACCTGCTGAAAAATGCCTCTCCGAGGTTGGCCGTTTCGCTTTCTTCGGAAAAGTGCAGTTTTAGACGTGCAAGCGTCTTCTGCTTCCATGCGCTGTAGGACTCTACACCAACCGGAAGCTGACCCTGAATAGGTGTCGGCTCGTTGAAATGTGCTTGCACACCGCCGATCCGTTTCACGTTTTCATATTGCTCCTGCAACGCCTTGAGCTTGGCTTCAACCGAACCCTCGATTTGTAGGAGTGACCCAAGCTCAGGCGCGTTTTCCAGTCCCGAGAAAATGATCTCCAGCGCCGAACTGAGATCCTTATCCTCGGCATGTTTTTCGAGGAAAGCCTTCAGGTGGTCTTTCCCCTTAGCTAGACGGATGTTTGTCGCTACCAAGTTCAGAGGCACTCCAGTGAACGATGTTGCACCCGTAGCCTGCAACACTCTCTCCGCCCCCTTCATCCACAACGCTGCCTCGGTGATTTGGATTGCACGCTGGTCAATATCCATACCGTACAGGTTGTGCTCAAGAATGGAGCGGCAGATGGCTTCAGGTTCGATGACCTCGTCCTGCTCCACGTACATGCCATAGAAGAGATCGAAAGCCTCGAGAAGGAAGTGTCCGGAGCCGCACGCAGGATCGAGGAACGTAATCTCGCGGACCGGCTTTCTGTCTATTGGCGCGCGATCGGCATCTTTTACGAAGTATTCCCACTGGTCTGGCAGCTTCGTCTGTGGATGCATAGCTGCCCAAGTAGCACCGAGCGAGTTTTGAACAAGAAACTTCACCATATATGGATCGGTATAAAGCTGGGTGGCGGGGATGATGTCCGCTCCCTCGATCCTGGCGTCCTTTTGGGTGCCAACCTTCTCGAACACCCGATTCTTCTCCTCGGTGTTCCAGTACTGATAAGTCCACCCGAATGCATCGGGCGCGCGGAAGATCTCGCTTGTTGCTGGCGCTTGCCCACGCACGGCCTCCGTACCGGACAGTACGGCAAGTGCTTGTTTCAGAGCCGGTACGCTCGGCTTGAGTGCAACTCCAGGAGCTCTGGGGTCGAACAATAGGTGCAGATGTTCTGCCTGCTTGGTGAACGAAGCGTCCAGCATGGCGAACAAGCCGTCGTCTTCTCCGGCGCATAGCTGTGGCTGGCGCTGGGCGAGACGATGGTGTTCGAGCGATCGTCCGCCATAGACCGGCTTCTGCAGAATGACTTCGTCTATAAGGTCACGTGCTTCCATGCAGCGGAGGGCGAGTAGTCGGTTTGCCCACGTATACGCTGTTTCACGGACGAACTCACCGACCGCCTCCGCCTGGGGCACGTCAGATTCCTGACGCATCTTGAGATAGGCGTCCACAACCCTGCGCGCCTCGCGGTCACCAGGCGTGAGCTGTGCAAGTTCATCGGCCGTAAGCGGCTCACGCTCGCGCCAGACACCAAGAGCGTTAAGTCTCCGTTCAAGATCACCGGCGTGCCACTTGCGGTCATCGTCGTAGTAACCCTCAAACATGTGGCGCAACTCAAGCACCACCGCCTTGAGGACTCTCTTGTGATTCGCCTCCACTTCCTACTCCTAACTTTTGCTGTTCAACATAAGATGCACAGGTCGGCTGCGGCTGGATGGGCGTGGTTAAATCTTGCGCTTGGTCCGGACACAGTTGGATTACCCAAGATCAACGTCGTAGCCATCGCGAATTAGCTTGCGGACGCGCTCGTCGAGCTTGTCGCGAAACGTGTCCCACTCTTTTATATCGTGGACCACCGTTACGAGTGCCACATCCTGAAGCCGCAGTTTACGAACCAGCTTTGCTGTGGGCTTTGGCCTTGATTCGTCTGCACGCGGGGGCTCGGAAGGCTCGCCGCCCGCAGATGGTGGCGGCACCGCTTTCTTCGCGACCTCCCGCTGAATTCGCACTCCAAGCTGCCGCACAGCCTCAGCGGCCCGAGCAGGTAAGTTGCTGACTGCCACCGGGTCCGTCTCACTGTCCAAGCTGTCGCGCAGCACGATGATCGGCTTACCGAGTTCATCCACCAGTTGGGGCTCCAACTTTTGCTGTGCCAATTCCTGCGGCAACCGATCCAGAGCACCGGTCAATTGCTCGCGTGCTTCTTTGCGCCAATTGTCAAGCAAGCTGGTCAATTCGACGGTGGCCTGAGCTTTCAAATTCTGAAGCGTTTTCCAGTTCTCCTTCTCAGCAAATGCACGCGAATTGGACACTTTGCGGAAGGTTTCTACCAAAGAGCGGCACGCATCAGCACCAACCAACCGGTACTCGATCGCACTGAGCTGGCCCCAAAAGTTCCTCAGTTCGGTGAACTGTGATCCGTGCTTTGACCGAAAGTCCGCGTGCGCCTCAATTGACACAGTTCCTGCCTGCAATACATCCCGGCTTGCATGCACCTCGCGCACGCGGTGTGCGGGAGTCGTAAGTGCCACGACCTTGCGCCACGCCTCCTCTCCCTCAGTAAAGTCTTCCGGAAGGGGCATCTGGGAACCCGATGCCCACAGGGTGACCGAATCAGCCTTTTCTAGAATGGTTTCCGCCAGCTTGCCGGCTTCTTCGCTAAGCGCCGCCGGTGTTTCGTCGATAGCGCGTTTCTTTGCCAGTTGGATAAGGAAGCTGCGCGTTTCGGTCAAAATCTCGGGCGGAATCTCCGTGTCCTCGAGAATAAGTTCCACCTTGGCGAAGTTGCGGCTGACACGCAAAGCATCGATGAGTTCGCGGTCAGACGGATTCGTGTAGGGCTTCTTGTTGATGAGGACCTTGACCGCCCCCGCGCGGACAAGTGCGGCGATTCCAACGCGCACTGCGTTGGGGTCCCAGCCGTAGGGAGGCGCCTCGAAATCTTCTAGGATCTGACTGCCAAGAACCCGTTTGCCCGTACTTTGGAGTGTGGACATGTAGATGCGGGTCGTATCCAACAGCGGACTATACGGATCGATTTTTCCGGCGGGATCGTACAGCTTTAGGCTCTTCACGTCGCCGGCCAAATTGGTGGAACCGGAGAGCACAGCTTGGATTGCCTTCTGGTCATCGCTGATGCGCACAGGAACCTTGTCAAACTTGGTGTAGATCTGAGGCCAGAAAGTCGCCATCTCGGCGCGCAGTGCTGCGCCGGGCGTTGTTGTCCCCGGTTTCATTGCCACGGAACGGCTGCCGCCTTTATAAACGATGTGCCCATCCTTTATGCCTTTTTTGAGGCCGTCGAGCACTTTACGCTCCAGCTTTGGAATGTCATTCGTGTCGCGGTCCATGGCCAACTTCTTGGAATCTTCTGACTTGTGCGCATCGCCCAGCCAGTTGCCGATCACTTCTTTCATTGCCAGAAAGCGGGTGAGGTCCTGATCAAACCCCTGAATCCTTCCCGAAACAAAGAACAAGGTGTTGCCTTGATCCGGTTGCAGGCTCTGCGTCTCGACATTCGCGAGCGATGTACCGGCGAGCACCCCCAATGGGGACGAAACTTCAAAAGTGACATGACCTTGGGTGCCAGGCGCAGCCGTACCATCAATCTGCAACTTGAAACCAAACTCGCAACCGCTGTACGGGACGCTGTCGAAGTCGATCCACTTGCGCCAGTGGCTCTTGCCGGGTTCATGAATGAAGTAATGTGCGAAACCGGACTCGCGGTCCTGTTGGTGATACTGCATCTCCACCGTCGCGAGTTCATCCTCGAACGTGCGACGTTCGCCGGTGAGGAACTCATACTCCTCTCCTATCCGAGCCACCATCTTGGCCTTGATCAGCCGTTCTAGTTCAGGCTCAACTCTATTGAGAATCTGGGGCAGGTCGTCATCAACGGATAGCGCGAGCAGGCGGGCGATGTTGTCGCGAGTGCGGGGAACATAAGCCAGCTCACGGACGAGATAAAGAACTTCGGCAACCTTTTGAGTCAGGAGCGTCGCACCAGGAACAACCTCTATGATCCGCGAAATCTCGGTGCGCACGTCGGGTCCGACTTCACCTTCGCCGACAAGATTGTTGTACACTTCATCGAAACTCACGAGTGTACCGACGGCCTCTTCCAGGTAAGGACGGCGCCCAGCGCGCAGAATGTCCTGAGTGATGCCCAGCAGCGTGCGCGTTGAGCCAGTCATTTGCTCGCCGCGTCCCCCCTTCGAACGCAGGCTCTTGACGATCTCCGGGATGAGATGAACCTGATATGGGAAGAACGGATAGTAGACCGTGAACTTCTCCGACGTACAGGGAGGTAACGTTTGCTCGGTATTTGCCAGTTCGCCCAAACCGCGAAGGACACCGGCGCGCTCGCTATACACCCCTTCCAGCTCTTGCCGGCCAGTGATGTTCTTGCGGAACAGTCGATCCTCCAGCACAAGTTCGATATTCTCCGTTGTGAGAGCCGGCTTGAACCGGAAGCGGCCCTCGATCTTCTTCATGTCACCCTCCACGGCGCGTGCCTCTTTGTACACGGAACCCATATCGCCGTGAGTTGTAACAATGACCCAGATCTTGCCTTGGCCCATCACTGCAGCTTCCTCCACGAGGGCCTGAAGCTGCGCCAACCGGGATGCGCTATTCTCAATCCATTGACCTGACTCATCAAGCACCAGGACTAGCCGCTGGGGCCGCTTTGCACTTTGTTGCCGTTTATTGATCTCCCGCAGAATGGTCTCTATCAGAAACACGACATTAAACACCTCACCCTGTTCCGCTTCCTTCAGGGATCGGTCGACATCCTGAACGGTGGGGAAAACCTCTGGCGCCACTTCACACACCGCCTCGTAGAAGTGCTTTCGGTAAAAGGTCGGATTGCGCTGTATTGCATCCCACGGGCGATTCGCGCGGCGTTCAACGGCTGAGTGCAGTGCCGAAAGCTTGCCGCGCTGGTCAAGTTCCGCTTCGATAACACGTGCGTAGATACGATTTCCGCTATACCCTCGAGACATGTAGTACTGCGACAGCAAAAGTGCAGGAAGCCCGGTATTGCGGCTGTCTTGCAGGGAATTGAGATTGAACGCCAGCACCTGCGTGTCACACTGCGACATGCGCTGGAGACTACGGATAATTGAGTTGCGGCGTGATGAATCAGATGGAATGCGGGCAGCAAAGCGGTCACAGGCGGTAACGGCTTCAAGCTTCCGGTTTTGCACCAACAACGCCAGAATCTTCGCCAAGTGTGATTTGCCTGAGCCAAAATAGCCCGAAATCCAGACTCCGATCTCAGTCGTGTTCGAAAGAAAACTGTCGGTGTAATGCTCGAGGAAATCGTCAGTATGGCGCTCGATCAGAGGCGTCACTACGTAACTACTGATCTCCGTGGCAAGCTTGTGTTCGTCGGCCGTCTCCCCGACCTTGATTACCGGATCGATCTTATCCTCGACTCTGACCTCAAAAAGCTCAGCTACTTTCATCGCTGCCCCCATTCGAAGACACTAAAGCAGGTCGCCTCTGTACATAAATTCTTCACGCTGCCCCAAGAACGAATAAGTCCTCGGAGTCCGGAGATAACCCGGAATTAGAACGACAACGGGACTCTCCGGTGCTGACGTAGGGTCATCCCAAAGATGCTGCATCACTTCACGTGGGCCTGCGACGGGGAAGAGTGCAGCAAGTTTCTCCAGAACAACCACTGGCTTCGGGGATGTCGTATGGCGAACCGCATTTCTGACCGCATCAGCGATTCTGGTAATCCATGCCGCCCCCAGGTCCGAAGCCGGATCTGAACCGGGCATGGGATCGGCGATTGCGCTCACGATGTTATCCGCCCCAATCTCACTCACAGTCTCCTGCGTCAGATCCAGGACATTAACGGTGTTAACTACGAATTCGGGGCTTAGTCCCGCCGCGACCGTGTGCCACTCGCGCAAAAACGCAGCTTCGGCTTCTGGGGGGTACACTAGCGCCAGGAAGGGTGCACCAGTACTGCGGCCAATGAACTCATAACGCGAACGCAATCTCTCCGTTGCCTCGAAGACTTTCCATTTCCAATCAAATGTCATCATTGGCGACCACTCCATGCTGTGGGAGTCTCCAACACGACTGTGCTGCCACCCCGCTCGAATCTGATCCCGCCAAATTGACCGAGCTTTCGCAAAAGCTCAGCAACCTCTTCCTCTGTCCGCAGGAATAGTCGCCAGTCAGAACACCGGATTACCTGCGATCCTTTGAGGCCTTGGGCCGTGAGGATTCGGAGCAAGTGTTCAGCGGTCCCAAGGGGTAGATCGGGCTTTGTGATCACCTTTCGCTGTACTCCTTGGAGAACGCCAAAATCCCGAAGCGCCGTGAGGATGTTGCCAGCCAGCTTCAGTCGAGAACTATTGGACCAACCCCGAATCTGCGGCTGGTCCTTCGAAGCTTCATCCAGAAAGGACAGCACTTCCTGACGGGTGGTTCGCAGATTGTTTTGAAGCCATCCAGACCACACTATCCGGGTTACGAAATCGTATGTCAGTCTGTCGCGGAGTGCAAAGTGCAAATACAGGAGAGATACGAATCCGGGGCTGTGGGGGTGCTCCCGGGCGGCGGCGCTGAGGTCGTCGATGACCCAGGCAGGGGTGTCGGCAAAATATCTGCGGTTAATAGCCGTCCAGATATGTCGGCGCGTATTGCGGGACTTCTGCGGAAGCAGAGAACCAACTAATGCCTCCCGGTGGATCTCCTGAAGTGAGCGGCCTCCCGAAAGTTGACCCAGTATGCGGCTGGCTTCATTGAGCAGAGCACCCTTGGAGGTGTTCCGCGAACTGTAGGGGCCCTGATCTCGGAAGTGTGGCACGACGTGGTCCTGCTGGATTGTCTGGCGCGAGTTAACATTGGTGTGCATACGCTCTGACCACGCCACGGTACGGTGGAACCACCTTGCCCTGCATGGATTTACCCCTCTCGACTCCTGGCTGACCTGAAAGTATACTCCAACGCAGCTTGCGGCGCTCTTGCCCGCGCTTTGCCCGTTGGAAGCGTGCGAATCTGGGGGTCTTGTCCACCTCTTGTGCCCGGCAATGATTAGCCAAACCGGAGTGTGCTATGACGAGTCTTTCGTGACCAGCGAAACCCCATTAGTTGACAACGTTGTGAGGATGCCGTGAAATCCGCGGCCGCGGGTCGCAGTAAGCTCCAGCGCGGAGGGGTGAGCAACACGATGAGTGCAATGTGCCTATCCCGGTGCCCTTTGTTGGGATGCGCCAATCGCTTTACCCCGATGACGCAAACTGACAACACAGAGAAGGGAATAAACATCACTGCCCAGCGATCTGGGCCGATCACATGAGCCCTCCCCACGGCATCTGCTGCTTTCATTCCTGGCACCCCATCAAACTACTTGTTCCAGCTATCAAACCAATGCGCTTGCTTTGGCCCAGGCTTTTTCTTTCAATGCGTAACCAGCACCGAACCAGGCACTATCTAGCCTGTCTGCAGCAGCTCCCGAGCGTACATGGTCGGCGTAGTAGGTGACTGCGTTCACGGCTCCCCAAAGAGTTTCCTTCGCGCTGCATAATTCTTGTCCCGGGGCGGACCCGAACAGCGCGATGATTGCTTCGTGCTCACGCCTGGCTTTGTTCGAAAACGCGGTGCCATTCTTCTGAACTAGCAGATCCTTGAAGAAGGATGATGCTGCGCCAGGCTTCATCTGATAACTTGCCATCCTGCGGATTTTCGCGATAAATCCAGACCACGCCTTATCCATAAAGCCCAACTCTTCCTTTACGCGGTCCGCGTCGAAGCGAAGGTTGTGAGGCACTTTCACCTGCGGTCGCCTTTTCGTATTGATGTCCTCCATGGCGAAGAAAAGCGTGTTGTTACACACGACTCGGATGCTTGTAAAAGCCGCCGTCGTGGCGAGTGTTTTGTCGCACGACGTGGCCAACAAGACGTATGCCGCAAGTTCGTCTTCTTTCGTATTATCGACTGCGCCACTCACCCCAGTTCGCGCGAGTGCCCAGACCTTCCGTCCCCCGTCGAGTGCTCCGGCGGTTTCAAGCGCATACCCATACAGCTCCATTAATTCCCGATAGAATTCGAGGATTTCTTTCGGCTGGACAATTTGATAATCGCTCGAAACGACGGAAAGCGCTCCTTGAGTGTCGCTTCGTACGAGCACAAAGCGGTCATCCATTGTTCGTACTCTTCCATCCACGAGGTATTGAACCGGCAGCCTCTTCAGCTCCCACTCAAGCCGCGCCGCCCGGAGCCACGTCTCAATCGGCGCCCCATCGGGCAATTTCTCGCCGAGCCCGTGCCAGGGCCTCTCGCCAACATAGGCAATTGCAGGCATACCCGTGGATGAATCGATTTTGTGAGCCATCGAATCCTCCAATCACTCCTTGCGTTGAATGCGAGTTCCTTGCAGCGATCATGATGGAACCAACGCGCTTGCTACGGTAGGAACGGGCGGTTCTTCCTTTCGGGTTAACAGCCGCGGCCGGTCAGAGCGCCGGTCTCTACTACTCTGCAAAAGACGTTCACAAGCTGCATTTGCTCCAAGGTCGAGCAGCTCGTCCGGGCCAGGGCGGGGTTGCCGACGACGACGGCGAGGCTCCGCGCACGGGATATGGCCACATTTAAGCGGTTCTTACTAAATAGAAACTCGATACCGCGGGGAGAGGCATCGCCGGAACTGGCGCACATTGAGTAGATAACGATAGCAGCTTCCTGGCCTTGGAACTTATCAACCGTGCCGACGCGGATTCCTGGCAGCATCGCGGTCAGTTTTCTAACCTGTAGGTTGTAGGGGGTGACAACAAGGATGTCGTTGCGAGTTAACGGACGCTCAGGCTGGATCGGATCGGAGAGGAACTGCGCCTGTAGCTCCTCAACAATCCTCGCAACTACTGCGGCCTCTTCTTCACTTTCGTAGGCGTTGCCCTCGTGTTCAACCGGGACAAAAATGACCCCGGCATTTTTCTGGACGTAGGTTCTCGGTCGGTTGGAGAATCGGATTGTCCGAGCCGCCGTCATGGGCTTCGGCATCAGCCGCCCCTCGTAAACAGCCCCCGAAATAAAACTGCATACTTCTGGATGCATACGCCACGTTTCAGGGAGAAAAATGCCATAGTCGTCCGGAATTGTTGCGCGGCCTTGGAGAAGATAGTCGAGCGTTGAGGTGCCGCTTTCCCCTGGGTGGGAGCCCTTTATTGGCTGGCTTAGCTGCATTTGGTCGCCGATCAGGACGATATTGGAGGCGGTGGGCGCCATCCCGAGGAGATTGGCCACTGAAACCTGGCCAGCCTCGTCCACAAATAAGTAATCAAGAGTACGTTCGGCCTCTGGCCGGCTGAAGGCCCACGCCGTGCCGCCAATCAACGACGGCAGCGCTCCACCATTAAAGAGATCGGAAGCCGACTTGACCTGCGTAAACCAGCTGTGGAGATTCCTATTATCTTCCTCATCGCCACCGATTTTCGCCCCGCGGAAGAGATAATTGGCTGTCTCTCCCACCCTCGCTGTTTCATTAAGAAGAAGACAAATGGCTCGATGGCTGTTCGATGTGACCCCCACCAGCTTATGCTGTCGGATGAGCTCCACGATCATGTGCGCTGCTGTGTATGTCTTTCCTGAGCCGGGAGGACCCTGGATACAAAGAGTGCTGTTGTCGAGGTCGATAGCTGCATTGATTGACCCTCCGACAACGTCAACGCCTTGTGGAACTATGGGGCCTCCGGTAGGACGGTTTCTCAGCCGCGGCGGACGGCGGCATAGGAAATCAGCAATGGCCGATGGCAACAGCTGACCGGTCTTACGATACTGGTCCACAGTGCGGCCGATGGATTGCACGATCGGTTCTGGACTGACCCATTCGTCTGGGATGAGGCCCAGCGTTTTCGGTGGCGCAACACCTGCCGATTTGATCGTGAGTACGCCTTGAGCGGGTTCGAAAGTGTGAATGGTCACCTTGCCCTTAAGATCGTGGGCAAAAATGCACTTACTCCCCTCGCGGAGCTTCGTTTCCTGGTCGGGATCGAACCGATACTCATAAGCGAATGATCGCTTAACCTTCTCAGGAGGCCGTTTGGTCATGACAAGTCCACCGAGGCAATCCGGATCGTCGATTAATTGCTGTTCGGTCATGGCGTGCCGTTCGTACATGGCCCACCAAATGGGTTTATCCTCGCGTCGATGGAACTCAAGGAACCATGATAATAACTCATGGACGCGCCAACGTTCTGGGTTCGCCGTCCGGTCAGCAGGAATTTCCGCTCGCATTTCTTGAGCATACAATGCCTGCGCCGAAATTTGTTTCACCGTGTCCGATTCCGGGGCAGCCTCTTTGGGAATGTAAGGGATATTCGCTTGCTTCTGGAGGTCTCGCAGCCAGCAGGCAAGTTTCCAGGTGGATTCACAATCCTCGCGGTTGTACTCGCGAATGGCGCGAAGCGTGGGGGATGTTTTCCAGTCGTCACCGTCGTTGTTTTCGAGCCACTTCTGGTAGAAGGCGAGCGAGTCGCCGCTGGTCGTGACGTCACTGGTGCGTGGAACTTGGTACAACCTCTCGATATTCTTCAGGGAATATGCGGGTTCCCCAACGAGGACACCTTGGCGAACGACTGAATAGAGGTCCACGAATACCTCAGCGCGGAGCAGGTGATCGACCTCCTCTTCACAGACGGCATAGCGGCCCATTAGCCGGCGCAAAGCCGTAACCTCGTAGGGGGCATAATGGTAGATGTGCAACGATGGATCTTGCCTCCAGCGCGCATGCGCCCATGACACGAAGCCCTGGAATGCAGTTTTTTCTTGCTCGTGGCTATGTGCCCACCAATCGCGAAAAGCGAGGTTGCCATTGTCGAAATACGTCACCCCCAAGAGATACTCCAAGCCGTCCTCAAAAAATGGAAAGCCTTCGATATCGAAGAAAATGTCGGCCGGCGAAGCCGGGGGGAGGGTGGCAAGACCCAGTCGCGGATTGAGGGGGTCTGGCTTAAGAATTTGGTACCTCGGTTGCGGTTGGCCCTTGGATTCAATTTGCAGTCGTGCTTGGGTCCGCAGTCTCTCGAATGCTGGGGGAGTGATGCCGGGAATCCCCTCCCGAGGTGTTTCCGCAAGACCACGTGCCGTGTTGATCCCGGTGTTCCGTAGTTTTTGGACCTGAGTCGACCGGATGCCGGCGATCAAAGTCAAGTCATCACGTCCTTCGAGGATCTTTGTGGCGTGCTCGGACCAACGCCCAAGGTTATTCGGGCCTGGGATTTCGGGTGGGGTCTTTGGGTCGAATCCCTCCTGCTGTTCAAGGAACCCAAGCTTGAGTTGGCGGTAGTAATAGAAGTAATCCTCGGTTCGGAATCGTCGCTCCTCCTTGGTGCCGAGGACTACCTGAAACTCTTCAGGGAGTCGGTGCTGCATTTCTGCGAGCAATTCGCTGTAACAACAAAGCTGGATTACGAAATATGGCTTCGGTTTGCGAGCGAGTTTAGTATCCCAAGCCTCATAGTAGTGATTACCCAGCACAGAATGCCCTTCGACGCGCACTAAGAAATCGGCGATGCCCGCAAAACAACCTGAGGCTAATCTCGCTTGATAGATGATTTCCCGGCCTGCCTTCATGGCTTCAAACGCTGCGTTCGGATCGGCTTCATTCTTGAGGTCGCAAACGTCGCGTCCGGCTTCGGCCAGTTCACGGAGGAACGCTCGCTCGTGTTCCTCGCCTTTCGCCTGCAAAATGCGATCCTCAGGGGTGTCCTTGTCTGGCTGCACTTTATCCGGGAATTCCAGATACAGACGGTCCATCCAGCTCGCGTACTCCGACTCCATGAACGTTATGAGATCAGATGGGGAGAAGATCGGACTTCCTTTGAATTTGCGCATTGGAGCTGCGGCGAGGGTGATTCACAGGGCCAAGGTGGATTCCACCACCGTCCTGCCCTAGGAGAATTCTCGCCAGACCTCCTTAATGTTAGCAAGTCGTAAAACCTCAATTACTGCGTGCGCCCCTCTTGTGCGGTATAGGGGATGGTCAACGAAGATTGTCATCTGTACCACCTGAAAAGCAGCAGCGTGATCGCCCAAGGGAGCATTGCGAGCATCATGGTCCTATATGCATTCTTCAAGTACTTGAATTTCCTGTCGATGATCTCGGAGTTGCGATGGCACTGCTCCAATAGATCTCCCAAATGCTGCTGCGTTGTTCGACTTGACCAGCACTGATTGAATTCGTTAAACGAGTTCCCGGCAATTGAACCGAAAAACAGTAGCGATTTGGACGGCCCTTTTGTTCGAGGGTAGCTGGCAAAGCTGATAAGGACGAATCCCGTCCCCAGAAGGACGGCAGTAGCGACAAATGAAAGCAACATGAACCACTTCCATTTGTGGGGCTCCGGTGCAAGCGAGGCTACAATTCCCAGCATGCCGGTGTGCATCCCCAAAAGTACTGAAACTTTGGTGTCAACGCGGCTGATCCATTGGAGCAATCGGTCAAGATTTTTTTCTGCGAACGCGATCTGTTCCGTGAGGGAAATGAGACCGTTGGTAGTATGTACGTCGCTTTTCATACAAACATTCCATCCTGAATAACAGGAAATCTATCCGAGTTCGGAAACTCGTTGTCTGAACATCGCAACGAGGTCCTCGGAAATCCAAGCGCCTGCTCGAATCATATCTTCCAGGATTCTGACGCCTTCTTTTGCGGTAATTTCTCCGATCTCGATTGCGTATTCCAGTACTCCTATTGCCCCGGAGACCGGAATGCCGAACTCGTCTGCGCAATTCCGGGCGAGGCTGTCATTTGTCAAAACAGTAGCACCTTTGCACCGAGCGACGGCCATAGCGCCAGTCTCACCAAGACCTAAGCCGGGCCTGCCTTCGCGCAACTGAATGAAGAACTGCCAGTCTTCATCGCTTGTGAGCGCTATAACTTCCGCATCTGGTAGTGTTATGGATGTGACGTTCAATTCATGCTCCACAAAGTCGGACACTAAAATGCGTCCCCTGAAGAGGCGCTGGAGAACGTCGAGCGAGCCGGAACGCTCGAAATCCACGACAATGCTTGAGTCAAGCGATACGCAAGTTGCGCTAAGCTTGTGCAAATTCCGTTTCCCTTCGCCATTCCTGGATTTTAGCCCGTGCTTCCACAACATTTAGCCCCAGTAACTCCGCGAGCTTTCCGAGGGACAGCATCCCATTTAAGGCTGCTTTCCTCGCTAGATGCTCGAACCGGCTCGATTTTTCCCAAGCTTCAATCTCGTCCCCGCTCAACGGCGCAAACTCCATTTTGCGATTGCCCCGTCGCTTTTCCACCTGGTCCACCAAGCGGCCATGGTCGTTCTCGGAGATTAACTGTAGGTCTCGCAGCCTGCGCAACATTGTGTCAGCGCTGACTCGGAAATACTGCTTTAGAAAGACTATGTCTTCTAGCCCTACAGTCTTCCCGCCAACATCTCTGTAGAAAACTTCGCGCAAGCCGAGTTCGGGGACCAAGAAGGAGGCCGCGAAATAGTCTGCCATTTGTTCCGGCTCGCTCTCTTTTCCCAAGCCGGTTGAAGGCGCCATGTTCTTAAACATGGGCCGATGCATGAGGAGGTGTCCACATTCGTGGACCAAGGAAAAGATCTGACGCTCCACTGTATTCGCATTGTTAATGAGAATGCAAAGACCGTAATTGGGGGAGTAAGCAGACACTCCGAAAATCTCGTCTCCCCCGACTTTGCGTCGAAGAATTCTAATCCCTTGCTCGTCAAGGAGCTTGAAGACGTTTTCAATAGGATCATGCTGTCCAAGTCCCAGTCTGTCTCGCTCAGAGCTCGCGACTTGACCTGCGTAATGGAGTTGTTTCGAGTGAGCACCAGGCGGCTTAGAATAGTCAGGCGGCTGCAAGAGATTTTCCGCGACCCCGACGATTTCCTCAAGCTCGCGGTAAGCTTTAGAGAACCTCTCAAACGATGAACGAATATCCGGTGGGGTAGCTGCATCCGCCACCGCCCGATAAAGGAAGACCAGACTCTCCTCTTCTGATCTGAAGAAATCAGCGACAGGACGGCCGAGAACACGAGACGCAATGAGCAGTTTCGTGCTATCAACGGCCACGTGACCATTCTCAATTGCGCTTAGCGTGGCGCGGGAGATACCAAGTCTCGTGGCAAATTCCTCTTGGGAAAAACCAGCCAAGTCCCTGGCTATCTTGAGATTTCGACCGATGATTTCTTTCACTTTCCCTCCTCTGTAGAATATTCTTGACATAGACTATGACTTTTGCATATCCTTGTCAAGGATTATTGACATACGGAGGAGTTTCCGATGGCTTGGGATTTTGAACGCAGCAACAAACGAGTCGACGACGAACGGAAACGCATTGAACAGTCGGGCATCAGCGTCAAGCCCCTTGCTCGCGAGATGGATTTAGCCAATTTATCTCCCACAGAAGCGAGGCTTGTCCACGGTGTTCATCTCTACTCAACCATCGAAAACCTGGAGGAGTTGCTCAAGAATGATCTGCTTCGCAGGAACAATTTTAGAGGTTTACATAGGTTCCTCCATGTCCTTCGGATTGAGCAGCGCCGCATCATTCAGAAGATCTTCGACGGGGACAAGATCCAGGTTCAGGGCTCGAAGTTTCATGGCCTTATTTTCAAGCCTTATGGCCGGGATTCGGAGATGGCTTGGCGCTCCGTCCTTTGTTCCGTTGCGCTACATCAGTCAGCCGTCAAGGCGCTTCCCAAGGTCTTCCCAAATTACCCTGCGGTCGTATCTACAGCCGGCCTAGAGATCGGGAACGCCGTTGTTGCGAACATAGGAATGCGTGGTGAGCGAGAACTGATAAGTGTCGGTCGGCCTGCAAATTATGCAGCCAAAATCTCGGACGGGCTAACCGCAATCACTATTGGCGAAAATCTTTACTCGCAACTCACAAAAGAACAGCAGTTGCTATTTACGGCGGCCCAGGGTGTTTTTCGATTGGATCCATCTGTTTTGAATTCGCTAGAAGATGCAATTTGGGACGAGGGTTTCATTTGGAACACCGCGTCATCCGTCAGGAACATCGAACGCGAGACTGAGGCCATTCCACTAGACGATATATTGATTGAGGAGGCTCGCGAAAAGATCGATCTTGAAAGGCTGGGACCCAAGCACGCGAAGGTTTGTGTGGGAGCAACAGTATTTGTCGATATAGATGGCTACACCCGATTCATCGATTCCCTTGCGGACGATGTGGAGAGACTTGCAAAAGCTGTCCAGTTGTTGCATTTGTTCCGTTATGAATGGCGCGAGATTACTCAATGTGATTTCGCAGCGATTGAAGTGCAGCATCAAGGTGATCGTCTTCAAGCGCTATTGCACGTGCCTACTGGGGATGAAGAGCGGATCAAAGAAAGAGCAGTCAACTTAGCCATTAGCTACAATTCCTCGGTTGAAGAGGTGTTGAGCAAGTACTGTGAAAATGATAGACCATTCCATGTGGCGATTGGCTGCGACGTGGGAAAGGTGCTTGTGTCGAGGCTTGGGGTCAGAGGTGATCTGGACGCAACCTGCATCGGACGATCCACGCTCCGCGCAGAGGATATACAGATTGGATCAAAGGGTGGCGAGATAGGGCTGACTCGGAAAATCCACAATGCAATTCAAGATGAATCGATCTCGAAATTGTTTGAGTACATCGATGTAGCCGATGCATATGTGGCGAAGGGCCTTACATGGACAGCCCTCGAAGATGCCGAGCACGCGAGCGCATATCGGTCCGCCTCTGCTGCTGTTATTACAGGCGGCGGGGCAATCGCGTTCAGGAATCCAATGGAGGCGACGGAACGGCCGCTCAAGGTCACGCGGCCGTGGTCTGAGTGATGGCCTCGTTTCCCTGGTATAGGATTTCCCGAGAGCGGCTAGACTTCGAGCGCTCTGTACTGGGGAGTCTTCCCTACTTCAGAGCGGAAAATCAATACTTCGACTTTTTGAAACGCCTAATCGTTATTGGCACGCTCACTTACTCGCGACCACGGTCAGGTAGGGTCGAGAGCTTCCGTATCCGACTAGAGTATCCCGATAGGTTCCCGAAGCACGCTCAACGAGTTTACGATCATGAGAAGGTGTTTCAGCCCGGGAACGAGGGTCACCTGCCCGGCTACCGCCTCTGCCTGACGCTGCCTGAGCGAGGGGAATTCTCAACTGGTACTGAGAAGTTGACAGAAGAGGTGTTAGGCGCAGCGCTCATCTGGTTTGATAAGCGCCTGATTTTCGAGCGTAACCGTTGTAAATGGCCTGGGCCTGACGAAAGGCACGGGGCGCTTGCGAAGATTGACCTATACATCCAGCGAGCGGGGCTTTCCGATAATCAGGATGTAGTGGGTTGGGCCGACGCATTGTGCAGATCAGCCGCAAAGGGTGGAAGATATTTTGAAATAGACGTGTATTCGCCCTGTCCTTGTGGCAGTGGGAGGAAATTCAAGTTTTGCCACTTTAATGAGTTGCGTCCACTTATTAAATTGGTTCAAGAACTTTCCGTGTCTGCCCTTCCAATTATGGACCCTCAGAGCCGCGACGCTGCCGGTACCATCTGAGGGACCCGCAGATGAGAACAGGGGGGCATTCCTGTCGGCACGCTGCACGCCAGAGATGGAAACGATTTTATTTCTGGAGAGCGTAGTGATGTGCGCATGAACCTGCTCTTGAATCGAACAGGTGCAAGTCTTTTGGATGTCAATCTGGGGTGGGTGGGGCATCGATCACATGGTCTTTTCAGATGAACAACTCTCCAATATCTATGATCGTACGAATGGGCGCTGCCATCTTTGCCGCAAGAAATTATGCTTTTCCAACTACGGGAGATGGGGACAAAAAGCTGCGTGGGAAGTCGATCATTCACTAAGCAGGGCAAGCGGTGGGAGCGACCATTTCCACAATCTATTCCCTGCCTGCATGAGCTGCAATCGGAGTAAGCAGGCAGCCAGCAGCCGTTCCCATCGCCAGCGCAACGGCTACACGAGAGTGCCGCTTTCCAAAGCGAAGCTCCAGTCAGCTCGCGAGAGCAATGTAGCTACTGGCGCAATTATTGGTGGACTCGTCGGACTTTTAGGAGGACCAGGAGGAGCCCTCATCGGCGCAGGTCTAGGCGCGTGGCTGGGGGATACCGTTGATCCTGAGTGATAGGTGGTGAGAGTGTAGTAAGAACTGGAATGGTAGAACGAATATACACCTGAACACCGACAAATTACCAACCGGGACAGCTCTTCTTCTGGTATGTGGACTTGTAGTTCTGCTGCGCATATTTGAGGGCGCAAATCATCACCCGCTCGGAATCCCATGGCCCGGTTGCGGGCGACCAATAAACCCACAGGTCGCACGCCAACAGCTTGACGACGTGACTGCCGGCATGTCTCCTGGTGATTTGATTATTGAATTGTTGGTGGCTCCTCCTCGGTCAACGGAAGTTCCGCGACCACGACAGGAAGATTGTCAGCGAAGGTGCGAGTGGAGATGAGTTCATCGAAGCCCATCTCGTCTTCTACAGCGTAATTGTGCCACTGAACGAAGACCGACTCCTTGGTCACCCTGGTTACAGCACCAATGTGCTCCGGCCAGTCCGCTGTTCGTCCCTTGCCCGAAGCCTTGACAATTTCTTTGACTTGAAACATGTTTCTTCCTTCCTTGGCGTTAGAATTGAAAATGTGCGCGGTAAAACGGTGGAAAGCGGTACGTATTTCGGTAATTGCAGGACGACCACCTCGAATCAGCATAGGGGTTGCATTCACGAAGCGCTAAGCCCGGATCCCGGAAACTTCCCATTGGAGGAGAAGCAACCCTAATCCGTATGCCGGCCCGCCAATAAGGACACCCTGCCGGAGTCCCCACGGATAACCCCCTGAAGCACGTGATAAATCCGGCCCAGGGAAATAAAAGCTCGAGAGACTACGTTCCTGTCGATAGGCTGACCCGTGGTCCAGGCAATGACCAGGCGGTGCCTCCGGGATGAATCGAGCCGATACTCGTCCAGCGCTTCCGAGCCTTGAGGGTGGTCTTCAGCGCCCAATTCCAATGTTGCGCCGGAAATCAAAATGAGCCTCTTAATTTCTTCCCGGTTTTTTCTCCACATTTTCAGGAAAGCATGCATAGGGCGTTTGCGAGTGATTTCTAACTGAACTACGATCTCAGCCTCGCTCCGCAAGGTTGGATGCTGAGGCAGGAGCCAGATATCCAGTGACAAACATCTTTCCTGCCGCCAGCCTTGATCGAAGGGCCCAACCAATCCAATGAACGGATAGAACGACCGAGTCGGGGAAAGATAGGCGCGGATGGGAGTATGGCGGTGATTGCTGAGCCAGGAGACCTCCGAGGAACGATTCTCCTTGCCCAAGCCGGGCAGGGCGCGATACGCCTCATGAATCAACTCCTCCCAGAGTAGCGCCAGTTGGGCGCTCGCGGTGTTCTCGATGCATTCATTGCGAGCCAGCTCGTCCTCAATGTCCGTGTAGCCGAAATCGAAATTTAGAAATCCTGGCATCGGTTATGTTCTCGTTCTACTCCCGACGACGAATAGCGCATTGCCGGGTTGGTCGCACGGTGAACGCTCAGTTTTCGCAGCCCGAATCGATCCCCTGGAGAATTCACTGTGCAAGATAGGCCGGCGTCATGGTGACCTGGATTAACCGCAGCGGACGCCGCCTTCGATTGAGAATGAGGCCGACGACACGGCTCCGCGATTTATACTACGGACCCTGGACGACAGCAATCCTGATGCGCACCCCGGTGTTCTCCTTGCCGATGGATTGTAGCGCACATTTCGAGGATAGCAACGATGTGGCTCTTGGGCAGGTGGCGCAGCGGAAACAACATAGCGCGAAAGATCCAGCGCGAAAGGTCCAGGTTGTCGTGGCGTGAGCTTGAGGGTATGCTACGTATTTTGGGAGGAACCCTTGAGATACCGGCCGCAACGCTACCACTGTCCGCACTGTAAGTGGGACTTTGCCCGCAGGAAAAAGAGGTGTTGTCCGGGGTGTGGCACGCTGCTCTTGATCGTGTCTGATATGCTCTCCGATGCCGAGCTGACGGAGCTCCGGAGTTTTTGGATGTGGGACCCGCTAAAGGAAAAGTGGGACTTCATCCGAGATTGGGAGGAGCATAAGGTCGAGGCGATGCGAAAGTTCGAAGAATACGTTTTCGGGCGGCGCGGCGCCTTGGGTCAAGATATGAAGACGTACCTTCCACTTCCCCGAGGGCTACAGTGAAGGCGCACGACGGGAACCTCTGTATCCCGTAAGTGAACGGGCAAACTCGGGCTGGAGGGGTTGCCGCGCCTTGGCCAGAGCGTAATTCCTGTTCGACAGTTCCCGTCGCCGTCATCCACTCTTTCAATTATCCGCTGGGGGGAAGTAAGTAGGATGGACAGCAAACAAGAATTCATCACAACTTTATTACGCCGAACTGAGATCCCGGTTGCGCCTAGCATGGAACGGGCCCTTGGATACTTCGGCGTGAGCCGGTGGGTGGCCTTTCATCGGTCGAGAAAACTCAACAGCCTTTGCTGGGCTGACGGTCGCTCGAATGCCTGCCGTTCTGCTTCTAGCGTCTGGGATCGCTTCCTTTCTCATCCGTTTGTAGCTCCTTATCTCCAAATGCGCCGCCCCGGCATGAATGGCATCGAGTTCCTGAACTTCGAAGCGAACGATGACGATCCTGACCTCTTTCCGACGCTCCCAAACGGGAAGATTAACGTATCCGCTATCGACGTGGACTCCGCCCAGTTTATTGAAGATTCACGGAAATTGGCCTATGCCATCGTATTGGATAGGGCGAAGCGCACGGTGTACATCAGCCGCTGGTCACATGCGTTCGTTTTCCTGATGTTCTACGGGGGTGAGGGCCCGGCCGAGACGGTCCGCGAACTTTTACGCGAAAACGAATTGGACGAACGCCCATTCGAGATGCTGCGCAAAATGTTGCGTGAAGACAGCGCTGAAGACGAAGACGCCGAAGAAATCGACGATCACGAGGTACTCCAAACTTCCGATTGGGACGACGAACCCCTCCCCGTAGACCCTGCGACTGAAAGGCGGTTCCTTGCCTGGCTTGATCGGAGGTGGAACAATCCGGGCCACCTATACGAAATCGCAATTCAACACTGCAGGAATAGGCAATATTCAGAAGCCTTGCAAGCGCTGCAGCGAGCCCTGGGGATTCGCCCCGAATGCGCGATAATAAATTGGACGACCAGCCAAGTCTACGGCGCCCTTGAGCGCTGGCCTGAGGCTCTGGAAGCATGCCAAAAAGCTATCCAGCTACAGACCACCACGGAAAAAGACTTACCTGTTGAGGCCTTGTTCATGTGGCAGGGCCAGTGCTTCTCGAAATTGTCGCGGGACGGCGAGGCCATCAAATCCTACATGCTGGTGACGGACCTAAAGCCCGACTACGTGGAGGCTTATCATGAATTGGGTTACTCCCACGCCGACCTTGGCCATTACGCAGAGGCCGCCGTTGCGCACGAAGCCGAAATAAGACTCCTCACCGCGAACAACTCCGGCGCGGACGAGAACGGCCAAACAAAGCTGAGCGAAGCCTACGAAGCGCTTGGGATGGTCCGTCTCCTTGATATGCGGCTGCCAGAGGCTGAAATGGCTTTCCGGCAAGCAATAGGTCTCAATCCAAATTCCTTGCAGGCACACGCTGGGCTCGCCTCTGTCTGCAAGGAAATGGGTAACGTCAGCGAGGCAGAGAAGGAACAAGGGCGCGTTTTGGAGCTTCAAGGCACGCCCAGCTCTGCTAGGGAGCAGAGATGAAGCCACTCCCCCTGCTCCGCAATGCATGAATAGGAGAGACACTTTCCTTGTCTGCGCCACCCGCGGCCTGATGTCCGCGGGGATACTCGCCTCATTCGTTCACTTCTACCTCTGCTTCAGCTTGGAGCTCTGCTTGAAGTTGTTGCAACTCGATAACCGCTGCCCGAAGCGGCTCGTAGATGGGGATTTCCTGCCCGAGAATCTCAAAAGTTACAGCCAGCGTGTAGCGAGCTGTTGAATCGGGATCGTGACTCCATCCTTGGTGTCCGACCACTGCAATGCAGAAATTATCGGGCAGGGCGTTTGATTTTACTACGGCCCAATCCTTCTGGACGGTTCCACTGTTCCGTTTTGTGTCTCGTATGAAGCCAAAATTGGAACCTTCGTGCAGGGACCAGGGGAGAACCGAGCCAGGGGCTGGATTGTTTTCATTTTCCTCATCCTTGAGCGCACGCGCGCGGAAATCGTTGAGCCCCTCCCCGAGCTTGCTACTCTTCCAGTCCATCCACGTCGACAGGTAACGTCGCAGGTTGCGGCGCGTGCGTCGTGGTTGCGCCACGTAGGACAGCGTGACCTCGACCCGGATGTCAAACTCGTCCGCTTGCGCGCGCAATATAGGTGGGATTGGAACCTGGTATATATGGCACTCGCGCGGATGAATTTGCGTCTCGCCACTCGTTATAAAAGTGGTGCGGTAATCAGTGTTAGCCGTGGCGCGCGCCTCGTCTGGGATCCCATATCCGATACAACGGATAAGCTGTGAGACTTGATCGAGCAATTGCTGCCGGTGCGTCTGGTCCAAGTCGGGTTGGCGAAGCTCGGCCAAGAGGCTTTCGGCCCAAGGTGGCCAACGAGCAGACTGTACGATTAGCGCTCGGTACAAAAGAGTCGGCTCGTCAGGGAAGAGGTGCTGAAGTTTCGCAGCGATACGTGACACTTTCGGCGCGGCAAAAGAGGTGCCGGTTTCGTCGCGATCAAATGCCGGTCCTGGAGGGAACATGGTCGAGCGAACCAGTTCAGGGCAGGCTGCCGAAATCCGGCCGCCAGGCTGTACATCTGGAGGAACGTTGGCCGTACGTACATCATCGCCACCAAATTCGACGACTTCTGGTTTGATAACGTTCCAGATGCCCAAGCCGGAGCGTGAGAACGCAGACGGATAGCCCCATTCCGGGGCGAAGGTGGACCATAAACCGTCCGCCAGCAGACCGTAACCGACCGAACCTACGGTCAACGCCTGAAGGCTCTGGGCCGGATTGGCGATGCGTGCGGACGCCTCATACAAATAAGCGGGATATTCGCGTCCGGCAACGAGGTGATCCCTAACTCCCACCTGTGGATTGGTACCCGAAATCTGGAGATTGCCAGAGCTTTGAACAATTAGTACGTCGAACTCGGAGGACAGCGAATCAATTTCCGCCGCCCAGGCTGACATGTACCGCGTGCGGCAATATCCGCTCGCATTAATCGAGTGATTAAAGATGCGTGTTTGGCGGGGTCCTCGGTGGTATCGCGTAACAGCAGCCCGGATTGCCTGCGGAGGGAACAGTTCCTCTGGCATGCTATTGTTCTCGTCCAGCATCCGAGCGTTTTGGATCCAGAACGGAAGCTGCGGCGTTCCGTCCTTGACGACGACTTCGCCGTATAGAACTGCACCGGCGACACGGGTGCCATGGCCACCCGGCGCCACAAAGTCGCCGACATCATCTGGGGTTTTGCCCGGCAGGAAACAGTGTGACATCGAATCGTCGACGGCCGGCTGGATAAGAATGTGGGCCTCCTGGATACCGCTGTCGATTACGCAGACTGCTGGCGCTTCGGCGTCGGGAGCCCTGGGGGCAACAGGCGGTGCAGGCTCCGGCACCGCCTCGCCTCCTCGCTGCGGAAGAGAAATATCTTCAGGTTCTACGACCTCGAATATGTAAGGGTAGTTCAGGACGAAATCCTTCAGACCCTTGCCAACGATTCTGAGCCGGACGGTAAAGCTGTCGGGAAGAACAGCGGCATCGAATGGTGCGCCGTCAATGAGGTGTAATATTTCGGCTCCGTAGAACTCGGCGAATCTGGAAATCTCGTCCTCGCGCTCAATCCTTATTTCATCCCACGACGTGTACGCGTTTGCGCGGGCCTGCGACCATTCGTGCTCCCTTTTGGCCCAGTCGGCGTCGGTAGCACGCTTGCCCCTGGTTGGTCGCTGCGGGATCTCTTGGGTGCCCGCACAAGCAATGCCAATGTCGACGACGTAGACTTGCGCATCGTTGATACCCGCCCATTCCGAGAAAAGCCGCTCAGAGAGAATGCGGCGAAGACGGTCGATTTGATTTGGGTCATCGAACAATCTATGGATAGATGCGATCCTCGCGGAACCGTGGACCTGGACGGCGAAGCCATTTACCATCTCCAAAAACGGAGTAAGCTGAATGTCCTCAGAAGCGACAATGACATATCCCTCTTCTTGTTCCGCAACGATCTCGAATGCAAATTTGTCCCGCAATACGTCTAATTCGAGGCTTGGATCAACTTGCAAAAGAATCGGAATCCCTTGAGGAATAACGGGAGCATCCTCTTCCTGCCTTTGCGCCTTGCGCTCCTGCCAATTGACGGTGAGAGCCCGAGCTGAGTTAGCCAAAGAGGTGCTATGCGCCTGACGAGCATTCCTGTTCGCTCTAGTTTGCGGGGACGATGAACCGCCCCCTTTGAGGCGCGCAGTGCCCTGATAGCTCAACACCAGAGGAAGATGCTCAAAATTTTGCTCCCCCGGCATCGGCTATTCCTCCCTGGGCAGAAGGCCATTGATATGGAGTTCCGCGACAGCTTCGCGGATGTTCGATTCAGCGACGACTCTTCGCCCTCCAAGAACCGCCGACTTGGCAGCATCTTGGGCCGCCTTCACCACCATTGCCGCAGGAGCACCAGACAGTTGCTCTACAAGGCGCTGCCAGTTAATTGATTCGGCAAGCTCCACGGCAGAGAGTGTCATCCGAAGCAGTTTCTCTACCTCTTCGGGGCCGGGTAGCGGAACTAGCAAAACCTCATCAAAACGGCGGAATAACGCTGAATCGAGCGAAGATTCTACATTAGTCGTAGCCACCAGCAGTCCTGGCGCTTCATACTCCTCCATCAACTGCAGCAGTGAGTTGACGATCCGAGAGGCCTCGCCGATATCGTTCCCGTTGATCCGAGACCTAGCTATGAAATCGCATTCATCAAGAAGCAGTACGCAGGGGCGCTCTTTGCCGGCCATGAAGAGTGTGCGGAGATTAGCGGCGGACTCCCCAAAGTACGAGGATATCAGTGAATCAAAGCGGACCTTCAGAAGGGGTAGACCTAAATTCCAAGCGATGCGTTTCGCTCCGAGTGACTTCCCGCACCCCGGTGGGCCATAGAGAAGAATAGTCTTTCTTGGCCGGAGTCCAAAGACCCCTAGTCTCTCTCTGGCTGCGTACTCGCTCTCGATGCGCGCAAAGCGTGCCTCGGTGGCCGCCGGCAGAATCATGTGGTGCTCTAGTTGTTCTGGTTTCAGGAGTGTGGCAAGGGATTCGCCATACCTCCGGCTGATTGGCAGCTCATGGAGGTTTCTCTCTGCGACGGTTTTCGGAGAATTACCGTTGACGCGTGGTTTATTCTGCTTCAGGATCCCCTCTAATTGCTCTGCAAGCTTCCTGTGACCAGTTCGCCTTTCCGCCTCCACGATTTTGCCAGCAAGCCGGTCAAGGTCATTCTGGGAACCATTGGCGATCGCGCGAACCACGCGCTTCATCATGTCGGAGTTCACTTTTCCCTCAGGTTCCAAAGCATTAGGAAATACAAGGCACGGGTTCCAGTAGTGGCGCTGGCCATTCAGTCCAGCGTTATCCCATCCGCAGCCACAGATATTCGTTGAGACGGGACACACCGCCATTATATGTCCTCGCCGATGTCATTGTAACTCAACCACCACAGCTGTTCCAGACGCTTCACCGGGACACTATGAAGTGGCGAGGTGGGCGCACTTGGCCCTTTTCGGCGGCACCAGATCGGGAAATGTCCGTTTTGAGGCGCGCGCGCTACCCCCAGGCTACCCGATCTCTCTGTTACGCGCCGGTCGCGATCCACTTTGATGAAAAACGTCCTACTTTTAGAGGTCTGATCCCAAACTCTCCCCAGTCCCCTTCTAGGAAGTTTGCGACAAAGTTTTGGCGGGGACTGGTTGCCACCAGTGCTGTGAAGTAGAGCGCAGAGATCAAGTTTTATGTTGTCGGCGGAAATTACTCGCAAGTCGCAGCCGCTCAAGCAGTTCTAGTGCTTCCGGGGATCCGGAATCAAAAGCCCCCTTTGCGTCTATTGGGCGCCACATGGTCGTGTAACGGCCTACCCGTTGAACTGGCCTCCCTAACTCCCCTGAACACGCCGCCCAGCCGAGCTCTGTCCAGTTTGGGATATGCGGCTATTGGTGGCTTCCCCGGCGCTCCCGGGGTCAGTTTAAACACTCCCGCTTGGTTTTGCGGATTCGCCCTGAAGGCCGGCGGCCCGGCGATTGAGCGCCGCGCACATGGCCAGGTTTCGGTCTTCGGGGTTCTCGGGAGACGCAAAAATGACACCTTCTGTGGCCCATGGGAGCACCTTGCACTGGAAACCCGACTGGCAATTGCATTAAACGGCCTTCTGGGGTAGGTTATTGATAGAGCCCCCAAGTCGAAAATTGAAATTCCGGTTTATCTCGTCCCATCAAGCCTTCGGCCGTGCGTCACTTTTGTCTCTGAGCCGAGGGCTGGGGGAAAATCAGCCCAGGTGCTTGCCTGCGGACTGGTCATTTCTTGCGGCGCGGCACTTGGCAAGGGAGGCCATGAAAATGCGATGTCTCGCCCGAGCGGGTTTGAGCGCGATCCTGGGGCTTTTAGTCGGTCAATTTTTTGGCTTACGAGCCCAGCAGGTCCAAGGCAGCTTCACAGGAACGGTTAGGGATCAGTCGGGTGCGCTCATTCCCGGCGTCACGGTAACGGCGCTGGAGGTTGATACGGGGTTGACCCGCAGCAGCGTCACACCGGATGATGGCTCTTACATGATCCCTCTATTGCCGCCCGGCCAATACCGGCTGGCGGCAGCGAAGGCGGGCTTCGAGAAGACCATTCAAGGCCCCATCAACCTTCTCGTGGATGCGCATCCGCGGGTAGACTTTCAGATGAAAGTGGGCGCGCAAACCACCATCGTCACGGTGGGGTCAACCGCGGCCGTGCTGGACACTCAGACCGCCACGGTAGGGACCACCGTCGAGCAGGCCAAGATCAGCGAACTTCCTTACAACGGGCGCAATTTCCTCGAAACCATGCTCTTCACCCCGGGGGTCGTGCCGGGGGTTCAGGGGTCAGAACTGAATAATAACCGCGGCGGA
>Ga0326728_10006873_pt1 | contig 30077 bp, 23 predicted proteins | sample MB3enrmetagenome_FD_207602 | JGI IMG/M metagenome (GOLD analysis project Ga0326728, IMG submission 207602) | Lab enriched peat soil microbial communities from McLean, Ithaca, NY, United States - MB31MN | ecosystem: Environmental > Terrestrial > Soil > Wetlands > Peat | place: USA: New York...
GGCCCCTCAAAAGGCCGCCGAGGGCCTGACGAGACTGAAAATGTAGTGCCGACCTGGGAGATCGCGCTGATGGAAACAAAACACTTACGACTTCAACATGCCCCCAACTGCGAAAGTTCGGCTAACAGCATTTCCACACGTTTTTCTGTTAAAATGGAATTATCAAACGAAAGACCACGGTCTATTCGGAAGATGGCCCTCTGCGCGCAGTGAAGGTTGCGGCCGCTCGCTCCGGCCAGCGCGAGTACCAAGTCGTGGAGCAAGCGTAGCGCGCCTTCCTGGGCATGGAACTGCTCGATAAGGTTGGCTCTCGGTCTTCCCTCAGCGAAAAGGAAGCGCTAGCGCTGGCCTACGACGAAAAACACCGCAGCCGAAGGAACGCGGTCACTTCAAGATGGGAAGAGAAGAAGCAGCCGCGGTGACAGGCTGTGCGGTGATCTCCTCGGGCGGTGTAATGATCCCGGCGGTCTTGTCCGCCACGAATCGTTCAATCTCTTCCAACAGGGCAGGAACAATCTCGGCTTCGCTGACTCTCCGGATGGCTTTGCCTTCCCGGTAGATCATGCCATTGCCGCGCCCCGCGGCCACACCCAGGTCCGCTTCGCGCGCTTCGCCGGGACCGTTCACGGCGCAGCCCATCACGGCCAGACTCAGCGGCATCTTGATGTGCGCGGTGGCCTTCTCAATTTCGGCCGCGATTTTGAACAGGTCCACTTCCAAACGTCCGCAAGTGGGACACGCAATCACCACCGGGCCGCGGCTGCGCAACTCCAGCGCCTTGAGCATCTCGTAGGCCACGCGGACTTCCTCGACCGGCTCGGTGGCCAGTGAGACGCGAATGGTATCGCCAATGCCTTCCGCCAGCAGCATCCCCATGCCCACACATGACTTGACGGTTCCCGTGAACTGCGTCCCCGCCTCGGTAATCCCCAGGTGCAAGGGATAATCAACCTGGTTCGAGAGCAGGCGATAGGCTGAAACACAGAGCTTCACATTGGAAGCTTTCAACGAGACAACGGTGTCCACGAATCCTAGTTCCTCCAGAATGCCCAGGTGGTAGAGCGCGCTTTCCACCATAGCCTCGGGGGTTGGATAACCATACTTCTCGAGCAACCGGCGCTCCAGAGACCCCGCATTCACCCCAATGCGGATGGGGACCTTCTGCTCCTGCGCGCGCCGCACCACCAAGCGTACCTTGTCCGCCTCGCCGATGTTTCCGGGGTTGATGCGGAGCTTGTCCACACCGGCATCCAGCGCCATCAGGGCAAACTTGTACTGGAAGTGAATATCGGAGACGAGGATCGAATCGGGGCAGCGCTTGCGAATCTCAGGTAACGCTTTTGCTGCCTCCAGGTCAGGCACCGCCAGGCGCACGATCTCGCAGCCTGCGGCCTCCATCGCCTGGATCTGCTCCACCGTCTTCTCCACTTCCCGCGTGTCCGTCTTGGTCATCGACTGGACCACAATCGGAGCGTCGCCCCCGATGGTGAGTCGCCCCACTTTTACGGCGCGCGTCTTGCGGCGCGGTGGAAAGTGTTCTGTGTCGCTGAAATTCACCTGTTCCCTGTTCCCTATTCGCTATTCCCTAATAGGGCCGCAGCGTCCTCATGATGTCATTGCACATCAGAAACACGACCAGCAGCAGCAGGAAGAGGAAGCCGACCTGCAAGAATCTCTCCTTCACTTTCAAGCTCAAGTCGTGGCGAATCAGACCCTCGACAATCAGCATCAGGATCACTCCGCCATCCATGACCGGAATAGGAAGCAAGTTGAAGATACCCAACTGAAGACTGATGAAAGCGACCAGCATCACGAGTTCAGGAAATCCCGCCCGGTAGGCCTCGCCGGAAAGTTGCGCGATCCCGATCGGTCCGGCGAGGGAGCGCGGAGAGAGGCGCCGGGTCAATATCTTTCCCAGCACGTCAAAGGTCGCCAGGCAATCCCTCGAGTTATCTCGCAAGCTAACCGCAAAGGCGGCGCCCCAGGGCAGTTTCCTCACCAGTATGTCGTTGTGAAAGATGATTCCGATCCGCCAGCGTTTTTCACCCATCACGTCGGTAAGAACCGGCGTCAGGGTGGCTGGGAATTCGCGTTCGCCACGAAGAATTGAAAGTTGAACCGGCTTCCCCTTGCTTGACTGAATGAGGTACGCGACGCGCGGCCAATACAGGACCTTGCGCCCTTCCACGCTCACAATCTCGTCACCGGGCAAGAGTCCTGCCTGGCCCGCGGGAAGTCCCGGTTCGACCTTATCGATAACCCCAGGTTGATACGGATAGAGGCCGGCGTCCCCCACCCGGTCCGGCCCTTCCGCGCGCGGAGTCAGCGACTTGTTCAAAGTCCTGCCATCACGCTCGATCTCGAGGGGCATAGCCTCGCCGACCGTGGTGAGGACTTTCATCTGCACATCTTCCCAGTTGGGATTTCGAAGACCGTCAAGGCGTACCACGAGATCGCCAGGCATCAGGCCGATCTGGCTGGACGGCGAGTCTGCTTCCACGTCGCCCACCCGCGCCGGCTGTTCCTCGTAGGCGGGCTTCTGATAATGAAACCTGTAAAGACACGTGAGGAGGACCACGGCCAGCAGAATGTTCATGGTAGGTCCCATCACAACTATCACGAACCTCTGCCAACGAGGCTTAGTCAGGAACTCCCCGGGGTCACCCTTTCGCTCCGCGGAGGGGTCGTCTCCCGCCATCTTTACATACCCGCCAAAGGGAAGGGCACTGATTCGATAATCGGTATCGCCGCGGGTCCAATGCAGCAACCGTTTACCAAATCCCAGAGAAAACACCAACACCCTGACCCCAAAGAACTTCGCCGCCAGGAAATGGCCAAGCTCATGAACAAAGATCATGAGCCCCAGGACTAGGACCACGACCACCACATCCGTAATAAAGCTTCCTGCCATAGTACCTTTGACTCTTCCCAGACCGCATTGTAGAGGCGACCCTTGTGGCCGCCCTTCGAGCAACCACAAGGGTTGCCCCTACTGTGCGAGCTTACTCACAACCTCCCGCGCACGACGCCGGGCTTCCCGGTCGCAATCCAGAACGTCATCCAGACAAGTAAATGACCCGGCGTGAGTTGTTTGTTCCAAAACCGCCTCAATCACTCGCGGAATTTCCGAAAAGCGCAGCCGCTGGCCCAGGAAGGCTTCCACCGCGACCTCGTCGGCAGCGTTTAAGACGCAGGGCATAGAGCCCCCCGCGCGCAGAGCCTCGCGGGCCAATTGCAGACAAGGAAATCGCCGCGTGTCAGGCGCCGCGAAGCGCAACTTGCCGAACCCAATCAGATCCAAACGCGGTAACTCGCCATCCATGGCCAGCCGGTCCGGATAGTTCAGCGCATACTGGATCGGCAGACGCATGTCCGGGATCGACATTTGGGCCATCACCGACCCATCCCTAAATTCTATCATGGAATGAACCGCTGATTCGGGATGAATAAGGACGTCGATCTGCTCGGACTGGAAACCAAACAGCCAGCGCGCCTCGATGATTTCCAGGCCCTTATTCATTAGCGTAGCCGAGTCGATGGTAATGCGCCCGCCCATTTTCCAGATTGGATGCTGTAAAGCCTCTTTGGGTGTCATGCGATCGAGGTGCTTACGCGGGGTTTTCAGGAAAGGGCCTCCGGAAGCCGTCAAGATAAGACGGCGAACTTCCCCAGGGTGACCTGAACGGAGGCACTGGTGGAGGGCGCAATGTTCGCTGTCCACAGGCAGGAGTTCGACTCCCCGCTCCCTCACTGTGCGTATCACTAGCTCACCGGCCGCAACCAGAACCTCTTTGTTCGCCAGCCCGATGCGTTTTCCAGCTTGGATCGCCTTATAGGTCGCAACCAGCCCAGTAGTTCCATGGGAAGCGGACACCACGAGGTCAACCTCCGGGTGCGTTGCCGCCTCGGTTTGTCCGCTTACCCCGCAACCAATCTCAATCGACCGTGAAGCGCCGAGGTGTTGAAGCCGCTCGCGCAGGGGCTCGATATGCTCCAAACTGCCGACTACGACCAGCTTGGGAGCGAAATCAAGGGCTTGCTGGGCAAGCAATTCCACGTTCTTCCCCGCGCAGAGGGCGACAACGCGAAATCGGTCCGCCGAATTCCTGACGACAGATAAACATTGCCGCCCAATCGAACCCGTGGCGCCCAGAATGCACAAACCCTTTGTCATCGCCAGAAACCCATGATCACCAAACTCAGCCACAGAACCGGCGCTCCGAATAACAGGCTATCCACTCGGTCGAGCATTCCGCCGTGTCCCGGCAACACCGACCCCGAATCCTTCATGTTGGCGCCCCGCTTCATCGCCGATTCCGCCAGATCTCCAATTTGCCCAAACAACGCAACCAAGCCTGCTAACAGGATAACTGCTTTCAAGCTGGCTGTCTGCCAGAATAAGCCGGTAAAAACCCAAGCAACCAGAAGGCTACCCGCGAATCCCGCCAGCGAACCTTCCAACGTCTTCTTGGGAGAGATTGAAGGAAAGAGTATTCTCCGACCCACCGTGCGCCCGACGAGATACGCAAAAGTATCATCGGACCAAACCACCAGGAACAATAGCAGCAACAAATTCCGCCCTGCGGACGGGTCTCGTTCGGGGAGGCCAAGACTGCGAACGCCTAACTGCGAAAACCTCAATGGGAACAAGCAGGAAAAGGTGAGTCCGATATAGACCACTCCGAAAATGGTTGTGGTTGTGGCGCCCAAGTATGTCTTCAGGTCGCGGCTTGTCACAAGCGCGACGGTGAGAGTAGTAAGGACGAAAGCAACCAGCAGGAGGAGCGAATACGTCTCAGCGCCGTTGGTTTCCCAAGCTCGCACCGCGCACACCGCCGCGCCGGCCAAATAGCCCAAGGCCGATAAGGGCTTGAAATCCGCCTGGCGGCAAAGCTGGAAGAATTCGTAAAGGCACAGCTCCACCACCGCGACCACGGCTGCAAGCAGTAGCCATTTGGGGGACCAGCCAATGAGATAAACTACTGGGGGAATCAACACTAACGCGGTGAGAACTCGGAGGTTCATTGAGAACGTCTTCTACCCTGAGAGCAGTAGCGGTTCTCTCGGAGCGCCGCTACGCTTGAATACAATAGAAGCTCGGCCATCTGAGACCGCCGCTACCCGGGAGTTTTCTTAACAGCTTCTATGCCTCCGTAGCGGCGTTCTCTCTTCTGGTAATCGATGATTGCCTGGAACAGGTCCGCCTGGGAAAAGTCCGGCCAAAGGGTTTCCGTCACCCAAAGCTCCGAGTAGGCTGCCTGCCAGAGGAGAAAGTTGCTCAAGCGCAATTCACCACTGGTCCGAATGAGCAAGTCAGGATCGGGCAGGTCACGGGTGTAGAGATGGCTGCTGAGGGTGGCTTCGTCGATGGTTGCGTCCCCATTCTGCCGGGCCGCAGAGACGAGCTCGCGGACCGCATCCACCAGTTCCGCGCGCGCCCCATAGTTAAGCGCCAAGGTCAAGCGCAGCCCCGTATTCTGCCTTGTGTTATCCAGCGCAGTCTCGAGGTCACGTTGCACCGGCTTGGGTAGTTCGTGAATTCTGCCGACGACGCCAAGGCGAATATTCTGCCGGTTAAGCTCTGAAATCTCCTTCTTTAGATACTCGCGGAGCAAGCTCATCAAAAGCGTGGTCTCGGTATGAGGACGTTTCCAGTTTTCCACCGAAAAGGCGTACAAGGTTAAATAAGGCACGCCGAGGCGCGCACACGCCTCCACCGACTGCCGGACAGCCTTGATTCCCGCTCGGTGCCCAGCAACCCGCGGCAGGCGGCGCTTCTTCGCCCAGCGCCCGTTCCCGTCCATGATAACAGCAATGTGGCGGGGCAGGCGGTCGAGATCGATTTGTGCCAGAAGCCGCGATTCAGGAGATTCTGTCTTCACGGGGGCCGTCGTAGGGGCAATCCTCGTGGTTGCCCGAGGGCGCCAACAAGGGCCGCCCCCTATAAGCGTAAGTTCTCGCTCGAAACTCAGAAAACGTAACACAGCGGAGGGAGAACTGCAAGAGCAGGCCAAGTGACGGGTGGCGCGCGATATGATCAGGTGTGAATCGCGATCAGTTCGGCTTAGGGGCCACGTCTGCCGAGCGCGCTTTCGCCCATTTGTTCACCAACTGTTTGGCGATTCTCGCCGCTGCGGCACCTCCGTCGATGGCTGTAACCTTGCCCGAGTCGAGGACTCTGGTAGTCCTTGGATCAGTCACCGAATACGTGAATGTGTAGGTGAACAAGGGGCGGTCCACCGTGATGAGCAAGTCCGCAACGCGCACGTCCTTGACGATCACCAGCCCGAGGCTTTCAAAGCCTTTCTGGCCCGCCAACGCCTTCTCCAATGAATCGGGCGTGAAGTACATGCTGCGGGAGGCAATGTGGATCGTCCGTGCGGCACGGAGGATGTCCTGCGCGCTAGAGGTGACAACTGCGGATGTTGACGGCGACGGCGGGCTTGCGGGCATCTGCAACGCTGCGCCACTCCCCAGCGCTTGGCTCCTACTCCCGTCCGCCAGGCCAATCACCGTCTCGATGGGCACTGCGAATCCAGCCGCGGCGGGCGCTCCTTCGGGTCCTCCTGCGATGCCTTTGGTGATGATTCCCAACAGAGCACCCTGCGAGTCCACGAGCGGCCCTCCGCTGGCCCCGCTGCTTACCGGAGCTGTGAACTGCAACAACCTGAATCCCTGCCCTGCTCCGGGTATCTCGTCCGCCAGCCGCAGGGCTGCGATGATTCCCTTGCTGGCGCTCCATCCAAGACCGCTGGAACTGGACACTACATAAGCCGCATCTCCGGGCTTGGCTTCCGTCCCCATCCCGAGGGGAAGGGTGGGCAGGCTAGCGGCAGATATTCTCAAAGCCGCCACATCACGACGCTCATCAGCGCCAAGTAGCGCAACCTGATCGTACACATCGCCGCTTCGCAGGCGCACTTGCACTTCTCTGGCGTTCTTGATTGCGTGGTACGCCGTCAGGATCACCCCATTAGGACGCACGATGACGCCCGTGCTAATCGAGGAAAGCCTTCCCGCTCCTTCCCCAGACAGAATGAGAACCGTGGCCGCACTTATGCGGGCCACGACTTCGGAATCGCCAGGAGCCTGCTGGGCGGCGGCGGTAAAAAGGCATGAAGCGAGAGCAACAATAAAGGCATAGGTGGGTTTCATGGCGTAGATTTTACTCTCGTGACTTGACTCGATCAACTTGTGATTGAGACACAAACGCGATCTGGGCGGCCCGTCCGATGCGCTTACTTTATACCGCGCGGCGTGAAATCTCGGTTCTACCTCTTCGTTGTTGCATCAATGAAGTTGGCAAAATCCTGCTTCATCTTGGCGTGAGCCTTCGAGTCGAGGTACACCATGTGTCCCGATTCGTACTGGGCATGCGAAATGTTCTTTCGGAACTCCGGCGGCAGGTCAAGGTGGTCGAAGGTATACCAGGCCGCGAGATAGGGCGTGGCGAGGTCGTAGTAGCCTTCCATATTCAGAATTTTCAGATAGCGATCCTTCACAATGGCTTCTCGCAGCGGGGTGGAAGTCTCCATCGCATTGGGGCCGCCGCCTCGGCCGGAAGGAGCGCTGAAACTCCAATGGAAGAGTCCCGACTGCTGTCCCGAAACGTAGTAGGGCATGTCCACTTTGTAGTTCAGCTCGCGGCGCACATAGTCATAGAAAACGCTGGTGAAGGGCGGCCCGGTTTCGGCGCTGGACGGATCAAAGAACCGCGTGTTCATGAAACCGTCAGGATCCGGCCCCTTGAAGCGGCCGTCCAGGCGGCCTACACGCAGCCTCTGATCGGCGAGCAGGAAGTGAGTGAAAGTGCCAACGTCCATGCGTAGGTTTGACCACTCGATCACTTCTTTCGAAATACCGGTGTAGCGATTCAGTTTGTCAACGATGTTCTGCCGTTGCTCCGCGGTCAGCGTGTCGCCTGAAGCCAGGGCTTGCGTGTATTCACCCAGGGCGAATTGCATCGATTCCTGCCGCGCCTGATTGGGGTCCTGCATCAGGTCGGGCGGCAGCTTCTTGTGGTACCAGGCAATGGAGGTGAACGACGGGAGAAGCATGGGGAAAGGCACATCATTGGTAAACGAGGAGTCCAAGGTCTCAAAGTTCAACACCGTGGAGAGGAGGACTATTCCGTTGAAATTTATGCCGCGCTCATTGAGATATCCGGCAAGCCCTGCGGAACGAGTGGTGCCGTAGCTCTCGCCGAAAAGGTAGAGCGGCGACGACCAGCGCTCGTAACGCGAGATGTAAATACGAATGAATTCGCCAAAGGCGGCGATGTCGCCACTCATATTCCAGAATTTACGCGCCGCGTTCTGATCCGCGGGCCGGCTGTAGCCGGTGCCGATGGCGTCAACCAGCACCAGGTCGGTCTTGTCGAGCGGCGTATTAGGATTGTCCTCGAGGCGATAAGGAGACTGCGGAAGCCATCCCTCCGGCTCGAGCACGACCTTGCGCGGGCCGAGCGCGCCCATATGCAGCCAGACGGTCGCGGAACCGGGACCGCCATTGTAGGCAAAGGTCACGGGGCGCCTGGCGGGTTCGGCGCCATCCAGCGTGTAGGCCTCGAAAAACATCTCCGCTTCGATCTTGTCCTCAGCGTCCTTGATGGGCAGGCGGCCGACCGTGGCGGTGTATTTCAAGGCTTTTCCGTCGACGCTAATTTCATGGTGCGTCACCACAGAGGGAACTTCTGTCATATCGAAATGCATGGGCCCGATCCCTTCTCCGGGCGCGCCGGGCTGGGCCGGTTCGGGCTGCGAGGGCGGAGTGGAAGGTTTAGTTTCACGCTCCTCATGTTGTGGGTGTTCGGCGGGTGTCTGCGCCGGCGTTGTCGGCGTTTGCTCGGCGGAGCGCCGGGTGGGATTCTGCGAGCGCTCCGAGGGAGCACTGGGCTGCTGGGCCAAGATCACCGCAGGAAGAAACACCATTGCCAAAGCTATAAGCGTCCGTTTCATTGCTCTCCTTTCATTGTTGAGCGTGTTGATGCGCCTCGCGGGCGATTCGAAATGTACACCTTTTGTACGCGCCTGTCCAATACGCCGGAGACAATTGTGCGCCGGAGACAATTGTGCCGGAGACAACGCGCCGGAGTTCGGCGGTAGGCATGTCCCACATCTTTCGCTGGACACCGGCGGTGACAGCGCACTGAGCCCCAAAGGGGCGGCGCCAGCACAGCCCAGGCTAACGGCCTGGGACCGCGAACCCGTGCTTCCATTCACCTTAAGCCCTGAAAGGGCGAAATAAGCCTTACGGGAGCAAGCCTACGATCCCTGTTCGGTGGATCGTGCAACGAATCAGTTAGTTTATCCTGGTGGCAAAGAGAAGATTAGAAGGGATACGTCTGAACCCGTAACCGATCTGGAAGGAGAGCGGCCGGGGCTCTCGCGTCAGGTAGGCGTTCCTCAAGTCCGGCTGTGCCAGCCAGCGAAAGCTTCCGTAAGGTCGATCGTACTCTCCATATAACCGCACCCGCCAGCTTGGCGAGAGAAAGAAGTGGTACGGAACGCCCGAGTCGTCTTGCAGAACTGCGGCACTCTCGGAAAGGACACGCTCGCGTATGATTGAGAACTCCGACCGATGAATCATGTATGAAGTCGCCTTCAGAAAAGTAGTGGAGCCCTGGAGCGTCGAGAGGAAACTCAGGAACGGCCGGTTCTCCTGCAAGCGTTGATTCGATAGATTAACTGAAAAGTAGAACAGTTTGTGACGAGATCCATCACTTTCGCTTCGAAACTCGATTTCCACGCCCTTGTTCCCGATGATGCCGGGGGCATGGTAGCCGGCCGCCCGCTCTACGAGCAGTCCGACGTCGTCCAGCCTGACATACCGAAAGCCCAGAATCGTATGGTGCGACCGGACCAGCAATTCCAAAATCGGCAAGCACAAGCCATCCGTTACTTGTCCTCGGAACTCTCGATCCATCTGGTGCGTGATGAAAAAGCTCCTGTTCAGTTCAGACGCAAGCGTGGATCTGGTCTCCGCCAGATATTTCTCGAGGTTCTTTCTCTCGATCTTTCTTGGATCAGGCACTGTCCCGGCCGGCTCAAGCCCGACCATTACATAGAGTGGGCTCTCGGGAAAGAAAACTGTGACGGTGAGAGCATCGGGACCGCTGAACGCGTAAAAGACAGGCGCCACTGCGGCTGGGTGGGCGCTAAGTTCGGCCTTCTGGAAGGCGCTCATCGCCGGCAGGCGTTCATCCTCGACTTTGCTCCAGGCGCGATCCAAATCGCGCCGATGCTTCGTCCAGGCGGCTTCATCTTGAAGACTCACGAACGGGCTGTCAGGCCGCGCCGGGAGTCCAGCCAGAAATCGCCCCACATCATCCGCATAGCGATCGTGAGGAAGAGGTTCCAGCAGTCGATTTCGAGTAAGGTCCTGGTTCCGCGTATTCGACGCGGAACTGCATGAAAGCATCACCGCCGTCGAACACAGACACAACCATTGAATCCATGGAAGGCGGCGGCCGATCGCAAGGTCCCTCCCAAACACGCTACCTGCCAACCATCGGCAGAAATGGGTGACTTTACTCATCTCATCTGGAGAATCGTGCACGGCCCTTGCCAACGCTCAAAACTCCACTCTGGCACGGACACTCCTGCCTATCCATTTCATAGTAGATGCTCCTGCACAGGGCAGAGTGCTTCTGCCGCGCCAAGTTCAATGACGCCATGAGACGATAGCTCTGTGATTCAGTTCCCGTGCCGCAACATGGCGCTGGCGTGTTTTAGCACCGCCTCGGTGATCTGGCTGCCGGAAAGCATGCGCGCCAACTCCCGCGCTCGTTCTTTCTCGCTGACCAGCGGTGTCACGGAGGTCAGGGTACGCCCGGCGCGCTCGAACTTCTCCACGTAGTAATGCTGATCCGCGAAACACGCGATTTGCGCCAGGTGCGTGACGCACAGTACTTGTCCGTCGCGAGCCAGGCGCTTCAGCCGCTGCCCGACGGACTCCGCCACCCGCCCGCCGATTCCGGTATCCACTTCGTCGAAAATGAACGTGCGAGAGACCCGGCGGGACGTTCCGGCTCCGGGGCGATTCATCCCTACCGCCGTCTTCAGCGCCAGCATAAGGCGCGAGATCTCCCCTCCTGAGGCGATCTTTTCGAGCAAGCGCAATTCTTCCCCTGGATTAGTAGAAATTCGGAACTCCACCTCGTCGAGCCCCCGCGGTCCGCCCCGTCCGTCCTGGGCGCTCTCGAAGTGAACTTCGAGGCGGGTTTTTTCCATGCCCAGTTGCGCGAGTTCCTCACGCACCATGCGGGTGAGTTTGCGCGCTGCGTCTCGCCGCTTGGTGGAAAGGGCTTCCGCTGCTTTGCGATATTCCACTGTCACCATTTCAAGCTCGCGCTGGAGCGCTTCGCGGCGCTCGTCGGCATGTTCCATCTTGGCCAACTCTTGCCGCGTCTTCTCCCCGTAGGCCTGGATTTCCTCGATAGTCTGCCCGTACTTGCGCTTCAGCCGATCGAGCAATGCCAGTCGATCCTCGATTTCCTCCAGGCGCTGCGGGTTGGCTTCCAGCTTTCCCAGGTAACCACGCAGGAAATCAGCCGCGTCTTCCAGCGTGGCTCGGGCGCCCGCCAGCGGCTCGAGGTAAGGTTCGATGGCCGTATCGTAGCGCCGCAGGTCCTCGAGTTGGCGCATCGCGGCCGCCAGACGCGAGCACGCGGCGCCCTCCTCTTCGTAGAGTTCGGAAAAGGCCCCCGCCGCGGCGGCCCGGACTCGTTCCAGGTTCGCCAGAATGCGCTTCTCTTCCTCGAGGAGCGCGTCCTCGCCGGGCTGAAGTTTGGCGTGCTCGAGTTCCTGCACCTGAAAGCTCAGCAAGTCGATGGTCCGGAGCCGCTCCTGCTCGTTCTGGCTCAGGCTCTCGAACTCTGACTCGAGGTCCCGCCGCCGCGCGTATAATTCTCGCACCCGTGCTAACTCCTCTTCCAAGCCTGCGAACTGGTCCAGCAAGTCGAGTTGGGCATCGCGCGCGAACAGAGCCACGTGTTCGTTCTGGCCATGCATCTCCACCAGCAGGCGGGCCAGCGATTTCACTGCCGCCAAAGTGACGGGCTGATCGTTCACCAGCATGCGGCTCTTTCCACCCGCCTGAATCTCCCGTCGCAAGATGAGTTCCTGTTCGTCCTCCTGCGCCAAGCCAAATTCTTCCAGCCAGTCTGACCAGGGCGTCCGTCCCTCGCTGCGGAACACAGCCGTGATCTGCGCCCGCTCCTGCCCGGTCCGGATGACCTCTGGCGAAGCTCTCCCCCCCAGCGCCAAACCCAACGCATCCACCAGGATGGATTTCCCGGATCCCGTTTCGCCCGAGAGCAGGTTCAGTCCCGCAGCGAATTCGACCTTGAGAGCGTCAATCACCGCATAATTCTGAATGTGGATTTCGTGAAGCATGGTCGGTAGTCCGTTGTCCGTGGTCCGTTGTCAGTCGCGCCCTGTCCGCTGGACTTGAGCCGCGAACAGCGATTATACGCCACGTTGCGGCCTCGAGTGTTGCGCCTCGAGTTGCAAAAGGAAGTAAGGTCGCGTAGTCTATCCGCCACTTACGCATCAAAGGAGGCTCATACGAATAAGACCAATCGAAGGCGCTTTTTGCGAACGGGAGTCGCGGCGGGAGCCGTGACGGCTGCGGCAGTCCCTGCCGCCGCGAAGGAGAAACCGACCAAAAAGGTACTCGTTAATAACTCCAAGAACGGCCAGACACCTCTGTTTAACAGCGTGGTTGCTTACGGCAACCTCGTCTTCATCGCCGGCGTCGGCTACCACCAGGCCGGGGATATCAAGGTGCACACCAAGGGCGTCCTCGACCAGATTCAGCAGGAACTCGAGAAAGTCGGCTCTTCCATGGACAAGGTTCTCAAGTGCAACGTCTACCTGGCCGACTTGAAGGACTACGCGGGCATGAACGAAGTCTTCCAGGGGCGTTTCGGGCCCGAGCCCCCGGTCCGTACCACCATCGCTGCGGCTGGAGTTCCGGGCAACTCGCTGGTCGAAATCGACGTGATCGCATATCTCTGACGTGCTTCATTGACTGCCCCTAAGTGCTGTGTTACGTTGAAACGTTGGGCAATTCATGTTTGGTAAAGGAGGCAAGTTGCTCCCTGCACTGCTGGCGCAGTTACAGAATTTCTACGAAGGTGAAGTCTGGCAGTTATTGGCGAACACGGGGCTGGTGGCCAGGATTGTCTTGTTATTGCTGGCGGGTTTCTCAATCCTCTCCTGGGCGATTATTATCCACAAGTACAGGGACTTCAAAGCGGCTCGCCGGGAGTCGCAGGAGTTTTTGAGAGTGTTTCGGCAAAGCAAGCGGCTTTCCGAAATCCGCACCTTTAGCCGTAGTCTCAAGTACACTCCGCTCGCGGAGGTTTTCCAGGCCGGATATCGTGAGATCGAGAGCCAGGCCGTCGTCAACGAAAATCCGGGCAAGCCTCACATCCGAAGTCTGGTAGCAGTGCAACGGGCCTTGCAGATGAGCTCCTCGAGCGAACTGACGCGGATGGAGCAATGGCTTACCTGGCTTGCCACGACCGGGGCCGTCACGCCTTTCGTCGGGCTTTTCGGAACCGTCTGGGGGATTATCGACGCGTTTCACGGAATGGGCACGGCGGGCACCGCGTCTCTGCGCAGCGTCGCGCCCGGCATTTCGGAGGCTCTCATCACGACCGCTGCCGGCCTCTTTGCAGCCATTCCGGCCGTCATCGCCTACAACCAGTACGTTCAGCGCATCAAAGAATTTGGCTCGATGATGGACGATTTCGGGCTTGAATTCCTTAATCTCACGGAGCGGTTTTTTACCTAGCCGGTTGTCCGTTGCCAGTTGTCCGTGGTCAGTGTTTAGACGTTCGTGGGCCGTTGCAACTGACAACGGACCACGGACCACGGACCACGGACAAAGAACGAGGTACCCCATGGCATTCACCACCCTTAAAGGCCGCACCCATACTTCCCTAGCTGAGATCAACATCACACCCTTCGTCGACGTGGTCCTGGTGCTCCTCATTATCTTTATGCTTACAGCGCCTATTCTCGAGTCAGGGATTGAAGTGGACCTTCCGAAGACTCACACGGTTAAAGCGATCTCGGATGAGAAAGTAGTGGTGACCATCGACAAACACCAGAACATTTACGTCGGCAACGATCCGGTGAATATTCACCGGCTGGGCTCGTACGTTCTGGACCATCTGAGAGGCGAAGGCACCACGCCGGTTTTCATCCGTTGCAGCCAGACAGCGCCCTTCGGCACCTTTGCCACGGTGGTGGACGCCTTGAAACAGGCCAATCTGACCAACATCAACGTGGTGACGGAACCGCTGGAAACCAAGTGACGAGTGACAAGTGACGAGAGGAAAGAGAAAGGAACCCGTTGGTATTACGTCATTCCCGCGAAAGCGGGAATCCACTTGGTGTGGACGAATCTGGACCCCCGCCTGCGCGGGGGTGACGGATGCAAGGGCAGTGGAGGGCTGAGAGCTGAAGGCTGATAGCTGACGGCTGACAGGACGTGCATGAGCGCACACGCCGTTTCCATTTTAGCTGTCGACGAGCGCCGCGACAAACTGGGCGGCACCCTCGTTGTGTCCGTGGTGCTGCACATTTCGATTTTTCTGCTGCTGGTCGGGTACACCACTTTTGGCGCGTCTTTTGGTGGGGGATGGGGAAAGAACTGGGGAAGCGGCAGCGCCACGCGCATTGGGGCGGTTGCGTCCCTGCCTGGCGTGCCACTACCTTCCCCGATGCTGACCACACACAATACCCTGGCTAGCGAAAACCCCGGACTGCATCAGACGGAACCTCAGCCCAAGCCCCAGCCGGAACCCAAGGCGGTCCAGATTCCCAAGTTCCAAGAGGCGGTGAAGCCGGAGAAAGCTGAGCGCGTGAATACCCATATCCAGAAGGAAAAACCCGTCGAGGCGGAGAACGCGGTGCCCTATGGCTTGGGTGGCCAGCCTTCCATGAGTTACACCCAAATTGTCAGCGGGGCGGGGCAAGGCGGTCTCAGCTTCGGCGAAGGTGGGGATTTTGGCGAACGGTATGGGTGGTACGTCGCTTCAGTTCGAAGCCGCATCAGCGGCAACTGGCTGCTCTCGACGATCAGCCCGAACATCTTGAGCGCCCCACGCCTCTATATGAGTTTTACTATTCTGCGTGACGGCAGTGTCACCGATGTTGAGATTACGCAGTCCAGCGGTACGGCGGAAGTGGACCGCTCGGCTCTGAGGGCCGTCTTGGCTTCCAATCCGCTGCCCTCGCTTCCTCCCGATTATGCAGGGAACAGGGTCAAGGTGAATCTGTATTTTGATTTTCACCGGTAGACTGCCCGGTATAATATGTCACAGCGCGAGACATCTATGCGCGAGGAAGAGCGCATCTAACAATTACGGAGTTCTTGTCCACCATGCTTCTTTTCCGCCGGCGACTTCGACTGTGCATTTTGCTTTCTGCTATTACCTTTCCCCTGCTCTTGATAGCTTTTCACACCAGCCGGGGCCAGGACTGGTTCAGCATAGGCATCAACCTCGGCGCGGCCAGAATCAAACTGGCCGTCTCTGACTTCCCTGCCAGCTCAGGGGAGCAGAACCTCGGTCCCCTCGCCCAGGAGTTCAATCAGGTCTTGTGGCGCGATCTCGAGCAGGCGGGCATTTTCGACCTGGTCAGCAAGAGTTACTACCCTGTGAACCCTCCCCGTGACCCCTTGGATGTGGACTTTAAGACCTGGACCTCGCCGCCCATCTCTGCCCAGATGCTTGCTTTCGGAAAGACCGAAGTCATTAATTCCAACTTGGCCATTACGGCGCGGCTATTTGACCTGGGCAATGCTGCGAATCCCAGCGTTATTGCCAAGCGATATGTCGCCACCCTGAACGAGGTCTCGACCCGTGAAGCCGCGCACCGCTTTGCCAACGAGATCATTCAGGCCCTTGGCGGCGGACTCCCGGGCATTTCCCTCACTAGAATTGCCTTTGTGAGGGGGAGTGCCGGGCGCTCTGAAATCTGGATAATGGATTACGACGGTTTCAACCAACACCCTATTACCAGTTACGGTTCTCTCTCCACGACACCGCGCTGGTCAACAGACAATACGAAGATTGCGTTCACCACCTATGCCTCAGGCAACCCTGAAGTTCGTATTCTCTCCTTGGAGACTTTCCACCGCGTTCCTTTCCCGACTTACAGGGGGTTAAACACCACACCCGCCTGGTCACCCGACGGGAAAAAGATTGCCTTTTGCTCGAGTATGAGCGGCAACCCGGAGATTTACGTCTCGGACGCGAGCGGCCTCAACCTTCAGCGCTTGACATTTACCCGGGCTGTGAATATTTCTCCGGCATGGAATCCTAAGACAGGAACTGACATGGCCTTTGTTTCTGACCGCAGCGGCACGCCCCAGGTTTACATCATGTCCGCGGACGGTACCAACGTGCGCCGCGTCACCACCGCGGCAGGAGGTGGCGATGCCAGCGGCCCTTCCTGGTCTCCCAACGGTTTGTTTCTGGCTTTTCATTGGAGGCTCTCTGAAACCGGGACCTACGACGTCTACGTTATGGAAATTGCCACGGGAAGAATCATTCAGTTGACGCACGACGCGGGACGCAACGAGCACCCCACGTGGTCGCCCGACGGGCGCCACCTGGCCTTCGAGTCCACTCGCTCCGGCACACGCCAGGTGTGGACCATGCTCGCCAATGGCGCCGATCCCGTGCAACTGACCCGCGACGGAAACAACTGGAACCCGAATTGGTCGAATTAGATTATGCGAGTTGCGAGAGAATGAATCATGTTGATCCGGGTAATGGCACAAGCGCTGTTGATCCCTTCGAGAAACGGGATGGCCGCAAATTGGTCGCGGCGCGATATTCTTGCGCGAGTTGCCCTGTCCAACATTTTAGGCATGTTACTTTCGGTTGCTTGTTTTTTTACTTGATTTGATGTTACTATGCACGGCTTTGAAAGGTATTATCCCTTCTGACGCGGGGCAGTTCTGATGTACTTCGCCTCGCGGATTTAGGGTCAAGCAAGGCAATTCAGCCTATCTTAAGGAATCGCGAGATTCCTTTTTACCGACCAAGGAGGATTAAGCATGCAACAGCAGAAACGCAGTCTTGCGCTTCTCGCCGGTTTACTGGGAGTTGTGCTTCTGGCGGGCGCGTGCCACAAGAAAACCGTGGCCGCTGCACCTCCGGCACCACCACCGCCCCCGCCTCCGGCCCCCACCGTCAACTTGACGGCTGAGCCCAGCACGATTGAAAAAGGCCAGTCTGTCACGCTGAGTTGGACTTCCCAGAACGCCACCGACCTGACCCTTGATCCGAGCGTGGGGAAGGTTCAAGCGCAGGGCTCGACCACTGTCACTCCACAGGACTCCACCACCTACACATTAACCGCGAGCGGCCCCGGTGGCTCGCAAACCGCCACGGCAAGGGTTACCGTGACGGTTCCGCCTCCACCACCACCACCGCCAGCACCGAAAGCCGAAGTTAGCGAGGAGGACGCTTTTGGACAAAATGTGAAGGATGCCTTCTTCGACTACGACAAGTCCGATATTCGTCCTGACGCCCAGCAGTCCCTGACTTCTGATGCCGAATTCTTGAAGGCGCACCCGGATATCAAGTTCACGATTGAAGGCCACTGCGACGAGCGTGGGAGCGAAGAGTATAACCTAGGCTTGGGCGACCGGCGCGCTACTGCCGCCAAGAGTTTCCTGGTCAATTTGGGTGTGAACGGCGACCTCATGAACACCATCTCTTACGGAAAGGATCGCCCGTCTTGCACCGAACACGATGAAACCTGCTGGCAGCAGAATCGTCGAGCTCACTTCCACTACGGTACTGAGGCGAAGTAATAACTAGTTGGCCGGGAACCTCTGGGCTCCCGGCCTGTTTTTCCAGGCGCTTTCGCCTGCCTCACTCATACATCAGCCGACGCAGAAGAAGGCGGAACTGTGCCTCCGTCCACTCGACCCGACACACTGTTGTAGCAGCGAGTTCGGCTCGCCATGTCGCGGCGAGCGCGCCTCGCCACAACGCGGCGTCAAGCCGCCTCTACATCAGGTTGACCCACTGGCGCCAGTTGACCCCGAGGCCGTCCAAAGGGTACACTGGCGTGTGTTTACAATAAACTGCGAGGGTGATTCCCCTTGAAAAAGCATGCCTTATTGATTCTACCTGTCATTAGTCTAATAGTTGGAGCGCAGCCCAGTTTTGCGGTCAGCAAGGAAATGCTCCAAATGATGCAGCAACTGGACTCACTGCAACAGGCTGTGCAGAACCTGCAAAAAACCGTAGACACCCAGGGCGCCGTGTTGAAGACGTTGATCGAACAGGCCAGTGATAACGTCAACAAGATAAAATCCAACATGGACGATTTGCGCGATGCCACGCAGAAGAACTTGGCTACCTCGAACGCCCGCCTCGATTCCATGTCCACTCAAATTCAGGCGCTTAGCGAAAGCCTCGATGAAGCTAAGTCGCGCATCGGCAAGCTGGGCGAGCAATTGACGCAGACCCAGAACATTATCCAGACCTTAAGCGCCCCGCCTCAAACTGCGGCTCCGGCGCCGGGCACAGCCGCCCCCGGTGAACCCGCCGCACCCGGCGCCCCCGGGCCAGGCGCTGACGCGAAGCCCCAGCCGAGTGTTCCTGATCCGGATAGCGTCTACAATTCGGGACTGACGGACTACAACGGCGGGCAGTACGAACTCGCCATTCAGGCGTTTCAGGAATACCTCCAGTATTATGGCCAGACGGACCGGGCCTCAAACGCCCAGTTCTATATCGGCGACAGTTACTACCTCCAGAAGAAATATACGACCGCGATCAAGGAATACGACAAATGCGTCGAAAGATACCCCCAGGGCAACAAAGCCTCGACCGCGCAGCTCAGGAAAGGATTTGCACTGCTCGAATTGGGCGAGAGGAGCGCCGGAGCCCGCGAATTGCGTTCCCTCATTGAACAGTATCCTAATTCCCACGACGCCGAATTGGCGCGCCAGAGACTTAGGAAGCTGGGCTATACCATCTCGGGGGGACGCCGCTAACCCACAAATACGAGTGGCGAGAAAGAGGTTTTTATGTCTGGATCGGTTAATAAAGTGATCCTCGTTGGCCGCCTTGGGAAAGACCCGGAATTGAAATACACGCCCAACGGCTCACCGGTAGCCAAATTCAGTCTGGCTACGGATGAAACGTTCAAAGACCGTAGCGGCGAGCAGCAGAAGCATACCGAATGGCATAACATCGTCGCCTGGAACAAGCTGGCGGAGATCTGCGGACAGTACCTTACCAAAGGCAAGCTCATTTACATCGAGGGGAGCATCCGCAGCCGGCAATGGGAAGACCAGGCCGGAAACAAACGCACTTCTTATGAGATTATTGCAAACAGGATGCAGATGCTTGGCTCGAAGGCAGAAAGCGAACGCGCCGCTGCCGCCGCACCCGCCCCCTCCCCTGTCGCGGACCGGGCCTTTTCGCCGATGCCGGAACCCCCCGCCGTCGATAGGTCGGCAGCCCCAGAGCCACCTGCCGAATCTGAAATCACAGATGAAGATGTGCCCTTCTAATTGATGTCCCGTTCTAATTGGGGAGAGGATGACAACCCTCTCCCCATGCGGCTCGGTGGTATAATTGCCCACCTGCGAATGGATAATGTTCAAGTCTTGAAGGCGCCTGGACCCGCATTAGCGCGCCACAAGGGAGTACTTATGCGTCGCATCCTTCCGGCATGTTTCTTAGTGCTTTTTGGTTTCAGTCTGGCTTGGCCGGCGAACTCCGGCCCGCTGCTCCTTCAAAGCCCCACGCTCAGCAAGACTCAGATTGCCTTTGCTTATGGCGGCGACATCTGGATTGTCAGCCGCTCGGGCGGTGATGCCCGGCGCCTGGTCACGGGCACCGGGATGCTCAGCGGCCCCCACTTTTCCCCGGACGGCTCCCTGATTGCCTACAGCGGCGATTACGACGGCAATGTGGACGTTTACGTGGTCCCGGCCGAGGGTGGTGAGCCCCGGCGGCTCACCTATCACCCAAGCGCTGACGTGGCCATCGGATGGACTCCTGATGGAAAGTCAGTTCTCTTCGGGTCGCATCGGCTCGCCTATTCCGATCCCGACCAACTCTTCACGGTCCCGGTTGATGGCGCCTTCCCCACGCCTTTACCGCTCTCGATGGCCGAGGACGGCGCTTACTCTCCGGACGGCTCGCATATTGCCTACGTGCCGTTTTTCCAATGGGAGCCGGACTGGAAGCATTACCGGGGCGGACAGACCACGCCCATCTGGATTGCCGACCTCGCCGATTCCAGCATCGTGAAGGTCCCGCGTGACAACTCGAACGACCGTAATCCGCTTTGGGTAGGCGACAAGGTCTACTTCCTCTCGGATCGCAATGGACCCGCAACTCTTTTTGAATATGACACCAAATCGCAGCAAGTGAAGCAGCTCATCAAGAACGAGGGAATTGACATCAAGCACGCATCGGCCGGGCCGGGCGCCATCGTTTATGAGCAGTTCGGCGCTATCTCTCTTTACGACCTGCACTCCGGCAAAACCAAGAAAGTGGAAATCACGGTGAACGGCGACATGCCGCAGGTCCGGGCGCGCTTCGAAAAAGTCGACAAGCAGATTCAAAACGCGCAGATTTCGCCCAGCGGCGCGCGCGCTGTTTTCGAAGCGCATGGCGAGATCTTTACCGTCCCTGCGGAAAAGGGCGACGTCCGCAACATCACCAATTCCCCCGCCGTCGCCGACCGCGATCCCGCCTGGTCCCCGGACGGCAAATCGATCGCCTACTTCTCCGACGAATCCGGTGAATACAATTTGTACGTCAGCCCGCAGAGTGGCCTGGGCCCGGTCACCAAGATCGATCTGGGCAAGCCGCCCTCGTTCTTCTATGCGCCCACATGGTCACCGGACAACAAGAAGATCACCTATTCGGACAAGCGGCTGAACCTCTGGTACGTTGACCTGGAGAAGAAGACTCCCGTTCTTGTTGACACGGACCTTTACGAGGGTCCCAGTTTCAACACCGTTTGGTCTCCTGATAACAAGTGGCTGGCTTACTCGAAGCAACTGGATAATCACATGCACGCGGTGTTTGTTTACTCCCTGGAGACCTCGAAAGCCACTCAGATCACCGACGGCATGAGCGATGCGCTCTTTCCAAACTTTGACCAGAACGGCAAATACCTCTACTTCACCGCCAGCACGGACATCGGCCTGGTGGCCGCCGGCGACATGTCGGCCATCGGCCGGCCCGTCACTCGCTCCGTCTACGTGGTGGTTCTCAAGAAGGGAGTGGCCTCGCCGCTAGCCCCGGAGAGCGACGAAGAAAAAGCGGAGAAGAAATCGGACGCCGGCGCCGGCAAAGAAAGCGCAGACAAGGCAGGTGCGGACAAGTCCAAAGAATCGGCGGAAGCCAAGGACAAGGATAAGGACAAGGAAAAGCCCAAGGAACCGCCCAAAGTCGAGATTGACTTTGCGAACATCAGCCAGCGCATTCTGGCCATGCCCGTTCCTGCCAAGAACTATTTTGGCCTTTCTGCCGGAAAGGAAGGCGAAATCTACCTTCAAGAAGGGCCGCCCCTTATTCCGTTTGACGGCCCTCCGCTCCTCACCGTGTCCAAATTCACCCTCAAGACGCGCAAGACCGACAAACTGGTGGACGGTGTCTCTGCTTTTGCCGTTTCCTTCGACGGGGAGAAGATGCTCTACAAGCAGGGCGAGACGTGGTTTATCAATCCCACCGAAAAGCCGCCCGAACCCGGCAAGGGCAATTTGAAGACGGCGGATATGGAAGTGCACGTGGATCCCCGCGCCGAGTGGAAGCAGATGTACCACGAGATTTGGCGCATCGAGCGGGACTTTTTCTATGACCCGCACCATCATGGCCTCGATCTCGGGCAGGCTGAAAAAACCTTCGCGCCCTTTCTGGATAACGTTGCCAGCCGCTCGGATCTCACCTATCTCTTCCGCGAAATGCTCAGTTACATGTCTGTCGGCCACATGTTCGTGGGGGGTGGTACACAGCCTGAATTTCCCAAGATCAAAGTCGGCCTGCTCGGCGCGGACTACAAGATCGAGAACGGCCGTTATCGCTTCGCGCACGTCTACGATGGCGAGAATTGGAATCCCAAACTCCAGGCCCCCCTCACCCAGCCGGGCGTGGATGTGAAGGAAGGTGAATACCTGCTGGCAGTAAACGGCCGCGAGTTGCGCGGGACGGACGAAGTCTACCGCTTTTTCCTCGAGACTGCGGGCCAGCAAACCGTCCTGAAGGTCGGTCCCAATCCTGACGGCTCAGGTTCGCGGGAAGTCACCGTCGTCCCGGTCGACGACGAAGGCGGCTTGCGCAACCTTTACTGGATTGAAAGCAATCGTCGCAAGGTCGATCAGATGACGGGTGGGAAAGTTGCCTACGTGTACCTGCCGGACACCTCCGTTGGAGGCTACACCAATTTCAACCGCTACTTCTTCGCCCAGATGGGCAAGGACGCGGCCGTGATTGATGAGCGCTTCAATCATGGCGGCTTCCTCGCGGACTTTATCGTCGATTACCTCCGCCGGCCCATGTTGAGCAGGGTCATGACCCGCGAGGGCAAAGAACAGTCTTCGCCCACGGGCGCCATCTACGGACCCAAGGTCATGATCGTCAATCAATTCGCAGGTTCCGGGGGAGATGCCTTGCCTTGGTATTTCCACAAGCTCGAGATCGGACCTATCGTGGGAGAGCGAACCTGGGGAGGGCTGGTCGGCATTGGCGGTTATCCGCCCCTCCTCGACAACGGATACGTCATGGCCCCGCGTGACGCCATCTACGGCCTGAAAGGCGAATGGGAGGTCGAGAACCACGGCATCAAGCCCGATATCGAGGTGGCGATGGACCCCAAGGCGGTGCGCGAAGGCCACGATCCGCAGCTCGAAAAGGCAGTGGAGACGGTGATGGAGATGCTCAAGCAGCATCCCCTGCCCGAATACCCCAAGCCGGCGTATCCCGATTACCACCCGGTGATGCCACCGCTGCCCTGAAGGCCGGATCGTTATCCACATCTTTAGTTGGGTGCGGAGGCAGGGTTTCTAGCGTACCATATAAGAGCCATCATGAAACCAATGCACACGGCCATAATCGGAGGCGGGCCGGCGGGAGCGATGGCGGCGGAATTGCTCGCTCGCGGCGGACGACAGGTCACCGTCTTTGAGGAGAAGCTGGGCTGGGAAAAACCTTGTGGTGGCGGGGTGACACATAAGGCTCTCGCACGCTATCCCTTCTTGTTGCCGGCAACCGGAGAAGGGAAGTCCATCCGGGAAGTTGAGTTTGTGGCTGGCCGTGGCGCCTCGCTTCGGTTTCAGTTGCGCCGGCCCCTGGCTGTTTATTCCAGGTGCAAATTGAACGGATTGCTACTGCGCCGCGCTCAATCGGCAGGGGCGGAAGTTGTCGAGGATCGGATTCGTGATCTGCGGCAGGCAGGCTCCGGCTGGGAACTCCACGGTAGGCGCGGCCATTACCGGGCGGATTATCTCATCCTGGCGGCAGGCGCGCGGACTCGGCTGCGGGCTCTGCTCGCTGAGGATTTCGGGCCCCGCGATTTCATGCTCACCTTCGGTTATTACGTGCCGGGACCGAGCGACTTGCTGCGCGTGGAATTCTTCGAGAATTTTGAAGGCTACGCCTGGGCGTTTCCTCGTCCTGCTCACCTCTCCGTGGGAATCTGCGGAAAAGTGGGTGAGGAGAGCATGGCGGGTTTGCGGGAACGGCTTCACGACTTTATGCGCCGATTCGGATATTCCGCTGCGGGCGCGGAAGTGTACAGCCACCTGCTCCCCGCGCTCAGCGTGGATGCGTGGAGCGGCCTGCGGTTGGGCGGTCCGGGCTGGGCGCTGGCGGGAGACGCCGGCGGGCTGGTGGATCCCGTCACCGGTGAGGGAATTTATTACGCCCTGCGCTCCGGCGAGCTGCTCGCACAGTCGCTGCTGGAGGGGCTGCCGGACCTCTACCCGGCGCGCGTGCAGGAAGAGTTCGGCAAGGCGCTGGCCTTGGGGGCGCGGCTCGCCCGGACCTTCTATTACGGGGAATTCCTGGGGGTTCCGGTCCCTACGCGCATGGTCGAGTTGGGCGCGCGCAGCCGTGGATTCCAGAAGGTCATTCAAGATATGCTCGAGGGTTCCGAGTCCTATCTGAGGCTGACAGCAAAGCTTTATTTCGGCTTGGTTACGGCGCTTTGGGACGTAGCGCGAACCCCCGGTTTTGATCGGCTCCGCGGCTTGTCCACGGACCAGAGAGCGCAGGGGGCAGGATAGCCATCCCAACATCTTGCCGCTAAACAATCCACAGATAACCGCAGTCTGCGCGTCTGAAATTCGCGATCTCAAATTTCAAATCGCCGCCGGCGCCATGCACTTCTGAGATTTGCGATCTCAAAATTCAAATTGCTGCTGGCGTCATGCACTTCTGAGATCTGCGATGTCAAATTTCAAATCGCTGTAGGCGCCATGCACTTCTGAGATTTGCGATCTCAAATTTCAAATTGCTATAGTGCGCGCGCGGGATGCTCGAGCGCAGCAACTGTAAGTAGTTCTTCACCGTGCCGCCCGTGCGCAGCGATGGATCGGCCCGCCTGAACCGGCGCCGTCAGGAAAACCTGATATCCTGTTGTTAAACGATTCACAAAGAATATCGCATTCGGGATCAGGTAGTGTCCTAATTTGATGGATTCCGTAGGGGATGTCATTCCGAGCGGAGCGAGGAATCTCGCTCTGATTCGCTCGAGCGTGCCCCAATTGCAAGGCCAGAGCGAGATTCCTCGCTCCGCTCGGAATGACATCCATATTAGGAAGCTATCCAAATTAGGACACTACCCGGGATCATTAGCTCTTGAGAAGCAGTTGGCATGGAAGTAACTTTGCCGCATCTTTGGTTTCGGAGAGCGAGTAGCGCAGACCTGCTTTTCAAGGTCTGCGGTTTTTCGGAGAGCGTTGCACGGCGTGACGACAGCGGGTAAATGATAGCCATGTCCTGCCTGCGCCTCGACCGGGTGCGCCTGGTCGACGATGAGAACACGGCATCTGAGAAGCGGGAGCGCCCCAGACCTCGAAAAGCAGGTCTGCGCTACTCACTCACAAATATCTAGCGCGCACCTTATTCTTAAGAACCGCAGAATCACATCGCTCCGCAAAACTTCGATAGGGTCAAACCGGTACGGCACGGAATAGATCACGGCTGTCCGGTCTGGGGAGCCGGATCACCATATAGAGGCAGTGCTTCCTGCGTGGGGCTTATCACGACCTCCCCTTCGGCTTCGCCCTCCAGTCGCTGAGCTGGGGCGACTGTTGGGTTGCTTGGATAAGAATGGCCATCGAAGCGGAGGAGGGCTTCGTAACCGGGGTGGATACCGCCTCCCTCCACCCAAACTGTAATATCGCGCCATCCGTTCGTTGAATCCTTGAGTACGCGGATCGGAGGCCGTGTCACCGTCATATTGGTTACAATTTTCCACGAAGACTTGTCTCGGGCCAGGATGAGAGTATTGCAGCCGCCGCTCCCGCACCAGTGGCCTGGGCCCAAATAGACAATTGCCTCTGGTATTCCGTCGCCGTTAAGATCCGAGAAAGCTGCGATATATCGGGTCGTCTTGCTTTTGTCCCTGGTTTCCACAAATTTCCTGAGGAATTCCACGAGTTCGGAGGGCGCGGACTGTTTCCTTTCTGTCTGGTCACTTGCAGGGGAGACGGCTGTGAGGAGCGCTAGGCAGATCGCACTCTGAATTGCACTACGGTATTTCAAGGTGATCTTCATGATGACCTCCCGCTACTGTGTGAAGCTTGACCTAATGCCTATACCTCAAAAGCGGGTAGCGCGGAGCGCAGAGTCTCGTTCTTCAGAGACTCTGCGGCTCTTCCCTCAAATTCGCGTCCGCTCATCCGCCGGCAAAAGTATCCGGTCAATGGGCAGAACACGATTCGCGCTCACCGCCCCGCGGGTGGCGCATACGTCCCGACGATCTTTGTCGGGATGTATGCGCCCCTCACGGGCTAAGGCCCCCGCCCCCTTCTCACGGCACTCTGTCCATCGCCAGCAGTGAAGCGTCCTGCAGAAAATAATACCTCCAACTCGACCACGGCCAATTCTCCGCTCGTTCCACCAGGCCCGCTCGCACCGGGTTGAGGTGAATGCATTCCACCTTCTCGACTCTCGCCGCTCCGGCACCACGCGGGCCAAGCGCTCGAATTCGGATTCCATAAGCCCGCTGGTGCGGCAGCAACCGGCAGGTGACGAAGAAGAATCGGTCGGACAATACCAACCGACACAAGCGCGACATGACGCCGCATTATACGCCCGATTTCATAAGCACAGGCTACCCGCTCACCACCATTCATGAAAATGGCCAGATAATTCCCCTCCTTGTTAAGGAGGGGTTAGGGGTGGTTGACCGGGACGCAACGCTGCCACCCACCACCCCCTGCCCCCTTGAGTGGTGGGTCGGCTTGCTGTAGCGGCGCTCTCCGAGCGCCGGAACTTCTTGAGAATTCAAGACCGGCGGTCAGAGACCGCCGCTACAAGAATCAAGCTGACCGACTACCGGATGCTACTGAGTCTTGGCGTCCCGCGCCCGGCCTCCGGCAAATGACCTTTTGTCTCCCACACTTTTTACTTGACAGACGTCGCGACTTATGATAGCCTAGAATAGTGGTTATGTTAAGCAAAGTCATGGAGGCGAGCGGAGGAGGCAAGGGGGAGAGAACGCGATACGCACGGGAGAAAGACCCTCGCCCACGGAAAAAGATGTTATTTAGAACGAGCGAAGCCAGTAAGTTATTGAAAATGAAGGACCGATGCTGAAAACGAACTCATTTTTGAGCGCAAACGAACGCAAATCGGGGCGAAAATGTGGTAAAAAACACCTTTTGTGTGTTTTCGAACCCAGGATCGCGTTGCGGCAAGCGCCCTTGGGCGCGGGTTAAGCGGGGCTAGAGAAACCTCATGTCTACTAAATCTCAAGAACTGTTTCAGAAGGCCTTGCGCTTGATGCCCGGTGGAGTGAACTCGCCCGTTCGGGCCTTTCGCGCCGTGGGCGGCGACCCGGTGTTTATTGCCAGGGGCAAGGGCTCTTCCATTGTTGACGTGGACGGCAGGAGCTACATCGACTATGTCCTGTCCTGGGGACCTTTGATTCTCGGCCACTGCCACCCGGAAGTCGTGGAAGCCTTGGCCAGGGCTATCGAGCGGGGAACGAGCTTCGGCGCTTGCACCGAGGCCGAGATCGAGTTGGCCGAGCGTATCCACGACGCTTTCCCTTCCATCGAGCGGGTGCGCCTGGTGAACTCGGGGACAGAGGCAACACTTTCCGCTCTGCGGGTGGCGCGCGCCGCCACAGGCCGGGACAAGATTCTCAAGTTCGAGGGTTGCTACCACGGCCACGGCGACAGCTTGCTGGTAAAGGCCGGCTCGGGTGTGGCCACGCTCGGTTTGCCCGATAGCCCCGGCGTGCCGCGCGGGCTCGCGGAACTGACTGTCACGGCGCCCTTCAATGATGCGGTGGCGCTCGAGGAGGCGTTTCGTATTCATGAGAATCAGCTCGCCGCAGTTATCCTCGAGCCTGTGGTGGGGAACGCCGGCTGCATACCACCGCGCGCAGGATTCCTCAAGAAAGTCCGCAAGCTGACGGCGGGGCAGGGAACTGTGCTCATTTTCGATGAAGTGATGACGGGATTTCGCGTGGCTTACGGGGGTGCGCAGCGCCTGTTCGGGATTCAACCGGACCTCACTACGCTTGGCAAGATCATCGGCGGCGGCCTGCCGGTGGGAGCCTATGGAGGGAAAGCGTCGCTGATGGATTGGGTCGCGCCCGCCGGCCCTGTCTACCAGGCCGGCACGCTTTCCGGAAATCCCCTGGCGGTGGCGGCGGGACTGAAGACGCTCGAGATTCTTCGCCGCGCGGGGACTTACGAGCGGCTCGAAGTGATTTCGAACCAGCTTGCGGATGGGCTAGTAGAGTCGGCTATTACGGCGGGCGTGCCCCTCACGGCGAACCGCCTCGGGTCGATGTTCACTTGCTTCTTCAGCAACCATCCGGTGACGGATTACGTCTCGGCCAAGCGAGCGGACACCGGCAAGTTCGCTCGCTTTTTCCGCGCCCTCCTGGAGCGTGGCGTCTACTTTCCGCCTTCTCAATTCGAAGCCGCATTTGTTTCCACGGCCCACAGCGAGGCCGACGTGGCAGCCACCCTGGAGGTTGCGGCAAAGGCACTGGAAGAAATCAGAAGGAGTAGCTAATAATGACCTCACGCGAGCGAGTTAATCTGGCCCTGCAACACAAGGAAGCCGACCGCGTTCCCTTGGATCTTGGCGCAACCACAGTGAGCGGCATGCATGTCAGCGCCGTTTACAAACTTCGCCAGGCGCTGGCGCTCGACGCCCCCGGCACACCGGTGAAAGTGGTCGAGCCGCTGCAAATGTTGGGGGAGGTCAAGCTCGATCTTGTCGAGGCGTTAGGCATTGACGCGGTCAGGCTGGCAGGCACGGGCACGTCGTTTGGATTCAAGCTCGAGGGATGGAAAGAATGGAGGACTTTTGATGGAACTCCCGCGCTGGTGCCGGAAGGTTTCAACATCACTCCTGAGCCTGATGGGGACCTCCTCATGTACCCGCAAGGAGACCGCTCCGCCCAGCCCAGTGGAAGAATGCCGAAGGGCGGACTGTACTTCGACCCCATTTTTCGCCAGCACCCCATTGACGAGAGCAATCTCAAGGTCGAGGACAACCTGGAGGAGTTCGGCCTGTTCCCCGAGACCGAGCTGGAACATTTCAAACGAGAATCCCAGCGACTCGAGAACGAGACGGATAAAGCGCTCGTTTTGAACCTCGGCATGCTCAGTTTGGGCGACATCGCCAAAGTTCCAGGCCAGATGCTCCGGGACCCGAAGGGAATCCGTAGCGCCGAGGAGTGGTACATTAGCTTGAGCGCTCGGCGGGATTACGTTTATAAGATCTTCGAGCGCCAGACTGAGATTAACCTCGTGAACCTGGAGAGAATTCACCAAGCCGTGGGCAACCGCCCGGCCGCTGCCTACGTGACCGGCGCCGATTTCGGCACGCAGAACGGGCCGCTGCTGGCTCCCAAAGCCTACCGGGAATTATTCCTTCCCTTCCACAAGCAAACGAATGACTGGATGCACAAGCATACGACGTGGAAAATCTTTCTCCATTCCTGCGGGTCGGTTTTCGACTTGATTGAAGATTTCATCGCCGCGGGATTCGATATCCTGAACCCGGTTCAAACCTCCGCCACCCACATGGACCCCGGAGAGCTGAAGAGGAAGTTTGGCGAGCGTGTCACCTTCTGGGGCGGAGGAGTGGACACTCAAAGCACCTTGCCCTTCGGTTCAGCCGATGACGTTCGCAGAGAAGTGCAAGAGCGCCTTAAGCTGTTCGGCCCCGGCGGCGGCTTCATCTTTAACGCCATCCATAATATCCAGGCCCAGGTGCCGGTGGCTAACGTGCTGGCTATGTACGAGACGGCGCTCAACTGCGGCCGTTATCCACTCTGATGCTGTTCGCGCCTGCTGCTGCATAGTCCGCCAGCTTATTCAGTGGTTCATCGATCATCAAATGGACGTCCTCCAGCAGCGGAGTCTTGAGGGCCCTAATCAGCGGCGGGCCCACGGTCATCATGGGGCAGAAGCAGCCGTCCATGACGTCCACATGCGCCACCTTGATGCCGCTGCGTTCAAGAGGGGCTAACTCCTTGCGAGCACCTCCTACCTTTCGTGCTTCAGAGTTTCGTACAGATCGAAGGCTTGCTCGGGTGGCATCAGTTCATGCACCACCTTTCCCACCGCCTGGATCATGGCGGTGGGCGCGTCGGCCTGGAAAATGTTGCGGCCCATGTCCACGCCTGCCGCTCCCTCGCTGACGGCGCGATAGGCCATGGTCAGCGCCTCGAGTTCCGGCAGCTTTTTCCCGCCTGCCATCACGATGGGCACCGGGCAGGAAGCCGTTACGGTGTCAAAGCCCTCGGCCACATAGTAGGTCTTGACGAACTGCACGCCCAGTTCGGCGCAGATCCGGCACGCCAAACGAAAGTACTTGGCAT
>Ga0326728_10006876_pt1 | contig 30065 bp, 25 predicted proteins | sample MB3enrmetagenome_FD_207602 | JGI IMG/M metagenome (GOLD analysis project Ga0326728, IMG submission 207602) | Lab enriched peat soil microbial communities from McLean, Ithaca, NY, United States - MB31MN | ecosystem: Environmental > Terrestrial > Soil > Wetlands > Peat | place: USA: New York...
TCAACGGCCTGTTCGGCTACCTCGACAACCTGGTGAGCAACTATTACAAGAACCAGTACAACAACCAGGTCAAGATGAACCAGCAGTACATAGGGAACATCTTCTACGATGTGAACCCGGCCGTGAGGGTGGCCTTAGAGTATAGCTTCATCAGGACCTACTACAACGGCTACGGCCTCGGCTTCGCCGGCAACGGGTCGACTTATTTATCGCAGCTCACGACGAACGCCGCCAGCGGCGGCACTTATACCGGTACTGCGCTCGGCACGTATGGCTCGCTTCAGACCATAAGGTTGGCCTTCTTCTATTTCTTCTAAGAGGCCAGACGGTCTGAAAGGCACGAAACGCGGCAGGGGGCCCCAAAAAGGCCCCCTGCTTTTTTATTCCGCTTTCGCAGCCGTGGATATGCTTTTCGCTTCTTCCGACGAGCCGCCCGAGAAGCAAAAGAGCGAGGACTTAAGTAACCGCCCTTCCGTCCGATAACAGCTATAGGAGGAAAACATCCATGTCCGGCATAAGCAGCATAAACAGCTCTCTTCTGTCGTCCCTGATAGGCAGCCTCAGCGGGTCCGGCGCGGCGAGCTCTTCCGGCTCGGCTTCAGGCTCGGACGCTACGGCTTCCGACATTGTCAGCCTCCTGGAGGGCGACTCGTCGGGGTCGGACAATTCCATTTACAGCATCCTTGGCGGCGCTTCGGGATCGACCTCCGCGGACTCGATGTACGATGTCCTTCTTTCGGCCGAGAACGCTGCCGAGATGAAAGCCAGCCCCGCACTCGCCGATAAGATCATCGCAGCGGAGCAGGCAGCCGGGACGACTTCGACCTCCGGTTCTTCCAGCACGGAAAGCCTCGTGAGCGAGCTGCAGAACATCAACCTGCTGACGGTCAGCCCCGACACCCTCATGTCGATACTTGGGAAATCCGCATCGGGCAGCGCCTCTACGGTAAGCACGACGGCCTGACGACCAATCCATCTTTAAGTGTTGATTCCCCGCAGCTTGCTGCAGGGATACTATTAGCCTCCAGCTATAGAAGCCTTTTGCGCGCTCTTTCGTCCCCATGCTTCTTGCATCCGACTGTCATCCTCGGAGCTTTGGCACACCTGACCACAGGCAATCATTGGGGCTCAGCGCCCCCTCGCCGGGCTTTGCCCGGCGAGCCTCCCTGCTCATAAAGTGACCCTGCTGCCTGCAGCAGGGTCACTTATTCCAACCCCTTTCTTCCGCGGCCTTTTGACCGCTTTTCGCCCGGCGATGGATATACGGGCAAAGATCGTCATTGCGCCGCACTGTTCCGGGAAGTACAATTAAGTCATGCGGCACTCCTTATAAATAAGGGGCTACCTTCCGCACGTTGAAGGTTCCCGTGCAAGCGCAAAGCCTGGACGCATTTTTCGCGCCATCCTCCGTCGCGGTGATCGGGGCGACCGAATCGACCGACAAGCCGGGCTACGCCATTCTGTACAACATAATCAAGAGCGGGTTCAAGGGCAGAATCTACCCGGTCAACCCCGGTAGGGACATGCTCCTCGGTCTGCCGTGCTATAGGAGCATCGACGCCGTAGACGACAAGGTCGATCTCGCGCTCATAGCCATCCCGGCGAAGGGCGTCCCCGATACGCTGGAGGCGTGCGGGAGGCACGGCGTAGGGGGAGTCGTCATTATATCGGCGGGCTTCCGCGAGACAGGCGCCCAGGGGCTGCAGGCGGAGCGCGCCATAGCGGAGATCGCAAGGAAGCACGGGATGCGCGTCCTCGGGCCTAACTGTCTGGGCGTGATCGACACGTTTACGCCTATCAACGCGAGTTTCGCCGCAGGCACGCCGCCTAAGGGGAACATGGCCTTTATGTCCCAGTCGGGCGCGCTGTGTACCTCCATGCTCGACATCGCCCTGGCCGAGCGCGTGGGCTTTTCCTTCTTCGTCAGCCTCGGCAACAAGGCGGACCTGGGCGAGGTCGATTTCCTCCAGGCATGGGCAAGGCCCGAGAACGTGAAGGTGGTGCTTGCATACCTCGAAGGCATAAGCAACGGCGCCAGATTTATGAGCGTGGCCAGGGAGTTCACGAAGCAAAAGCCCATCGTTGCCATAAAGGCAGGCGTGACAAGCGGCGGCACAAGGGCGGTCAGCAGCCATACAGGTTCCCTGGCGGGCAGCGAGCGGGCCTACGAGGCGGCTTTCAAACAGACGGGCATCATCAGAGCCGGCTCGATAGAGCAGTTGTTCGACTTCGGCGTGGCCATGGCGCGCCAGCCGCTGCCGAAGAACGGGTCGGTCGCCATCGTGACTAACGCGGGCGGTCCGGGTATCATGGCGACAGACGCCGTGGAGCGGGTGGGCCTGAGCCTGGCCTCGCTGAGCAAGGAGACCATCGGGAAGCTGCGGGAGGCGCTGCCCCCGGCAGCATCGACCCTCAACCCGGTCGATCTTCTGGGCGACGCGAACGTGGAGCGGTACAAAGCGGCGGTCGGAACGGTCCTGACCGACCCGGGCGTGGGCGCCCTCCTCGTCATTCTCACCCCCCAGTTCTCGACGCCTATAGACGAGGTGGCCGGGGTGGTCGGAGAGGCCGGGAGGCTCAGGAAGATGCCTGTCCTCGCCTGTTTCATGGGGGAGGCGTCCATTGAAAAGGCGGTTAATACCTTGACCGATAACGGCGTCCCGAACTATGTCGTGCCGGAGCGCGCCGTAGCCGCCCTCTCCGTAATGGTCAGGCAGCGCGCCTGGCAGGAGGAGGCCCTGCCCGAGTTCAAGCGCTTCGAGGTGGACCGGGACGCAGTGGCGAGGGTCTTCGAAAAGGTGAGGGCGGAGAGGCGGCTGACCATAGGGGACGCCGAGGCGAGGAGCATCCTCGAGGCTTACGGCATTCCCGTCCCCAGGTCTAAATTATGCGAGAATGCGGACGAAGCGGTCGAATGGGCCGAAGAGATCGGCTATCCCGTCGTGATGAAGATCGCCTCGCCCGACATTCTGCACAAGACGGACATCGGCGGGGTCAGGCTCAACATAAGGACCCCCACCGACGTGCGCGACGCCTTCGACCTCCTGACCTACCGGGCAACCCGCTACATGCCTGATGCCGACATATGGGGCTGTAACGTGCAGCAGCAGGTGCAGGGCGGCAAAGAGGTGATAGCAGGCATGAGCCGGGACCCGCAGTTCGGCCCTCTCGTCATGCTCGGGCTGGGGGGTATTTACGTCGAGACTCTCAAGGATGTCGCCTTCCGCATTGCCCCCTTCTCCCGCAAGGAGGCCGGGGAGATGATGCGGGAGCTCCGGTCCTTCAACCTGCTCCTGGGGGTACGCGGGGAGGCGCGCTCCGACCTGAAGGCACTCGCCGATGTCCTTCTGAAGATATCGCAGATGGCAACGGACTTCGCCGAGATAGTTGAAATGGATATCAATCCCCTGATCGTTTTCGAGGAGGGGAAGGGCGCTGTCGGCATCGACATGCGATTCGTGCTCGCGGAAGTGACGCCAAAAGCGTAAGCCCGGACGCCGGGTAATGAGGCGTGTCCGGGCAAGCGGGGGAGGAATTAATGGCTGCAACGATCTGTGTCGCATCGACCGAAAGGCATTCCGGCAAGACGGCGCTCTGCATAGGTCTTATGCACTGGTTCAGCCAGAGGGGGTTGGCCGTCGGGTACATGAAGCCGGTCAGCTCCACGCCCCGCAGCATGGGGGGCCGCGCTGTGGAGGAAGACGTGATGTTCGTAAGGACGACCCTCGGCCTGCCGGAGCCCCTGGAGGTGATGTCGCCCGTCCTTCTCACCGTGGACGCAGTGAAAGCCGCGGTCACCGGCTCCGATACGGGGGCCTATGAAAAGCAGATCGTCGAGGCGTACCGGAAGGTAGCGGACGGCAAGGACGTAGTGGTCATGGAGGGCGGCAGCAACCTGCGCGAAGGCAGGATGATAAACCTGAGCGTCGGCCGCATCGCGGAGCTTCTGGGCGCCCGTGCGCTGGTTGTGGTGCCTTACGTCGATACGCTTCAGGTCATCGACGACCTCCTTGCGGCCAGGCTCGCCATAGGGGAGCCGATGATGGGGGCCGTGATAAACAGTGTCCTCCAGCACAGGATGGTCTATGCGGGCGAGAAAGTGAAGCCCTTCCTGGAAGCTCGCGGGGTGCCCGTTTTTGCTGCATTGCCCAAGGAAAGGCTGCTCCTTTCAGTGAGCGTTGGCGAGCTCCTCGAAGGGCTGGGTGGCCAGACGCTCTGCTGCGAGGACGCCCTCGACGAGCTGGTCGAGAACCTTATGGTCGGCGCCATGAACGTGGAGAGCGCCCTCACCCATTTCCGGCGCTCCCCCGGCAAGGCCGTTATTACAGGGGGCGACCGGGTCGATATCCAGCTGGCAGCGCTGGAGACCTCTACCCGCTGCCTGATCCTTACGGGCAACATACGGCCCGACCCGTTAATAGTCGGGCTCGCGACGGAGCGCCATGTGCCGATCATACTGACCGCGCACGATACCCTCAACGCCATCCAGACCATCGAGAACTTCTTCGGCAAGACCCGATTCCAGCAGCAGAAGAAGGTCGAATACTTCGAGGCCATGCTCGACAAGTGGATGGACTTCGGCAGCCTGACGAAAGCCTTGGGCCTGTCCGTATGACATGAGTACCCATACGGCGTCATGCGCGCCCGCCGCCGTCCGCCCGGAACGCTTTAAAATATTGTCCCGCCCGTGCGTCTGCTTTATAATGAATGGAAGCGAGAGAGGAGGCCTGGATGAAGCTCTACGTCCTGCGGCATGGAGAGACGGAGTGGAACAAGGAAGAGATATTCCGGGGGCGGAAAGACATCCCCCTCAATGCAACGGGTATGAAGCAGGTGGTGAAGGCCGGGGGCTATTTCACCGGAAAGCCTGTCGAAAAGATCCTGTCTAGCCCTCTGTCCAGGGCTGTGCAGACAGCGCAGGCAATCGGCAGGGTAACGGGCGTTCCCGTAGAGGCTACGGAGCAGCTAACGGACATCAATTTCGGGGTATGGGAGGGCAGGTCGCTCAAGGATGTGGAGGAGCATTTTCCGGCGGACCTCGCAGTGTGGAGGGCGTCGCCGCAGGACCTGCGGGTGGAAGGGGGCGAAACCCTCGCCGAGGTGAGGGAAAGGGTGTGGGGCTGCATAAAAGAGATCGGCGCGAAGCAGAAAGGCGCCGTCATTGTGGCAACGCACCGGGTCATCTGCAAGGTGATCGTCCTTTCGTGCCTCGGTATCGACAACAGCCATTTTTGGGACATGCGGTTCGACCCGGCGTCGATCACCCTTCTTGAAGGCAAAGACAATCGATTCTCCCTGATTTTCGCCAACGATACGTGCCACCTCCGCGACCGCCTTCCGGCTTCGGGATACACGGACTTTTAGGGCAGGCCGCCCCGCTTGAAGATGAAGCCGTGCCACTCTTTCATTTTGCGGTGGCCGGCAAGGACGAGGGGGGCAAAGAGGTCAGGGGCCTTGTCCGCGTGCTGTGCCTCTATGCCGGAGACGAGGAGGCATCCGCCCGGCGCGACCTTGCTGGCGACATCATGCGCCCGCCGCTCGAAGGTGGAAAAATCGAGGTTCGCGAGGACCACGTCGTAATGGCCTTTCACCGCGTCCATATCGGCGCACGCAAGGAGTATGCAGGGGCGGCCGTTTAGGTCGCAGCTCTTTTTCATGGCCTCTGCGGCAAGGGGGTCGTGGTCGATTGCCGCCACGCGCGAGGCGCCGAGGAGCAATGCGTTGATGGCGAGTATGCCCGACCCCGACCCGATGTCGAGCACCGTCCGGCCGTTGATACGGACGTGCTCCATCATGGCTGCCATCAGCTTTGTCGATTCGTGTCTCCCCGTGCCGAAGGCCATGCCGGGCTCGATTACGATGGTCCGCCCCTTCTTTCCGGGCCTCCTCCAGGGCGGCAGGATGGTGAGACCTCCGATCCTCACGGGCGTGAAGTGCTTGCGCACCTCCGCCGCGTAGTCCTTAGCTTCTTCCTCTGTCTCCGTCACGCTGTGCGTCTCGATGGCGGCCTCGCGTAAATACGCAAGGAGCCTGCCCGGGTCCGCAGGGTAGCACGTTATGCGCACGCTCGTCGCTTCGTCTTTGACCCAGAGCCCTCCTGCGAGCGCGTAAAACGCCTCGTCGAGGAGCTCCTCGGTCCCTTTGGCCGCGATGATGTCAACCCGCGTCATGCGATTGCCCCCTCGATCCATTGGCAGAGTATACAAACACATGGATGTGCTTTGCAAAGGGGCAGACGGTCCTGGCTTTTACACGCGGGCGCTCTTCGCCCGTTGCCGTGCCGGGCTTTTCGGTTGCATTTTAACCCCTCAAGCATTATTCTTGAGGACAGAACAGATAAGGAAAGCAAAAAATGAACCGAAACCGACCTTTACTCCTTTTAGCCGTCGCGCTGGCCGCCTGCCTTGCCTGGAGCGCGCCGGAATACGCCGCCGCGGAGAGAAACATCATCCTTGCGACCACAACCAGCACGCAGGACTCGGGCCTCCTTGACGTCCTTATCCCCGCGTTCGAAAAGAAAACGGGCTACTTCGTGAAGACCATAGCGGTCGGGTCCGGCCAGGCGATGGCGATGGGCCGGAAGGGGGAGGCCGACGTGCTCCTCGTCCACTCGCCCGAAGCGGAAAGGGTCTTTATGGCGGAGGGCTTCGGCACAGGCCGGCGTCTCGTCATGCATAACGACTTCATCATAGTGGGACCTGCCGCAGACCGGGCCGGCATCGCGGGCATGAAATCGGCTGTAGGGGCGTTCAGGAAGATTGCCGCGTCGCAGGCGCTTTTCATGTCGAGAGGGGACAGCTCCGGCACCGACGCCAAGGAGAAAGCCATATGGAGAGCGGCCGGGATTAAGCCCGAAGGGCAGAAGTGGTATCAGGAGACGGGCCTGGGGATGGGGCAGACCCTGAACGTGGCTTCAGAGAAGCAGGGCTACACCCTTTCCGACCGGGGCACATACCTGGCGTTGAAAAAACGGCTCGACCTCACCATACAGGTGCAGGGAGACAGGGGCCTCCTCAACATCTATCACGTCATAGAGGTCAACCCTGAAAAATGGCCCAAAGTGAACGCCGCGGGTGCTAAGGCCTTCGCCGCCTTCGTGACCGCCCCCGATACGCAGGCTGTAATCGGCGCCTTCGGGGTCGATAAGCTCGGATCGCACCTTTTCTTCCCGGATGCCGAGAAAAGAGAGGAGGACCTGGGGAGATAGATGGAGCTGATCCTCGACGGTCTCCGCAAGGCATTCTGGCTCCTCGTCACGATGGACCCGGAGGTCTTCGGCATCACCCTCCTGTCGCTTAAGGTCTCGGGCCTCGCTACGCTCATCAGCACAGTTGTCGGGATATCGCTGGGCGCCCTCGTGGCCCTCGCGCGTTTCCCGGGAAAACGGATAGTCGTGGGCCTCGTGAACACAGGGATGGGCCTGCCTCCGGTAGTGGTCGGACTCTTCGTGAGCATCCTTCTCTGGCGCAGCGGCCCTTTAGGTTTTTTGGGCATGTTGTACACGCCGGCTGCCATGGTCGTCGCCCAGGCGGTGATAGCGACCCCCATAGTCATGGGCATCTCCATAGCCGCCCTTCAGCAGCTCCCCCAGAAATTGACGCTCCAGGTGCTTGCCCTGGGCGCAACGAAGCCCCAGCTTGCCAGGATACTGACCAAGGAGGCCCGGCTTCCTCTCCTCGCGGCGGTAATGGCGGGCTTCGGCGGGGTCATATCGGAGGTGGGGGCTTCGATCATGGTGGGCGGCAACATCAAAGGCTACTCCCGCGTGCTGACCACTGCAACGGTGATGGAAACCGGGCGGGGAAACTTCGAGACCGCCATCGCCCTGGGCGTCATTCTCCTTTTGCTCGCCTACGCGGTCAACCTGGTGCTAACCCACATCCAGCAAAGGGAAAGGCCCAGATGAGTGCGCCCGCGGCCGTCATCGAGGGGAAGGGCCTCTCGGTGGAAAGAGGCGGCGCCCTGACGCTTGACGTGCCGTACATCGATGTAAGGGAAGGGGAGGTGCTTTCCCTGATCGGCCCGAACGGCGCGGGGAAGACGACCCTTCTTCAGACGGTCGCGCACCTCGTGCCTTTCGCGGGGGAGATTTTTTTTCGCGGCCGGAGGGTGGGCAGCGACTACCCCGTCCTTGCCTACAGGCGCTCCCTCGCGATGGTCTTCCAGGAGCCCCTCCTTTTCGACGCCACGGTCTTCGAGAACGCGGCCTCCGGCCTCAAGATAAGAGGCCTCAAAAAGGCGGCGATACGCGAGGCGGTGACGGAGGCGCTGGGCCGCTTCGGCATCATGGGCCTGAAGGACCGCTCGGCCAGGAGCCTGTCCGGCGGAGAGGCGCAACGGACGAGCCTGGCGCGGGCCTTCGCCGTTCGCCCGGAGGTTATGCTCCTCGACGAGCCGTTCTCGTCCCTAGACCCGATGAGCCGGGAGCCGCTGATCGAGGACATGGAGGCGGCCGTCAGGACGACGGGGACGACGACGGTCCTCGTCACCCACGACCTTATGGAGGCCCTCCGGCTGTCCGACAGGATAGCCGTCATGTACGGGGGCAGGATTCTTCAGGCGGGGCCTGCCGAGGAAGTCATGAACGCCCCGGCTGATGAGTTCGTCGCCTCTTTCGTCGGCGCGGGGACCCTTCTCAAGGGACAGGTGAACGGCGCAAAGGGTGACGATGTCGCCGTCATAACGGTGGCAGGCAGACAGATAGAGGCGGCCGGCCGTATCGCCCGAGGCGAGAGGGTGACGCTTTACATAAGGCCGGAAAATGTGACCCTTTCCATCCCTGACGGGGGAGCGGCGGAAGGCCCGCAGGTTACGAGCGCCAGGAATGTCATTCCGGGCGTTGTGACCAGGGTGGCCTCCATGGGCTTTTACCAGAAGGTCAGCCTCGACTGCGGTTTTCCCCTTGTTTCATACATAACGGGGGAGTCCCGCGAGGCGCTGAGCGTCGCCGAAGGCAGGCGCCTCACCGTCTCTTTCAAGGCCACAGCCGTCCACGTCATAAAGAAGAGCTGAATCGGAAAGGCGCCGCAGCATCGGCGCGCGGGCCCTTCAGGGACGAGCAGGAAACGTTTCGACGTGCGCCGTGTAACCTTTTGGCGGGGCCCGGCGACTTATAGGGTAAGAAATATGAGCGGCAACAGCGTGAGGGACTTGAAGCTGTCGAACAAAGAAATGGAGGAGGTATGATGAAAAAACTGTATGTAATCGCCTTTGCATTGGTCCTTATAGGCTGGGCGGCGCTGGTATGCGCAGAGCCGCCGGCGCCGGGGCAAGCCCCCGCCGGGCCAGCCCCTGCCGTGCAAGCCCCGCCCGGCCACGGCTGGATGCACCAGGGTCCGTGCGGACCGGGTGCGCCCCATCATTTCGGGCCGCCCCACCACCGGCTTGCCCACTTCCTGAACCTGTCCAAAGAGCAGAAAGACAAGATGGGCGACATCAGGAAGGCCTTTTTCGCGGACACCCATGACCTGAGATACGATATCCGGCTGAAGCGCATCGAGATGCGGAAGCTCTTTACGGACCCGAAGACGTCGGACGAGGCGCTCCTGGCAAAGCAGAGAGAAATGGACATGCTGATAATGAAGCTCATGGACAAAAGGGCCGTCATGAAGGTAGAGATGAGAAAGGTGCTTGCCCCCGAGCAGTTACAGAAGCTCGACCAGGCCGGTTTCTTCAAGTTCCACCACCACGGCCACGGCCATTTCGCAGGCTGAAAGGGATGGTTCCAGGCCGCGCGGTCGAAGGGCCTTCCGGCTCACCTGAGCCGGAAGGCCCTTGGCGTGAGATCGAGTCCAAGCCTATAGCCATCCGACCGCTTTTAGCTTTCGCAACGGACGCCGTGATAGTTGCGAGGCTCTTCATAATTCTTCTTGACTTCACACCGTCTACGTCTTAAACATTGCTTATAATTCGGGAGGGGATGCCCTTGGAAGAGACGGTCATGCACGTGATGAAACGGGGGGCGATTACGTGCAGCCGGGAGGCGTCCGTACGCGAGGTCGCCCAGATCATGGCGATGAACCGCATCCACTATTGCGTGGTCGTCAACGAAAGCCACGAGGTCCTGGGTATCATCTCCGCCCGCAGCATCCTCCGGGCATTCGGAAAAGACCTGGATTTCACGAAGGCCAAAGATATACTCCTCCCCTATACGATCACGATCACGCCAAGCTCGCCCCTCTCGGAGGCTATCGACCTCATGGTCAGGAAGAGGATCGAGCACCTGATCGTCGTCTCCGACCGACCGGGGAGCAAGGTAGTTTACGGTCTCCTCCACGGTGAAGACCTCGTTTTTGCTATGGCGGGCAGGAAGGAGGCGAAGCCATGACCATGGTATGCGACCTGATGCACAGGGGCGTGCTCTATTGCTATCCCGACGACAGTGCGAAGGTGGTCGCCGAGATGATGGCCGATAACCGGCTCCGGTCCGTGGCCGTCGTAGATGAGAGCGGCGAGGTGTGGGGGTCGATCTCCATGCTCGATTTGCTGAAGCTTTACGGAAAGGACCTGGAAGGGACGACAGCGGAAAAGATCATGCGTCCGTATAGGATAGAGGTCGATCCGCAATGGCCTGTCGAGAAGGCCATCGACCTTATGAAGAAGGGGAAGATCGATCACCTGCTGATTATCGACCCGCACGCCGGGCCGAAGCGCCCCGTCGGTATCCTTACGAGCTTCGATATTGTCCTCTATATGTCCCACGTAGAGCGGGGGACTTACGAGCAAATGCTCAGGATCCCCACCACGTCCTAGCCTGCCGTCTCGAAGCAGCTCCTTCCCCTGGCGGCCCGCTTCAATCTGTGCTACAATGCGGGCAGGTTTCCGAAGGCCATGACATATCCCATAAGAGAACAGGCCGTCCGGCTCGTGCAGTCCCTCGCCGCCTGCCCCGGCGCCCGGATGGAGGAATGCCGCCAGGTCGTCCTCGTGGTCAACAGCGACGCCGCGTCCTGCGAGGCGGCGATCTACGTGCTGGAACACATATCCGGGCAGTGGCGCGTCGTTTCAGGACCTGTGAGCGGGAATATAGGCAGGAACGGCTTTGCGCCGCCGGGCGGAAAAAGGGAAGGGGACGGCAGGACCCCGAGCGGCATATTCGGCCTCGGGACCGCCTTCGGGTACCCGCCGGCAGTCGATACGGGAATGGCCTACCGGCAGTCCGGGGAAGACGACTTTTGGGTAAACGACGTGGGATCGCCGGACTACAACCGGTGGGTCAAAGGGGCGCGGGACGGGACATCCGTTGAGAGGATGAAGCGGGATGACGACCTGTACAAGTACGGCATCGTCGTCGAATACAACACGGACCCGGTCGTCAGGGGGCTCGGAAGCGCCATATTCCTGCATGTATGGGTCGGAGCGGGCGCGCCGACCGACGGGTGTGTCTCGATGTCGGAGGAGGCGATACTGCTGGTGCTGGCGTGGCTCGACGCCTCGGCCAAGCCTGTCGCGGTCATGGGAACGGAAGGCCATCTGGCCGCCATCGGGTAGTATTACAGGCTTCCCACGATGGCGGCTACGCGAGGCCCCCAGTGCTTCAGGGAGTATCGTTCTTCCGCTATCGCCCTGGCCCTCGTCCCCATCCGCCTGCGCAGGGCAGCGTCATCGCGCAAGCGCTCGATTGCTTCCCGCCACCCGTCGATATCCGCCCTCAAAAAGCCGCTCACCCCGTCTTCTATGATCTCTTTCGAGACGCCGAAAGGGTGCGAGATGGAGGGAAGGCCGCAGGCAGCGTACTGGATTAGCTTCAGCCCGCACTTGCCCCGCGACCAGACGTCGTTACGCGCCGGCATGATCCCTACGTCGAAGCCGAGGAGCATCCGTTTTTCCGTCTCGCCGCTCCATTTCTCGAAGGCCACCTGCGCCCCCGCGATATCTGGGCGCTTATCGGCCACCACCTTGAAGACTGCGCCGGCCGGGGGCGCGACCAGGAGGGGCGCTACGTCCTGGAGGTACCTCAGCGTGGCGGCGCCGCCCATCCAGCCCACGGCGAACGGGACGGCGGAGACGTGCTCCTTGACAGGGTAATCCTCCGTATCGACGACGGTCGGGACGCAGAAGACGCTTTCCCCCTTGTACCGCCTGGCCTCGGATACAAGAAAGTCGTTGCCGCAGAGGACGGCACTTGAGAGGCGTATCATGCTCCTGAACCTGCCCCTTCTCGTCCTGCTCTCCTTTCCCGACCCGTACATGATGGCGTCGTCGAAGTCGAAGACGATCTTCCTGGCGAAGGATTTCAGTAAGTAGCGTTTTCCGATGTCGGGGAGGAGCCTTTGCACGTAGACGACGTCGGCTTCGCGCAGCGCGCCTACGAGGGTCGCAACGCCGGCTCTTGTGGTCAACCGGCGGACGGCGAACCCGGCCTGTTCCAGGTAAGGGAAGTACTGCTCGATCCTGTAGCCGTTGGGGTTTTGTACGGCTCGTATATTGTGCGCGAAAACGAGTATTTTTTTCATAGAGTGCGAGACATACTATACCACAAGTGGGGTTTGAGCGGCTGCGTCTGAGGCGCATCTTTGGGATCGCGCTGCGGTCCGCGACGCTCCGACGTACCAGCGACCCGCTAACGCGGGTGCCCCACGCCTCCGCGCCTCGAACCTTGCGCTCACCCGGGGCACCCGCACGGCAAATCGGGCGGGTCGTGCATCCTCATACTTGCCGCTTTTCAAACTCCCTTTTCTAATCACAGGTTCTAATGCACACGCTTAGCCTGGTGCTTCAAGGGTGGGAGGCATGACGTGTGCGGAACGGCCGTCAGCGGGTCCGGGCCATTGACCGGAAGGGCCCGCGGGCGGCCGTTTCCGGTCGTGGCTATCGTTTATGCGAAGAGGCGGTCGTGCCCATCATCGCGGCCTGTTGTTGGTCTGAGCTTCGCTGTGGTAGAATGCGCGTACGAAGGGGGTGCTCATGAAACTCAAGTTTCTCGGCGCGGCAAGGCAGGTTACCGGCTCCTGCTATCAATTGTCGGTCAACGGGATGCAGATCCTTATCGATTGCGGGATGCAGCAGGGCGAAAATGCGGAGAACCAGCGCGCCTTTGCGTTTCAGCCCTCCGAGATAGACTGCCTCTTTTTGACCCATGCGCACATCGACCATTCGGGGCTGCTCCCGAAGCTCGTGAGGGAGGGTTTTAAAGGGCGGATAATCACTACCGACGCCACCGCCGAGCTTGCTGAGGTCATGCTTTACGATTCGGCCCATATTCAGGAAAAAGACGCCGAATGGAAGACAAAAAAGGCGCTCAGGAAAGGCAGGGATGAGGTCTTCGAGCCCCTGTACACCGTCGAGGACGTGAAGGCGGTCCTTCCTTTCTTCACCAAGCAGAGGTACGGCGAGACGGGCCGCCTGGGGGCAGGCTTGCGGTACTGCTTCCTCAATGCGGGCCACATATTGGGGTCGGGGACGTTCGAGCTCTGGTATCAGGACGGGCCGGCCGCGAAAAAGATCGTCTTTTCCGGCGATATAGGCAAGAAAGGCAACCTGATCATGGCCGACCCGCAGTTTGCCGCGACGGCCGACTACGTAGTGATGGAATCGACTTACGGAAACCGCCTCCACAAAGACATGAAGCAAAGCATCGACGAGCTTGTTGAGGCTATCAAGGTCACATTCAAGCGGGGCGGCAACGTCATCATGCCGAGCTTCGCCGTCGGCAGGACGCAGGACATGCTTTATATCCTGGACGAGCTTGTGCGGGAGAAGCGCGTGCCGCCGCTCGACATCTATATCGACAGTCCATTGGCCGACGCGGTAACGAAGATATATACTAAATATGCAGAGTATTTCAACCCGGAAGCGCGGAAGGTCTGGCATGAGAGCATGGACGACCTCCACGATAGGCTCAGGTTCCATTTCACGCAGTCCGTGGAGGAATCGCAGGCAATCAACAGGATCAAATCGGGGGCGATCATCATGGCCGGCAGCGGCATGTGCGACGGAGGCAGGGTTGCGCACCACCTGAAGCACAACCTCTGGAGGTCCGAGTGCGCCGTCGTCTTTACGGGCTTCCAGGCTGCCGGGACGCTGGGCAGGCGGATCGTGGACGGCGTCTCACCCGTCCAGGTAATGGGCGAGGAAGTCGCCGTGCGGGCCAAGATTTACACGATAAACGGTTTTTCCGCCCACGCAGACCGGGACGGGCTTCTGGAATGGATCTCCGCTTTCACGGGCAAGCCCGAGGTTTTCGTGGTGCACGGCGAAGAGAGCGTTGCCGTCGGATTTGCTGCGCTGGTCACTGAGAAGCTCGGCCTTACGACGCACGTTCCCCATTTGGGCGAGGAGTTCTCCATTTAAAAATAGTCTTGATTTTCCAACCGCATGAGGTGATTCATGATCCACGGCGAGCCGGACGAACTCTTCAACGCGGCTGATTACTTCCTGGACCGCAATATCCGCGAGGGGCGGGGCGAAAAGGTTGCCGTCTGCACGGAGAACAGGAGCTATACGTATAACGACATCCAGAAGATGACGAACAAGACGGCGAACGCCTTCCGTGACCTGGGCGTCCGCGTGGACGACCGCATCCTCATGCTGATGCTCGACGTCCCGCAGTTCTACGCGGTCTTCTGGGGGGCGATCAAGATCGGCGCGGTGCCCATCCCCGTCAATACGATGCTCACCGCGAGCGACTACGAATACTACCTCAACGACAGCCACGCCCGCGTCCTCGTCGTCTCGGAGAAGCTCGTCCCTGTCATCACCAGGATCGAAGGCGACCTGCTTTACCTGCGCGACATGATCGTCATATCGGAGACGAAGGGCGCCCATACGCCGTTCCGCCAGATGTACCGCCGGGCGCCGATGGTCGTGAAGACGGAGAGTACGACCAAAGACGACGTAGGCTTCTGGCTTTACAGCTCGGGGTCTACCGGCTCGCCAAAGGGGGCGATCCATTCGCAGTACGACATGGTTGTAGTGTCGAATTCCTACGGCAAGGAGGTGCTCGGCCTGACGGAGAACGACATCCTCTTTTCGGCCGCGCGCCTTTTCTTCGCGTACGGCCTCGGCAATGGCTGCTACCTCCCCTTGTCCGTCGGCGCGTCCGTCGTCCTGAACGCGGATGCGCCCAACCCGGAAAATATCCTGCGCCACCTCGTGCGCTTCCGGCCGACGGTTTTTTTCGGGGTCCCGACGCTTTACGGCCAGATCCTCGAATATAAAGATAAGCAGGACCGCGAGACCGGTGCACAGGCAAACCCGGGCGGAGAAAACGAGTTCTCGTCCGTCCGCGTCTGCGTCTCGGCAGGCGAGGCGCTGCCGCCGGACATTTATTACCGCTTCAAAGCCCGATTCGGCATCGATATACTCGACGGCATAGGCTCCACCGAGATGCTCCACATCTTCATCTCGAATTTCCCAGGAGACATCAAGCCGGGCTCTACGGGCAAGCCGGTGCCGGGCTACGAGCTGCGCCTCGTCGATGACGAGGGCAGGGATGTCCCGAGAGGGGAGATGGGTACGCTCTACGTGAAGGGGGGGAGCGCCGCGCAGCAGTATTGGAGGAAGAGGGAAAAAACACGTCTGACCATGCAGGGCGAGTGGATCAACACGGGCGACAAATACTACGAGGACGAGGAGGGCTACTACTGGTGCGCGGGCCGGGGCGACGACATGCTCAAGGTCGGCGGAATCTGGGTATCGCCCGTCGAGGTCGAGAACTGCCTGACGCAGCACCCGGCCGTCCTCGAAGTCGCCGTCGTCGGGGCGCAGGACGACAAGGGACTGACGAAGCCTAAGGCGTTCGTCGTGCTCCGCCAGGGGCTTGAGCCGTCGGCCGGGCTGGAGCAGGAGCTGAAGCAATGGGTGCTGGACAGGCTTGCCAAATTCAAGTATCCCCGATGGATCGAGTTCGTTGACGCCCTCCCCAAGAGCTCCACGGGCAAGGTGCAGCGGTACAAGCTGCGATACAGATGATGCCGGGACGAAACGGATGAGGATAGAGGTGCGTCTCTTCGCAACCTTCCGTGAATACCTTCCGGCCGGGTGCGACGGTTTCTCATTCGTTAAGGTGCTGGACAGGGAAAAGACCGTGGGCGAGGTCGTGAAGGAGCTGGGGCTGCCGGAGCAGGTGCCGAAGATCGTCATAGTCAACGGCATACACGCTGAGCCGGACTACGTCCTGAAGGACGGCGACGTCCTGAGCCTCTTCCCGCCGATAGCGGGCGGATAGGTGCCGCAGAGCGGGCGCCGAAAAATCTGTGCGAGGGCTAAAAGGCGGGAGCTCTCTAGGCCTTCGAAGCCTTCTTTTCTTTCTTCGCTGCCCGTTTTTCCTTCAGCGTCTTACTCGGCGCCTTCTTCGTATCCCTTTTAACGTCGTGGCTTTTGGCCATGGTCTGCTCCTTTTTCGTGCGTTGGCTTATATTATCACAAAATGGCTCGGCGCTTAAACCATAAAAAGGGCGGGCCACAGGGCAAACGCATTTGGAAAATTCCTCTCGTCTTAAGGAGAGGAGACACGTCCCTGAACACCTATTACGAAGCGACCGCGAATCAGCGTTGGCGGAGCCTGAAGCGTCCGCCTTTTTGAAAAAAAGGCGGTGCTGCGAGCGCCCGTACCCTCTCTTGCTCTACGTCTCTCAGCAAGCGAAGCGAAGCCTTACGCTGATCGGGAGCGGAGTCCTAGGTGTGAAGGGAGCGTGTCTCGCTCCTTGCTGTATACCTAAGTTCAAATGCGTTTGCCCTGGGGCGGGCCAAAGGCGGATGGACCGGGCCGGAAGAGGTTGAGGAGCCCTTCTGGGGGCGGCTGTCCACTGGGTCGCCGTCGTGATATAATAGTCGTGCGCAGGAAGGGACGTCCGGCGCGGTAATCAAAAGGAGATGAGATGAGCGGGATATTCGGGTTTATCGGCAGGGGGAATGCCTTTGTCGAGGTCAGGACCGGACTTGAGAAGCTCTCGCACCGGGGACAGGAAAGCTGGGGCATCGTGTCGGGCCTCAAGGACGGCTCTTTTTCGGAGGTCAGGAGGCTCGGCTCCATCTTTCAGCATCCGGCGCTCAGCCGGCCGCACTACGGCTCGGTGGCCATCGGCCATGTGCGCTATCCGACGGCAGGCGAGGCGAGCGAGCGGAACTCGCAGCCTATCATCGGCAGCTCCAGGAAGGAGAAGGTCGCAGTCGTGCATAACGGCCATTTCCCCAGGTACAGGCAGATGATGGAGAGGTTGGACGGTCTTTTCCAGACGGAGACCGACACGGAGGTCATCCTCCAGATGATCGTCAGGGCCGAAGGCGCGGATCTGCTCGAAAAGGCGAAGAAGACTTTTAGCGTCCTCGGCAGGGAGACGGCCTTCAGCCTCATAATCCTGCACAAGGGGAGGCTGATCGCCGCCCGTGACCCCTTCGGCTTTCGGCCCCTTTCCATCGGGCGGAGGGGGGAGGAGGGGGACTACGAGTGGGCCGTTGCCTCCGAGACCTGCGCCTTGGGGGACAGGTTCGATTGGATCGGCGACGTCGAGCCGGGCCAGATGGTGGTGCTGGACGGAGACGAGGCGCGGGCCGTCACCTTCGCTGCTGCGCACCCCCGGCCGTGCATCCTGGAATGCCTCGACTTCGCTTCCCCGGCCAGCCAGGTGTTCTCCCGGAACATCTATGAGTTCAGGGAGAAAGTCGGCGCGAGGCTGGCCAAGGGCGAGAGCCAGAAGGCCGATATGATCGTCCCGATCCCCAGGGCGGCCATCCCCGGCGCGTTGGGCTTTCACGGCGCCACGCGCATCCCGTACAAGGAGATCATCAGCACCGTCGGCGAGATAGGCAGGATCTTCATCATCTCGAAAGAAAAGGACAGGCTCGAAAAAGCCGAGATGAGGTTCGAGATCAACCGCGAGATGGTGAAGGGGAAAGAGATAATGCTGATCGACACCATCCTCGTGAGAGGATCGACTACTATGGTCATCATCCCGAAATTGCGCGATGCAGGGGCAAAAAAGATACACCTTCGCCTCACCGCGCCGCCCCCCCGCTTTCCCTGCTTCATGGGCATGGCGATGGCCAAGCCGGGCGAGCTTCTGGCTACGAACAGGACGGACCAAGACCTGAGGAACCTGCTGAGGGTCGATACCTTCAGGTATCTTTCGACGAAGGAGTTGAGGGAATTCAGCGGGACGGATTTTTGCGGGGCGTGTCTATCGGGGGAATATCCTTTCCCTGTCTAGTGCGGTTGGGGGGCCTGGGTCCTTTCGCGCCTTTTCCCTGTCTCTCGGGGCCGCGCCTCCTCGATGTACTTCGACTGTACTATCTTGTCGGGCGGCCCCTCGATCACGGCAACGACCCACTTCGCGCTACGCGCTCGCGGGTGCCCCGTCGAAATTCCCCCGGCCCCTGTGCGTCACCTCTTGCCTGTTTTGTATGGTTTGTCGCAAAACGAGCAAGGCCGCCCACGATAGTGATATGAAGTGGCATTTGTTGCTGTTCTGGGTTATACTTTTCGTCTGCTTGCGCCCGTGGCTCAGTTGGATAGAGCGTCGGCCTCCGGAGCCGAAGGCCGCAGGTTCAAATCCTGCCGGGCGCGCTTATACGTCTTCGATAATACGATGGGTCGGGTGATCTTCTGCCCGTCCCGGTGATCCTTCCCTTTACTTCCGGCCGGCGTTTATCGTTTAGAGGGCGTATGCCAAGACTCCCGGTTGTTTACAGCGAAGACTTCCTGACCGATTACCGGACGGTCGATTGCGAGAGCCCGGACCGGGCATTTGCGATCCGCTTCGCAATCCAGGATATTGCCGATTTTATCGACCCGGAGTCGTGCACGGAAGAGGACCTTCTCCGGTGCCACACGAAGGCGCTTATCGGGGCGGTAGAAACGGACAAGGAAGTCTTCCGTGTTGCCGGGAAAGCCGCCGGAGGCGCGATCAAGGCGGCGGAGATCGCCTTGGAAAAGCCTTCCTTTGCCCTGATCCGGCCCCCCGGGCACCATGCCGGGCGCAACTTCAACGGCGGCTTCTGCTTCTTCAACAACATGGCCGTAGCCCTGCAGAGCCTCCTGTCGAGGCGCCTCATCGAGCGAGCCCTTATCGTCGATATTGACCTTCACTACGGCAACGGGACCGAAGACATCGTGAAGGGCGACGACCGGATTTCCTTCCGGAATATCGGCGCCACCCGCAGGGAGAAGTTTTTTGCCGACCTCGAGGTCTCACTCGAGACCGCCCGCGACTATGACATCGTGGGATGCTCCGCCGGCTTCGATACGTATCTCCACGACTGGGGCGGCATACTTTTTACCGAAGACTACCGGAAGATCGCCGGGATGATCGCATCGTCGAGCCGTCGCTTTTTCACGATCCTCGAAGGAGGCTACTATATCGAGGACCTTGGCAAGAACGTCGCGTCCTATTTCAAGGGGATTCTGGATGCTTGTCCGTCAGAGATGAGCGGCTGATCGTTATTCTTGATTCCTGCCGGACCGTGCGGGCGGCAGGTCTTTTTTCTTTACTTTCCGACAGAGATTGCATACACTTAGGCCGTGGGGGGGCAGGAGACGTTTTTGCTCCTGGGCATCCGCTGTGATCGCTTCGCTGATTCCCTTAAACAACGGACATGGATACATTCGAGAAGGAAGAGGGCAAAACACCTCCGGCAGGCATGGAGTGGACCGAGGCCGTCGACGCCACGGGCGACGCCATGCTGGTAGTGGACAATGACTTTAACATCGTAAAGGTCAACAAGGCCCTTGTGGAGATGGTCGCGCCCAAAGTGGGCAGCATCGAGGGAAAAAAGTGCTTCGCCGTTATGCACGGCAGGGCCGAGCCCCCTTCATCGTGCGCCCACGTGGAATGCGCCAGACGCCGCCTGCCTGTCACGAAAAGGTTCTTCGAGCCCCACCTTGGCCTGGAGCTCCTCATCTCCATCTCCCTCGTAAAGGACGCCGAAGGGGGGATAAAGGGCTCTTTCCACGTCATCAGAGACGTAACCGGCTCGGTCGAGGCGTTGTCCGATGCGGGCAACAGGATAACGGTGGAAACGCTCCTCGCCGGACGCCTTTACGGCGAGGGCGCGAGGATCACGAAGCGGCAGAGGGAAGTGCTTCTTCTCCTCGCGCAGGGCCATCCGGTCAAGCGGATAGGGCCGATCCTCGGCATTTCGAAGAAGACCGTCGAGTTTCATAAATACAGCATGATGAAGTACCTCGGGGTGAAAAGCGTTGCCGAGCTTATAAGGGTGGCGATCAGGGAGAAGATCATAGCCCCCTGATGGTTGACATCTTTTTGTCGGCTGTATAATAATAACTGATGCAGCTCAGATCGCTTCCAGCCATCCTGGAGGAGATCGCGGCCCTGCTGGAGATCGAAGGAGAAAACCCCTTCAGAGCAAAAGCCTACCACAACGCGGCTAAGGTGGTCGCGGGCCTCGATGACCTCGATTCACTCATAAAGGAGGGGCGTCTAAAGACGGTCAGGGGGATCGGGGAGACCCTCTCCGCCAACATCACCGAGTACCGCGAGACGGGCAAAATGGCGTTCCACGAGGAGCTGCTCCGGAAATTCCCGGCCACGCTCCTGGAGCTCCTGCAAGTCCCCAACCTCGGCCCGAAAAAGATCAAGCTCCTGTTCGAGAAATTGGACGTCACTTCCCTGGTAGAGCTCGAATACGCCTGCAAGGAGAACCGCCTCGTCAGCCTCTTCCGCTTCGGGGAGAGGACGCAGGACAGCATCATGAAGGGCGTCGAGTTCCTGAGACGCCACAAGGGAGAGTTTCTCTTCGGCGATGTATATCCCCTGGCTGTTCGGCTCAGGGAACGGCTCGGCAGCGTCGTCCCCGGCGGGCTCGTCGAGGTCTGCGGCAGCATAAGGCGGAAAAGCGAGGTCGTGAGGAACGTCGATATAGTGGTCGGCGCCGCAGGCGCGGACAACGCCGCGGTAGCGACGCACCTGGCCGCCTTCCCGGAGGTCGAGGACGTGCTCGCCGGGTACGGCGGGCGCATCGCCTGCCGGCTCGCCACAGGGGTGGAGGCGCGCCTTACCGTCGTCGAGCCTCAGTCCTTCCCCTTCGCGGTGCTTTATTTCACGGGCAGCGCGGCCCACGTGTCCCGCCTTTGCGAGCTGGCCGAGACGAAGGGCCTTATCCTGAACGAGCGGGGGTTTTTTCAGTCGGGCAGGCCCGCCGGTCCTCCCGTTGCGGGCGAGGCGGATATTTACGCCTGCCTCGGCCTCGCCTACGTGCCGCCGGAGCTGCGCGAGGACAGGGGCGAGCTTGCCGCAGCCGCATCCGGCGGCCTGCCCTGCCTCGTCGAGCAGGCAGACATCAAAGGCACGCTCCACGTCCACACAATCATGAGCGACGGCACGGCCGGTCTGCGCGCCATATGCGACGCGGCCCGCAGCCTCGACCTCTCATACGTCGGCATCTGCGACCACAGCAAGAGCGCCTACTACGCCGGGGGCCTGAAGGCGGACGATGTGGTGCGGCAATGGGAGGCGATCGACGAGTTCAACGCGGCAACGGAAGGTTTTACGTTTTTCAAAGGCATCGAAAGCGATATCCTCGCCGACGGGTGCCTCGATTACGCCGACGCGATGCTTGCGGGCTTCGACTTCGTCGTCGCCTCCGTCCATTCGGGCTTCTCGATGGGCCAGGCGGAGATGGAGGCGCGCATCGTAAAGGCGATGGAGAACCCCTATACGACGGTCCTCGGCCACCCGACGGGCAGGCTCCTCCTTGCGAGGGACGGCTACAGGGTGGACATGTCGCGCATCATCGATGAGGCGGTCCGCCTCCACGTCATGATCGAGCTTAACGCGAGCCCTTACCGCCTCGACATCGACTGGCGGCGCCTGCCGGAGGCGCGCAAAAAGGGCGTCATGGTCGCCATCAACCCGGACTCCCACAGCGCAAGCGGGCTTGCGGAGATCTTCTACGGCGTCGGGATCGCCAGGAAAGGCTGGCTCACGGCAAAGGACGTCGCCAACACGAGGGACGCGCAGGGGATGAGAGACCTTTTTGCCGAGGTGAGACATGCCAAAGGACATTGAGGCCATCATGAAGCGGCTGAGAGAGATGTACGGGAAGCCGCGCGTCGAGCTGAACTGGTCTAACCCGCTGGAGCTGACCGTGGCGACGGTCCTTTCCGCCCAGTGCACCGACGAGCGGGTCAATCGCGTGACGGAGCACCTCTTCAAGCGATATAAGAAGGCACAGGACTATATCGACGCGCCGATTGACAAGCTTGAGGAGGAGATCAGGGAGACAGGCTTTTACCATAACAAGGCGCGCAGCCTGAAGGCCGTCGCGGGCGAGATCGAGGACCGGTTCGGCGGGCGGATACCCGACGACATCGATACCTTCGCGACGGTGAAGGGCATAGGGCGCAAGTCTGCCAACATGATCGTAGGTCTCGCCTTTGGGAAACCCGCAGTCATAGTCGATACGCACGTGACGCGGGTGAGCGGCCGCGTCGGGCTTACAAAGAGCACGCAGCCTGAGCGGATCGAGGAGGACCTGAAAAAGATCGTGCCGGAACGCCAATGGACCGCCTTCTCGCTCCTTATGATCCTCCACGGCAGGTACATCTGCAAGGCAAAGAAACCGGAATGTCCGCGCTGCCTGCTCAAAGAAATGTGCGACTATTACATAGGGGGGAATTACAAAGGCGCGTAGGGGATAGCCAGGATTGATCGCCTTCCCTTTTAATGAAGGGGGTTGCCACCCGCGAACGAAGAGCTGGGAGCACGCGGGCACCCGGCTAAGACAGGCGGTTGCGTGGAGGGGGCGCTGAGCCGTCGGCAGATTTTTTGTCTGGCTGGAGAGGGGAGGCTCCGGCAGCTTTGCTGCCGGAGGGGGCGCTGAGCCCCAATAATTGCCGCCGCGTTATTAAAGCTTAGATGATCTTGTATTTCCAGGGAGGAAGGGTATGGCGTTTGATCGGGAGTGTCTGACAGCCGAAGAGATCGACCGCATGGAGGAGACGGCGCGCCTTGCGCGGGGCGACATCCTGACGATGACGCACGTGGCGGGGTCGGGCCATCCGGGAGGGTCGCTCTCGTCGCTGGAGATGTACCTTGTTGTTTTCTCGTTCGCAGACCTCGCTGGGCCGCACAGGGACCGGATAGTGGTGAGCCACGGCCATACATCGCCAGGCGTCTACGCTGCGCTGGCCCGCCTGGGCCACCTCCCGCCGGACGAGGTCGTCGCGTTTTTCAGGAGCGTGGGCAGTCCTTATGAAGGGCACGTAATCAGGGGCCTTCCCTTCATCGACTGGTCCACGGGGAACCTCGGCCAGGGGCTTTCCGCAGGGTGCGGCTTTGCGCTCGCTGCAGGGCTTAAGAAACAAGATTACCACGTCTACGTGCTGATGAGCGACGGCGAGCAGGCGAAGGGGCAGGTTGCCGAGGCGCGCAGGTTCGCCCACAAGTACGGACTTTCGAAGATCACCGTCCTTGTCGATTGTAACGGCATCCAGATAAGCGGCGCAACGGACATGGTGATGCCCGTCAACATCGCGGAGGACTACCGGGCGGACGGGTGGGACGTCATCGAGGCGGACGGCCACGACTTCGACGCCCTCTACCGGGCGCTCAAAAAAGCGAGGTCGGCGGCCGAGCCCGTCTGCATCATCGCCCGCACGGTAATCGGCCACGGCATCCCCTTCATGGAGGGCAAGGCGGAATACCACGGAAGGCCGCTCGACGCAAAGGAGATGGCGGAGGCCATGGCCTTCCTCGGCGTCGGGGATATGACGGAGCGCTACAGGCAGAAGCGGAAGGGGAGCTGGGAGTGGCGCCCGCAGCCGCTGCCGGACGGGGAGGTCCTCGACGCGGGCGGGCCTTTCACATACGCGCCGGACAGCAAGCTCGACAACAGGAGTGCCTTCGGCAAGGCCCTGAAGGACCTGGGCGACAAGAACATCCCTGCCGGCAGGCCCGTCTGTGTCTTCGACTGCGACCTTGCGACCTCCGTCAAGTCGGCCGATTTTGCCAAAGCATATCCGGGCCACTTCTTCCAGGGGGGCGTCCAGGAGCACAACACGGCGACTATCAGCGGGGCGCTATCGACGAGGGGGGTCGTCGCGTTCTTTGCGGACTTCGGCGTCTTCGGCATGGACGAGACGTACAACCAGCAGAGGCTGAACGACATCAACGGGACGAACCTGAAGCTGGTGCTCACGCACTGCGGGCTCGACGTGGGGCAGGACGGCAAGACCCACCAGTGCGTCGACTACATCGGGCTGGCGAGGAACCTCTACGGGTTCAAGCCGGTGGTCCCGGCGGACGCGAACCAGACAGACCGCGTGGTCCGCCACGCGGCCGCGCACCACGGCAACTTCGTGATAGGCGCGGGGAGGTCTGCCTGGCCCGTGATATGCGACGAGGAAGGCGGCCCGTTTTTCGCGGACGGCTACCGCTTCGTCTACGGGCGGATGGATAGTATGCGGCCGGGGACCGATGCGGCCATTATCACTTACGGCGGGACGCTCGACCGGGCGATAAAGATAAGGGCGGCCCTCGCGGGGAAGCGGGCGTCGGTCGCAGTCTTCAACATGGCGTGTGTGGCCGCCATCGACGGAGAGGCGATGGAGCGGCTGCTGAAAGTGCCCTATATCTTTACCTATGAGGACCATAACCCTGAGACGGGGATCGCGCCGACCATTGCGTTCTGGCTCCTGGAGCATGGTTACAAGGGGCGGCTCGGGCGCTTCGGTGTCACGCGGTACGGCCTTTCAGGGGATACGGAGGAGGTGCTGAGGGCAGAGCGGCTCGACGTCGATTCGATGGTTGAGGCGATATGGGGGGTGATGAAGTAAGAAAAGGTTCTGTGTGTGAACGAGCGCATGTTCGGAAAGGAGAAAACATGGCAGAGATAAAGGAGATGTACAAGAGAGTCGTCCAGGACCGGTTCCCCGATACCATCACCATCGACATGAGCGGGCAGAAGCTCTTGTACCGGAAAAGGGTGTGGTCCATCTACGACGCGGACGAGAAGGCAGAGGTCGAGCGGGGCATCCGCTACGGCGAGAACCCCGACCAGCCTGCGGCCCTCTACGAGCTTGTCAACGGCAACATCGTCCTCGGCGACGTGCGGTTCTTCGATTTCGATGCGGGCCTGGTGAGCAAGCTGACGGAGGCCGACCAGCTCCAGGTGGGCAAGCACCCCGGCAAGATCAACCTGACCGACGTGGACAACGCCCTCAACATCCTCCGGTTCCTCGACGCCAAGCCGGCCTGCTCCATCATGAAGCACAACAACCCTTGCGGCGCGGCCCAGGGGGCGACGTCCGCAGAGGCGTTCGAGAAGGCCTTCTGGTGCGACCGCATCGCTGCCTTCGGCGGCACCGTTGTCTTCACGAAGACCCTCGACGAGGAGACGGCGAAGGCGATGGCCCCGTATTATTTCGAGGTCGTCTGCGCCCCCGACTACGCAGGGGCCGCCCTCGACATCCTCAAGAAATGGAAGAACCTTCGCATACTCCAGATAAAGGAAATCGATAGGCTCCAGCGGTATAAGACGAAGAGAATCATCGACTTCAAGTCCCTGATGGACGGCGGCCTCATCATGCAGGAGTCACAGCCCCTGAAAGTAAAGGGGAAGGACGACCTGAAACCCGCAGAGGCCGTGTATAAGAGCGAGAAGTACAGGATTTCGAGGGCGCCGACCGCGCGCGAGCTCGAGGACATGCTTTTCGGCTGGTACGTCGAGTCGGGCGTCAGCTCGAACTCGGCCCTCTTCGTGAAAGACGGAGCGACCGTCGCCATAGGGACGGGCGAGCAGGACAGGGTGGGCGTCGTCGAGATCGCCGTTTTCAAGGCGTACACCAAGTTCATGGACGCCCAGGTGTTCAAGAAGTTCGGCGTGCCCCTGGCCGTCTTCAGGCTTGAGGCGGAGGCAGGCAAAAGGCGCATGGAGGACCTCAAAGAGATCGAGGAGCACACGAAGGCCCGGAAAGGCGGTCTCCTCGGCTCCGTCGTGGTCTCGGACGGTTTTTTCCCCTTCCGGGACGGTGTGGACGCGGCCATAAAGGAAGGCGTCACCGGCGTCATCCAGCCCGGCGGCTCGGAGAGGGACTTCGAGGTGATAGAGGCCTGCAACGAGGCCGGCGTGACGATGGTGTTCACGGGCCAGCGATTGTTCAAACACTAGCGCACCTGGTTTTTGCGAGGTGGGAGGCTCCCCGCAATTGCGAAAACTGTCACAAATGAGTGCCAGCATCTAAAAAAAACGGGTAAATGCAGGCATTTATCCCTCGCCGCCTGCCGTTTTCTATTGACAAACGGTCGGTCCGAAAAATATAATTGTGAAATCTATAACAATACCAAAACCCACCGGAGGGAATAAGGATGAGACCGTATTTTGAAAAAATGCAGCCATTCGGGAAACCCGTTAAAGAAAACGCGGCGAACGCCGAGGAGATCAAGAAGGTCGAGGCGGAGATCGACAAACTGCTGGAGGAGAAGAAGAACTCCGGACTTCCCAAGGAAGTCCTGAACAAGAGGGGCGAGTGGACGGTTTATCAGCGCCTCGATTACATCCTCGACAAGGGCACCTGGGCGCCCCTGCACATGCTTTATGATTACATGGACGAGGAATCGGGGACGACGGGCGTCGTTGACGGTCTCGGCAGGATAAACGGCCGGTGGTGCGTGATAATCGGCTTCGACAACAAGGTCATGGCGGGGGCGTGGATCGCGGGACAGGCGGACAACATCCTCCGGGTCACCGACATCGCGAAAAGGCTCCACTGCCCGCTTGTCTGGCTCGTCAACTGCTCGGGCGTCAAGCTGACGGAGCAGGAGAAGGTCTACGCCAACAGGCGCGGCAACGGCACCACCTTCTTCAGGCACGCGGAGCTGAATAAGCTGGGCATCCCCGTGCTGGCCGCGATCTACGGGACGAACCCGGCAGGCGGCGGCTACCAGGGCATAAGCCCGACCCTGCTTCTGGCCCACAAGGACTGCAACATCGCAGTCGGCGGCGCGGGCATCGTCAGCGGCATGGCCCCGAAGGGCTACTTTGACGAGGGCATGGCGGAGCAGATCATCGACGCCACGCGGAAATTCAAGTCGGTGCCCCCCGGCCGGGTGGAGATCCATTACGACAGCACGGGCTTCTTCAAGCAGGTGTTCCAGACGGAAGAGGCGATACTCGACGCGGTCAAGGAGTGGGTGACCTATCTGCCTGCATACAATGCGAAGTTCTTCAGGGTGGCGGAGCCTGCCGAGCCGGCTTTCCCCGCCGAGGATCTTTACAACATCGTCGCCTTCAACCAGAAAATGACCTACGACGTTTACCAGTTCCTCGCAAGGATCGTGGACGGCAGCGAGCACATGGAGTTCCGCCCCGATTACGGGCCGGAGCTTTATACGGGCCTCGTAAAGATCGACGGCTTCCTTATCGGCGTCGTTGCGAACAAGCAGGGCATGATGCCGAAGGGCTACCCGCAGTATGCCCCGTACCCCGGCATCGGCGGCAAGTTTTACAGGGAAGGCCTCGTCAAGGTGAACGAATTCGTGACGCTGTGCGGCAGGGACAGGGTGCCCATGGTCTGGGTGCAGGACACGACCGGGATCGACGTGGGCGACTACGCCGAAAAAGCAGAGCTCCTCGGCTTGGGGCAGTCGCTCATCTACTCTATCGAGCAGGCGAACGACAGCCCGATGATGGCCATCGTGCTCAGGAAGGGTACGGCCGCCGCCCACTACATCATGGCGGGGCCGCAGGCGAACAACAACAACGCCTTCACCCTCGGCACTGCGACGACCGAGATCTACGTCATGCACGGCGAGACGGCGGCCGTAGCCAGCTTTGCCAGGAGACTTGTCAAGGAAAAGGACGCGGGCAAGCCACTAGCCCCCGTCATCGAGCAGATGAACAAGACGGTCAAGGAGTACTACGACAAGTCGCGGCCTGCCTATTGCGCCAAGATGGGTCTGGTGGACGAGGTGGTCAAGATGACCGACCTGCGGAAGTATTTCGTGGCCTTTGCGAACTGCTGCTATCAGAACCCAGCTTCTATTTGCCCGCAGCATCAGATGATACTGCCCCGCATCATCAAAGGGTAGATTAGATAGTGAATGCGCAAAGAGGGGGCGGCGGTGCCGCCCCCTCTTTTTCGCCCATTCACCCAGGGGGGGCCGGGATCTTTGCCCCGCGGTGTATAGAAAAGCTAACCGCGGGGTAATGCGTTCCGCGACGCTTCGCGTCAAAATGATCTTTTGCCAGGCGCGCAGCGCAAAGAAAGAGATCGCTTTAGCGCGCAGCGTGAAAATCTCTCCGGCCCCCCTCGGACCCCCGAAAAAAGATGAAGGTCTGACCGCGGTCAGACCTTCATGACTCTAACTGGGGGGAATTTGCCCGGTGATTGCACGTTGTTATGCCCCTCTCCCCCAAGGGGAGAGGGGCAGGGTGAGGGGTGATTGGCACCTATTGACAGGTCTGGACACCGGCACATAATGAATGCCTCCCCGGGGGTAGGGTCGCTAAGGACAAATGCTTGACAGCCACCCGTGAAAGTGCTATCCTATCCTTCTGCGGTTGAAGCGGTTCTTTGTAAGTTTATCGAAGACCTCTTGACTTTGTGGCGAAAGGGATTATAATAACAACTCGCAGAAGTTGTTTTACTGTTCTTTGACAATAAAAAATAGTTAGGCCCCTATTTGAACGAATCAGGTGTCAAGTTCTATTTGAGAGTTTGATCCTGGCTCAGAACGAACGCTGGCGGCGTGCCTAACACATGCAAGTCGAGCGCGAAAGTCCCTTCGGGGGCGAGTAGAGCGGCGGACGGGTGAGTAATACATGGATAATCCCTCCTCGAGCTTGGGATAACCCCGCGAAAGTGGGGCTAATACCGGATAAGACCACGTTGCCTAGGCAATGCGGTAAAAGGTGGCTTTATTTTCGGATGAGGCTATCACTTGAGGATGAGTCCATGGCCTATCAGCTTGTTGGTGAGGTAAAGGCTCACCAAGGCTATGACGGGTAGCTGGTCTGAGAGGACGACCAGCCACACTGGGACTGAGACACGGCCCAGACTCCTACGGGAGGCAGCAGTGGGGAATATTGGGCAATGGGCGAAAGCCTGACCCAGCGACGCCGTGTGGGCGATGAAGGCCTTCGGGTTGTAAAGCCCTGTCAGGTGGAAAGAAGGACCCAGAGACGAATAATCTTTGGGTCTTGACGGTACCACCGGAGGAAGCACCGGCTAACTCCGTGCCAGCAGCCGCGGTAATACGGAGGGTGCAAGCGTTGTTCGGAATTACTGGGCGTAAAGGGCGCGTAGGCGGTTGTGTAAGTCAGATGTGAAATCCTCCGGCTCAACCGGAGAACTGCATTTGATACTGCATGACTCGAGTATTGGAGAGGGAAACGGAATTCCCGGTGTAGAGGTGAAATTCGTAGATATCGGGAGGAACACCGGTGGCGAAGGCGGTTTCCTGGCCAGATACTGACGCTGAGGCGCGAAAGCGTGGGTAGCAAACAGGATTAGATACCCTGGTAGTCCACGCTGTAAACGGTGAGTACTGGGTGTGGGAGGTGTAATGCCTTCTGTGCCGAAGCTAACGCGTTAAGTACTCCGCCTGGGGAGTACGGCCGCAAGGTTGAAACTCAAAGGAATTGACGGGGGCCCGCACAAGCGGTGGAGCATGTGGTTTAATTCGACGCAACGCGAAAAACCTTACCTGGGCTTGACATGTGGAGAACCCGGTGGAAACACTGGGGTGCCCCGTAAGGGGAGCTCCAACACAGGTGCTGCATGGCTGTCGTCAGCTCGTGCCGTGAGGTGTTGGGTTAAGTCCCGCAACGAGCGCAACCCTCATCCTTAGTTGCCATCATTAAGTTGGGCACTCTAGGGAAACTGCCGCAGTTAATGCGGAGGAAGGTGGGGATGACGTCAAGTCCTCATGGCCCTTATGTCCAGGGCTACACACGTGCTACAATGGGCGGTACAAAGGGTTGCAAACCCGTAAGGGGGAGCTAATCCACCAAAGCCGTCCCCAGTTCGGATTGAAGTCTGCAACTCGACTTCATGAAGCTGGAATCGCTAGTAATCGCGGATCAGCATGCCGCGGTGAATACGTTCCCGGGCCTTGTACACACCGCCCGTCACACCACGAAAGCTTGTTGTACCAGAAGTCGCTGGT
>Ga0326728_10006880_pt1 | contig 30057 bp, 23 predicted proteins | sample MB3enrmetagenome_FD_207602 | JGI IMG/M metagenome (GOLD analysis project Ga0326728, IMG submission 207602) | Lab enriched peat soil microbial communities from McLean, Ithaca, NY, United States - MB31MN | ecosystem: Environmental > Terrestrial > Soil > Wetlands > Peat | place: USA: New York...
CCGGCAGAAAAGCGCACAACACTTCCCAATCATCCACCTCCTCAAAGACCGCTGCGGTTTGGCTCATGGACCCGAAGCATAGCCGAACCCCAGCCCAAAAGCAACCGTTAAGTAAACGCTTATGGGGCTTGCCCTACCCTCGGTTGATTAGTGGCATAACCGCGAGGGGACGGCAAGCCGTCCCCCTACAATCGCCGGACTGGCACATGAACCGCGACCCCGCGTGCAACACACCGAGGCCGCCCCCAACCCATAGCTAATCTTCTCTAAGCCCCCTCGATCCTTCAATGCGGTCATCTTGTCGCATCGAAAAAATCGAGGTATTATGCATTTTTCTCTTGCAGTAGATGATCTATGGGAGTATAACCGTCCCATGCCTAAGAAAGGTTCACCACCGCTCGAAGGCGAGCTGCTTCAGGGCACGCTCGACCTGCTGATTCTACAGACGCTGGTGCTGGGCCCCGCGCACGGCCACACCATCGCCTACGCCATCGAACACCGTTCCGAAGATGTCCTGCAAGTCGAGCATGGCTCCCTCTATCCGGCTTTGCATCGGCTGGAGGACCGTGGCTGGATTGCCTCCTTCTGGGGCACTTCGGAAAACAACCGCCGGGCGCGCTACTACCGGCTGACGCCCGCGGGCCGCCGGCAATTGGCCCAGCAGACCAGCCGCTGGGACGAACTGGTGCGCGCCGTCAATCGCGTTTTGCGACCTTCTGAAGAGGTTTCATGACTGAGTAGCGCGGACCCCCGGTTCTGGGGTCCGCGGCTTGTCCACGGGTCTGAGAAAAAGCCGCGGACCCCAAAATCGGGGGGTCCGCGCTGCCGGAGTGAATCATGAGCTGGACTCGATTCTTTCACCGCCGTCGATGGGACGAGGAACGCGCTCGCGAACTCGAAGCCTATCTCGAAGCCGAGACGGCTGAAAACATCGCGCGAGGCATGTCAGCGGAAGAGGCGCGCTATGCCGCGCGCAGGAAACTCGGCAACACCACGCTCATTCGAGAGGAGATCTATCACATGAACAGCTTCGGCTGGCTCGAAGCGTTTTGGGAAGACCTCCGTCTCGCCGTGCGCAAGCTCGTGAGGGCTCCGAGTTTCACTTTGGTGGCGGTCTTGACGTTGGCGTTGGGTATCGGCGCCAACACCGCGATCTCTAGTATCGTCTATGCGGTGCTGCTTCGGCCTCTGCCATTCAAGGACGCCGGGCGGCTGGTAATGGTCTGGGAAACATGGCGCACCGACAGGCATTCGGTGGTTTCGGCCGCGAACTTCCGGGATTGGAAGGAACAAAGCAAGACCCTGGAGCACTTGGCGACGTGGTGGGGCTGGGGAGGGCAGATAACGATCAACGGCGAGCCCACCGACGTTCCCGGCGATCGCGTGAGCAGCGACTTCTTTGACGCGCTGGGTGTGATGCCCACCCGCGGTCGCGTTTTTTCCTCAGAAGAGCAGCGCCACGACGGTTTTCGGGTAGTGATTCTCAGCGACTCGCTCTGGCGCAGACTCGGCGCGGACCCCAACCTGGTTGGCAAGACCGTCGAGATTAATCGGGAACCGTACATGGTGGTCGGGATCATGCCGCGTGGATTCAATTTCCCGGCAGGGGATGAGGTCTGGTTTCCCTTGCCGCCGAACGTGCTGGCGACGGTGGAGGGTCACTCCCTTCGTGTGGTTGCCAAGCTGAGGCCGGGTACCAGCCTTGCCCAAGCTCAAACCGAGATGGATACCATCGCGGCGCGTCTTCGACAGACGAATTCGAAGGAAAACGAGGGAACTGGTGTGAACGTGGTTTCGCTCCACGAGCAATCCGTCGGCGAGGTCAGGCGTGCCCTTCTGGTCCTGATGGGAGCAGTCTGCTGCTTGCTCTTGATCGCCTGCGCGAACGTCGCCAGCCTGATGCTCGCGCGCGCCACAACTCACAAGCGGGAATTTGCGTTGCGGCGGGCGATGGGCGCCAGTCGCGCGCGGTTGATCCGATACGTTCTGGGTGAGAGTATTCTGCTGGCCATAGCGGGCGGTGGACTCGGGGTCGTTTGGGCCTACGTGGGAGTGCGCGCTTTCGTGGCCTTTGATCCTGTCAAACTTCCCCGAATTGAGGAAATCGCTGTCAATCCTCGCATGCTGTTTTTCACGTTGTTGGTATCAGTCTTCACAGGGGTATTGTTTGGACTGGCGCCGGCCCTGCGATCCTCGAAGCCGGATTTGAACGAGGAACTGAAGGATGGTTCGGAGCGTCAAAGCGGCAAATCCTTCCATTCGAGGGGACGTACCGCGTTGGCGGTGGCGCAGGTTGCACTCTCGGTTGTGCTCTTAACAGGTGCGGGTCTCTTGTTACGCAGCTTCGTTCGCCGCGTGAGAGTGCCCTTGGGTTTCCGGCCGGCCGGCCTCTTGGCCGTTGAACTTCCTTGGAACATCAACCCACACATCGATGACCTGTTGGAGCGCCTCCGCGGGCTGCCTGGGGTCCAGTCAGCCGGCGCCGCCGCGTCATTTCCGAATGATTCGCCCGGCACGAGCGCCCCTATCGAAGTCGAGGGTGTAGCCGTGACGCGTGGCATGGAAGTCTACGCGGGCAAGACACCCGTCACGCCGGATTATTTCCGCGCCGCCGGCATCGCACTGCAAAAAGGCCGCATGATTGCAGCAAGCGACACGGCGACCGCGCCACGTGTGGCCGTTATCAACCAGGCGCTGGCGCGCCGCTGCTTCCAGAGCCAAGACCCTATCGGCACACACATCCGGTTTGCGGGCGACCCGTGGCTCACGGTCGTCGGAATCGTCGATAACGTAAAGGGGTTCGGAGTGGATGGCGATCCTATGCCCAACGTTTACTTTTCGCATCAGCAGACCGAATGGGGCAACGGCGTCTACGTGCTCATCAGGACAACACTTCCGCCTTCCAGCATGGCGGACCTCGTTCGAAAGGAGATTCATTCCTGGAATAAGAACGTGACGATCGGCGCCCTGGCGCCGATCGACGACCTGCTCTCCGAATCCGTCACGGTTCCGCGTTTTTACATGCTGCTGGTGCTAGCGTTTGCCGCCCTCGCCCTCACGCTTGCTGCGGTGGGAGTTTACGGCCTTCTGAACTACTCGGTGCAAAACCGCACACACGAAATCGGGGTACGCATGGCGCTGGGCGCAGAAAGAGTCGACGTTCTCGAAATGATCCTGGGACAGGGCGTCGGTCTCATCATGACCGGCGTTGGGCTCGGACTGGCAGGCGCCTGGGCGTCAACACGCGCCTTGGAAAGCATGCTCTTCCAAGTCCATGCCAGGGACGCCGTGACATTCCTCGGCGCATGCCTGGTGTTAACAGTCGTGGGCTTGGTGGCCTGCTACCTTCCCGCTCGCCGCGCCACCAAGGTTGATCCCATGGTGGCGCTGCGATACGAGTGAGGAATGGTGGGTAGCGCGGGCCCCCGGTTCTGGGGTCCGCGCTGCCGGAGTGAATCATGAGCTGGACTCGATTCTTTCACCGCCGTCGATGGGACGAGGAACGCGCTCGCGAACTCGAAGCCTATCTCGAAGCCGAGACGGCTGAAAACATCGCGCGAGGCATGTCAGCGGAAGAGGCGCGCTATGCCGCGCGCAGGAAACTCGGCAACACCACGCTCATTCGTGAGGAGATCTATCGCATGAACAGCCTGGGTTGGCTCGAAACGCTTTGGCAAGACCTTCGCTACGGGTTGCGCATGCTGGCGAAGGATCCCGGCTTCACGGCCGTCGTGGTGCTCACGCTGGCGCTCGGCATTGGCGCGACCACGGCGATATTCAGCGCGGTTAATGCGCTGCTGCTCAACCCTTACCCCTTTCCAGAGCCGGACCGCCTCATGTTTGTGGAGGCCCGCCACATCAGCGGCAAGAATCATAACACCGGCTATCACGATTTCGTCGACTGGCGCGCGCAAAACGTGGTGTTTGAGGACATGGCCATCGCTCCCGAGACTCTCTCCTTCACACTGACCGGCCAAGGTGAGCCCCAGCGCATCATTGGCGGCTTTACAACTTTCGGCTTTCTACGCGTGCTGGGAATCCAACCCCTGCTGGGACGCTTCGTCACGTTCGAGGAAGATAAACCGCGCGCGCCGCTCGTGGCTGTGCTGACTTACGAGGCTTGGCAGCGGCGCTTTGCGGGCAGCCCGAAGGTTCTGGGGCAGACGATGACGCTCGATGCCGGCCCGTATAGCGGGTCTTACGCCATCATCGGCGTCCTGCCTGCTCGCTTCGCCTTCCCCGGGACCAAGACTTGCGAGTTCTTCGCATCCGTTCAGGAGAGTCCTCTGAATGGCCGCTACCAGCATCAATACGGCGTCGTGGCGCGGCTGAAGCCCGGCGTCACGGTCGAGCGCGCCCAGGCGGACATGAACACGATCACACAACAGCTCGCGCAGGAGTACCCGGAGACAAACACCGGCTGGGGCGCTGCAGTCATGCCAGTCCGCCAGGCCCTGGCGGGGCAGGTGAAGAAGCCTGTCTTGATTCTCGCCGCTGCGGTAGCCTTCGTGCTCCTCCTCGCATGCGTGAATGTGGCCGCTCTATTGCTGGCGCGCGCTTCAGGCAGAGCAAGGGAAGTAGCGGTTCGTGCCTCATTGGGCGCGACCCGCGGACGAATCGTGCGCCAGATGCTGACCGAGAGCTTGCTGCTCGCGCTCGCGGGAGGCGGCTCGGGTCTGGCGATTGCGGCGTGGCTGATGGACGCACTACGTAGCGCGGCGCCGGAGGACTTTTCCCTGGATGTCACGATGCGCCTGAACCCTGCGGTGTTGGTTTTTGCGCTGGTGGTGTCACTGTTGACGGGTGTCCTGTTCGGACTGGCGCCCGCGTGGTTCGGCTCCCAGACCGACCTCAACACGGCACTGAAGGGTGACGCCATCCCCGGCTTTCTAAGGAGGAGGGCAGAAGGTGGCCGGTTTCTGTCCGCGCTCGTCGCCGCGGAAATGGCCCTTTCGCTTGTGCTGTTGATCGGCGGCGGGTTGCTGCTGAAGAGTTTTCTCGTGGCCCTGCACGTGGAAACCGGACTCCGGGTCGAGCATGTGCTGACTTTTGCGCTGGACCTTCCCGATTCCCGATACTCCTCGGGACAGCGGGCTGTGAACTTTTACCAGGAACTGCTCGGCCGCCTGCGTAGCGTCCCCGGCGCCGATGCCGCTGCGGCAGTCGATACACTTCCCATGAACCAACTCGGCTATGGCGAAAAGTTCCAGATTGAAGGCAGGCCGAAGCCCGCAGACTCGGTGAGCACTCTGGTCAACTACAACGGTTCCACTCCGGGCTATTTCCGCGCCATGGGCATCCCACTCCTGCGGGGACGGGACTTCGACGACCGCGATACTCTCGCGTCGTTGCCCGTGGCCGTCATTAACGACACCCTCGCCCGCCAGTTCTTTCCCGGCGAAGACCCCATAGGACATATCTTCAAAGACGAATACGGTGGCCAGTGGCGGACCATCGTTGGCGTGGTGGGCTCGTACAAAAACCAACAACCGACGAATCCTCCTTTACCGATAGTCTTCCGGCCCCTCGCGCAGACCTCCTTCGCAGGGGAGGAGTGGGTGGTGGTTCGAACCTCCGATGATCCGGCTAAACTCGCCGCCACGGTGCGCGCCGCGGTGCGCAGCCTTGATCGCGACCTTCCTATCATCAAGCTGCGGACCATGCGGCAAGTCGTGTCCGATTCGCTTTCGGAGCCTCGCCTGGTGACGTGGTTCGTGGCGGGTTTTGCTCTGTTTGCGCTGGTGTTGGCGGTGATTGGAATCTACGGCATCACCTCGTATTCGGTCGAGCAGCGAATGCACGAGCTGGGCATTCGAGTTGCTCTCGGCGCGTCGCAGAGCAATGTCCTTGGGCTGGTCTTGCGCAAGGGCGCCTTGTTAGCCGGCTGCGGCGCAGTAGTCGGCATCGCAGTAGCGCTGGCATTGTCGCGCGTTATGGGGTCGTTGCTCTTTGGCGTCAGCCCGCGCGACTTGGTTGTCTTCGGCGGTGTTCCTGTGCTCCTGCTTTGCGTGGCGCTGGCTGCAACCTATCTGCCTGCCCGCCGGGCAGCCAAGGTCGATCCCATGGTGGCGCTGAGGTATGAATGAAATCATCGGGCGATCCGGAGATTGAGTGAACAAGGGGTGTCAATCATGAGCTGGGCTCGCTTCTTCCGCCGCCGTCGATGGGATGAGGAACGCGCGCGCGAACTCGAGGCGTATGTCGAAACCGAAACTGACGAAAACATTGCGCGAGGCATGTCGCCGCAAGAGGCGCGCTACGCAGCGCGCCGCAAGCTCGGCAACATCACCAGGATTCGCGAGGAGATCTATCACATGAACAGTCTCGAATGGCTGGAAACGCTATGGCAAGACCTGCGCTATGCAACCCGCATGCTGGCGAGGAATCGTGGCTTTACGGCGGTGGCAGTCATAACCCTCGCGCTGGGCATTGGCGCCACCACGGCCATCTTCACGGTTGTGAATGCGGTGCTGCTTCGTCCGCTGCCCTACTCGCACCCCGAGGAGCTGGTTTGCGTCAAACAAAACCTTGGACCCGTTATAGGGATCCTTTCTTTCTTGTCCAGCCGGGATTTTGTGGCTTGGCGGAACCAGAACCGCACGCTGAGTCCGATTGCCGCTTACACGACCTCTTCGGCCAACCTCACCGGGGGGCGTGAGGCCGAGCGAGTCTTTTCCGGCGCAGCCAGTTCCTCGTTTTTTCCGCTACTGGAAACTCACCCCGTGATCGGCCGAGCTTTTCTTCCCGACGAAGACCGCCCTGGGGGGCCGCCGGTGGTGATCCTGAGCTACGCTTTGTGGAGGCGAGATTTTGGCGGCGATCCTTCCGTGGTGGGCAAAGGCGTGACACTTGATGGCAAGACTTACACCGTGGTGGGAGTGCTGCCCGCCCAGTTTGTGGTGCCCGATCTGTACAGTAGGATGGACTACGACCTTTGGACGCCGCTCGCCCTGAGCGATGCCGGGTCCGCGCAGTTTCGGATCGTTCGGGTCATCGGCCGGCTCAAGCCCGGAGTGAGCCTCGAGCAAACGCGCGCAGAACTCGACGCCATCTCGAAAGCGACTTTGAAGAGAGCCTCCCAGAGAAGCATTGTGGTCTCGACCTGGCAGGATGAGATCGCGTCGAAAGCAAGGCTCTCGTTGCTGCTCTTCCTCGGCGCGGTAGGTTTACTCCTGCTCATCGCCTGCGTTAACGTCGCCAACCTGCTGCTTTCCCGCGCCACGACCCGGCGGAAGGAAATGGCGGTGCGCTTGGCCGTGGGCGCAGGGCGGGCCAGGATCGTCCGGCAACTTGTCACGGAAAGCACGCTGCTATCGCTGCTTGGGGCTCTCGTCGGATTGGCGTTGGCGCAATGGGGAAAGGACCTGCTGGTGGCGTTCATTTCTCCGAACATACCGACGCTCCAGCCGATCGGTCTCGATTACCGGGTTTTGGGCTTTAGTTTGGCCTTGGCCTTGGTCACCGGGCTGGCCTTCGGGTTGACTCCGGCGATTCAGGCAGCGAGGGTGGCGCTCAATGAGACACTCAAAGAAAGCAGCCGCAGCGCCAGCGACTTTCGCTCCCGCTTCGCTTCCCGCAACGTGCTCATCGTTTTTGAAACCGCCCTGGCCATGGTGCTTCTGGTGGGTGCCGGGTTGCTTGTCAAGAGCTTCCTGCTGGTGCGTGGGATTGATGTGGGATTCAAGTCAGCGCGCACACTGACCATGACCATAGCTCCGACGCCCTCCAAGTACCCCACACCTCACGCCCAGGCAAGGTTCTTTCAGCAGGTTTTGGAGCGGACCCAAGGCGTGGCAGGGGTTGAGGCCGTGGGGGGCAGCAGCAGCCCGCCGCTGGGAGGCTACTCGGCCTCCATTTCTGGCCAGACACTCCAGGGCCGGCAAGATCAACTGCCGAACACTTATTATTCGATGGTCAGTCCAGATTACTTTCGCACCATGAGCATTCCGCTCATCCTGGGGCGCAATTTCAGCGATGCCGACCGTGAAGGTTCGCCGAGCGTCGTTATCGTCAATGACTCCTTCGCCCGCCGCTATCTTCCCGGTGAGAATTGTCTGGGCAGAAGGATCGAGAGCTGGATTCAGAAGAACGATTGGCTGACCATCGTGGGCGTCGTAGGTGACGTTCGATCTCGGCCGGACAGCGAGCCGGAACCAGAGATGTTTCTACCCTATTTGCAGGCAGGCGCAGATGAGATGACGCTGCTGGTGCGAACTGCCGGCAACCCCATGCACTGGGCCACCGCGGTTCGAAACCAGGTTGCGAGCGTCGATAAAGACCAACCGCCCTTCGAACTGGGCACCTTGGACGAGTCGCAGTCGGTCAGTCTCGCCCCGAGACGCGTCAACACGCTCTTACTGGGCGCGTTTGCGCTCCTCGGTCTACTGCTCGCGTCGGTTGGGATTTATGGCGTTGTGTCCTACTCCGTGGCCCACCGCGCGCACGAAATAGGCATTCGCATGGCCTTGGGCGCTGGCCAGCCTGCGGTCCTCAAGCTCGTGGTTCGCCAAGGGCTCAGCTTGGCTTTGATCGGCATCGTCATCGGGCTGGCGGCTTCCTTGGGACTGACCCGGTTTCTGCAATCCCTCCTGTTTGGCGTCAAGCCTATCGACCCTGGGACCTTCGTTGCGGCCGCACTGCTATGGACAGCGATCGCCCTGCTGGCGTGCTACATTCCTGCACGCCGCGCCACGAGAGTCGATCCGATCGTGGCGCTGCGGTATGAATGAAGTGGTCAGTCATCAGTTCTCAGTTCGCCGTCCATTCCGGTCTGCCTGTGGCACTGAAAACTGACGACCGAGAACTGAAAGCTGAAAGCCGAAGGCTAATTATGAGCTGGACCAGATTCTTTCGCCGCCGCCGATGGCATGAAGAACGCGCGCGCGAGCTCGAGACCTACCTGCAAATCGAGGCGGACGAAAACATGGCGCGGGGCATGTCGCCTGAGGAGGCGCGTTTTGCGGCGCACCGCAAGCTCGGCAACTCCACCCAGATTCGCGAGGTGATCTATAACATGAACAGCCTTGGTTGGTTAGAGATGCTCTGGCAGGACCTCCGGTACGCACTACGCATGCTGGCCAGGAATCCCGGCTTCGCGGCCGTGGCCGTAATCACCCTGGGGCTAGGCATTGGCGCCAACACCGCCATCTTCAGCGTGGTGGATGCTGTGCTGGTGCGCCCTCTGCCTTTCCGCGAGCCCGCTCAGTTGTTGTGGCTCAGGGAAACCGAATCGGCGCCCGGCACCTACCCGCTCACCGGAGCGGATTATCTCGACTGGCAGGCGCAAACCCAAACCTTGCAAGCAACAAGCCTGTTTACCTGGGGAGAAAGCTACAACGCCAGCGGCGCGGGCGAGCCGGAGAGCGCCGACGTAGTCCGAACCGAGAGCAACTACTTCTCGGTGCTTGGCGTCGCCCCAATCCTCGGCCGCACCTTCGCAAAAGGCGAAGACGGGAATCACGTCGCCATCCTCAGCTACGTATTCTGGCAGCGCCACTTCGGCGGCGCAAAAGACGCCGTTGGGAAGGAACTCGATCTCAACGGGGAGAAATACACATTGGTGGGCGTGATGCCGGCATGGTTTCAGTCCCCGGGCTGGGCGGACATTTACGTGCCCATGGATATGAGCCCCAAGAATATTGGGCCCAGAGGACAGCACCAATATCGGGCGATTGGGCGAATGAAGCCCGGCGTCTCTGTCGCCGCGACGCGCACGGAACTTAAGACCATCGCGCAACGTCTCGAGAAGCAGTACCCCGACTCAAACTCGAAAGTCGGAGCCGAGGTGATTCCGCTCAAGGACGTCATCGTCGGCGACTCGCGCGCGGAACTCCTGATCATGCTGGCGGCTGTGGGGCTGGTGCTTCTGATCGGCTGCTCGAATGTGGCTAATTTATTGCTGGTCCGCGCCACCGGCCGGCATCGCGAGATCGCCGTTCGCCGGGCGACCGGTGCAAGTCGAGCGCGGATTCTGCGGCAATTGCTTACGGAAAGTGTGGTGTTGTCTCTCCTCGGCGCGGCTCTCGGGCTCTTGCTGGGTTGGGGCTGCCTCCGCATTCTAACCACAGCCGAGGCATCGCCCATTCCGCGGCCGAATCCCATCGGCTTGAATGGCACGGTGCTCGCGTTCACGCTGGGGGTGGGTCTCTTGGTGGGAATTCTGGTGGGGCTGGCCCCGGCGCTCCAGGTTTCACAAATTCAGCTTAATCTCGAACTCAAGAGCACCGTGCAGGCGGTTCTCAGTCCCTCGGGAAAGCGACGCATCCTGCGCGACGCGTTGGTGGCAGGCGAGATTGCAATTTCGCTGGCACTGTTGACCGGCGCAGGCCTGCTCCTGCGGAGCTTTGTTAAGTTGCGTGAACTGCGCCTGGGCATTCGGCCTGAAGGTGTTGTGACGGCACAGATCGTTCTTCCTCCCAAGAAGTACGCCACGCTCGAGCAGGCCCAGGCCTTCTTCGATCAGTTGCTCGAAGGCCTGAAAGGCGCGCCGGGGATTAAGGCGGCGGCAGCGGGAGACAAGCTCCCGCTGGAAGGAGGAAGCAACGGCTACATCACGGTCGACGGTGCGGACAAATCGCAATTCGACAATATCCTGGTCGAGCAGAACTCTGTCACCCCCGACTATTTCCGGGCCTTGGGCATTCCATTCCTCGCCGGACGCAATTTCTCGCAACAAGATTCCCAGCAAGCGGCGGCGACCGCGAAGAAGCTCATGGCCATGATCGCTGCCGGAAAGATGCAGCCCTCACCTGAAATGGGATGCGTAGCCATCATCAACCAAGCGATGGCACGCCAATTCTGGCCGAATCAAGTCCCGCTCGGCAAGCGCTACAAGTTCTCAGGCCTTCCGGTCACGGTGATTGGGATAGTGGGTGATGTCAAGGAATGGGGGATTCGCCAGTCGGTGATCCCGCAAGCCTACTACCCGTTTGTCTTCGACCTTACGCCACCGGTGGGCACCGTCAACATCATAGTTAACGGCTCGGTTGGCACGGGAGAAATGTCGGCCGCCATCCGCAGGCACGTCCATGCGCTCGACGGCAGCCTGGCCCTCTTCAGGGTCCGCACGATGCAGGAAATCATCTCGGGTTCGATGAGCGACGCCAGTTACCAGTCGCTCCTGCTTTCCTCTTTTGCACTGCTGGCTTTGCTCCTCACGGCCGTTGGGATTTACGGCGTGATGGCTTACGCCGTTTCGCAGCGGACTCACGAGATTGGCATTCGCATGGCGCTCGGCGCGCACCCCAGCGAGATTCTCAAGTTGGTGTTGCGCGGGGGAGCGCAGGTAACCGTTGTGGGTGTCGTCCTTGGCATTGCCGGCGCCCTCGCGTTAACGCGCTTTCTTGCCAACTTATTGTTCGGCGTTCAGCCCCACGATCCGGCCACCTTCGCCGCCGTTGCAATCCTGCTCGCCGCCGTCGCCCTGCTGGCCTGTTACATTCCCGCACGCCGCGCCACCAAGGTCGATCCCATGGTGGCGCTGCGGTACGAATAGGAGCTAGGGAATAGGGAACAGGGAATAGGGAACAGAAAATAGGGAACAGGGAATAGGGAACCGGTGTCTAAGAAAGCAGGCTCCCCTCCCGAGCTAAGGAGGGGGCGGGGGGGTGGTTGGTCGATGCTCGGTCCGCTGCCCACAACCTCCTGACCCCTCATCGGAGAGAGGGGAGTCATTTTCGGACCAGGTTCAGCCAATTCACGATTCACACTTTAGCGTTTACTATTTCCTTCAGTTCAACCGCGCCCATGCTCACGAATCCCCACTATTCTTTGGCTTTTCTCCTCCGCGCCATCATCGCCCTTTGCCTTGTTCCTCAGACGCTCGTCAAGGATGTTTCGAAGAGCCCGGCCCAGCCGGGTCCTCTCGATCCCACGTTGGATGTTGCCACGCCCACGCTCGAATCCGGCGTGCACACTCCCTTGCCCGAGCAGTATATCTGGAGCTCGGAACCCGGGAGCACCAGTGAAGGCGTGTTCAGTTGCCTGCGCAAGTCCTTTACCTTGAAAAGGGCCCCACCCGTCGCAACACTATACGCCGCGGGGCCCCACTACATTCGCGTATATATCAACGGAAAGCTCTTGGCCGACGCGGAGCGCGATGCCAAAGACAGGCTGCGGCCCTTTCTGTTGGCGATCGATGTCTCGGGTCAGCTTCGCGTGGGGCGCAACGTGATTGCCTTGACTGTCAGCGGTGACCGACTGGTGTTAAAAATCATCCCCGCTCCCCTCCAGGCGGTGAAGCCCGCTCTGCTCCTCACCGACAACACCTGGAAGTGCGGCGACGGATCGAGCAAGGGATGGGAGAGCCTGGGATTCGACGATCGGGCGTGGCCTGCGGCCATATCGCTGGGAGGCATCGAGTCAAGTAGCGAATTCTTCGAGCGGTACGAGGACGCGGGCATGTACCGCTGGCCAGGCTATGACGGCATTTCACCTTTCCTCGCCCACGCAATACTCAAGGCCGAAGAGCTGACCTACGGCTTCGAGGGCATGGGGAAGTTTTCGAACTCTTCGGCGCTGATGGCGTACGACTCGCGTGATGTGGCGCGGGCGTCCCGCCCGCTGTCGCGGGAGCGTCCCGCTCCCGCGCGCGGGCAGAGCCTGTCCCGAGCGGAGCGAGGGAATGCCCGCGCTACAGCGGGCGAGACGCCCGCGCTACAGAGGTCGGAAGAGTTCGCCGCCACGCTACCTGACAAGAAGCTTCCGCAGTCGGAATATCCGTTCCTGGTGTTGGGATTCAGGAAAGAATGCACGGGCCGCCTGCGCGTGGTCTCCGACTCGTCCGCGCCCATGCGCCTCGAGGTTCAATACGGCGAGTCCGCCGAAGAAGCCTTGACGAACCCCTACCTGGGGGCAAACGAAATTGATGTGCCGCCTTTCGGCACCGTCTACGGCCCCAAGAGCGCCTTCCAATATGCCCTGGTCAGATTCCTGGGCGGGCAATCGCCCCTGCGTTTCAAAGCCATCGACGCGGATTTCATCTACTACCCTGTAAAGCAGTTGGGGGCCTTCCAGTGTCCTGATCCCACGCTCAACAAGATTTGGGAAACGGGAGCGTACACCGCGCACCTTTGCATGCAGGATTCGATTTGGGACGGCCCCAAGCGAGATCGCCTCTGCCTGGCCGGCGGGCTCGATATCAGCGCACGCGTCATCAGCGACGTTTTCGGCGATCGCTTCCTGATCGATAAATCGCTGAAAGAGTTGATTGCCGCGGCGGGCAATCCCGTTAAAAACGACGTCAACGGAATCCCCGGCTACTCGGCCCTTTGGGTTATGACGGAGGCGGACTATTTTCGCCACAGCGGCGACCTCGAGCATCTCAAATCGGTTCAGGATTCGCTCCGCGCCTTGATGGACTACATGGCCACGCAGATTGATGAGAAGGGCCTCTTCAGGAATTCCAATAACCGCTCCACGTTCGTCGACTGGTCTCCCGATCTGGATCAGGACTCCCCCGAATCGCGCCGCGTGACCCTGATGGAATTCCTGCGCGCTTTCAACGAGGGCGCGTGGCTTCTCGAGCAAGCCGGCGACGCGACGGCCGCAGAAAAATTCCGGCAGATCGCTGAGAAGTTGCGCGTGGATACGCTCAAGAACTCGCTGGATCCTGCAAGAAACATCTTCGGCGACCGCTGGCAGACCAACGCCATGGCCGTCTACTCGGGCCTGGCCGACCCGGCCCAGCGCGCCGCCGTGTGGGAAAACATCCTCTCTCGTCCCTACCGCTTCAACGTCACACCGCACTTCAACTATTTCGCAATTTCAGCCATGGCGGAAGCCGGGCGCCGCGACGAAGCCGCGGATTGGATAATGGATTACTGGGGCGGAATGCTGCGGCCCGACACGACGACCTTCTGGGAAGGCTACGATTCGCGCTGGCCGAAGGAGCACTTTCATGCGCACCTCCAGACTGACCACGGCGAGGGTTACTTTGTGAGCCTCTGCCACGGCTGGTCCAGCGGGCCCACCGCCTGGCTGATGGAGCAGGTGCTCGGCATTCAGCCCACGGCGGCAGGGTTCAGCCATGTCAGCATCCGCCCTGACCTCTGCGGCATGAAATATGCCCGCGGCGCTGAGCCCTGTCCACATGGCCTTGTCAAAGTTGATTACCGCCACGAGGACTCGGATTTCCAGGCCGCCATTGAAATACCGGAGGGGGTGACGGCCCAGGTTTCCTTGCCGGTGGACAAGGGCGTTGACTCGATTCTGGTGGATGGACAAGCCGTGCCGGGAGCGCCTGTCGAAGACGGAACCCGGCTCGCCGTGACCTTGAGCAGCCCAGGGGCGCATGAGCTTCACTCGCATGCAAGTCCGCCATAGGGACACCCTGAATGAAAATGGGCCCACAGTGGACGGATGTGGTGCGGGCGTCTCGCCCGCTGTGGCACGGGCATCCTGCCCGTGCGCGGGAGCGGGACGCTCCCGCGACCGCGGGCGGGACGCCCGCGCCACGATTTTCGGAGCAGGGTTGGGTTGCGGCAGTTTGTAGAGAGGGCAAAATGAATTTCCGCAGAAAAGTATTGCTCGCCACGTGTGGATTAGCGGTCGTCGCTCTGCCATTCGCGTTTGCCTTGGCGTACACCGCACCGAACGGGCCCGCGTCACAAAGCGAAGCCACAGCCGCCACGGGGCCAAGATTCGAAGTCGCCTCCATTAAGCTGTACGCCTCTGACCCTGCGGGGTGGCGCCTAGGGCACTCTATTGCCGATCCGCCGAACGAGGGAACCTTTGAGGCCACGGAGGTCACTGTCGAAGGGCTCGTCGAGATGGCCTTCGGAGTTCATGACTCTTGGCTGATCCAGGGCGGCCCGAACTGGTTCCGTTCCGAGAAATTCGATATTCAAGCGAAAGCGGGCAGCGCCGCAAATCAAGAACTGAGTGGGCTTAGCGGGAACCAGGGAGCGGCATTAAAGCACCGCATGCTTCAGGCGCTATTGGCGGACCGCTTCAAGCTGGCGGTTCACCGTGAAACCAAGGCTCTACCCGGCTATGCGCTGGTCATCGCGAAGAATGGTCCCAAACTTCGGGAAGCCAGCGGAGTCGAAGGCGTCGAAGGCCAATGGGGCAGCAATGCACAGGGCCTGCTTTCATTTCGGAAAGCGCCCATGGCGACGCTGGCGGAGTTTTTGTCGGACCGCTTGGGCTGCACCGTGGTGGATCACACCGGGCTCAAGGGAGACTATAATTTCACCTTTCAGTGGACGTCCGTGCAAACCGAGGCTGAGACATCCGCAGGGCAGGAAGGCGGCAAGCAGGCCGCCCACAACCCGCACATGCTCGAAGCTTCTGAGCCTTCGATCTTCACGGCGATGCAGGAGCAGCTTGGCCTGAAGCTGGAACCCGCCAAGAACCCGGTCGAAGTCCTCGTCATCGATCATATCGAGAAGCCATCGCTCGATTAGCGGCCAGAGCGCGCCGCAAGAAGCCCCGCAACATTTTTCGCTTGACAAACCCCGCTGGTCGTGATAGCCTACTATGGTCTATCTCATGATGGACGATTTGTCGCAGGGGAGAGCTCGGTGCGTGCTGGCGGAAAGGAAAAACCGGGCGGGTCGGGTCGCCGGCAGAATGGAGCGCCGCAGAAAACACAAAAACAGTGGGAACGAAGCTAAGAAGTCATTGAAAACAAAGGAAGTCGTATTCTTATCTTGTGCAAAACGAACCCAAAACGAAGGCACTTTTGAGTCAAAATGCGGGGATTTTCCCATGAAGAGAAAGCCATTTTTGATGCTGTCTTTGCTAGTCGCAGCCGCAGGGTTCATCTCTTCCTGCGGCGGTGGTGGTGGGAATACTACCCCGCCTCCACCAAGTTGCCCCACAGGGGCCGTAACACTCAATCCCACTACCATCGTGGTTGGCGGGACAAGCACTGCCTCTGCTCCCTCGGGATGGGCGAGCGGTAGTTTCTCCGCTAATCCTCCATCGGGAGTAGTGACGATCTCCGGTAACACACTGACTGGCGCGGGCGCCGGCAGTGCCACTATCTCGGGCTCGGGATGGACCGCTCCCAACGGGGCGACCGGATGCAGTTTGACCGGCGCCACACTGACCGTGACCGAACCTATTGCAGTCGCCATCACGGATCCCAATCCCGTGCCGACCTCGGTTGGTTCGGGAGAAACGATCCAGTTTGGGGCGACCGTGACGGGCTCAAGCAACGTTGCGGTCACGTGGGCGGCGACGCCTGCTGCGGCGGGAACGATCAATAGTTCAACGGGGCTATTCACCGCAGCCGCGGTGTCAACGAATACAACGGCGACAGTTACCGCAACGGCGACGGCCGATACGACCAAGACCGCGACGGTGACGTTCACCGTAACTGCGGCGTCCACCATTACTTCCATTGCGCCATCGGCGTACTATTGCGACGAAGAGTGCAATTTCCTCGAAATCGCAGTAATGGGAGCCGGGTTCCTGTTGGATTACATTAAGACAGATCCCGACATGAACTATCAAATAACCGCTTCGTTGACTCCAGATGGGTTTGACGTTTACTTCGGGCTGGACACGCCCCACACATCGGACGGTCCATTTGACATCTCCGATTGCCGGGTCGGGGGAGGGGCCTGTTCAAACTCCGCAACTTTCCTGGCGTTTGGGAACCAGAATGATAGCGTGGTGGACCCGATACCAAACAACGCTCTGACCGGCGAGGTCTTTACCATAGACCGAGCCGCCGGCACCGTATGGAAATTCAAACCGGATGGTACGCCGGACGGCTATTTCTACCCCAACGATTGCGCTTACGTCACTGGCACTCCCTGTACCGGTCCCATGGCAAGCGCAGTTGGCATCGCCTTTGACGAAGTGAACCAGTGGATATGGACTAGCGGTCTTGGATTTGCTGCAAATGATGCCGCCACTGGAGCATGGCAGACCAACGCCAATGACAGTAACTACACGAATAGCAATCTCTCTGCCGCCGTTGGCGCCAGAAATGGCATCGTGTGCACCACTGAGCCCACGGTGGGGATGTTGGGCTGTTTCGTTGCAAGACCCTTGCCGGAGACCGCAAGCTTCTACCACATCTCTGCCGGGACGGAACCGTGGTCACTCGCAATGACGGCGAACGGTACCACAACACTCATCGCCGTGATCGACCGGGCAGTCCCCACGTTACTCTGGTTCTCGGCGACCGTGGACCAGACCGGGACGGTAATAACACTGACAGAACTGGGATCGGTTCTGATCCCCTTCACGCCGGTCAGCGAACTGCGCCCGACGAACGAGCAAGCTGGCGCCGCCGGCGGATGGTACGCCCAGTGGCTGCCGGGCGGGATCGTTGCCGTGAAAGCTCCCGTTCTCAACGCGGCGACGAACGCAGTCGCGGACGAGCTGTGGTTCGTCAACACGAATCCAAACTCCGTGGCCGTGAGTCCCGCCGTTGAACTCCCCGCGAATTCCTTCCGGATGGTGGCGGAGGCCGACGGCAGCGCGGTGGACGTAGAGTCCGCCGTCATCTCCCTGAACGACCCCGCGAAAGTTCTACTGACCATTTCGCGGGTGCCCACCACGGGCGCGGCCAGCACCATATACACCGCAACGATCGACCCAACTTCTGCCACGGCAGGGAACGGGCCGTTCGTAGGCGTCGGGTTCGGTACTAGCCTCGACGGCACATACCGCTACACCTGCGCACGGAGTCAATGCGCAGCGGTGACGGTACAAATACCGGCGCAGTGAACGGCTGCCACACAACACACCAGAGCAGCTATTCGCCGCGTCTGACAAAACGAAGGTACTTTTGAGTGAAAATGCGGGGATTAGACCCGAAAAGGAGCACTCTCACGAGGCACGCGTTCCGGCCACCGGTTCCGACCGGCGAAATCCGGCAGGGAGGGGAATTGTCCGGCTGGGAAAAATCCGAACCCGCGCGAAAAATACAAAAATCGTGGGAACGAAGCTAAGAAGTACCTGAAAAGAAAGGACATGACTTTTTGAAATGTTGCAATTGATGCGGTTTTTGTGCGCCTATGAAGCGAATCGAGTCCCAAAAGGAGCCAAAAACCCGCGTGCAGCGCAAAACGAACCGAGACTGTCGAGTCGAGGGGCCGCGGCGCTCGAAGCGACAGGCCGTGGCAACCACCCCCAACCCCTCCTTACCGGGGAGGGGAATTGCACTGCTGACGGCTGAGAGCTGACTGCTCAGTGCTGTTTTCGAACGAACGAACCGGGAATGTGTATGAAAACAAACAGTCGAGGAGTTGAGGAGTCGAGGGGTTGAGGAGTTGTGGGGCCAATTCAAGAGATCGGGTCGGATGCTGACGGTTTGTCACTCCTCAACCCGCGACTCTCGACTTCTCGACTTGAATTCGACGGAACAAAGCGAGAATGTCTATGAAAACAAAGGAGCGAGCAAAGGTTAAAGGGTAAAGGCTAAAGGATGAGAGCCAAATGGCTAGGGTCACGTCAAGACTTTATCCTTTTGCCTTCACCCTTTGGACGGCGGCAACTCCGCTGCCGCACTCCACGGCTACAGCCCTCGCTCGCCCATCTCGAAGGCTTTAAGGACGGCTTGGGCTTTGTGGAGGCATTCCTGGTATTCGCGGGCGGGAACGGAGTCGGCGACGATCCCGGCCCCGGCTTGCAGGTAGGCGTGATGGCCTTTAACCAGCACGGTGCGGATGACGATGCAGGAGTTGAGATTGCCGGAAAAGTCGAGATAGAGGACCGCGCCGCCGTACAGCCCGCGGCGCGTAGGTTCGAGCTCGTCGATGATCTCCATGGCGCGGACCTTAGGCGCGCCGGTGAGCGTGCCGGCAGGGAAGCAAGCGGCCAGCGCGGCGTAGCTATCCGCATCCGGGCGCAGGCGGCCGCGAATCGAGGAGACCAGGTGCATCACGTGGGAGTAGCGCTCGACGAACATGATTTCCGTGGGGCGCACGCTCGAGAACTCGCACACCCGCCCGATGTCGTTGCGGCCCAGGTCAACCAGCATGATGTGTTCGGCGCGCTCCTTTTCATCGGCGCGCAGTTCTTCCTCGAGCCGCTTGTCCTCGTCCTCGGTCTTGCCCCGCGGGCGCGTTCCGGCGATGGGCCGGTACTCGACTTCGCGCCCGGTAACCTTGACGAGCATTTCCGGCGAAGAGCCGAGAATGGTCGAGTCGCCCATGCGCAGGTAGTACATGTAAGGCGAGGGGTTCACGGCGCGCAGGGCGCGATAAATCTCGAACGGGGGAACGCGCACGGGCGCCTCGAGGCGTTGCGAGATCACCACCTGGAAGATGTCGCCGGCGCGAATGTATTCCTTCGAGCGCTCGACCATGCTTTCGTAACGCCGCCGCGTCAGGTTGTGGCGCACGCGCCAGGGGCCGCGCGGCGGACGCCGACGCGGCAGTTCGAGCGGACGGCGCAGCAGGCTCTCCAGGCGCCCGATCTGGCGGACGGCGGCGTCGTATTTGGCGCGCAGCGTGCCCCTGCCTTCCTCCGTAAGGACATTGGCGATCAGGAAGAGGCGATGCTGGACGTGGTCGAAGGCGACGAGGTTCGAAAAGTACATGAAGGCCGCGTCGTCCAGGTCAACGTCCATCTCGACGCGGGGCGGAAGCCGCTCCAGCCTGCGCACCGCTTCGTAAGCAAGAAAGCCCACCGCGCCGGCTGTGAAGGGCGGCAGGCCGGGCAGCGTCACGGAGCGGTAACGCGCGCCTTCCCGGCGCAGGCAATCGAAAATGTCGCCGGTTTGCTCCGTCCGGTGCGCGCCACGCGTGATGGCGATGCGATCGCCGCGCGAAGCAATGACCTGAAACGGATCGATGCCGAAAAATGTGTACCGGCCCACGCGTTCGCCGCCCTCCACGCTCTCGAGCAGGAAGCTGTAGGGATGCGCCTGAGTTCCCCCGCCTCGACTGCTCGCCCCGGCGGTCTCGGGGGAAAGCCGCAAATAAGCGGAGACAGGGCTCAGCAGGTCCGCGACGATGGTGCGGTAAACCGGCAGAACATTGCCCTGGCGCGCCAGGCGCTGAACTTCGGCGAAGCTGGGTTGAATGTCGGGCATAAGAGAAGTTTTCAGTCGTCAGTTCTCAGTTATCAGTTAAAACAATGAAATATCCTTTTTATTAATATCCTAATTTGAACTGACGACTGACCACTGACCACTGACGACGGACCACGGACAGCTACCCCACCGTCCGATCCAGGACTTGCCGCACCGCCTGTTCCATCAAGGCGCGCGGGGCGTTGAGCCCGGTCCAGATTTCGAATTGGCGGGCCCCTTGCGCCACCAGCATCTCGAGCCCGGAAATCGTGACCAAACCGCGCCCCCGGGCTTCGTTGATGAAGCGCGTAGCGAGCGGATAATACACCATGTCGAAGGCCACGCGGGCGTGCAGACGCGCCAGGTCGATCGGCGACTCATCCGTGTGGGGATACATGCCGACGGGCGTAGCATTAATCACCGCATCCACTTCCAGCCCCTCGGCGCTCGCCCAGGGGACCGCTTCGCCCTCGACCGCGCGCGCCAGGCGCCGCGCCATTTCCTCGCGGCGAGCGGCCACGATCACTCGAGCGCCCTCGGCGCGCAAGGTGTACGCGGCGGCGCGGGCAGCCCCGCCCGCGCCCAGAATCAACATGCGGCTTCCGGAGAGCCGCAAACGCTTGGTGAGAACTTCCACCACCGCCGCGGCGTCCGTGTTCCACCCCATCCACTTGCCGCGCTGGACGGCAACCGTGTTACACGCCCCAATGCGCGTGGCCATCGGATCGGCCCAATCCAGCGCCCGCAGAATGGCGCGCTTGTAGGGCATGGTCACCGCGAACCCCGACAAGCCCGCCTGCCGCGCAAAGGTGATGAAGTCCGAGAGGCGGCCGGTCTCGCAAGGCAGGAAAACAGCATTCACGTGCTTGGCCTGGAACGCCGCGTTCTGCATGGCGGGTGAGAGTGAAATCGAGGCGCGTGAGCCGACGACGCCATAAAGCCGGGTGCTTGGGTTCAGCCGCTCGACCTGGTACACGGAACGCATTAGGTCCACCGCAACCTGTCCGGGAACCACGGCATGGTTTCCAGGAGAGGCGTAGGTGATCGCCGATCCCCAAAGCAACGCCAATAACCGCGAGGGAATGCCCGATGCACCCATGGCCAGTGCCACCAACTTTGGCGTCCGGCGGCGATGAGACCTGAGGAGTTGGCGGATCTGAAGGTTGTCGCGCAGATGCTGTGCCTGCGTGGCTATCTTGACCGTGTCCACGGGAAGCCGCACCAGTTGGCGATAGACACTACCCAAGGATCGCGTCTGCCGGAAGTTGTGATAGGAGGCGATGACCTTGGCGGGATCGAATTGCCCCAGCAGAGTGGGGCCGCCTTGCTTGATGGACTCCAACTCGAGATCGACCCACTGGCAACCCGCTCGCACGGCGGCGGCCAGGACCGCGGCTTGCTCCTCGACGCTGCCTTTGAAGGCTCCTCCTGCCTCCTCCCTTCGGCACGTGGCGATAACCTGCGGAAGGTGCGTCCGCAAGAGTATCTGATGGAGCGAGACTTCGAAGTCGGTGAAGTTCTGGAGATAGTCCAGGCGCAACTCGTAGCCCACACCCGCAGAACTGAATCGGCCGGCTTGAGCTTCCATCACCGCCAGGCTGGGCCCCGCCAGCGTAATGAAGATGCGCCGTGTGGTGGGTTTCGCCAACAAAGATTCCCCGTCCCCTGAGGGTTTCAACGAGTTGACTATAAGGGTTTTGACCGAAGAAACGCAAGAATATTGCGGCTGTTTGCGCCTGCTTAGGATTCTGCCCTCGCGGCACAAGCATCGCGCTCTGTTCATCTTCACCGTTTCCAGGACGGCCCTGAGCTCCGCTTGAGTTCTTGCCTCCGGCAACCCATCTGCTATAGTCAGAGAGTGCCCAGCCCGCAGGCGCGTGGCCGCGCCGCGAAGCGCTCTCGGCGCCAGAGGATTTCGGATCGCCTCGGCTTGGTCGCCTCAGACTATGGGTGATTTTCAACACGCGTCTGCTGCACGTCGGTTGCGGAGTGGAGTTCAGCCGCTCGGCGCGCTGCTGTTTGTGGCCGTTCTCTCTTTTCCCGCCTTCGCTCAAACCCAGCTTGATGAACACCTCCGGGCGATCGCTTGGCCGCCCTACCAGGACGAGACAGTGCAGTTGATGCGCGAGTACTTGCGCATCAACACCTCGAATCCGCCTGGGAACGAACTGGCTGCGGCAGAGTTTTTCCATCGGCTTTTCGAGCGGGCCGGGATCCCCAACACGATCTACCCCTACGCCGCCGGGCGCGCCGATTTCTACGCGGTCCTCAAAGGTGATGGAACGCTTCGGCCCTTGATCCTGCTGAACCACATGGACGTGGTGCAGGCGGACCCGCGTAGCTGGCGGCTGCCGCCTTTTTCCGGCGAGATATTGAACGGTGAAATGTATGGCCGCGGCGCGCAGGATATGAAGGACGAAGGGCTGCTTCAGGCAATGGCGCTGCTGATTGCAGCCCGGCAACGCTTGACCCTGAAGCGCGACCTGATTTTCCTCGCCACTTCGGACGAGGAGGTTGACGGCACGGGCAGCCGCTGGATATTGGAGAATCATCCGGAATTGGTGCGTAACGCGGAATACCTGATTACGGAAGGCGGCTCGAACCTGATTATCCAGGGCCGGGGAACAATTTACGAGGTGGGCGTGGGGGAAAAGGCCCCGTATTGGCTTCGAGTCACCGCCACCGGCCGAGGCGGCCACGGGTCCATCCCCATTGCGGATTCGGCGCCGAATCGGCTGGTGAAAGCTCTTGCCCGCGTGCTGGACTGGCAACCGCCCGTCCACCTGCTTCCTTCGGTGGAACAGTACTTTCGCGTCATCGCCGCGCTTGAACCGGAACCCCGCGCCACACAGTTCCGCGACATCCGTACGGCGCTTCAAGATCCTGATTTCGCCCGCAGCATCACTCGGGATGACGAGTGCAACTTTCTGCTGCGCGACACGGTCTCTCTCACCGTCCTCCAGGGTGCGGCTCAGACGAACGTGATTCCTGATACGGCCTACGCCGAGCTTGATGTGCGGCTGCTCCCGGATGAAGATCCCAAGATTTTTCTGGGCCAGTTTCGACGCGTGCTGGCGGATGATTCCATTCAAATTACCTCCGCCAACCGCTTCAAGCCTCCCAACTCTTCCTCCACGGACACCAGTCTTTACCGCTTGATCGAGCAGGTGGTGCACCAATACAATCCGCACGCGATGGTTGCGCCGGCCCTCGGCGGCGGTTACACCGAGTGCCAGATGTACCGCCCGCTGGGAATTACTTGTTACGGGTTCAACACTTTGGAAGTGACGCCGGAGGTGGACGCCACTGAGCACGCCGCCAATGAACGTGTGCCCGTCGAGCAGCTCCGGCGTGGGGTGAAGATTCTGTATGAACTCGTAGCGCGGGCGGCAAATCAGTAGCAAAGATGAAGCGCGAATATCCAGATCGTCCCATCGTAGGCGTCGGCGGAGTCGTCATCCACCGTCGGCGGGCTCTCCTGATTCGCCGCGGCTGCGAGCCGCTCAAGGGCCAGTGGTCCATTCCCGGCGGCATGCTCGAACTCGGTGAGGAACTGGCGGAAGGCGTGCGGCGCGAGTTGAAGGAAGAGACCGGCTTGGACGTCGAGCCTCTGCAAATCGTAGCGGCGTTCGACCGCATCACGCGCGAAGCGGAACGCGTCAAGTACCACTATGTGATCGTGGATTACGTCTGCCGGCGGAAGGGCGGAAAGCTTAAGCCCGCCTCCGACGTCACCGATGCCCGCTGGGTGCGCCGCGAAGAGATGCCCCAGTATAAACTGACCGAGATGGCGACGAAGGTGATCCTGCAATCATTTGAGGTAATGAGGAAACGCCGCTTTCCTCAGACTTCCCATGGGCGAGTCAATCCCACATTGTAAACGGGATGTGACGCAGTCAATCAGCAGTGGTGCTTTGTGCACGCTGGAGGGCCTCGTGGGGCCAAAGAACCTCGATTCCTAACTCGGGATGGTTCTTGATCGCGGTATAGAGGTCCTGGTCACTAGTGACGACTAAAGGGTGTGAAAGTAGGGCTGCCTGCACGAGGTACTCGTCCTTCCTCGGAACATCACTGCATCCTTCGGGAAGCGCGGGCAAGCTTTCGTATTGGAAGTCTCGCTTCTCAGCCCTCTTCAGCACTTGGTTGATGAAATAGGCTGGCGGGAGGAATCGTGATCTCTCGCGCTTTAGCAGGTCGAGTATTTTGATGTATCTGACCCTTAGCGCCTCGTGAATCACCAGCGAGTGGCAGACGTCAACAATCGTCTGAATCAGCCGAGTCGCCGTGTCGTCGGGTTGGTCGCGCAGGTCCACACCACGGATTGCGTGGTACAGGATATTTTCGTCGAGTAGAAAGTTGAGTCTCACGCCGTTGGCTTCTTGAGGGACTCGAGGTACTCGGTCAGTTCATCAAGGCTTTGGTCAAAGAATCCTGGCAGCCCGCCCTTTACTCCGCCTTGTTCATCCACTTCCAGGCGGGTGGTTTTGGCCGTCCCATTCACGTTTTCAAAATAATAAATGGCGACTTCGCTTGGCAGCCACTCGTGCCTGGCAATAGCATTAAGGATAACGTGCAACACGTGTTCACTGTGAGTTTCGATGAAGAACTGGATGCTCTCTTTCTTGGCCACTTTGAGCAGCATTCGGGTGAGCTCGCATTGCCTTTCGGGGTGCAAGTGGACTTCGGGTTCCGAAAGCAAAATCGTTTCCCCGGCGGGCGTAAGCGCGATTGGAACGAGTATAAATGGAAGCTGATTCGCCCCCGTTCCTTCGTTCACGAAAAGTCGTTGGCCGTCGGTCCGCTTCTCTTGGTTTGCGAAGACTTTGACTCTGCTGCCACCAACAAATTCAATGTCCAAGCCGATCTTGAGCAGGTCTGACAAGCGATCCGAAAGTTGTTTCTTAAGACGCGCGTTGGATGCGATTGTGGTCACCAAGGCCACCGCCCTGTCTGGCAGACAGATCCGTTCCAACGATTGGGCACGTTCTTCTGGCAGTGGGTAACCCCACTCCTCGAAACCCCTGATCGCGGAAACGTGGTGCAGAGAGTTGAGCAACTGTCCCGGCGCGCCGGCCAGCGCATTGCCTGTGTCCTGCAATCTTCTTTGCAACTCCGGCGAGTCAGGAGTGCGGGCTTGCACGGACGCAACCCGCAACAACTGGAAGCCTGGCACTTTGGCAAATGTGATTCTCCCGAACAACGTTGACAGAACAATCTCCGGGCTCGGCTCGGTCTGCCCTAAGAAGACCCACTTTAGTGAATAGCTTCCAAACAGCTCTCCCTCATGATAACTCAAGGAGTTGTCAGCGACGCGCACCTCCAGATTCACCTGCACGGGTCCGACCTCTGCTAAGGGCTGGGTCGACTCCAACCCGCCGGCCACGCCAATGGCTAACGTTCCGCGTCCCCCACGTGCAACATCAGCGAATTCGCCGATGTTCACCAACTCCGATGCGACATACATGAACGGGTTGCCTGGGCCAGTATCAAGCCGCGCTAACGGGCTGATAAACGCCCTGCTGGGGTGAATGGGGGAGTTCATGGCTTGGCGCAATGCAAGAAGCGCTTGGAATATACTCGACTTGCCGCTGTTATTTGGCCCGATGAAGACAGTGATGGGCGCGGCCTCGATCAGGGTGTCCTCGTGGAGTTTAAAGTTCTTGAGGTGGACGCTTTTCAGCATGGCCTGATTATAGCGCAACTCGGATGGCCCTTCTGACTTTCAACTCTCGACTTTCGACTCTCGACTGCGCCAAACGAAAAGCCCCTGGCCATGCGCCGACCGCACGACCAGGGGCCCGGGATACTGATTGGGTTTGGCTTTTCTCCCTCCTTCGTCGGGGAGAGGCGCCACACAGCGCCCTTGCCACTAACCCTCTGTTGCTAGCGAGAGGTTCCCACAAGTGGGCACGTGCTTGACGCCTTAAGCCTCAGCACCCTCGCTAAGGTTACTTTCTATCGACATGGATCACCTCCTTTCTAGCTACCGTGATAATAAAATCCGGTTGAATTCGAGTCAAGAAAAAAACGCACTTACATCAGCCGCCATTCATTTTCGGGCCAGCCGGCTTTGCCGACCAGGGGCACGAACTGGCAAGGGTCGAGGATTCGAGTCCTCACTTCTCCCGCCTGTTTGACGTTGAGGAGAAGGTCCTGATGGCGGAGGTCTCCGACCGGAATCACCAGGCGGCCTTCTTCTGCAAGTTGCTCGAGCAAGGCGGGTGGCACCGAGGGCGCGGCGGCAGTGACAATGATGATGTCATAAGGCGCTGCCGGCGGATAGCCCTCACTTCCATCGCCGACGATGACTTCCACTCCGTCGTACCCCAGTCGTGCCAAGCGCTCGGGTGCCTTTTCCGCCAGCGCCGCGTTACGTTCCACGCTGTAAACTCTCGCGCCCAAATAGGCCAGGATCGCCGCTTGGTACCCGCTTCCGGTCCCCACTTCCAGGGCCTTGTCTCCGGGTTGCACGCGGGCTGCTTCTGTCATGGCGGCAACAATGTAGGGCTGTGAGATAGTCTCCGCGTCGCCCAGAGGTAACGGCCGATCGTCGTAAGCAGCCATTATCAAGCTCGCAGGGACAAACTCGTGGCGCGGCACGTGCAGCATGGCATCCAGGACCCTTGGGTCTCGGATGCCCCGGCTCCGCAGTTGGATTTCGACCATCAACCGGCGTTCTTGTGCGAACGGTATTGGCTCAGTCATCTCGCTATTCAATGGGCAGGAGGCCGGGCCCGGGCACAGTATCCGGGCAGCGTTCCCCGCCGCTGGGCATTCAGGTTGCCTTAATCATCCCTCCGCGGGCCGTGTGCGTCCAGAGTTTTTTCTGCCTGGGTGCGAGGCCGTCACGCCCACGGTAGGGTTGCCCCTACGGCAAAGTGTGAGAGAATCATCTGTAGGGGCGGTCCTCGCGGCCGGCCTGCGCAACCACAAGGGTCGCGCTTCGAACCCCAGCATGAACCGCGAAAAATACTCCCGTCAGATTCTGTTCCCGCCCATCGGCGCGGAAGGGCAGGAGAAGCTGCTCGCATCCAGGGCAGTAATTCTGGGCTGCGGAGCGCTCGGCACTGCCCAGGCCAACGCCCTCACCCGCGCCGGCGTGGGAACGCTGCGCATCGTGGATCGCGACTTCGTCGAAGAGTCAAACCTGCAGCGCCAGATCCTTTTCGACGAGGCGGACGCCCGCGAGCGATTGCCGAAAGCCATCGCCGCCGCGCGCAAGCTGAACCAGATCAATTCCGAAGTCAAAGTCGAGGGCGTGGTTGAAGATGTGGACAACCGCAACATCGAAAAACTCGTCAGCGGTTTCCAGGTGGTTTTGGACGCCACGGATAACTTCGAAGCGCGCTACCTGCTGAACGAGGCCGCAGTGAAACACGGTTTACCCTGGGTTTACGGCGCCGTGGTGGCCAGCTACGGCATGACCATGACGATCCTTCCGGAGAGCACGGCCTGCCTGGCCTGCCTGTTTCCCGCTGCGCCCGAGGGCGCGCACGAAACCTGCGACACGGCGGGCGTGATCAGCCCGGCGGTCTCCTGGGTGGCTGCCATGCAGGTGACGGAGGCGCTGAAAATCCTTCTGGGCCGGCGCCACGAGTTGCACGGAGCGATGCTCGCCTACGACATCTGGAAGAACCAGCTCCAGCAAATCCGGCCGCGCAAAGACCCGCAGTGCCGGGTTTGCGGGGCTAGAGAGTTTGCCTACCTCAACCGGACCGGGCCAACCCACACCAGCCTTTGCGGACGAGATTCCGTGCAGATTCACGCGGCGGCGCCGCGGCAGTTGGATCTCGCGGATTTGAGGGCCCGCCTCGAACCGTTCGGCCGGGTGCGCGCCAACGAGTTCCTGCTCGTCTTCGCAGTCGATGCCTACGAATTGACGGTCTTCTCCGACGGCCGCGCCATCGTGAAAGGCACGCCCGACCCGGCCGTGGCGCGCAGCGTTTATGCCAAGTACATCGGAGCTTAGCCCGCCAGGATGTAGCCGACATTTTGTCACTTTTCTGGCCTCGCCTTTCCCTACACTTCACTCGCGCAAAATGCGCTGATTTTGCTTCGTTCAGGCCCTGTTTGGCACTAAATTACGCGTAAGACCCGCATAATTCGCAGCACTCAAAGAAGTGATGTGCTTTGTTTTCAAGTACTTCTTAGCTTCGTTCCCACTATTTTTCATTTTTTGTGGTTCTCTACATTCCACCATAGCCGGGACCCTTCCCCTTTCCCTTGCGCCCCGTGCCCGCCTGCGACAATGTGTCCACAATACGACCATCATGATAGGCTATCATGACTTCGCGATGTTGTCAAGCGGAAAATGCAACAGCGGAAAATGCAAAAAAGCGCGCGAACTGTCCCCACTCCCACAGCCACAATCAGGCGGAATATGCCAAAGGGCCGGCAAGGACGAAATGTCGGCCGGCAGGCCACTCGTGATCGGGCGGCAAGAGCCAACCCGCCACCTCTGACCCCGTTTCCACCCGCTGCACAAATAACGGTTGACGCGCGTCGCGCGACAGGCGATAATGCGTGGGAATGGCGATTCGTTCGATTCGGCATCGTGGCCTGAAGCGGCTTTACGAGTCAGGTGAAGCCAGGGGTCTTCCCCCTGCCCTGGTGGAGAAGATCGCAGACATCCTGCTGGCGATCGACGAAGCGGCAGAGCCGCAGGACGTCGGGTTGTTTCCCGGGTGGAAGCTGCACCCGCTCAAGGGCGGCCTTAAGGGTTTCTGGAGCGTCACCGTCACCGGCAACTGGCGCGTGATCTTTCGGTTTGAGGAAGGCGACGCGTTGGATCTTGACCTGGTTGACTACCACTAATGGAGGTGTTTCGAATCATGCCGATGAAGAATCCCCCGCATGTGGGCGGGCTGATCCGCCGCGAAGTGATCGAACCGTTAGGGCTAACCGTGACGGAAGCGGCCAAGGTGCTTCATGTCGGGAGGCAGGCGCTTTCCGCCTTGCTCAATGAGAGGGTAGCGCTTTCTCGCGACATGGCTTTGCGCGTCGAAAAGGCATTCGGGCCGAAGATGGAGCACCTGATGCGCATGCAGCTTGCCTACGATTTGGCCCAGGCCCGCCGCGAGGAGAAATCGATCGCCGTGAGGCGCTACGTTGCCGAGGAAAGAGTCCGCGCCTAGCGAGGGCGCCAGAGGTTTCTACCAGAAATTCGAATTCACCAATTCGCCCACCGACCCCATGCGCCTGGGGGAAACGGTACCAGGAACCGTTTTCCCTCAGGAACCGTTTTCCCTGCTTCTAGTTTCTCGCCACTCGCCACTAACCACTGGCCACCGTTCTTACCAGCGCGAAATGCCGCCAACCTCACACCGGAGAGGCACTCGCTACGTTTACTCCCGACCTCTCAGGATTGCGGCCATGATGCGGGGGTTGCGGCGCGCGTGCATAACCGCGACAACCCACAAGGGTTTTTCCTCGGGTGCGTAGGCAATCAGGTATTCACGCACCAGAATGAACCGCAGGGGGCGCGAGGTGAGGTCCGGGCGGCGGTGGCCTTGATGGGGAAAAGCTACGAGCCGGCGAAGGGCGTCAAAAATTTCCGAGATGACCCGATCGGCTGCGTCCGGGTTTTCCTCGGCAAGGTAATAGCGGATATCGTCGAGGTCGGCGTAGGCCTCCAGGTGGAGCGCGTAGCCGCTGCTCATGCTGGTTGTTTGCGTTGTGCTTGGGTTTTGGCCTTCAGCCGGGCAAAGGCTTCTTCACCATCGATGGGTTTTACCCGGCCGCTTTTCAGCTCGTCATAGCGGTTGTTGAGCATGTCCCCCGTTTGCACTAACTCGTCGAGATATCCGGCCAAGGCATCTTTCAGAAGCTCGTCGGGCCCGCGTCCGCTCTGCGCGGCGAGGTCGTTGAGCTTCTTTTCCACGTCAGGGGTGAAGTGTATTTCCATCGCCTCCAGGATACGGGAAAACCGCGCGTGTTGCAAGTTGCGGGACTCGGTTGGGCGCACGACGTATAAGTTGCAGGATTCGGAGGAGGAGTGAAAAAAGGGGCTGGGCTTCGTTCTCTGACAGCTTATAATACTGTCAGAGAGGAGCAACCCCATGTCTCACCCTTCGCAACTCGAA
>Ga0326728_10006881_pt1 | contig 30051 bp, 34 predicted proteins | sample MB3enrmetagenome_FD_207602 | JGI IMG/M metagenome (GOLD analysis project Ga0326728, IMG submission 207602) | Lab enriched peat soil microbial communities from McLean, Ithaca, NY, United States - MB31MN | ecosystem: Environmental > Terrestrial > Soil > Wetlands > Peat | place: USA: New York...
GAAGGCAGCATGGCATGACGCAGACTAACTGAAACGTCATGTCACTTCGGCGGGGTGGTAGGGACGGCACGGAGACAAGGACATGCTAAGCAACTGGAGAAACCGTCCTCGTCCGATCGAGAAATCGGTGGAGCAAGGTAGCTGGTATAACCGGCCAAACCGGGAAAGCGAGCGAAGGCGAGACGGTGACGGCTAGGCCTGTAGTAGCAGCGAGGCGGGGTAATGCCCGCGGAGCCAAGGGGCCTTGCTGTACATAATGTCTGATTCAACAAGGAAGGCAGAGGTGAAATGACAACGGCACCTATCAGTCTGCAGGACCTGAGAAGAAGACTATACGTCAAGGCGAAGGCTGAACCGTCTTGGCGCTTTTGGGGTTTGTATGTGCACGTTTGTAAACGAGAAACTCTCCGCGAAGCCTATCTGCAAGCCAAGGCGAATAACGGAGCTCCGGGCATTGACGGGGTGACGTTTGAAGCCGTGGAGGCAGGAGGTGCGGAGGCGTTTCTCGACCAGCTTCGCGAGGAGTTGGTGCAGCGGACATATCGACCGCAAGGGGCACGGAAGGTGGAAATACCGAAGGGTGGGGGCAAGATGCGTCAGCTTTCGATTCCATCTATCCGGGAAAGAGTGGTCCAGGGGTCGTTAAAGCTGATCCTGGAACCGATCTTTGAGGCAGACTTTCAACCGGGATCGTTTGGATACCGGCCGAAGAAGTCAGCGCACGCTGCTATCCAGCGCGTATCCAAGGCAATTCTGGAAGGCAAGACCTACGTGATCGATTTTGATTTGCGGGCCTACTTCGACACGGTGCGACATCATATCGTACTGGAGAAGGTGGCGCGGCGAATCGATGACGATGCGGTTTTGTGGCTCCTGAAGTTGCTGCTGAACGCGTCGGGGAAGCAGGGAGTTCCGCAAGGCGGGGTGATCACTCCCCTTACACAAAAGGTAATTTGGGTCGCCGGCCGAAGGCGAACTGCCGTTTGGCGGTGAGCCCGAAGGAATGGGGATACTATGGCGAATCGTGATGTCATTTTCCCCCACCAGAACCTCTTTGACTACGAGGCGTACGATTCGCTGGCGTTCAGCGACGTCTAGCGTTTCAGCATTATGGCGCAGGCGGGCGAGGAATGCCGTAAGGGTCTCGGCCAAGCGCAGGAATACAGCCCGATTGTTGATTTGGTCAGTGATCGCCCGCAACTCCGAGCGGAGCATCTGTTCGCGATTGCGGAGCGCCGGCATGCGCTGCCGCAGCTGTTCAATCGACAAGAGCCCTTCCTGGTAAGCGGTGAGCAATCGTTCAATTCCTTTGCCAACCTGTATCATCTCCCGCTGCAAACTCTGCTCCCGTTTTTTGGTCGGATCCGACGCACGCGCTGCTGCCAGCCGACGATCCAGTTCCTGTTGTATCAAGGCGGGGTCTTCCAGCAGGCGGATCACCTCGGCCCAGACAATCTGGTCGAGCAGGTCCTGTCGAACGAGGCGGCGGTTGTCGCAAACAGGACCACCCAGTTTTCGCCAGCTATCGGAGCCAATGCACTTGTAATAGTGGATCTTGCGCGCGCTCGTGTATGTCGATGTACGCGAGAAGGCGTAGCCACACTTCTGACAACTGACCAGCCCCTGCACCACACTGGGTTCGATGGTGCGTCGGCGTGATCGAATTTTGTTTTCCTGCAGAAGCTCTTGGGCACGGGCGAAGCTCTCTTCGCTAACCAGGGCTGGCACCGGGATCTCAATCCACTCGTCGCGCGGGCGTTCGTGACCTACTGTCATGCTGGGCACAGTCATACCCCGCCGACGCTGTGGGCGCATCACGCGGGTCCGCGTAGAGACGCGCGTCTTGCCGAAGCACGCGGCGCCGCGATAGGCAGGGTTGCGCAGTACTGCCCAGACGGTCGAGCGTTCCCAGCGAGCGCTTACTTTGCGAGTCGGGATACTTTCAGCGTTGATCCGGCGTGTGATCTCGCCAATACTGAATCCTTGTACGGTATACATCTCATAGATGCGCTGCACTACACGAGCCTCGGATTCATACACGGTATATGCGGCCGGCGCCTCATCGGTTTTGCGGATATACCGATAGCCATACGGAGCGCCGCTCAGCACGCTGATCTCGCCGGAGTGCGCCCGGTGCCGCTTACCGCGGCGCGACCGCTCCAGGATCTGTGCCCGCTCATATTCGGCAATCATCCCCTGGAACTGCACCAGCAGCTGATCTTCCGCGCTGTCACCCTGCGGCGCTTTCACAAACAGCGTCTCGACTCCGTGGCGGGCGAGCTCCTCGATCAGCAGAATCTGATACGCGTACTTCCGGCTGAGGCGGTCCGGGGCGTAGGCGAGCACAACCTGGATTTGCCCTTCGGCGGCCAGGTCTCGCACACGCTCCAAGCCGGGCCGCTCCAACGTCGCTCCGCTATAGCCTTCATCTTCGAAAACCCACTCTTCGGGCACCTCCAGATCGTGATTCTTTGCGAATTTGATCAGCGAAGCTGTCTGGCTCGCAATCGTGTTCTCCTCGCGCTGCTGCTCGGACGAGACCCGTGCATAGATGGCGGCCATCCTCATTATCGGACTCCTTTAGGCACCCACTGATCGAGCGTTCCCGCGTGGGCACCAGAATATCGTAGGCCTGTGCGAGCTTTGACTCGAGCAGGCGATCAAATGAATAGGAAACGTGAATTTGCCATGAGCCGCTTTTGAGCCGCGGCTCAGCCATGTTTTCTTAGGCTGCGTATAAACGCGTTCAATGCGGCTGTCACAATCGCTCCAATGGTTAGGCCACTGCTCCGCGCGTATTTCCGCAGCCGTTCCGCTGTGCTTGGGGGGAGCTTGAGCGTGATCGGCACGGTGGCTTCGGTAACTTCGACCGGTCGATCCAACTCGGATGCCTCCTCCAGGTATCGATACGCTTGACGCTCTGACAGATTGAACTTGTGCGACAAGTGCTGCACTGCCTCGGGCAATGCCATATGGCGTTGGAGCAGGCCGAGAGCCGCATTCAGCTGCCGAGCCTTCTCCGTTTTGGTCGCGCGCGCCATATGTCATAAACATATTACTTCTTAAGGCGGAGGTCAAGCACCGGGTACTTTGCTGGCCAGCCCGTGACTATGCGTTCGAACTGAAAGTTACCTTTTGTGTAAAGGGAGTGATTTCGCCGCTGCTCAGTAATCTGTACCTCAATGAGGTGGACCAGATGCTGGAACGGGCGAAAGCAGCGACCCGGCAGGAGCGGGGGACGGCAGTCGAATACGCACGTTTCGCCGACGATCTGGTGATTCTGGTGGATTCGCAGCCGCGCCAGCAATGGCTACGGCAGGCGGTGGAGAAGCGGCTTCGGGAGGAGTTGGCCAAACTGCAGGTGGAGGTGAATGAGGACAAGAGTCGCAAGGTGGACCTAGAGCAAGGCGAGAGTTTCGGATTTCTTGGATTTGAGTTCCGTCGTGTCCGGACTCACCGGGGGCGATGGATGCCGCTGTTATTGCCAAAAGGCAAGAAACGGGCGGAACTGCTTGGCAAGCTCAAAGAGATTTTCCGGAACTCCCGATCCCAGCCGATCAGCGGGGTGATTGAAAAGATCAATCCGATTCTGCGTGGTTGGGTGCAATACTTTGCCATAGGCCACTCGAGTGTCTGTTTCTCATTTATCCGCTACTGGGTAGAGAAGAAGATACGGCGCCAACTGGCCCGGGCGTGTCAGCGTCGAGGCTTCGGCTGGAAGCGATGGAGCAGGGAATGGTTGTACGGAGCGTTGGGACTCTTTTCGGAGTACCGTGTTTCGTATCGGCCCTCGAACTCGGCAGTCGCTCCGGTCTGATAGGTCTCATAAGCCTTTGATGTGAAGTGTACAGGAGCGCGTAGTGCGGGAAATCCGCACGCTACGTGCGATGTGGCGGGCGCTGGAAACGGGGCTACGGCAATTCCTAAACGGGCACGATGAGGGAAACCTCGGATACAAGCCAAGGAGGAGCCTACGGGCTGCCGCGCCAGTGCTCGACCCTACCGGGATGCAACGAATCAGTAGCTCTTTGTTCCTTGTCAACCCGCGGTTGGCCTGACGCTTACCCTCTAAGTCAGCGGAACTACCGATTGTAGCCAAGCCCTCGTCTAGGCCCTTGTCGGCTCTCAGCGAAGGCGTGAATGTCCTTTTTACCCGAACGCAGGAAATCCAGAAAGTCCACGCCCATATATTTGCAAGTTTCGCAAAGACTTAACAGAATCAAATAGTCGCGGAGGCCCTTGTCGGTTGTGACTCCTCCGATTATCTGCCGAAGCGCCGCAAAGCCTTTTACCGCGTGCTCCGCATTATTATTATTCCACGGTACACCGTCGAAGCTCAGAAACGTAAAGAGTTTGTCCCGGTTCTTCTCCAAACGATCCTTGAGCTTCATGGCTATTTCGCTCTGCTGGGGCATGGCGGCTATTTCCCGATAGAAGCGATTCACAGCCGCCAGATGTTTTCTTAAGAATCGGCTTTTGAGGCCATAACGACTTATAGTTTCCACCATCGGCTTAAGCAAAGCCGTAAATTCCTGCGCGATCCGTTTGAGTTCTTCATCATAGGGACACTTCAACAAATCATCGTTCAAGTCCCGGATGAGGTGAATCAAACACTTTTGCTGAGGACACTGGATGGCGTCATAGGCGGCGTAAAAGTCGGTCACGAGCACGCCCGTGAAGTCTTTCAACATGGTCTGAAGCAGGGACCCCTCTCGTGTCTCGCTATATACGTAGGCCACTTCTTCCATGTTGGCAAGCACCCACACAAATCCGTCGTTATCCTTGACGTTAATCTTCGTCTCATCTGCGTGGAGCAATCGGCCGCTGCACAGCCTGTTGACAAGAGAGTTGTAGGCCCCTTTGTAATTCTCTGCTGCGCCGGCTTTAAAGCTGCCGATCATCGCGGCATCCAGATGGAAGCCTAACAATCTATTCAGATTGCTGGCGACATGCACCTGTGGTACCCGTAACTCAATATTGAGGTAAAGCGCATAGGCCATAATTTCAGAGCCAAACTTACCTTTTCCCCAGCACGTCTCTTCTGGTTGGAAAACCGTTCGGCAGGTTTGACATTGATAACGATGGAAGCGGTAGCGGGTGATCCATCGCTTAATTCCGTGTCGCATGAATTTGAGATCGAAAAGAGTCTTAGTATAAGTTGTGTGCTTAAAGAAGTTCGCCGAGGTGCATTTCGGACAATTGCGCGGCCGAGGACACTCGATTGTCTTGTTGGGTGCCAATACCTGCTTGGGGCTGGACGCCCGACTCGATCTACGTCGTAAGCCTGCGTTTGACTTTACAAAGACTCGGTCACGCTGGTAGTCCCAATATGCCGCCTTGTTGATGGCATCCAGTTCTGGAAAAAAGAACGTGTTGCGTTTGAATCCGTATGGATGCTCCCCTTTCAATGTCGCCGTATCAACAACGTCTCGTTCCACTGCGCCATGCTGGGGCCCAGACGGAGCTGAGTGGAGACCGAGTATTCCCCGCGTCACCACCTCGAGTGCCGCGCAGTCGTCCGCGTTGTAGGAAATCAATTTTTGGCGCTCGGATGGTTCTCTGCGATTTGACCACGTTTCCCGCCACACGATGGTCTGCGTTCCCGAAGCCGAAGCCACTGACCAATCGAATCCAAGATGGCGAGCATTCTCCTTGAGGCCGTTTGAAAAAGTTGGGAAATAGATCTTGGAAAACATTATCGAGACAAGATTGGTGGCCGAACCAATTGCTTTCGCTGCGACCGAGTCGTCCAGAAGGCCGCCGTGACGTTCCTGCATCTCTTTCAGGAATGTAGTCTCGTAGCTCCCATAGTGAATCAGCACCGGCTTCTGGACAGCGTCGAGGATGGCAAGGAATTCGCGCCAAATCTTCCCCTCGTCTTCAATGGTGTCCGCCCACAAGCTGTGCTGGACGGCGGAGTCGGTGTTGCCGATGCGCACGCCGATGAGGTAGTAGAAATCGCGGTCAGGCAAGCCCTCGACATCCAGATAGACGGGCGTGCCTTCGATCTTGAATTCCGGTCTGCCGACGATGTGGATTTTCTTCTCCCGAATTGCCAGCGCCTTGAGGGAGTGATGATATTTCTCGAGTTTGTCGCGCCGCCGCTTGGGCCGGCGGCGCGGCCGGAATGTATAGGAGAGTTGCGTGACGGTGAAGATGCCTTTGCTGCGGACTTTCTGGCGCTCCTTCACGCTCATGCCGGCCAGCAGGCTGAGTTCGTCCTTCTCTACCGCAATCTTTCGGCAGCGCGACTGGAATTCGCACTCGGCGCAGTGCCGGTTCAGGACGAGATCGGGCGGCGACGGGCAGGAGAGCAGCGCAAAGACTTTCTCAATCCCTTTCCGGACCTCGCCGGCCAAGGACGAGGTCTTCACCTTGAGCGTTAGGTGATCGTCGCCGTGAATAATTTTGCCGAGACTGACTGGGCGTCTGACCATTTCGGAGAACACGAACGCGTCGAATGCTAGCACCAACTTGTCGTCTTTAGTGAGTTTGTTGCGGAAGATGAAATGGATGGGAACGAATTGCGCCGGTTTGCCCCGGCCTTCGGACGGGAGGCGTTCGACAGCATGAAGCCGCGACTCGGAGATCCAGTTGGGCCGAGCTTGATCGTTCGTAGTAGACGACGTGAGGTTCGGACTGATTTCGGATGTGGAAGTTTGAGCCGCGCTACATCGGTTGCTACGTGCTTCGGGTTCCGGCGTCTGCGCGAGAACGTCCACCGCCACTCGCCACCTGCCGGCCTTCGGATTTTCCACAACTGGAGCGACGGCGCATTCATTTGCCGGCTCGTCTGCTATGAACCGTTTGGCTGCAGCAGCGCGATAGGATTCGTTTTGGGTTTGAGCCCATTCCGCATAGGCGTTGGCTGCAGTTGGTTCGCCGGTGAATCTGAGCCAGCATTTGGTAGGGCATTTTAAAGAGGCTTCGAAAAGATCAGAGGAGATTTTCACGACGGACGCTTTTCTTCTCTCATCGTCTTTCACATTTTCAGACCGATTGATTTTCGTCTCTGAGCGAGAATTAGTACGAAGTGGCATTTTGCGCTCCTATAATAGCGGTCGCCAGAAACCGTAGGCACGAAAAGTGTTGCCAGATTGACCGCAAGTGGCACAACCTAAGGTGGCTGTGTTATACGTTACGTATAACAGCGTGCGCTTTGAATGGGATGCGGAGAAGAACCGGTCAAACCAAAAGAAGCACGCTGGCATCGATTTTGAAACCGCATCTCGCGTATTCGCCGATCCGGGTCTGATGCTTCGGAAAGACCGGGTGATCGACGGTGAGCAGCGTTGGCACGCGATCGGCGCAGTCAGGAAGGCTGTCCTGCTCGTGGTGCATGTGTATCGTGAGGAGAATCAAAATGGCGAAGAAGTTATCCGCATCATCTCAGCCCGGGAAGCAGATCCGCGCGAGCGCCGAATCTATCTGGAAGAAGCCCCTTACTAAACGCCAGAAGACGGCGTTGGACGGCGTTGCAAGGAGGCAGAAACGCGCGGACACTTCTCAGATCGACTATTCCGATATTCCGGCGCTCACCGATAAGCAGCTCGCGGGGTTCCGGCGTTCGACGAAAAAATTAGTAGCCGTGCGTCTGGATGCCGACGTGTTCGAATGGCTTCAGCAGTACGGCGCCGGCTATTCCACGCGCATCAATCATGTTCTCCGGGTGGTGATGTCTCAGGGCCGATAGTGGCAATCGGGAATGCCGCCCGGTAGGGTCGAGTCTTCTGAGTAAATCCGTCAAGCAATATTTCCAGAAAGTTTTTGGAAACCGGCGACGGTCTGCCTGTCGATCGCAAAAAAGGGGCCGACGACGTTCAGTTGTCCGGCGTTGACTCTCTTATGGCAGAGGTGTGCGGCTAGAGGCTGTTGTCAGCCTAAACGTAAAGTAACGCCTGGCGCCAGCCGGACCAATAGCGGCGGACAGTGATCTAAAACACTCGATCGAAGGTCGCCAGAACGGGTCGCTTACGTTTTCGCTGGAAGGCCGCGAGTTGCAACCTCAGGGCAGCATCTTCGATTGCGATGGCCTGGTGACTGCTCAGCAGGCGTCGGACGAATCGAAAGAGGAGAGAAGTACGGCTGGCATGCACGCCGATTGTTCGGGAGCAATCCATTCCAAGTCAATCTGCTATCAGCGGGGCGCAATAATGGCGAACCACAGGCTCTCGATGTCTACACCAAGTCGAGTATGAAGGATCAAGCGACCGCTGCGAAGCAGTTTGAGGATTCCGTCCTTACCAAGGCTATTCGGGCGCGAAAGACGTCCGCGTGATTCTTAATGGAGGGTGTGCGATTTTGAAGTGCTTGTAAGTTGTTGATTTTGGAGCGGGAGACGGGACTCGAACCCGCGACGTCCAGCTTGGGAAGACGACTGTAAATTGGAAACAAAGACTTTTGCGTTTCCAGCATCTCGTTCTGGCGATACAGATTAGCCTGTTTTCGCCCTGCGCCTCCGCGCGGCTCTTAACGGAGCACAAACGGAGCACACCGAACCGAAGGCCCTGCCCTGCCTGCGGTCCGAATTTAAGACCCTTCTGTTTCTCTTCCTATTGCCCCTGAGGAATAATTCTGAGGCGCGGTAGTGCCTCAGGCCGATTAGCCGCGAAGCGTAGCGTAGCGGCCCTCTGATTGGGTTCTTCCTCAACGGACTTACCCACCCCCGCCGTCGCCAGCGCTGTGGGGCGCGCTAGGCGGGCGTGGATAAGTCCTACTGAAGCACTCAGTTTTTATGTAAGAAAGAGAATGTAGCTAAGTTATTGAAATACATGAGGGTGATTCGACAGTTTTTGTCGCGCTGGCGACACAAAACGTCGTTCGACCGTCAAAATACGCTTGCCATTCTGTCGGTCTAGTGCCAGCATCTTTGCTGAAGTACGCCAAAAGCCAACATCAAAAATGACGGAAAAGAACCAAAAGCACGCGGAAGTGATTCGACAGAAACGGGGCGTCCCTGTCTATACGACAAACCCGAGCATTCTGGCAAAGGACGATATTAGCCGGACTCGAAGGACGCGGATCGGAACTGAACAGCGGGGCTTGGTGATCGACGGCGGCACGGGCGAGATATTTGGCCGGGGTAGCGCCTACGCATACGAATTCGAAGAAGTTGACAAGGAACGTTTCGTCAAGCTGTTTCTGAGCGGTCTGAAACAGGCGTCCGGCCTCTCAAAGGCTGGTCTTGCGGTGTTTGAAGTTGTCTATCATCAGATTCGTGAAAAGCCCAATTCCGACGAAGTTCAATTGAGTTTTTACAGGGCGAGTCAGCATATCAAGGAGTTGAATGATCGGACCTATCAGCGCGGCTTGCGTGAGCTTCTTGACAAGGAGTTCCTATTTCGAAGCCCGGAAGATGGAACATTCTTTATCAACATCCGGTACATGTTCAATGGCGACCGGCTTGCCTTTGTGAAGGCTTACCATTTAAAGGATTCGCAACCATCCCTCCCCTTCCCTAGTACCGACGCCGCGCCAAACCTCGCGTCTCCTAAAGAGAACGGATAGCTGCAATCTTGCAGCTAGTGCGTGCCCCGTGAGGATTCGTAGGCGTCGAGTGCCTGCTCTAGCAATTCCACAATTAAAAGACCGTCACGCTGCGCGATGTTACGAAACCGCTCGTCAAAATTGGAGGTGACTCTCGTTGCGAACGGAATCAGACGACCTGACCGTCTGAGGCTTCGTCCATCAATCCGGCTATGCTGGGGGCTTTCCGTTTCGAGCGGCGCTGCCGGGGCTGGTTTTCGTGTGCGCGTAACAGGTGCGGACGCGGCTACACCCGGCGCGATTTCCGAAGCCTTGAGGTTTCGGCTCGCCTCCTCAAGAGGAGGCGGCGCGCCGAGGCTGTTCGGACGTTTCAGTTTCAGTTTCGAGAGATTGGCCATCGTCGCCTCCTATTCGATCAATCAGAGCCTGTATCAGCAAATCAGCTTGGGTGTTGAGGCTGCTGAACGGTGTTTCGGTAATCGCATAGCCCCTATTCTGCGCTTTTCGATACGCTGGACGCTCCATCATGCAGCCATCCAGCACGGCGTAACCGGCGTCCGTCAGGTATGCTCGGGTTTCAGATTCCTCGGTCGGCGTTCCGATGCGGCAAATGGAAAATACGAGTTTGTCCTTGGGTAGCCCCTCATTCACCAGTCCGTGAAATTCGCGCACGGCTGGCTTCAAATCATCGAGTGATGCGCCGGTAGGCTGGACTAGGAGGTGAGCGACGCGTGCAATTTCGAGCGTGCCAACACTGAAACGCGCGGGGCCGTCGATGATGAGTAAATCATATTGATCGGCGATCTTTAGGGCCTGCTTCGCCGTGGCGAAGGCCTCCGCTGCAACCTCGGGCTGAATGCACGCATTGAGCCTTGTGCGGTGCCAATCGACTGAGGTTCCCTGTTGCGTATCGAGGTCAGCAATCTTGACCTTGAGGCCGTTGTGCGCGGCCTCGCGTGCCAAACCACGCGCCAAAGTAGATTTTCCGACGCCGCCCTTTTGCGACACGAAAGCAATGATCGTGGTCATTGAATCTGGATGCTAGATAGAAGAAAGATTGCTGCATGATAGCGGCGAGATCGCAGCAAGGCAATAGAGAGAAGATGAGTATCTGCAAGATTGCAGCATGCTCGTATAGCTGCATGATAGCGGCTAGCTTAATGCCTGATTGTATATAGTTTGCTGCTTTCTAGCTTTTTGATATCTGCATGGTTGCTGCAAGATAGCTGCTATTGTTTCTTGACACCGGCAGCAAAGCGCGTGCAAAACGTCCGAATATCCCGGAACAAGGACCGAATCATGCCGAAGAAACGCCGCAATATGCGAGCGCAACCCCGAAGAAAAGCCGCGACCCGGAAGCCGGACATCCTAGACGTGCACGGCATCGCGGCGCTGCTGACCGTCTCGACCGATACCGTCTACGAATTGCTCCAATCGGGAGAACTGCCGGGGCGCAAGGTCGGGCGCAAATGGCTGACGACGCGCAACGCGGTGATGCGGTGGGTTGAGCAATCCATGGAAACTGAAACCGCGCACCGGGCCGCGCGGGCAGGGGACAAGGCGGCGCTGCGCGCCATCGAAAGCGGCGACAAGGCGGCGCTGGCGAAGGCGCTGCAATTGGGTGCGGTGCGGGTCAAGGCGGCGTAGCAGCGCCGAACCCTGAATCTACATCTGGTGTGCGGCGGCTGGCGGCGGGCAGGGTGCCGGGAAGTATTCGCGGGCTTCCCCTGTGGATTGATTACTTGGGGTTCCGAAGTCAAACCGGCTCCTATGCCCGTGCCCGTGTTTCAGGACTTCCTGAATACCTGAAATCGCTTGACATAATGGCCCTTATGCGTCTGACCGTCTTCCCGCCCGGACACAACATCTAGAAACACGGGGGCGGCTGGAAGGGGGGGCGATAGGGAAGAAAGGGCGCTTTCGGGGCGCGTGTCGAATCTCACCCTTTTTAGTAAAATGAACAATATGAGCCTTTGGCATACACTCATTGCGGGGTTGCTGGCGTGTGTGCCGGTGCTGTTCTTTCTGTTCAAGTGGTTGCTACTGGCAACGGATGTAACGGTGAATTACAACTGGAGCCAAAGCCGCCTTGGGTCATGCCCCAATTTTGACATCCGTAATCGATCAAGATCGAGAACGTATTTGTTGGGAAACATCGTTTATAAAGACGGCGGTTCTGTTCGACCTATCGCCATCGATAACAAGTCTCTTTGGGAACAGGAATTGAAGCCGGGAAGCATAAAGCATTTTCAGAATGTCGCGCTGGCGGCAGGCATAACGACTATGCAGCAATGCCTAGAAACAAAGGTGTATGTACGGCTGCAAAACGGTAGGGAAATCAAAGGGCAAGGTCCGGGACAATTGCCGGGAAGTTTTCGGCGCGTGGTGTTCTGGTTGCGCCGAACACTGGACGCCTTGGCGGTGCCGGTAGAGTAGCGAAAGTCACCTGTGTGCGGCGGGAGAGCGAAGCTAAAGCGGACAGACTATCCCATCGGGGTCGGGGCAATTCTCCCGCGCAAGACGCTCGATGGCGTCACGAAGAGGCTTAGGTGTCTGCTCAATTGCAAGTGTTGCGATGATCTTGCCTGCTCGGTCATACGCATCAAGGCGCGGCTGGCCATCAACCGAATGAAGGTGCAAGGACGCTGTTGCAGCGGGTAGCTGACGAGAAAAGGAATGGCCCAGCTGCTGAAGTGCCGCCGATAACTTTGTGTATTGCAGCTGTTCTTCCGGCGTGGGCATGGGTAATGACCTCCTCACCTTAGCGTCTCATAAAAAACCGCCTGCGGAAATACGGGCCGCCCGCGCCCGGTGGTAAAATATGGCGACCATGCGCCTTTACACCGCGTTTATCGTCCTTTTGCTGGTTGTCTCGCTTCCTGTTGCGGCTCAAACTCCGGTTCCTAAAGCCACCAAGGCGATTGAGACTATCGAGGACATTGAAATTGGCATGGCTGCCGACGCCGTCATTGCCGAACTGACAAAGCAAGGCTACGCTTTGTCCGATGTGGTCAAAGGTGCGCCCAAGACACCGACGAATGATATCGGAATATGGAACGTGTCCTTAAAGGACAAATACCTTGGCCAATTCACCATCGAACACGGGCGCGTCACAAGCGTAGAGGTGCCTGTTTACACAGGCCAAGACCGCGGTTCAATTGATCTTGGAGAGGCTTTGTACTGGATTCTCTACGACAACGGACAAGCGTTCCCTTCGACAGACCGCGATTGGAAGCAGACGGTCACGGACGTTCACTTCACTACCCGAGAAATTGAACAGAGAACGCCGGGTTCATCGTGGCGAATGATATTCGCAGATACGGCGAATGGGGCTAGTTACCGGATTACTCTCGTCCGAAGCCAAGACGGAAAGCCTTCGGTCTTCGTGACAAAGGTCGCACCGTTCGTTAAGAAGAAGTAATTCGACGGAACCAACAACGTGGCCCCAGACTTCAAAGAACATCTTCAGCGGCAAATCGGGTTCTTGCGGCGATCTTGCGAGAGCTACGACGCCGGGAACACTGACGAAGGCGTGAGAATCGCCACCATCACCCGCGTATTGATCCACGATACAAAGAAATGCACTTCGCTCCTCAAGCATCTCGGAGGAACGAATATAAAGCTGTCCAGCACGGTCTGCGTGTCGGATATTCCGACCTCACGAATAGCGATGCTTAGCGGAATGGGCCGCCTCACTGTCACGGCGACCGGCGGAACATGGAAGCCCTCGATCAGCTCAGACAGCATTAAGACGCGACTCTCAGTTTCGGAGTGGTGGAGTCAGATTGTTTACATCTTGGGAACAGCGCGTTGCAATCGGAAAGATTTGGTACTAGCGGCAGCCGACAGAGACGGCGGCGCACACGTGGACAAGAAGCTGACGGCGGATTACGAAACGCTGATGACCAGCGGTGAGCGCGGCTTTTTTCATTACCAAACGACGGGCGAAGCAGGCAACTTTAAGCCCATTATGGATGCCCATTTGGTTTACCTCCGGCAAATCGGGCATGAGCTTTTGAGCAGCCCTGATCTACTGGCGCTTGCGTCTTAATGACCTGCGGCGTTCGTCATTGTACCTTTGAAGGCCCCGCGTCAAGAGAGATAACCGCTCTCTGAGTGAATTCCGTATTCACCACGCGAGAAAGCTCCTGAACCTTGGCTGCCGGAATCGCTTTCTCACCAAGATCGATGGTCATATTTGCCGTTGTCTGGAACCCTTGCGGAGTTGCCTTCTCTCCGACAATCATTAGCCCCGAATATGTGCCGGAGGGATCAGTCAATTCCCATTTGATGAATTGACCGATCGTCAAAAATTGCGCCCGATGCTCCGGTGCGAGCCGTGAATCAGAAAGCGGCAGAAATGTGAACTTCACCATTTGGTTTCAGTCTACCGTATTTCCATTCGGCTGGCCGCCCTCCGCTTGCGGCACAATCTCCGCCAAAGTCTTCGACAAACCCTCGAAATACGGCCTCGAACTTCGTCTTTGGCATGATTTTGCTAATCCGGGAAGTCGCGGTAAAGCTTTAAGCAAGTTGGAATTGCGCTTACAGAACTGAAAGCGCTCGGATCAAATGTTACGCAAAGTTGTCCTGTCTTCGTATCGAGCGCATAAGTTCCTTGCCACGCATCGCCCTTTAGACTCTCGGGCTGATGCGATAGGGGAACGAACCGCTGGTAATGGGCCGGAGGTCTTCCGCACCCGCACAAGAAAACGAAAACCGCGCAGGTTGAGGCTAAACACTTCGTTACCGGAGTTTGCATTCTTCTCTGCTTTCCATGACGAGCCAGACGGTTCTGCAAATCGCCCGACTGATCGGCCCGTTTCGGCCTGTGTTTTCCTTACTTATTTGACGTGCGAGAGTTTTTCGAGCACGTCTTCTTCTGCGTGTATATACCGTAACGTAGCATGCATAATCAGTTCACTGATGTCATTGCATTCATTTTTCGAGGTCATCAGCGGAACTAGAAAATCTAGATTGATGGCCGCCGTTTGGCCTGATTGAATCCGTAAGAGCAATAGCTGTACGGTTGCGGTTGCAGCATCTAAACTCAGGTCGTCGAGAGTGGTCACCAAACTCGTGAGGCTATATGCCGACGGGCCGTTTTTCCGAATGCTGAGAATGATGACGTGAGCCGCCGCCCCAGCATCTGCGTACATCGTCGAGAGCTTTGGATCGGCCTTATCTAAATCGGGCTTTATGCCCTTTACCGCCTTTTCAAAACCGGCAACTTTTTGCTCAGCCTTCGCCACTAATTCGAAGATTTCATCGTTCGATGGCATGCTCGTGCCGGTCTGGCTGAAGGCCCGGACGGCGGAAACGAAAAGCACGAGAATGGCACTCAGACTACGACGCCGCATATGGTGCGAATGCTAACACAATTCCACCCCGCGAGTGTTCCCGGTCCGTTGGTGTTTGGCGTTGGATCAACCGGCTGAAGTGGTGCGGCGCTCAAGAAGCTCCACCTTCGGGCTTGTGTTTTCGGGATCGTCCACTCGGAAGACGGCGCGGCCCTGCCGGTAGTCCTTCGTCTGTCCTGCAAGGGTGTGGTTCAGATAATCCCGGTTCATGCGAATGGCATTCTCGATCAAGTCGCCAATGCCAAGCTCTATCGCCTTCCGAAAAAAATCCTCGCGGCTTACGTTGTCGCGCACGTTGTCAATGACCGGCAAGAGATGGTCGCTGACTGAGATTCTTAGACTGAAATTCGCCATGCGAAGCGGATAGCACGGCGCTGCGGAGGCTTCAAGAACCGAGATGCGGAAACATCGCGAAGAAAAGGTCCAGCTTGCCGAGGCGCTTGTAGTGCTCGTAAAGCTCGCCCATCCCCATAGCGCCGCTCCGGGTGGGTTCGGCGATAGGGACGAAGGGGCGGGAGCTTTCGCGGTCGCGCTGGTCGTATCGGGTCGGTGACCACGGCGGGGCAGGGGTGGCGCTGCGCTTTGCCGGTGTCCAGTGGGGCCGGTAAAGAGACACTACCCGCACGGGGGAATGCGATTTCGCGGGAGTCCAGACGGGCGGCGGTCGTGACCGGGACACGCGGCTCCGGGTCGCCGGAGTCCACTGCGGCGAAGGGCGTTGTTCGGGGGGGCGGTGCCTTGATTTTAGCCGGGGAGGTCCGCGCCTTCCCCGGCTCTTATCGTTCGCGGTCGCCTCGCTCCCGGTCGCGGGCGGCCTTCCGCTCCTGCTCGTTCTTCCGCTCCTGCGCCCGATCTGCCAGAAAGTTGGACAGGTCGGCGTTTCGCTCGGCCTGCGTCTCGCGGTCAATATGCGCCTTGATCGCCTCCTTGCGGAGTTGCGCGGGCGTCTTGGGCGGGTCGATCAGCGAAAATAATGCGCCTATCGGCTTCATCGCCGATTCCATCAGCTTTCCAGCCGCGCGGCCCGGTCGGAATCCGTGGTCGGTGTTGCCAACCATTTTGCGGGCGCGCTGGTTAATTTCGGTCGCTTTCTCGAAGCGTTCAGCGCGGCGCTCCTGCGCAAGTTCATCCGAAAGCCGCTCGGTAGCCGCGATGCCCTTTAGCTCGCTCCGGTCAATCCTCAAGCGCTGTAATGCCTCTGCCGCAAGGGTTTGGTCCATCCGGTGCACACGATGGGATTTGGTGATTTCACCGTCTTTGTTCCGGTACAGAAGCGGCGGCCCCGTAACAGCGACAATCTCACCGGGAGCATAGCGCGGCGCGTACTCGCCCGAAATTCGCTCACAGGTGGCTTTGAATATGCTGACCTTGGATTCCCCTTCGGTGACAACCGCGAAAAGAATGTGCCGCTCGTCAATCGCATCGGCGAAGGCCTGCCGGTCCTCGCGCATCTGAACGCCTTCGCGGGTTTGGGCGCTTGTCGCCTCGAACTGGCGCTCGATATAGGCGGCGATACCGTGATTGACCTCGGGTGGCCGGTCGGGTCTGTCGAGCATCATTCGCTTGGTCGCGTCGATACCCTGCAACTGGCTCCGGTCAAGCGGCTTCAAAAATCTTTCCACCTTCGCCGGGTCCTCGCCGGCAGTACGCTGGTTCAACTTGAAAACGTAGGCGCCGGCGGAAACGGCGACAATTTCCCCTTCCCGATAGGCGGGCGCGTAGTGGCCGATTTCCCTAGCGAAATCCGCTTGCCTGCGGCTGCGGTCGGATTCCTCTTTCGTCACGGCAGCGAGCGAAATCCCCCGCTCATTGAGGGCGGCGGCGAAGGCGCGGGCGCTGTCGCTTTGGCGATAGGCCGCCCGGATATGCGCGGCGGTGCCGTGGGGATTTTCGAGGGCGGGCGAGTCCGGCTGCGCGTTCCCCGCTTCGCGGGCCGCGTCCTCGAAGTGATACCGGGGGGAAGTTTTGATTGGCTCCGTCTCGGGGGGCGTGGTCGGCCAGTGTTTTTCCCACTCCGGCATGCGGGTTTCGTAGTAGCGGTGGCGGCGAATATCCGCCATGGCCTCGCGCGCTTCGTTGACAGTCATCAACGGCGCGCGGTCGATCCCTTTCACGTAGTTCTCTATTTCGTGGCGGTCCTGCAGGCCGGTGTTGCGCGCCGTAAGGATATGGATATTGCCGTACTCACTAACAACGGCAAGCTGGCCGGGTGCCCTTTCGAGAATGGACCGCTCCGCGTCTTCGCGCCATTTCTTCTGCACGTATGAAACGTATTTCTCCAAGCTGAGTTGCTTCTTCTTCTCGCCGTTGTCCCACGCCTCATAGCTTCGGCGCGCGCTGGCTTGCAGTCCCTCGTTGAGCGCGTCGTAACCGCCTTCATGCTCCATCCATGACTGCGGCTCGCGCTTTTGGGCCTGCTCCTTCTTCCGCTCCCGGTCCTTCTGGATATCTTGGGCGGTAACCCGCGCCAGAATGTAGCCTCGATCTTCAAGCGCCTCCGCGAATTCCTGCGGGCTGCCGGTGAGGGTGCGAGCAAGCCGGATTTCCGCTGCCGCCCGTCCCAGACCTTCTTTCTCCCTATCGCCCGCCTCCGGCTTGCCGGTTTTGTTCTGGTCCTGCACGCGCGCCGATGCTGCCCGTTCCTGTTCCGCCGCTTGGCGTCTTTGGCCCTCGGCAATCAGCTCGTCGCCTTCACGTTTCCAATCGCCACGATCAAGCGCGCGGGCCTGCGCCTTCCGGTCGGCAATCAGTTTGTCGATGCCGGACAAGTCGAGATTGAGGGCCTGCGCCTCCTGAATTGAGGCTATCGTTTCGTTGAATTCAGTGGTGAACGCCGTGGGCATTTTCCACGCCAGAAGTTGCGCTTCGTCCAGCCGCTCCGGGTGACGGATCGCCTGCCCAAGCAACGCCGCCAAGATAACCGGATCACGCCGCGCAATCTCGCGTTCGTGTTCCTCCTGCTGCTGTTGCAATCCGGCGAAGGCAAGGGGGCCAAGAGTGGGCGCAGCAAGGTCGATCTCAGCCAATAGAGCTTTATCGGCGTGCATCTCGCGTTCCGAAATTAGCTTGTCGATGTCGTGCAGGTCGAGGTTGCGGCTCTGCGCCTCCTGAATTGCGGCTATCGTTTCGTTGAATTCGGTCGTGAATGCCGTGGGCATTTTCCACGCCAGAAGTTGCTCTTCGTCCAGCCGCTCCGGCTGCCGGATCGCCTGCTCTAGCAGTGTCGCGAAAATAAGCCGGTCAAGTTCCTCGATGCGCTCCGTCGCCTCGATCCGCTTTTGGATTTCCGCCCGTTCCTGTTTCAGGGCGCGCAGTTCATCGCGGGCGTTCTCATCGCGGTCCGTGATCTCGCGTTCGGCATTGCCAAGCGCAGTTTCCTCGCCGCGCCGTTCAAGGGCTGAAGCTGCCGGGCCGAGATGCTCTGCCGGTTGCCGGTTTTCGAGCGTTTCAGCGTGCGCCAGGTCGCCACGCTCGCGGGCGGCCTGGCTCTGCCGTTCCAAGTCGAGATGCGCCTCCCGGTAACGTTCCGCTTCCAGCTTGAACCCGGCGCGCTCCAAGGCCCGCGCGCCCATATGCGCCCACTTCTCCCGCCATTGTTCAATCTGTTCTGGCGTGATGTCGGAAAGCTTCTTCGCCTCGAAACCCTCCGGCCCGATTGCGCGCGTGGTTATCAGAATATGCGCGTGAATGTTCCGCTCGTCGCCGTGGTCTGGCGCGTCGTGAATGTTCACGTCCACAACCCGCCCGCTGCCGCGCGTAAGCGCCTCCCGCACAAAATCCTTAACCAGAAATTCCCGCTGCTGCGGTGTCAGTTCATGCGGCAGGTTCACAAGAATTTCCTGTCCTTCGCGCGCGTCCTTCCGCTTCTCGGCGGCGGCTGCGGCATTCCAGAGGCGGGCGCGGTCGTTCGCCCACTCGGGCGCATTCCGCTTTGGATCGACGAAGATCGCAGAAAACAGAATATCGGCGGCGGCGGGGGTGAAATTGCATAACTCTCCCGTGCGCTCGTCACGGATTTTATCGCGGGCGTTATAGGCGGCCTTGGCGACGATGCTCCGGCCTTCGCCCCTACTTATGTGCTGAAACTCGAACCTGTATTGCGCCATAAATTGCCCCAATTCCAAAGGCAAGCGCCGGTTAACCCCGGCTGGCCTTCTTCTTCAAATTCCTACCGGCATATGCCGCAACCTTCCGGCGCTTCTTTTCCTCGCTGGTCAATTCCGGGTGTTTGTCTTCGTAGCTCTTGATATCGGTGCTGTGCCATACCTTCGTATGGCCGCCGTTGATCGTGAATTGCGGCTCCGGAAAGTCGGCATTGTCCATGAGCTTGTAAACGCCCTGCCGCGTGTATACCCACCGCTTGAGTAAGTCACGAAAGCCTAGGTAGCTCATGGCTGCTGCTGGCCCCTTCCGCCTGCCGGATGGCAGGCTCTTAAGCGGTCGCCGGAGGCGCGCCGCAGTCGCCGCCCCGGTAGGGGCTGGCGGTGTTGACAGAATGTCAACACGTAACTGCGCCCTTCACTTCGTTCCGGGACTCTCACGTTTCGAATCACGCGCGACTCTATCAGCATTCCGATTGCCGCAACCTGACGATTCACTTCCGTAACGAATTGACTCAACCGGCAACAGAGCATCGCGGCAACACAGGGCAATAGGGAAAGAAAATCGACGTTGAACCGTCAGGCCGCACAACGGCGCGCGCATCCTCTCACTTGCTTATGACGTGACAATCAGGCGAGTGGGTTCAAAGCTTCGGCGCGGTCGTCGAACCGCTATTGAGGCGCGCGCAAACTTTCACTTTAATCTTGACCGTTCGCACCGGCATCTTGGACACTCGATCCGCGCGAACGGGAGCCGCCGAGGCGTTTTGCTTTTCCAAGCTGCTGCTGCCAAAGAGTTTAGAAAAAACACGTCGGCAACCCAAAAATTGTCAAGTACCTTAGCTGACGAAAAATCTCAAACGTGGTAGTCAAAGAAAAAGTGCAATGCTGATTTGGCGCTCATAGCAAGTTGTTCGACATTCCTAAAACCGCCGTGAACTTCATCATGCCTCCAGCATTTCCTTCTCCTTGTTAGAGGGCTAGTGAACCGATGGCAGTCATAAGGTCACTGAAAAAACGGCCTTAACATAGGGTTGCGGAAGGATTTTAGGAGATAGGAAAAGTGATGGAAAACGGAACGGAGTCATTGAGGGCCTTTGAGATGCCGCGAAGCGTGTCGAAGATGGGAAAACGCGCGATCAGACAGAGGACCGCGACGGATTGGCTCCTGCTCCAGAAGCTCCTTCAGGGCAAATACCGAAGCCTCCGAGAGAAGCAACCGGACTTGCCGGTTGCTTCGGGGCTTGCTGTGGCTCGTCCTGAGGAGCGGTTGACGAACGACATCAAGCTCAAGGCCCCATGGAGTCGCGCCTTCTCTGACCCAACGCCACAATGCCGAGTTGGACATTCCGATAGTCTTGGCCGCGCCGGTTACGTCGTAGTAACGCTTCGGTCCGGTGTCGGTTTCGATGATGAATGGTCCCGGCTCCATCGGCACATGAAGCGGCCTAGGGCGCAAAAAGTCAACCGGGCGACGTAGGGAACCAACGCAACAGAACAGAAACGAAAACCTGTCGTATGACGGGGCGGCGGACGTGTGTTTACGGGATAGAGGGAATCGTGATCGGAGTTTCAAGAATGCGGGCCTTGGGCCGAATCACGGCGGCGCTGTAAAATCCCGCCCGCCGAAAAAGCGAATGGAGGGAATAGCTATGCATCTGAGCGAAACAAAAATGAACGGCGATACGAGCCTCGCCGACATGCGAAAGCGCAGAGAGGAACTAGATGCGCGTATCGAGCGGAGAGAAGCGCAGTTGAAAGTCAAAGCGCGGAAACAGCGGACCCAATACTTGATTGTTTTCGCCGCGACAATTCTCGCGGATTTGGAACATCACCCCGAGATAGGCGCGGGGCTTGAGGAAAGTCTCAAACGCGGCGCTACGGGGGATCGTGAACGCAAGCTACTGCGCGCGTTCGGTTGGCGGCTGTGATTTCGAAGGATGGAATTTTCAAAAGCAAAGGACAGGTCTTGATGTTTTATGAGAACGAAAATTCGAAACGGATTAACAAGGGCGGTGCGGTTCTGTGATCGGGCCTTCATCTGGTACATGCGGTTTTGCGTGGGCTTTTGGGTGGGCGTCTGGCTGGTGGGTTCGCTTCACTCTGGCCGAATTTTGAGCTTCGCCGAAGTGATGGCGGCGATTGATCCCCGGTGAATTTTATGGGCGCAAAAATTCGGCGGTGCGTCAAGGGTCTGGCGATTTACATCGTCTGCTACTGGCTGCTGGTGTGGGTGATTGGTTCATTTCAAGCTGGCCGGGTACTGGCGCTCGATGAAGTCATACCGGCTGAGGAAAGCTGGCTAGCGCATCTGGCGCGTTTGTGAGGGAGGCATATGGAATGGTTCGTCTGGTTGTTGATCGTGTTTCTGGTGTCGTGCTTCTGCGAAATCAGGGCGCGGCAAGCGAAAATCCGCAAGGCGATGAAGTACGAGCCGGAGCCGATTTGGGGCGCGTCCTTCGCGACCGAAAAACAGCTTCGGCAGGCCGGGTTATTTCGCAGGGAAGGATCGCCGCTCGGCTATGCGTATGACTCCGGGAAGCCGCTGCATTTCCCCGGCAAGAGGAAAGTTCACCGGCTGACTTTCGGCGGGTCGGGTGTCGGAAAAACAAGCCACTTAATTGAAATCGCGGCGGAGTGGCCGCATAGCCTCGTCGTGCCGCACGATATCGGCGGCGAACTGGCGTTCACGACCGCGCATTACCGGCGCAAATTCGGAAAAGTGGTGATCGTGGATTTCTACGGCTTGAGGCCGGATTTACTGAGCGGCTTGCGGCGGGGCTGCTACAACGCAATCGGGCCGCACTGGATCAACCCAAATGACCGCCTCACCTTCGGGCCGCGCGCGCGGAAGGCTGCGACGGGCGCGGTCTATCAGGAAGTCGAGGGCAATCAAAGATACTGGTACCGCACAGCAACCGAAGTGGTGCAAACGGTGACTATGGCGGTCACGAAGCATGAGCCTGCGAACGACCGTCACTTACGCCGGGTGGCGGAAATCATCAATGGAGACGTGTTCGACTACCTCCGGCATATCGTCCGCAAAACCGATGACGGCTCGCTCAAGACGCGCGCGCAACGATGGGCGAATCCGAAAGCGGAAGATATTCGCAGCCTTTCCGAGGTGATCGAGAATACCCGGTCGGAACTGGAATTTCTGCTTGATGATCCGGTCGCCGAGGGCATGCGGAAATCGGACTTCACCTTCGGCGATTGCCGCCGCGAAGTGGTGACGGTTTACGCTGTGTACCCGGCTGACGTGGAAGCGAACCGGATCGCGCGGCTTTTGACTTCGTGCGCCTTCTGCGAATTGATGCGGGAGGACGGCAAGGGCAACGTCAAAACAATGGTCATGATCGACGAATTTTTCTCGCTCGGCAGAATGGACCTCGATCAAGTTTTCGTCACGGCCCGCAAATACAACTGCGTGCTGCATCTGTGCCTGCAAGACATGGGGCAGCTTCGCCAGTTACACCCCCAGACCCACGAAAGCTTCATCGGTTCGGCTGGCGTGGTGCAGTGGCTCGCGGGCGCTTCCGATATCGGCGGGTCTGAGTATGTAAGCTCCCTCTGCGGCGAAACGGATTATTACACGACCGGCAAAACGAGCGGTTACAACTTTGGCGCGGATGGCAAGATCGCGCAGACCGTCAACGGAAGCATCGGGGTCCAAGCGCGCCGTCTGGTCCTGCCCCAAGAAGTCCGGGCGCTCGGGGATCGAGAACAAATATTGACGGTGGACGGCGTGAAAGCGCCGGTCCTCGCGAACACCAAACCATGGTGGGAAACGAGCCTGCGGCACAAGCTGCGCCGGAATCCCTACTATCGCGGCGGGAAATAACCATATGCCTGCATTGGGAAAAAACGGCAACGGCGAAGCCGCGAGTCTCGACGTTTTCAAGTTTCGGAAATGCATGAACCTCCTTCGTTCGGATCGCGCCGGGGAAGCGGACACGGCGCGGATCAAGGCTCTCGATCTATGCGACGTGGCGGGTCTGCCGTGGGAAGAAGGCCTGAAGCTGGCTTACGGCGGCGATGATGGGCGGGCGGCGGAACTGGAAGCCGATAACGAAGCCCTGCGCCAAAAGCTGGCGCAACGCGAAGCGGATGCCGCTGCGCTGGTGGACGGGTATGAGGAAAAGATAGCTGCGCTGCGCGGCGATTTGGAGGCGGCGCAGGCGGGCGGAAAGGTTCGGGAAAGTGCCGGGGGCGATGAGCCGTTCAGCGGGGGGCTGGTCGCTCTGGTCGTGTTTGTGGCGTCAATTCTCGTGCTTTGGGCGGCGCTGCGGTGATCCCTGCTTTAACTGAATTTCGAAAGGATGGATTTTCAAAATGATTAATCAAGACACGTTGGACAACATCGGGCGCAACGCGAAGTACTGCTTCACGAAGGCCGGTCAATGCTTTCTGCTGTGGGCCGTGTTTTTATACCTGTTCGGCTGCATCATGGCCGGTCCTCTCGGGCCGCGCAATTTCATGGGCTGGCTGCATTACGCCTCAAGATACACGCCGGAACGAACTCCGGTCGTGAGGGCTTATGACGGACGGTGAAAAGATCGACCGGGCATTGGCGGCGCTGCGGGCGGAAACTCAGGTCCGCCCGCAACCGGAAATCGAGCGCAACCCGTCGTCATTCCAGAAAAAGCAGGAACGTGAGCGCGACGGCGGGGATTGGAGCGGGTCAAGCGGTGGTGGCGGCGTCTGGGCTGGCCGCCGCGAGAGGTGATTTTTATGGGATACGAAATCGAGAAATTCAATCGAAAGGGTGAAGGCGCTTCGGCGGCGGGCAGCAAGATCGATGACGCTCTGAACCGGCTGAGGCAGGGCCGCGAAGCTCCGGCTTCGCATGGGCCAGAAAAAGCGACTGCGGCGGGAAATTCCCGTGCGGCCGCGGCTGCCGCGATTGTCGAGCTTCCCCGCTACTGCGCCCGTCATGACAAGCCCTATGTGGCTGTCTTCGTCCGGGGCGCTAACGGGCTTTTCAGGTTCAAGACCTCCGTTAAGGAAAAAGCGGAATCAAGCCCATGGATGGCGGAAAACGGTGTCGAGGCATTGAACGATAAACAGCGCGAGAGCGCGGAGCGCAGCTATCAGGCATGGAGTGGAGACAAAGGAAAATTCGACTTCGGGGATTACGTCGCCTTCGTGCAAAAGAAATGGCGGGCCAATAATTCCGGGTCGGCTCGCGATGAAAACCGCGTCACGCTGGACGGCAAGGACATTGACTCATCGGGTGCACCGGAGAGTTGCGCGTACTGCGGGGCAAAGTCCGTGGTCCGGTGCGGCGCTTGCGAGCTGTGGGTGTGCCGGGGCCGGACGCAGGGGAACTATTTTCGCTGCCGTCCCGGCTGCGGCGCGGCGGGTGATATCGACGGCAGGCCGTTACCAATGGAAGGGACGGTTCGGAAAGACGCCAACCCGCACGGCGCGGCTTCGGGGGGCGCGCCGGAAAAACGCGGTGGACAGGCTGCCGGGGCCGCAAAGCGGCTCCTGCTCGGATCCGGCTCTGCCCCTGTTCGGGGTGGCAACGATGGGCTAGGCTGACGTGAACCGCCAATGCCGAAGTATGAGGAAAACCATGCATAACCGACCGGCTGCACGATGGGATGGCTTTACGCCGTGCGAGCTGCAGGCCCTCGATGAGTTTTTCAGAAGCTTCGGCCCGCTGAGGGAATCGAACCCGGACATCCACAAACTTGGAGAGGAAATCGCTGCTGCAATGCTGCGCCGGGGCATTCGGCCTTTCGGCCCTGTGGACCCGGAACCGAGGATCAAAGCGTCTGTCCCGGACGGTTTGATCCCTCGATAGGAAGCCCGTGGCGCGCGTTCCGGCAGTGGCCGGTATAACAGCCCCCTGCCCTCTCCCACGCTGGCTGACTAATGGCGGGGGGCCTGCCGTCGATTTTATGTAGCTTGGCCGGGACACTCGACGGGGCTAGATTCAAAATCCGAAAGAGACGCGGGCAATAGGAAGAAAAAATGTTTGATGCGGAGTTGGAGAGTTTCAAGCGGGATATCGATCTCCGGGCCTATGCTGCCGGTCAAGGCTACGAGCTGGACCGAAAGGATAGCTGGCGCGGCTCTGCCGTGATGCGGAATCCGAAGGACGACAAGGTGATTATCAAGCGCAACACGAACGCACACTACGTTTATTTCAGCGTCCGGGATGATCGCGACAACGGAACGATTATTGATTTCGTGCAGTACCGGCAAAACCTGAGCTTGGGTGCTGTTCGCAAGGAACTGCGGCCTTGGATCGGTCAACCCCCTGTTCCTGTCCCTGTGTTCGCCGCGCTGCCCAAAACCACGAAGGACCGGCGCGGGGTCGAAACGGAATACGCGCTAATGCAAGACGCCTTGCGCCATGTCTACCTCGAAAGCGCGCGCGCCCTGCCCGCCGCTCTGCTCGAGTCCGCGCGCTTCGCCGGTCGTGTCCGTGTCGATGCGCCCTACCAGAACGCCGTATTCCCGCATTTCGATGCTGAGGGCCTGTGCGGCTACGAAATCAAGAACGGCGGCTTCACCGGCTTCGCATCGGGCGGCGCCAAGGGCCTGTGGCTCTCGCACGAACGGGACGACGATAACCGGCTGGTGTTCGCGGAATCCGCGATAGATGCCCTTTCCCATGCGGCGCTCTTTGCCGATGATCGGGCGCGCTATGCCTCGATTGGCGGCAAGCCGAATCCGGTTCAGCCTGAGCTTATCAGGGCGGCGATTGCGCGCATGCCTTCCGGCAGTGAAGTTGTTTCGGCGATGGATGCCGATAACGACGGTGCGAAGCTGGCCGCCGTCGTTCGTGAGGCTTTCGGACTGTCGGGCCGCGATGATCTGCGGCTTACGGTTCAGGAGCCTTTCGGCTTCAAGGACTGGAACGACCAGCTTAGGGCAACGCATCAATTATCTTCTCTTCCTATTGCCCGCCCATCCTCTCTGGATGTGGCCTGACGGTGCCGTGCTGATGATCGCTCCCCGAGGGGCGCGCCATGAATGCTTTAAGTGATTTTGATCTTCTGACGCTTTCCGAAGTCGCTGAACTGCTCCACTGCTCCAAGGCGCACGTCTCCAAGGCGGTCGCGGGTCTGCTGGGCTGCCCTGCTATTCCCGCCGTGTCTCTTGGCCGCCGCAAGCTGTGCGCCGCGCAACGCTGCTTTCATGGATCGAGCGAAACGAGCAGGCCGCGACTCCTGCTATGATTCCGGTATCGCCAGTACGGGGTGCCGTGAAACGCGCATAAGGAGAAATTCGAATGCGTAAACGGTACCAGACAGGAGGTATCAAAAAACAGCGTGGGCGCTGGGTCGGCATGTGGTGGGTCGATGGCAGGCGGAAAAGCCGTGTGCTCGGCTTCGTCAACAAGCTGTCGAAGTCGCAGGCCCGAGAAGCCGTCAACCGAATCGTGGCTGAAGAAAACGCCAAGCGCGAGACGGATAAAATCTGGCGCTTCGGCGAGTTCGTTGAGCTGGTCCATTTCCCCTACTACAGCCGGAAATGGAAACACTCGACGCGAGCAAACAACGTGAATCGCGTGAACGTGCATCTGGTCGCGGCGTTCGGCGAACGGGAGCTTACCGGCTTTCGGCGCGACGAACTGCAAGACCTTCTGGACCGCAAAGTGAAAGACGGGCTTTCGTTCTCGGTCGTCGATCATCTGCGGTGGGACATGAAACAGGTTTTCGATATGGCCGTGGCTGAGGGGCATATTCAACGGAATCCGGCGTTGCTGCTGTTCACGCCCAAGGAGGCGAAAAAGCCGGTGCGCCGGGTCATGACAATGAAGGAGGTCCAAATCTGTTTCGGTGCTCTCGAACGAAGGGAGCGGCTGATATCGAAGCTGGCCGTTATCGCCGGGATGCGTCCCGGTGAAATCTTCGCCCTGACATGGGGCCAAATGACGGCAGCTTATGCGGACATTCGGCAACGGGTGTACCGGGGCATGATCGACACGCCCAAAACCGATAACTCGATGCGGAAGGCGGCTCTGCCCGAAGGGCTGTTAGCCGAAATCGAAACATGGCGCATGATGGCGGTTGAAACCCGCGATGATGCGTGGGTCTTTCCTTCGGAGCGGATGACTCCCCTCTCCAAGGACAACTGCTGGCGGCGGTCGATGTTTCCGGCGCTGGCGAAGGTGGGCCTCGAATGGGCGAATTTTCTGGTGATGCGGCGGACGCATGCCACGCTCATGAGGGCTTTGGGCGTTGAAGGAAAAACGGTCGCGGATCAGCTTGGGCATACGCTGGACGTGAACCAGAACGTTTACACGCAAACATCAGTCGAAATCAGGCAGGCGGCGGTAAACCAGCTAGAGAAGTCCTTGCAAGTGATGTGAACGGAGCACAAACGGAGCACAGGGTGGAATGGGTGATTGAAGGTCGTTCTAACTTGTTGAAAAGATGGAGCGGGAGACGGGGCTCGAACCCGCGACGTCCAGCTTGGGAAGCTGGCATTCTACCACTGAATTACTCCCGCAGCGCTTCGTTTTCAATGACTTCCGGAACCGCGTTTCATCCTGAACACCAAACGAACACCGTTATTCTACCAGTAATCGCTGCTCAAGCTGGTTGACAATCACCAGCCGGCTTTCGACTGGCGACTGCGTATAAACATTTTGGTTCACGTCCAGCGTATGCCCCTGCTGGTCGGCGACTAATTTGGGATCGACGCCAAGCTGTTTCATAAGGCTTGAGTGCGTCCGGCGCATGACCTGAAAGTTCGCCCATCCGAGACCGACCTTTTCCAGCGCAGGTTTCATGATCCTGTACCAGCAATTATCCTTCGAAAGCGGGGTCATCCGTTCCGAAGGAAAGACCCAAGCATCATCGCGGGTTTCAACCGCCATCATGCGCCATTTTTCGATTTCCGCCAGCAACCCTTCCGAGAGAGCCGCTTGCCTCGTCGAGTTATCCGTTTTCGGCGTATCGATCTTCCGCCGGTAGACTCGTTGCCGGATATCCGCATACGTCGCCGTCAACCGACCCCAGATCAGGGCGAAGATTTCACCGGGACGCATCCCGGCGATTATGGCCAGCTTCGCTATCAACCGCTCCCGTTGATCGAGAGCGCCAAAACATATCTGCACCTCCTTCATGTTCATTGCCCGGCGAATCGGCTTTTGGGCTTCCCTGGGCGTGAACAGCAGCAGGGCAGGGTTGCGCTCAACCTGGCCCTCCGCCACGGCCATATCGAAAATCTGCTTCATGTCCCAGCGCAGATGATCGACGACCGAAAACGACAGTTCATCTTTTTTGGCCTTTAGGTCGAGCAAATCCTGAAGCTCGCCGCGCCGGAAACTCGCAAGCTCCCGGTCACCGAAAGGCCTGACCAGATGCACTGAAATCCTGTTCACGTTGTTCTCCCGCGTCGAATCCTTCCACTTCCGGCTGTAATAAGGAAAATAGATTCTCTCGACGAATTCCCCGAACTTTAAAGACGCATTCCCCTCACGCTTGGCGTGCTCCCCAGCGACGATCCTTGCAACTGCTTCCCGCGCTTCGCCCTTGGTCATGTCTTTGACGAAGCCAACGACTCTGCTTCTCTTCTTACCCTCTTCGTACCAGAGGCCAATCCACCGGCCCCGTTGTTTTCGGACACCTCCTATCGAGTGCCGTGTGCGCATATTCATTTCTCCTTATGCGTTCTTACGGCCTCGTTCTGGCGATGATTTGAGGTTATCATTCGGATGCTCATTCCGCTCGATCCATGCCGCCAGGCTTTCATGGCGCACAAGGGTTCGGCGACCAAGATGAACAGCGGGTATGGGGAGGCACCCCGGTACGCGGCCAGCAATCACGTTCGAGACATGCGCCTTAGAACAGTGCAGTAGCTCGGCCACTTCCGTGAGTGTCAACAAGCCGAAGTCGTGGAGCCCATTCATGAGCTCACCACCCCACCCTCACGCCCAACGCGGGACTCACCACGTGGTAGTTGCCATGGTTCGCTCGTCTAACCAGCTTTCGCCGTCCAAGACGGACAGCGGCGAGCCTCGTCGGGCCGGCAACTTGGCTGTTGATAATTTTGCAGACATGCGCCTTCGAGCAACGCATGATTTCTGCCACCTCGCGCACGGTCACCATTTCCACGATTCCTGCCAAACCCACAGCTCCCAACAGGAACTTCAGAAGCCCCGAGCACCGCGCTACCCTGTCGTTGCCGACGATCATCGCCACATGGCCTCTATATAAATAAGCTTTTGGCGGGGAGAAAAGTCCGAAAAAAATCTGCAAATTGGAATCTGCACAAAACTTAGTAGACCCGTGTTAAATCTTTCGGACTTTTCGGGCTGCCCAACACTTATTTAAGTAGGGGGAATAGTTGGTGCGTTATGGCGTCAAGTCCAAGAGTCCTAGGAGTTCAGAAATGAGCAACTCAAGCCAAACGGGTGCCGAACAGATGAATGCCGGCGCTGTCACCGCCGAGAAGCGGGTTATTCTTTCCATGGGCGGCAAGGGTGGCGTAGGCAAGACCAGCCTGATGGTGGGTTTAGCCGAATGGTTCGAAGCGAATGACATCCCCGTAAAATTGCTGGATCTCGACACGGAGAACAAGGCGCGGGGGTCGCTCACGCATTTCTTCGGTGGCGGCGTGCCCAAGGTCAACATCCACACGCCTGCCGGACTGGATTCCTTCGTCGACCAGCTTGCCGATGGTCCACCGGTGATTCTCGCCGATATGGGAGCAGGCTCGGGCCAAGTTACCTACGACTGGTTCGAGACGATGTATCCGGACGTGTCTGATGTCGGAATCGCGTTCACTGCGATCGGCGTCGTCACGGCAGACCCGGCCAGCGTGGAAAGTGTCCTCGCTTGGGCGTCCAGGCTCCAGAATCGGGTCGAATACCTCATAGTCGAAAACAGCATCACGGACTACGCCGACTTCACGTATTGGCGCGAGAGTGAGCAGGCTTTGCAGTTTCAAAAGGTGTTCCAGCCGGCGGTTATTCATATGGATTACCGCCTGCCTGACCTCGAAAATGCCACACGTAACCACGGCGTCAAGCTGGGCGACGTAGCCGCGAGAACGACGACTGCTCCGGAGTTGCAGCGAGCATCGCTCGTCATGCGCGCCCAAAGTTATCGGCGACGTATGTTCGCGGAGTTCGAGCGCGT
>Ga0326728_10006883_pt1 | contig 30046 bp, 28 predicted proteins | sample MB3enrmetagenome_FD_207602 | JGI IMG/M metagenome (GOLD analysis project Ga0326728, IMG submission 207602) | Lab enriched peat soil microbial communities from McLean, Ithaca, NY, United States - MB31MN | ecosystem: Environmental > Terrestrial > Soil > Wetlands > Peat | place: USA: New York...
CATTCGGTGCGCCCATCGCAGTGCCAGCGCGCCGTCCCAAAAGCCATAAGCGCCGACCAGGCTACAACCTGCATCGCCTCCTCGAAAAGTCCGCCCGCGCTACGGACGGATTACGGCCGCATGCGAATGCACCAGAGTTGCGCCGGTTGGGTGTATACTCGCTTCTGGCCACGAAACCAATAAGGAAATCCCGGACGGAGTACGACGGCCATCCCGCTCATCCTGGCCTGGTTTGTGGCGGGCTCCGGCGGCTGTGAAAGGAGGAATATGCGCGGTAAGACACTGCCCCTGGTGGCGCTCCTGTACGGCTTCCTGAGCGCGCCCCTTTGCCCGGCGGGCGCCTTGGGCGGCGTGAACCCCCAACTGGCGAATGCCGTTTCCGCGTCGGCGAAGTTATCGGCGCAGGACCTGGACGAGATGGAAAAACGCGCCGACGCCGCTTATGCCCGGAAGGATTACGCTACGGCAGCGCCCCTTTACCAGCAATTGGCGGACAGCGGACGCTCTGGCGACATGAACCGGCTGGGATACATGTACCAGCATGGGCTGGGCGTCACTCAAAGCGATCTGCAGGCGGTGGCCTGGTACGCCAAGTCCGCCAACGGCGGCAACCCCGCGGCCATGTACAACCTCGGCGTGATGTACGAGAACGGGCAGGGGGTGGCGCGCGACGATGCCCAGGCGTTTGCCTGGTACCGCAAGGCCGCCGAAAACGGCGAAGCCGGGGCGATGACCAATCTCGGCGGTATGTATGAAAACGGGCGCGGCGTAGCCAAGGATATTGCGCAAGCGGTCGCCTGGTATCGCCAGGGCGCCGAAAAGGGCGACGCCCGCGGGATGACCAATCTCGGCGTGATGTATGAAGACGGGCGAGGCGTAACAAAGGACGTTGCGCAAGCGGTTGCCTGGTACCGCCAGGCCGCCGAGGCCGGCGACGGCAACGGTATGTGTTTCCTGGGCGACATGTACGCGAACGGGCAAGGGGTAGCCAAAGACACGACCGAAGCGCTGGCCTGGTATCGCAAGGGCGCGGCCATCGGAAACGAATGCGCCAGGGCCAACCTGAAAAAGCTGGGCCAGTAGGCTTCGGCCGCCGCGGTCCCGATCCGAACGCTTCTAAAGCGGAAGCAAACCCTCCGTCAACACCGCCAGCTCTTTCTCGGGCCGCTCCTCATACTGCTCCCAACCGGGAAATCCGCCCCAGCGGAAAGCCAGCCTCAGATAGTTCACGAAAGTCGTGTTGTGGCGTTCCCCCTGGAGCATCGTATCCGCGCGCAGGTCCGGAATGCGCACGGTATAGAACTCGCAGTCGGCGTAGCCCGCCTTGCCTTCCTCGTCGGGCGAAATCCGGCACTCGATTCCCGCGGCGGGATCGGAGGCCGGTTCCGCCAGCTCGTCGAGCGGCAGATGGACGATCAGCGGGTCCGCGTACTGGTTCGGAAACCCCTCCTCATCCTCCACTAAACACAGCGCCGGATGAGCGCCCGTCAGGTCCACCGAGCCAACCACTTCCGCCCATGCCGCGAGCGACAGCGGCAGGACGATCCCTTTTCGCTCGATCCTCCCCACCTGCTTCGCCACATCGGCCGGCGGCGGCATAAACGGCTGATGCGGCCGCAATGGCCGCCCGGTCAGACGCGCCTGAACTTCGTGCAGCCCTCCCACCATAGCCATGAGCTCCAAAATGCCGCGCGCGTGACAGTCCAAGGCCGAAGCCGGGCCCTGTTGTTGCACCACTTCCCGCATGCCATCCGCCATCGGAAGATCCCGGCCGCGCTCTTCCCCAGGGGCGATGAAGCGGTAGTTCAAATCGCCCAGGCGGCCGACAATCGTCTCGATGTTCCGGCGCGCCCGCCGCATCGTCTCGCGGGCTACCGCACGCGCCGGCTGCAGGTAACGCGCGTGGCGCACATCTTCGCCCAGGCTTTCCAGGTCGCGCCATACTTCCACGTGCTCGCCGTTCCGGTAGCGCTCCGGCAGTTGGGCGGGATCGAAATTGGATGCCGCCCGGACACTCTTCTTCGGCGCTCTGGCGGCGCGCGGCCGGGCCGCGAGTTTGGCTTTCCCACGAGTCCAGCTCTCCGGCCAATCGTGAAAATAGCCCATCTCGGCGCCGTCCACCATCAGGCTGTACATCCATTCATCCGGGAAATCGTTCAGCCGGACCCGATACATTTTCCCGTCACTCTCCGCGGCCCACGGAAAGTCGGCGTCTTCGGTGCTGCGCCACTCTAACGTCCGGTGCAGAGCGGCCCACAGGTCGTCGGTCCAGTTGGCAAGGCCCACGCGCCCAAAAGCCGCCGGCGCGTGGAAACCCCAGTTCTTCATGTATTCCCAGGGGTCGCCGCCGCTGCCGCGGGCCTCCGCCCACAGCCGCCGCAGGGAAGGCCCGTAGCCGTGCGGCTCGTTCAGCGCCTTCACCTCGATCCGCCGCAAATCGTAAGCGCGAACCATCCATCTGCGCGCCTGCTCCAGCACGGCGGGATCCCAATCCGGCAAATCCGGTATCGCTTCGTCCCGGGCGCGATGGCGCGCCACCAGCATGTCCCGCGCCACCGTATCGGCCAGCGGATCGCCGTAGTCGCCACCGCCGTGAATCGTGTCCCGCCGCCGCATGTAGCGGAACAACCAGGCCGCCAGCGCCAGCCCGCACTCGTCCGGAATCGCGCCGCCCGCCCCGGCCGCAAAGGGCAGCGGCACGCCCGCCTGCCCGCCAATCCAGGCCACCAGCATGGCCCCCCGGAGCCTGCCGCTCAGATAGTCCTTGCAGCAATTCCCAAGCAGCTCGCGGTACCCTGAGAACGCACCCAGGTTGTTCACGGCATAAGACATGCCGCTTAGTCTAGCACCGCGGCCGTCCGGACCCGCGCTCCGATCCGAATCGGGAACGGCGCCCCGTTTCGCCGGCGGGCGCATCCACACGCTCCGTAGGATGTAAGCTGAAAATGGCGCTGAGCGGCGACCGGCGGATGGTGGCATCCGAGGTGATTCCGGCGATCTGCCGGCCATCGCCGCCGTCCAACGCCAGGAGGTGCAGAGTGCGATTGCCGATTGCCGGCTTGCTGCTGTTGGTCCCTCACGGCTTCGGCCAGCCTGCCGCGCCCGCGTTCGATGTCGCGTCCGTTAAGAGCGCCGTCGATTCAGCCCCGTATCACTGGAGCGTGAGCCCAGGCACCCTGCGGCTCCGCGGCATGAATTTGAGGCAGTGCATCCTGACGGCTTACCACGTCCAGAACTTTCAGGTCGAAGGCGGTCCTGGCTGGGCCGACTCGGAGCGGTACGATATCGACGGCAAGGCCGCCTATCCCGCCGAGCGCGACGAACTCCTGCTCATGCTCCGCACGCTGCTGGCGGAGCGGTTTCACCTGACGCTCGAAAACAAACCCCGCCCCACCTGGGGCTACACCATGGTGGTGGCGAAAGGCGGGCTCAAGATCCAGCCGGATACCTCGGAGGGCTCGCCTTGGATTCAGGTAAATCGCGGCAGCATGACCCTGGCGCGCTTTCCCACGGCCGGCCTGGCGGGCGCTCTGTCCACCATACTCGGGATACCGGTATCCGACGCTACGGGCCTGCCCGGCAGGTTCGCTTTCAGCCTGGAGTGGACACCCGAGGATGAGCGCGTGAGCGCACCCTCGGCGGATCCGCAGCCCATGGTGACCACGCTTCCGGAGGCGATGGAGGCGAAGGTCGGGCTGCGGCTGGAACGCGGCAAAATTTCCATCCCGATTTACATCGTCGAGCACGCCGAAAAGCCGACCCCCAACTGATCCCTCCGGGCCGCGGGCGCGCAGCCTACGCGGCCGTCCCCAGGTGCAGCGCCACGATGCCTCCCGTCAGGTGCTCCCAGCGCACTTCCGCGAAACCGGCCGCACGCATGCGCCCGGCCAGCGCGGAGGCGTCCGGGAACTTGCGCACCGACTCGGGAAGGTACGCGTAGGCGTCGCGGTCGCCCGAAAGAAAGCCTCCCACTGTAGGCAGGATGCGCCTCGAATAGAAGTTGTAGACGGCTGCGAAGGCGCGGTTGGGCGGCTGCGAAAACTCCAAAATGGCGGCCGTTCCGCCGGGGCGCAGCACGCGGCGCATCTCCGCCAGACCGGCCTGGTAGTTGGCCAGGTTGCGGAAGCCGAAAGCCACCGTCAGCAGATCCAGCGACCCGTCGCGCAGCGGCAGGCGCAAGGCGTCCGACTCGAACAGCCCGGCGCGGGCGCCGCGGCGCGAGATCTTGCCGCGCGCCGCCAGCAGCATGGGATGGCAGAAATCGGTTGCCAGGATGCGGGCCTCGGGCGCGGCCCGTTTCTCGAGCGCCAGCGCCAGGTCGCCGGTGCCGCAGCACAAATCCAGCACGCGCGCGCCCGGCCGCGCGAGCACGTCCCGAAGGCGGCGCACGGTGTGAGCGCGCCACCAGCGGTCGATGTTGCCGCTCAGCACGTGGTTCGCCAGATCGTAGCGGCGGGCCACGCGGCCGAACATGCCGCGCACCCAGCGGGCGGCTTCCGGCTCGCTCGCCGCGCCTTCGGGCGTGGCGCCCCCGGGGTCCGCGCCGCTCATGCCAGCGCCAGGTGGATGGCTTCGCGCACGGCTACTTCGTCCACTCCCGAGACCACCGCGACTTCGCCGATGCGCACCGGCAGCACGAAGTGAACCTTGCCGCGCACGGTCTTCTTGTCGTGCGCCAGGCGCGCCAAAAGGTGCTCGGGCCGGACACCCTCCAGCGGCGGAATGGGGCCGTAAAAGCGCAGCATCTCCAGGATCTCCACGCTGTCCTCGGCGGAGAGATGGCCGGTCATCTCGGCCAGGTGGACCGCGGCCCGCATGCCCCAGGCGACGGCCTCGCCGTGCAGAAAGCGGGTGTACCCGGTCTCGGCTTCCAGGGCGTGGCCGAAGGTGTGGCCGAAGTTGAGGATGCGCCGCAGGCCGCCTTCGCGCTCGTCGGCCGAGACCACTTCGGCCTTCATGCGGACGGAGTCGGCGATGATGCGGTCCACGGCGTGGTGCTCGCGTCCCAGCACGGCGCCGCCCCGCTCCGCGAGATAGCGGAACAGCGCGGGTTCGCGGATGACGCCGGCTTTGACGATCTCCCACAGGCCGGCGCGGTATTCGCGCTCCGGCAGCGTGCCGAGCAGGCCGGGATCGACCAGCACCGCCAGCGGCTGATGGAAGCTGCCGATCAGGTTCTTCCCGATCGCCAGGTTCACCCCGGTCTTGCCGCCGATCGAGGCGTCCACCTGCGCCAGCAGCGTGGTGGGGATTTGCAGCACCGGAATGCCCCGCATGAAAATGGCGGCCAGGAATCCGCCCATGTCGGTGACGATGCCGCCGCCGAAGGCGACCACCACGCTGGTGCGGTCGCCGCCCGAGCGCACCATCTCTTCGGCCAGCGCTTCGAGCGGCGCCAGGCGCTTCTGGTCCTCGCCTCCCGGCAGGTGCAGGACCGTGTGCGGAACGGCGGCCAGCGCGGCGGACAACGCCTGCCCAGCGTGCCGCCATACGTCTTCCGTGGACACCACGAAAATCCGGCCGGCTTTGGGCGGCAGGTACTCGGCCGCGCGGGCCGTCACGCCGCGCTCCACCACGGCCGAGTAGCAGCGTTGCGGCGTTTCGACGCGAAACGTGGGCATACGCAATTTGTACCACGGCGGACGGCGCCCGGTTGCCCGAAACCCACCGCAGCGACCTCCGAGGCAGCTTGTGGGGCAGGCTGGCAGCCTGCGGCGGGATGGCATCCCGCCTGGGCGGCCTTGGCAGACGCTCGCGAGAGGCGGGTTACCAACCCGCCGCAGGATGCCAGCCTGCCCCACAGAGCGCCGCGGAATCCACCCCTGCGTCGCACACTCGCCGCGGCTTGCCCAAACCGGAACGGGGGTTGGGGGTTTTGTGCAATTTGCACAAAAAATGGCCTGTAAGTCCTTTAGATTTTCTCGAATTTGTGCAAATTGCACAAATCCGCGGAAGCTCGGCGCCGCTCGGGACGCTTCACGGCCGGCGCAGGTGGTCGTAACCCAGCGGCGGGAGCGGCCGGCCATCCAGCGACACATCCCCCGGACGCCCTTGGCGGAGGGCGCCGATGCGTGTGAGCGGCACGCCCGCGAACTCCGCGGGGACGCGCGTCCGCGCGGGCACGGTGAACAACAACTCGTAATCTTCGCCGCCGTGGAGAGCCTGCTCGAGCGACGCCCCGGGATAGCGCGGCGGAGCTTCGATTTCCGCTTTCACCCGCGACTCCAGCGCCAGGCGGCGCAGGTCGAGCGAAAGGCCGTCGCTCAGGTCCATGGCGGCGGTGGCGCCCAGGCGCCGGCGCAGGAATTGGCCCAGCGCCAGGCGCGGCTCGGGGCGGGCATGTTTCTTCCAGGCGGCGGCGCCGCCGCGGCGATTCCCGCGCGCCAGCCCCAGGGCCGATCCGCCCAGCGCGCCGGAGACGTAGATGGCGTCGCCCGCCCGCCCGCCGCCGCGCAGCAGCGCGGTACCTTGCGGCACGGCCCCGCACACCACGATGTCGCACATGGCGCGCTCGCCGTGGCCCAGGTCGCCGCCCGCCAGCGGGGTCTTCTCGCGCCGCGCCAGCCGCAGCAGCCCGCGGTAAAACCCGTCGACCCACCGTCCGGTCTGCCAGGGCGCCAGCGCCAGCGACACCAGGCAGAACCGCGGCGACCCTCCCATGGCGGCGATATCGCTCAACCCGCGGGCCAGCGTCTTCCATCCCACGTCTTCGGCGGTGTGAGTGGCGCGCAGGTAGTGAGTGCCTTCCACCAGCAGGTCGGTGGTGAACAGCAGGTCTTCGGCGGCGCCGCGGGGACGGAAGACCGCGCAATCGTCGCCGATGCCCACCACCAGACCGGGCGACAGCGCCGGAAAAGCGCGGCGGCGGATGCGTTCGATCAGTTCGAGTTCTCCGGGCATGGCTTCCACCCATCATCCCCTACTTGACCCCACCCATGCCATCTGAGAGAATACCTACGCAGTTTAAGACAATAGGTTGTTTAGCCGCGCCTGGATCCTCCTTGTAAGCCTCGGAAGTCCGCTTTCCTCGTGGGAACCCAAGAGCACGACGAACAAGTAATAGGAGAAGGTGTAGTGAAGGAAAAAGGTACTGTGAAGTGGTTCAATGCCGCCAAAGGCTATGGATTCATCCAGAGGGCGAGCGGCGACGATGTGTTCGTTCACTTTTCCGCGATCCAGGCAGCCGGCTACCGGAGCCTGGACGAGGGCGCGGAGGTGGAGTTCGAGGTGAAGCAGGGGCCCAAGGGCCTGCAAGCCGAGAACGTGATGAAGGTCTGACGCCGTTTCCAATCCGACAACCGAAGAGGGCCCATTCAGGGCCCTCTGTCTTTTTGGCCCGTCCCGCCGGCTCCGGCCAGGGCAGCGTGGGGGCGGCAACCCAGGCTGGGTAGGGCTTAGCAGCTTTTCACACAGGACGAGCGGAAGCCTTCGCCGGTGAGCGGGCTTCATCGGAGCGCCAGTTGACTGCTTTTGGCGGCGTGCGGGTTCCGGGCGGGCCGTTCCGGGTATACTGAAGAACAGATGGCCAGACGGGCACGCTCCGGGATGCGGTATGCAACGCTGCTGGCGCTGCTGTGCCTGGTGGTCGCCGCCCAGTCGGCGGCCGTGGCTTCGGCCGGCGAGCAGCATCGCGGACACTGCTGCGCGCTGTGCCATCTGGGCCCCATCCCCATTCTGCACACGGTGGCGACCGTCACCCCCACGCCGGTATGTTCCGCGGTGTTTCTGGAATCCGCTCCGGAGATCCAATCCATCCACGAGGTTGCGCTCCCCACGCGTTCTTCGAGAGCGCCTCCCGCGTCCTCTCTCCATGCGTAGATTGGGCGGTTCAGCGGCGTAGTGCGCCGCTGTTCGCGCAGGTATCCGATCGAGGAAATCGAGAGAGGCAATCGTTCTATGCCGAGCCAAGCGTGGTTGATGGAAGGCCGGGTTCGACACCTGGAGTTATGGCTGCCGGGCGCGCTGTTGCTGGCGCTGGGCGTCACGCAATCCGCCTGCGGGAACCTGAAAAAGGCGGAGGGCCGGCCCGCCGCGGAAACCGCGGCCGTGCAACCCGCCCTGTTCAGCGTGCCGCAGGAGCAGATGGCGCACCTGAAAGTGGTCCCCGTGGAAAGCCGCTCCTGGCAGGTGGCCGTGCACACCACCGGCACGGTGGATTGGGACGCCGACCATACCACCCAGGCCATCACCCAGGTGAACGGGCCCATCACGCGCATCCTGGTGGACACCGGCGCCGCCGTCAAGGAGGGCGATCCGCTGCTCTACGTCTCCAGCCCCGACGTGGCCAACGCCATTTCCGCCTTCCGCAAGGCGCGCAACCGGGAAGTGCTGACCAAGCGGATCGTGGACCGCATGCACGACCTGCTGGCGCGCGGCGCCGTGGCCGGCAAGGACGTGGAGAGCGCCGAGGCCGACTACAACGACGCCATGACGGACGTCCAGACCAGCCTGCAGGCGCTGCGGATCTTCGGCATCACGCGAAGCGAGATCGACCAGGCCGAGCGGCAGGGCGCCACCATCGGCACCGAACTGGCGGTCCGCGCGCCCATCGCCGGCGTGGTGGTGCAGAAACTGGTGTCGCCCGGAATGCTGATCCAGGCCGGCGCCACGGTCTGCTTCATGCTCAGCGACGTTTCCACGGTCTGGGTGCAAGGCCACATTTTCGACCGCGACCTGCCGCTGGTGCGCACCGGCGATCCGGTGGAAGAGACCAATCCCGCCACCACGCGCACCTTTCGCGGCACGGTGAATTACGTCGGCGCCTTCGTGGACCCGGCCACGCGCACCACGCCGGTGCGCATCGTCACGCACAATATCGACGGGCTGCTGAAGAAGGACATGTTCGTGGAAGCGGTGATCCGGACGCGCACCCGCTCCGACGTGCTGGCGGTGCCGGTGGCGGCGGTGCTGCGCGACGACAAAAACGAGCCCATCGTGTACGTGGAGGCCGAGCCGGGCAAATTCGCGCAGCGCTCGGTCGAGATCGGCACGCAGCAGGACGGCCTGATCGCCGTCTTGAGCGGCCTCGCCAAGAGCGACCGCGTGCTGGCCGACGGCAGCCTGTTCCTCCAGTTCGCAACCAGTATTCAATAAGGCCCAAACCACATGATCGCCAGGCTCGTTTCCTTCGCACTCAAACAGCCGTTTCTGATCGTAATCGCGGCGCTGGCCATGATGGTCTGGGGCGTGTTCTCGTTCCAGAAACTGCCCATCGACGCTTACCCGGACCTTTCGCCGCCGCACGTGGAACTGATCACCCAATGGCCCGGCCACGCCTCCGAGGAGGTGGAGCGCCTGGTCACCATTCCGCTCGAAATCGAACTCAACGGCATTCCCCGGCTGGACTCGCTGCGCTCCATTTCGCTCTACGGCCTCTCGTTCGTAGCCATGAACTTCGAGTACGGCGCGGACCCCTACTTCGTGCGCGAGCAGACCTTCGAGCGCATGGCCAACGCGCAGATGCCCACCGGCCTGACGCCCAGCCTGTCGCCGCTCTACAGCCCCAGCGGCCTGATTTACCGCTACGTGCTGCAGAGCCCCGACCGTTCGCCGCAGGATCTCAAGGTGCTGGAGGACTGGGTGCTGGAACGCCACTACCGCTCCATCGAAGGCGTGGCCGACGATTCCGGCTTCGGCGGCACCACCATGCAATACCAGGTGCTGCTCGATCCCAACAAGCTGTTCGCCTATGGCGTCAGCGTGCCGCTGATCTTCCAGCAACTGGGCAGCAACAACGCCAACGCCGGCGGCGGCTTCTACACCCAGGGCGGGCAGTTCTTCTACATCCGCGGGCTGGGCCTGGTGCGCAACACCGAGGATATCGGCAACATCATCGTGCAGGAGAAGAACGGCATCCCGGTGCGGGTGAAGGATCTGGCGGAAGTGAAGATCGGGTATGCGCCGCGCCTCGGCCAGTTCGGGTACATGCACCAGGATGAAGCGGTGGAAGGCGTCATCCTGATGCGGGTGGGCGAACAGGCCCAGGTGATCCTCAAGCGCGTGGAGGCGATGACCCAGGAACTCAACGAGCACGTGCTGCCGCCGGACGTCAAGATCGTGCCGTACTACGACCGGCAGGGCCTGATCGAGGAGACCACCAGCACCGTGGAGGCCAACCTGCTGCGCGGCATGCTGCTGGTGCTGGTGATCCTGGGGCTGTTTCTGTTCAGCGTCCGCACCGCGCTGATTGTCGCCTTCACCATACCGTTCGCCCTGCTGTTTTCGTTCATCTGCCTGGACTGGCGGCACATTCCGGCCAACCTGCTCTCCATCGGCGCCATCGATTTCGGCATCATCGTGGACGGCTCGGTGGTGATGGTGGAGAACATCTTCCGCGAGCTGGCCGCGCGCAAGGACGAAGACTACCAACTGGTCGCGGTGATCCGCGCGGCGGCGCACGACGTGGAGCGGCCCATCTTCTACGCCATCGCCGTGATCATCGCCGGCTACCTGCCCATCTACGTGTTGAGCGGGCCGTCCGGCAGGCTTTTCGAGCCGATGGCCGACACCATGTCGTTCGCGCTGGTGGGCGCGCTGTTGTGCACCCTTACCGTGCTGCCGGTGCTGTGCGCGTATTTCCTGCGCAAGCACGTGCACGAACCTCGGGTGTGGCTGTACGAGGCGGTGCGCTCGGTTTACGGACGGATGCTGGGCTGGTCGCTGCGCCACCGGCTGGTGACGGTAGCGGCCGTCCTCACCGTGTTCGGTTGCTCGCTGTTGTTGATCCCATCCATCGGCGGGGAGTTCATGCCCCACCTGGACGAAGGCGCGCTGTGGGTGCGCGCGACCACGCCGTACACCATCTCATTCGAAGAGGCTTCCAAGCTGTCGCCCGAAATCCGCGAGATCCTGCTGAGCTTCCCGCAGGTCACCACCGTGGCCAACGAACTGGGGCGGCCCGACGACGGCACCGACCCCACGGGGTTCTACAACAACGAATTCTACGTGGGCCTGAAGCCTTACAAGGACCCCGCCTGGAAGGGCGAAATCCGCACCAAGCCGATGCTGATTGAGGCAGTGCAGAAAAAACTGTCGGCCTTCCCCGGCGTCATCTTCAATTACACGCAGCCGGCCGAGGATGCCGTGGACGAAGCCGAAACCGGGCTTAAAAGCGCGCTGGCGGTCAAGATTTTCGGCTCCGATCTCAACCTGCTGAGCGAAAAGGCCGCGCAGGTGAAGGACATTCTCGCCAGGACGCCCGGCATCACCGAGATCACGGTGGTGCGCGAAACCGGCCAGCCCAGCCTGATCGTCACTCCCGACCGCGCCAAGCTGGCGCGCTACGGGTTGAACGTGAGCGACATCAACACCCTGATCGGAACGGCCATGGGCGGGCAGGCCGCCACCCAGGTGATTCAGGGCGAGCGCCAGTTCGACCTGGTGGTGCGCATGCAGGAGCCGTTCCGCAGCGACGAGAACGCCATCCGCAATATGCTGATCGCGACGCCCGACGGCCAGTACCTGCCGCTCGGCCAGTTCTGCGACGTCCGCGTGGAGAGCGGCGCGTCGCTCATCTACCGCGAATCCAACTCGCGCTACATCGGCATTCAGTTCAGCGTGGAGGGGCGCGACCTGGCCAGCGCCGTGGCGGAGGCCCGCAGGAAGGTGGCCGGCGCCGTCACGCTGCCCATCGGCTACAAGTTCGACTGGGGCGGCGAGTACAAAGAGTATCTCGCCTCGCAGGCGCAGATGAAGATCATCCTGCCGATGACGGTGATTCTGATCCTCGGAATCCTGTTCGTGCTCTACGGGAACTTCAAGTTTCCGGTGATCATTTTCCTGAGCGTGCTGGTCACCGAGCCGGTGGGCGGGCTGCTGGCGCTGCGGCTCACGCACACCAATTTCAGCGTATCGTCGATGCTGGGATTCGTGGCGCTGATGGGCGTGGCCGTGCAGACCAGCGTCATTCTGTACTCTTTCATCAACAAGCTGCGTCTGGAAGGGAAGGACATTCCCACGGCGACGCTGGAGGCCTCGCTGCTGCGCCTGCGTCCCATCATGATGACCGCGCTGGTGGCCTGTTTCGGCCTGCTGCCGGCGGCCATGTCGACGGGGATCGGCAGCGATTCGCAGAAGCCCTTCGCCATCGTGATTGTCGCCGGGCTGGCGTCGCGGCTGCTGCTCTCCATTTTCCTTGCGCCGGTGCTGTATGCGCTGGTGGCGCGCGAAGGCGACACGTTACAGGTATGAGGTACTCCATGCGGCGAGTGTTCTGGCGGGCTTCGATACTGGCGTCGATGGCGTGGTGCGCCGCGGCGCAGACTACTCCGGCGTTGGACTGGCCGCAGGTGCGTGCCAGGTTCGCGGCCGCCAACCCGAACTTGCGGGCGGGCGAGATCGAGATCGACGAATCGAAAGCCGCCGAGATTACGGCCTACCTGCGGCCCAATCCGGGCGCGGCATTCAGCCTGGATCAGTTGCAGCCGTTCTCGATTCAGCCCTACCAGCCGCTGACCGGCGCGTTTCCCATGATCGCGTTGAATTATCTGCACGAGCGCGCGCACAAGCGCGAGCTGCGGCGGGAGAGCGCCCAGGAAGCCACGGCCATCGGCCAGTCGCAGCAGGCCGACCTGATCCGCACCCTGCTGTTCAGCCTGCGCAGCGCCTTCGTCCAGACCCTGCAGGCAAAGGCCGTGCTGGCGCTGGCCAAGGACAACCTCGAGTATTTCGACAGGGAACTGGCCATCAGCCGCGACCGCTTCAAGGTGGGCGACATCGCCCAGGTGGATTTGAACCGGCTGGAGCTGCAGCGGGTGCAATACGAATCCGATCTGCAGACGGCGCTGGTGAACCTCCGCGCCGCCAAGATCCAGTTGCTGCAACTGCTCAACGACCGGACCCTGGTGGACCGCTTCGATGTGACCGGGCCGTTCGACTTTTCGGAGAGCATCCCGCCGGTGGAAGAGATGCACGCGCAGGCGCTGGACGCGCGGCCGGATCTGAAGGCGGCGGTGCAGGCGGTGGAGAAGGCCCGCACCGATCACAAGCTGGCGGTGGCCAACGGCTCGACCGATCCCACCTTCACCTTCGACGCGGCGCACAACCCGCCCTACGGCGGGTACATCGGAGTCGGCGTGCAGATTCCGCTGCGGATTTTCGACAAGAACCAGGGCGAGAAGCTGCGCACGGAACTGGACATCGGGCACGCCGAAAAGCTGAGGGACGCCGCCGAGGCGCAGGTCTACGGAGACGTGGATTCGGCCTACGTGACGCTGGTGAGCACGGTGGAGCTGCTCAAGCCCTACAAGGCGAAATACATGGAGATGGCCCGGAGCGTGCGCGACACCACCGAGTACAGCTACCAGCACGGCCAGGCGGCGCTGGTGGACTACCTGGATTCGCAGCGCGATTACCGCGCCACCTACGTGGCCTATCTGAACCTGGTGGGCGCGTACCTGTCGGCCGCGGCGCAGGTGAACCTGGCGGTGGGGCGGGAAGTGGTGCAGTAAACGCCCGCCGGCGCAATCCTACCAGGGCAGCGGCTCGCCCAGGTGAGTGAAGCTGCCATTCGGCGCGTCCGCGGCGAGCGCCAGCGCCACCGAGGTTTTGGCGCCGTCGGCGATCTCCATGGGCGCCTCTTCGCCGCCCATCGCGGTCTTCACCCAGCCCGGATGGGCGCTGTTCACTCGGATGTTGGTATCCTTCAGCGCGCCGGCAAGGTGGATCGTAAACGCGTTCAGCGCCGTCTTCGAGGCATTGTAAGCGAGGTTCCTGGCATCGGCGATGGGCGAGTTCGGCATAGCGTGCAGCGTGAGCGATCCCAGGATGCTGGAGAGATTCACGATCCTCCCGGCCCGGCTGCGGCCGAGCAGCGGCAGCAGCGCCTGCGTCAGCTCGATCACCGCGAAGAAGTTGGTATCGAAGGTGCGGCGCAGTTCGGCCTGCGTGACGCTCGTCGAGTTATTGCCGCCGAATTGCTTCTCGGCGAAGATGCCGGCGTTGTTGATGAGGATATCCAGGCGGCCGAACTGTTCCTCTATGAAGCGGGCCGCGGCCTGAATATCGGCCGTGGAGGTGACGTCCAACTTCAGCCCCACGGCGGAGATCCCTTCGGCCTGAAGCGTTCCCGCGGCCTGTTGTGCCTTGCCCTGATCCCGCGCCGCAACGATTACCGTGACGCCCTGCCGCCCGAGTTGGCGGGCGGTCTCCAGCCCGATGCCACGGTTGGCGCCGGTGACCAGCGCGATCTTCTCTGTGGGGTTGCTCATGGTTCCCTCGCTTTCTCAGAATAGCGCGGCTGGCGTCGCGGCCTCAAAACGCGGTATCGCGTGGGTATGGGTATGAGCGGTATGCCGGACCCGCGCTACGATCAGGCCAAGAGATCCGTGCAAGCTCTCGGTCGTGCCGACCAGTTGCGCCTCATCGCCGAACTTGCTGAGCGCCTGAGTAGCGGCATGGCGCGCCAGCCGCGCAGGAGTCTGCTGGAACTTCAGGGCTTAGGTAAGGATGTCTGGCAGGGCTTGGATGTGGACGAGTACCTGCGCCGGGAACGCTCGGCATTCCCCTGTTGACGGCCGCCACGGCTATCCTAGTCTGGCCGCCCTGAGCGAGCTTCCGCGCGAAGTATGAGACTCCCCACACGTCATCGGGTTTTCAGTGCACAGCATAGGTGGATGACCCAGGAGCAATCCATATCGGTCTTCCACACCCAGCAGGCGGCCGAGAAGGCCGCCAAGGCTTTCCTCACATTTCACGACGTTTCCTTCCGCAAGACCCACGACCTGAACGAACTCGGCGGACAGTGCGCTGCATTGGATGCGTCCCTTGCTCCTCTTTTCAAGGAGGCGTCCGATCTGACGGACTACGCTGTCGTACCCGCAACCTGGACGCTCCGCGCGAACCGGACGAGAGAGAAGCGGCTGCGGCACTGGCAATCGCTACGCGCGTTCTCGATGCGGTCGGTACTCTCCTGGCGCCGCCCTGCCAATCCTGAGAGTCGCCTGGGATCTCCGCTACTTCAGTTGGCCGGAGCACGAGGCTCGGCAAAGAGCAAGGCCGGAGCGTTTTCGCCCCGGCCTCGATACCGCTCGTCTTACCCTGGTCTTACTTACTTCGTGAGCGAGGCTTCCGACCCGTAGCCGGAAATGGCCGCCTGCGCCGACGCCAGCCGCGCGATCGGCACGCGGTACGGGGAGCACGAAACGTAGTCCATGCCCACGCGGTAGCAGAACTGGACCGATCTGGGCTCGCCGCCGTGCTCGCCGCAGATGCCCACTTCCAGCTTGGGATTGCTGGCGCGGCCTTCCTCAACCGCCATCTTCACCAGCCGGCCCACGCCTTCCTGGTCTGGAGGAGCGCCACAACCTGGAAACCGCCGGCAGCGCATTCATGAAGCCAGTGGCAACCGGCGATTTCCCGAACAGATCGCGCAGGCCGATCCGGCAACCCGAGGGGCCAAACTCCACGCGCTCCTTCAAGCCACCGCATCCGCCCAAGTCACGCTGGGGGCGCGACATAAAAGTTGGGAATCATGCGGCGTGTGAGCGGCACTATATACCACATACTTACGTGCTACACTTGTTTATGTGGGAACTCGAAATATCACCTTCAGCCTCCCTGCCGACCTGGTGAGCCAAGCCAAGGTCTTCGCTGCGGAGCATGACACCACAGTCAACGCTCTTGTCCGGGAGCTCCTCCTTCAGAAGCTGGCCAGCGAAGGCCGCGCGCGGGCTGCAGCCGACCGGTTGCTTGCCCTCGCCGATCATGGCCCTTACTTCACTGGCGATCCCGGCTCAATCCGCCGCGAGGAGCTGCATGAACGGCGCTAAGGCCTTCTTCGACACCAACGTGCTGCTCTACATGTACGGCGGGGATGCAGGCAAACGGACGCGCGCGATAGAGCTGTTCCGCGAGTACACCCGCGCTGGCCGCATGCTTGTAAGCACTCAGGTGGTTCAGGAGTTCTACGCGGCTGGATCGCGAAAGCTCGGCATGCCCCGCCCGAAGCTGCGCGACGCTGCCGCAGCCCTGCTCGATTGCCCGCTCGTCGTCGTTGGCCCTTCACACATCCTGTCGGCCATGCAGAATGAAAAACGCCACAAGGTCTCGTTCTGGGACGCCCTGATGCTTGCGGCCGCCGAATCCGGCGGCGCCGAAGTCCTGTACACCGAAGACCTGAACGACGGGCAACAGTACGGAGCGGTCCAGGCCCGCAATCCCTTCCACCCGTGAAAAAGGCCGGAGCGTTTCCGCCCCGGCCTCGATGCTGGTCGTCTTACTCTGGTCTTACTTACTTCGTGCGCGAGGCTTCCGACCCGTCGCCGGAAATGGCCGCCTGCGCCGCCGCCAGCCGCGCGATCGGCACGCGGTACGGGGAGCACGAAACGTAGTCCATGCCCACGCGGTAGCAGAACTGCACGGAGCTCGGCTCGCCGCCGTGCTCGCCGCAGATGCCCACTTCCAGTTTCGGATTGCTGGCGCGGCCTTCCTCGACCGCGATCCTCACCAGCCGGCCCACGCCTTCCTGGTCCAGGACGGCGAACGGATCGTTGGCGAAAATCTTGCGATCCTGGTAATCCTTCGAGAACTTCGTGTAGTCGTCGCGCGAGAGGCCCATGGTGGTCTGCGTCAGGTCGTTGGTGCCGAAGCTGAAGAACTGCGCCTGCTTGGCCACTTCGCCCGCCGTCAGCGCCGCCCGCGGGATTTCGATCATGGTGCCGACCAGGTAATGCAGGTCCTTCATCCCGGCCTTGGCCAGCACTTCCTCGGCCACCTGAACCACGATGGCCTTCTGGTTCTCGAACTCCTGGACGCCGCCGATCAGCGGAATCATCACTTCGGGAGTCACCTTCTTGCCCTTCTTGGCCACCTGCACCACGGCCTCGAAAATGGCGCGCGCCTGCATTTCGGTGATCTCGGGATACTTGATTCCCAGACGGCAGCCGCGCAGTCCCAGCATGGGGTTGAACTCGTGCAGCTCTTCCACGCGCTTCAGCAACAGCGGGATCACGGTCTTAAGGTTCTTCACCTCGGCGCCGAATCCCTTGTACTTCTCCACCAGCTCGCGCTTCTTCCGGAGGTCGGCGTAGGGCAGCAGGGCCACGTCCACCATCAGCTCTTCGCGCTTGGGAAGGAATTCGTGCAGCGGCGGATCGAGTGTGCGGATCACCACCGGCAGCCCCTCCATGGCTTCGAACAGGCCGGCGAAATCCCGGCGCTGGAACGGCAGCAGTCTGGCCAGCGCCTTGCGCCGCGCCTTCTCGTCGCTCGCCAGGATCATGGCCTGCATGTGCTCGATGCGATCCTCGGCGAAGAACATGTGCTCGGTGCGGCACAGCCCGATGCCCTCGGCGCCGAAGCGGCGCGCGGCCTTGGCGTCGCGCGGGATGTCGGCGTTGGCGCGGATGCCGAACTTGCCTCGGAACTCGTCGGCCCAGCCCATGAAAGTGGCCAGCACGCCCGATTTCGGATCGGCGTCCAGCGTGTTCGCCCTGCCCTGGTACACTTCGCCGGTCGAGCCGTCCAGCGACAGCCAGTCGCCTTCCTTCAGCACCACCGTCTGGCCGCCCACCGTCACGGTGACGGTCTTCTTGTGCTCGTTCACGTCCACGGCTTCGGCGCCCGCCACGCAGGGCGTGCCCATGCCGCGGCAAACCACCGCCGCGTGGCTGGTCATGCCGCCGCGCGAGGTCAGGATGCCCTTGGCCACTTCCATGCCGTGGATGTCGTCCGGCACGGTCTCCTTGCGCACCAGGATCACGGGCGTCTTCTTGGCCGCCACCACCGCCACCGCCTCGTCGGCCGTGAAAACGATGGTTCCCACCGCCGCGCCCGGAGACGCCGGCAGACCCACCGCCAGCTTGGTCAGCGACTTCTTCGACGCCGGATCGAGCACCGGGTGCAGCAACTGGTCGAGCTGCTGCGGATCCACGCGCAGAACGGCTTCCTTCTTGTCGATCAGGCCCTCCTGAACCATTTCGACGGCGATGCGAACGGCCGCCGGGCCGGTGCGCTTGCCGTTGCGGGTCTGCAACATGTAGAGCTTGCCGTCCTGAATGGTGTATTCAAAGTCCTGAATGTCGCGGTAGTGCTTCTCGAGCATGGTGGTGATCTCGTGAAGCTGCTTGTAAACCGCGGGGTTCCACTTGTCCAACTCGGAAATCGGGTGCGGGGTGCGCACGCCGCTCACCACGTCCTCGCCCTGCGCGTTCTCCAGGAACTCGCCGTAGAACGCCTTCTCGCCCGTGGCGGGATTGCGGGTGAAGCCCACGCCCGTGGCCGAGGTTTCGCCCAGGTTGCCGAACACCATGGCCTGCACGTTGACCGCCGTGCCCAGGTCGTCGGGAATCTGGTTCATCTTGCGGTAGTGCTTGGCGCGGTCGTTGAACCAGGAGCGGAACACCGCGTCGCGCGCGCCCTGCAACTGCACCATGGGGTCCTGCGGGAACGGCTGGCCGGTCTTCTTCTCCACCAGCTTCTGGTAGCCGGCGATCACCTGCTGCAAGTCCGCGGCGGTCAGTTCGGTATCCAGCTTGGCCTTGGCCTTCTTCTTCTGGCCATCGAAGATCCCGTCGAAATCGTGCTTGGGAATCTCCAGCACCACGTTGCCGTACATCTGGATGAAGCGGCGGTAGCAATCGTAGGCGAAGCGCGGGTTCTGGCTCTTGGCTTCCAGCGCCTTGACCGTCTTGTCGTTCAGGCCCAGGTTCAGGATGGTGTCCATCATGCCCGGCATGGAGAACTTGGCGCCCGAGCGGACGCTCACCAGCAGCGGGTCGTCCACGTTGCCGAGTTTCTGCCCCATGCGCTCTTCGAGCACGGCCAGCGCCGCCAGCATTTCCTTGTGGATGGCGGGCGGCACGGTGTTCCCGTTCTCGAAGTAGATGTTGCACACCTGGGTCGAAATGGTGAATCCCGGCGGCACCGGCAAACCGGCCCGGCTCATCTCCGCGAGGCCGGCGCCCTTGCCGCCGAGGATATCTTTCATTTTTCCGTCACCGTCGGCCGTTCCATTGCCGAACAAGTAGACATGTTTGCTCATTCTTGGCTCCTATGATGTAGTCACGATTTCCGAAAAGTCCGCGACCTTGGAGAATTCTCTCCGCAGCTCGAACAGTAGTTGCAGGCGGTTCTGGCGAACCTCCTCGATGGGTGCGTTCACCAGCACACGATCGAAAAACAAATCCACCTTGGGGCGCAGCCGCGAAATCACGCTCTCGATCGGCTGTCCCGCGATGCATCGATACTCCCGATACAGCTCCTTCTCCGGCTCCTCTTCCAGCAAATCCTCGCGCAGGCCGGCGCCGCCCTCGAACCGGGCCTGCTCCAGGATGTTCCGGATGCGTTTGAAACTGGCCGCCAGCGGCTCGAAGTCGGGCGATTGCCGCAGGCCCTGAATGCGCTTGAGGCGCGCGCCCAGGTCCGCCAGGTTGCTCCATCCCGCCGCCATGGCCGCGCCAACCTCGTCGTACGCGAATCCGCAAACGTCCTTGAAATAGAATTTCACGCGATCCTGGAAGAACGCGATCAGTTCCGCGTTGCCCTCCAACAGATCGAGCAGCGGCAGCTCCATCCCGCCTTCCACCAGGATTCTCACCACGCCCTGCGCCGCCCTGCGCAGCGCGAACGGGTCCTTCGACCCGGTGGGGATCAGCCCCACGCGGAAGCAGCCGCGCAGCGTATCCAGCTTGTCCGCCAGCGCCACGATCCGGCCGGCGGCGCTGCGCGGGATGGAATCCTCCATGCTCACCGGCTTGTAGTGGTCGTAGATGGCCTGCCAGACGTCGGCGCGCTCGCCCTGCGCCCGCGCGTACAAGCCGCCCACCACGCCCTGCAGCTCGGGGAACTCGCCCACCAGTTCGGTGGTGAGATCGCACTTCGACAAGTCCGCTGCGCGCACGGCCGCGGCCTTGCCGCCCAACTCCTTGGCCAGCGCCTTCATGCGCTTGGCCTTGTCGCGGTAGCTGCCCAGCTTGGCCTGAAACGTCACGTTGGCCAGGTCCTTGCGCCGCTCGGCCAGCTTCTTCTTCTGATCGGAATCCCAGAAAAACCGCGCGTCCGTGAAGCGCGCCCGCAACACCCGCTCGTTGCCGCGGCGCACAAAGCCCTCGGAATCGGCGCCGATGTTCATCACTGCGAAGAAGCGCGGCAGCAGTTTGCCTTCGGCATCCTCGACGGAAAAGTACCGCTGGTGATGCCGCATCACCGTGACCAGCACTTCCGCCGGCAATTCCAGGAACGCCGGGTCGAACGAGCCTTCGATCGCCGTGGGGTACTCGGTGAGGTAGACCAGCGTTTCGAGCAGCGCAGCGTCCACTTTGGCGCCCGCCAGGCCCTGTAGAATCCGCTCGCGCCGCTCGTCCGCCGAGAGGATCACGCAGTTCTCGCGCAATCGCTGTTCGTAATCGGCGCAGGTGACGGCCACTTGCGCCGCGCCCAGCCGCCGGTGCCCGCTCGACAGGTTCCCCGAGCGCACGCCGCCCACCTCGAACGGCACCACTTCATCGCCCAGCAGCGCCACCAGCCAGCGAATGGGGCGGATGAAGCGCGGCCCGTTCTTGCCGGTCCAGTACATCGTCTTGGGGAAGTAGATTCCCAGCACGATGCCGGGCAGCGCGGCCGCCAGAATGTCCCTGGTGGCGCGCCCCGCGACCCGCTTGTGGAAGACGTAGTATTCGCCCCGCGGTGTGGTCTCGATCGCCAGTTCGGCGGGCGCGGCGCCCTGCTTGCGCGCGAAGCCCTCGACGGCCTGCGGCGGCGCGCTCTTCGACGGGCCCTGCACGCGCTCCACGCTGTCCGCCTGGCGCTCCGGAAGCCCCGACGCGCGCAGCACCAGCCGCCGCGGGGTGGCGTCCACCTGCACGGTTTCGTGCGGAATCCCCAGTTTGACGAACTGCGCGCGGAGATCCTCCAGCGCGCCCTTAATCATCCAATCAGGGATCTCCTCGGTGCCGATTTCGAGCAAAAAGGGCAGGCTCATTCCGCCACCTCCGCCACGGACTCGACCCGCGACTGGTCGGCCCAGGCTTGCGCTACCCCCACCGCCATTTTGCGCACCCGCTGGATCACGCCCACGCGTTCGGTGACGCTGATGGCCCCGCGCGCGTCGAGCGTATTAAAAAGGTTGGAGCACTTCAGCACGTGGTCGTAAGCCGGCAGCAGCGGGAAGCGCTTCTTATCGGAAGATTTCGGGTCGTAGGCAGCCAAGAGGCGCGTGGCCTCGCCCTCGTGCAGATCGAACAGCTTCCACAGGGTTTTGATATCGGCCATCTCGAAGTTGTACACCGAGTACTGCAACTCGTCGCGGTAGCGCACGTCGCCATAGGAGAAGCCCTTGGCCCACTCGATGTCGTAGACGCTGTCGCGCACCTGCAAAAACGCCGTCAGCCGCTCGAGGCCGTAGGTCAGCTCGGCCGGGACCGCGTCCAGGTCGATGCCGCCGCACTGCTGGAAATAGGTGAACTGCGAAATCTCCAAACCGTCCAGCATCACCTGCCAGCCGATGCCCCAGGCGCCCAGCGTGGGCGCTTCCCAGTTGTCTTCTTCGAACTTGATGTCGTGCTGTTTGAGGTCGATGCCGATGGCTTCCAGGCTGCCCAGGTACTGCTCGACGATGTCGTCCGGCGACGGCTTCAGGATCACCTGGAACTGGGAATGCTTGAACAGGCGGTTGGGGTTGTCGCCGTAGCGCCCGTCGGCCGGCCGGCGGCTGGGCTGCACGTAGGCCACGCGGTACGGTTCGGGACCGAGCACGCGCAGGAAGGTCTCCGGGCACATGGTGCCCGCGCCCACCTCCACGTCGTAGGGCTCCTGGATGATGCATCCCCGTTCCGCCCAGTACTGCTTCAGCTTGAAGACGATCTCTTGAAAGGATTGCATGCCGCTATCACCCGGCTTCCAACAGGGAAACCGTAACCAACTTCCTTTCCACGTGCGACTCGATCTGGGTAACCAGAAACCGCCGCAGATCGGCGGCCGTCTGCTGCGTCCAGCCCGCCGCCGCCACCTGCGCGATGGGCCTGCGCGCTATTTCCCGCGCCACGGCCCGCGACTCCGCGCTCAACTCCCACGTGCCCGCCGCGCCCGAGGCCAGGCGGCAATGGCCGCACATCAACCCGGGCCGCCCGCGGCTGAAATACGCCCGCTCGGGGGCCTCCGCATCGTCCAGCAGACTGCCGCACCCGAGGCAGACATCCAACTCGGGAAGCCACCCCGAGAGCCGCGCCGCCCAGTATGAAAAATACGTGACGGCGCACCACGGCCCCGCCGCCCGATCCTTCCGCAACGCCTCCAGAACGGCCAGCAGCAGCCGGAAGAACTTCTCGCCCGGCTCGGCGGAGGGCAGCAACTCGCCGGAAACCTCCGCCAGAAAATCCAGCGCGACGCTCGCCCGGTAATCGGAAGCCAGCTCGAATTGGGATTGGATCAATTCGCAGGAATCCAGGTTAACCAGCTCGCGCGTTTCGCGCTGGAAATACGTCATACGCACGTGCGATAACCGCTCCAGCCCCGCGCCGAAAACGCTCTTCGGACGCCGCGCCCGCCTGGCCACGCCCCGTAGCACTCCCTGATCCCGCGTGAAGAAGCTGACGACGAGGTCGGCCTCCTTCAGCGGATAGGTACGGAGAACAAGACTTTCGCTGACACGCGCTGGCACACGTGGAAACTTCAGGGTAACACAGTTGATTTGGGCGGGTTCCGGAGCGGGGGCGGAACGGGTATCATCTACACATGGGCACGGACCACTCCCAGGCACGTTTTGGCGAGCTGACGATCAAGGGCTTCCGGCGGCTGCTCGATGTGAAGCTGGCGTTGCGCCCGCTATCGGTGATGATCGGGGCGAACGGGACCGGAAAGACGTCGGTACTTGACGTGCTGTCGTTGTTGGCAGCTTCGGCCCAGGGCCGGCTAGCGTCGTCGATTTCGGAGTTGTCAGGGCTGGCGAACGTGCTCACCTACGACAGGGCTGAGGAACTGGGCCTTGAAGTCACGAGCGCGAGCACGAGTGGCGACCAGCTTCAGTATTCATTGTGGCTCCGGCCGCAGGGGTTCGCCTACGAAATCGCCGAGGAGATGCTCTTCCAGAACCGGGGCGCCGAGCGTGACTTTTGGTATATCAAGGTGGTCGCGCGCGACGCCACCTACTTCGACCCGGAGAAGAAGGAGATGCTGCGCCCAACCTGGGAGCACACCCCGCTGGAGACCTGGTTGGCGCAGGTTCCGAAGATGTTCCAAGAGCCCGAGGACTTTCGGCGGCGGCTTGCCTCGTCGACCCTCTATCACGTCCTGAACGTCGATCGTAGGTCCCCCGTCCGCCTGCCGCAGCCGATGGCGCCAGCCGAACTTCCGGGACGAAACGGTGAAGACCTGGTCTCGTGTCTCTATAACCTCCGCGAGAGCAACCGGGACCGGTTCGAGGCGGTCGAAGACTCGCTTCGTGCGGCGTTTCCGCGATTCGAGCGTCTGGATTTCCCGCCAGTGGCGGCTGGCACTCTCTCGCTGGCCTGGCGCGAAAGCGGATCGTCCAAGCCCCTCTACGCCCACCAGTTGTCCGAAGGCACGCTGCGGTTTCTCTGGCTGACGGCTCTGCTCCAGAGTCCCGGGCTCACCGCCATCACGCTCCTCGACGAGCCGGACGTGAGCCTGCATCCCGAATTGCTCAGCCTGTTGGTCGACCAGTTGCGCGAGGCGTCACGACGAACGCAGATCCTCGTCGCCACGCATTCCGACACCCTGATCCGGTTCCTCGATCCTTCCGAGGTGGTTGTCATGGACTCCACCGAGGAAGGGATGACGACTCTGAAGCGAGCCGACGAACTCGACCTTGGTGAGTGGCTGAAGGACTACTCCCTCGATGAACTCTGGCGCAATGGAAGGATTGGGGCGCGGGCGTGAAGATCACGATTCTGGTCGAGGGAAAGACCGAGAGAGCCTTCATGCCCCAGTTGCGGGAGTTCCTGAAAAACCGGCTCGCGGGGCGCATGCCGAACATCGATCCTTTTCCGTGCGACGGGAGAGTGTACAAGGGCCCCAAGCTGCGCCGGACGGTCGAAGACCTCCTCACGAGAAGGCCTGCCTCGGACGCCGTGATCGCGCTGACGGATGTCTACACAGGCACCGGCGATTTCCGCGACGCCGCCGATGCCAAACAGAAGATGTGCGAGTGGGTGGGGGCCAACGACAGGTTCTATCCCCACGCCGCGCAGCACGATTTCGAAGCGTGGTTGCTTCCGTTTTGGGCGGACATTCAGCGGCTGGCGGGCAGCAATCGAGGTGCGCCGTCTGGCAAGCCCGAATCCGTGGACCACACCAAGCCTCCGTCCAAACGAATTGCTGAGGTCTTCGAAGCCGGAAGCCGCGGGAGATCCTACTCGAAGCCCCGCGAGGCAGCCCTAATCCTACAGGGCAAGGACCTCACTGTGGCGGCGAACCAGTGCCCTGAGCTAAAGGCGTTCCTCAACACCATCCTTACGCTGAGCGGCGCCGAACCGCTGTAGGGCAGTTCCGGGGCCACTGCCCCCTCTACAAGTCTTCGGGCTCCAGTCCAGTCTTCTTCGCGATCTGCGCGAGGAGACACGGGCCGATTTCTTCCTGGTCGTGGAACGCGAACGTGTAGTTGGGCCATCCACGGCGGACGAGGCGGCGGTGGGAACCCGTCTGCCAAGCCACGTGACCGATCTCCACCGGCTCATGCCACCGAGAATACCCTGGCGAACGGCTCGGGGATCTCCTCACTGTGATCGATGCAACCGGCGGCCACGCGCAGGGCGAGCGCGCGAACGTTCGAAATCGCCGACTCCCGGGTGTCGCCGTATGCCATCACTCCCGGCATCGACTCGACGTCGGCCCACCAGCGGCCGTCTTTTTCCCGGCCGCCCCGCCCGCGCCCAGGGTGTACCATATCCCCATGCTCCGACTTCTTCCACTCCTCCTCGGCTGCCTGGCCGTCGCCGCGGCCGCCGACCTTCCCACGCGCAAGTACCTGAACCTTGCGGCCATCAAGACCATGGCCGCCGCCGCCGAGCGGGAAGCCCAGAACCGTAACGTGCAGGTGACGATCGTCATCGTCGACGAGAGCGCCAACCTCCTCTTCCTACAGAAGGCCGACAAGGCCGGCCTGAACACCATCGAGTTCGCTCAGCGCAAAGCACGCCACGCCGCGCTGTACGGGCGCCCGTCGAAAGCCGCCGCCGACCAGCTCAAGAGCGGCGATTTGTCGGTGCTCGCCTTCCCGGACGCCTTCCCCAACCAGGGCGGCCTGCCGATCCTCGTGGACGGCCAGACCATCGGCGCCATCGCCTGCAGCGGCGCCGCATCCGATGTCGACGAAGCTATCGCCCAAGCCGCCATCGACGCGCTACTGAAGAAGTAGGAAAGGCTTACCTCGGGGCTGCGCGCAACCGGCGCTCACTGCCCGTACCCCGAACCCGGATACAGCGCCCGCAGCGACAGCCTGAAGATGGGGCGGAAGATCGGGCCGAAAACCTGCCACGCAATCAGCAGCCCGATGATGCTGAATCCGCGCATCTGCCGACCGAAACTCTGAAACCGCGCCGCGGCGTCTTCCCCAAGCAGCAGGCCCACGGCGCCGAAGCCGTCCAGCGGCGGAAGCGGCAGCAGGTTGAAAGTGCCCAGCAGCAGGTTCAGGGAGAAGAGCACGCTGAGGAACGTGGCTGCGCCGGGCGTCACTCCCGACGCCGTCGCGGCGGCCACGATGTGCGTGAAATCCGCCGCATCGGGCGCCTCGAAGACTCTCATCCAGATGCCGGCGTGGATCAGGATCGCCGCCAGGATCATCAGCGAAAAATTGGCGGCGGGCCCGGCCAGGGCCATCCAGGCGGCCCGCCGCGGATGCCGCTCGGCCCAGCGGGGATCGTAGGGCGCGCTGGCCCATCCCATCATCCAGCCGCCCACCGCGTAGGAGAGGATTGGGAAGACCACCATTCCGAACGGCTCGCGGCGAATGTGCGGAATCGGGTCGAGCGACACCTGTCCGCCGTGAAACGCGGTGAGATCGCCGCCCAGTTTCGCGGCCAGCGCATGCGCCGCCTCGTGGCAGGTCGTCGAGAAAAGGAACGCCAGGTACCAGACCAGACCGAGAGCCAGGACTTCGCCGTTCATTGTCCGAGAATAGCACCGCCCGGCGCCGGCTCACTCATAGCGCAAGGCCTCGATGGGGTCGAGACGGGCCGCTTTCAGCGCGGGCCACAAGCCGAAGAAAAGACCAACGCTGGTGGCGACGGTGAACCCCGCGATCACGCTCCACAGCGGCACGGTGGAAGGCAGGCTGGGGACGAAGGTGCGAATGCCCACGCTCAGCAGCCAGCCGATCAGGATGCCGACCAGGCCCCCCGATGCGGTCAGGGTCATGGCCTCCAGCAGGAACTGCCACACGATATCGCTGCGCCGCGCGCCGATGGCCTTGCGGACGCCGATTTCCCGCGTCCGCTCGGTGACCGAGACCAGCATGATGTTCATCACCCCGATGCCGCCCACCAGCAGGCCGATGGACGAAACCACCACCATGACCAGGGCCACCGTGCTGATGATCTGGCGGAACTGGCCGATGAGCATCTCGGCGCTGGAGATGCCGAAGTTGTCCGGGTCCGAGGGTTTCACGTGGCGGCGGCGGCGAAGGAGTTCGGTCACCTCGTCGCGGGCCTGGTCCATCCGGCCCGGGATGGCCAGCACGGAAATGAAATTGTCCCTGGCCTCGGGGTAGGCCTTCTGGAACGAGTGATAAGGCATCAGGATGACCTTGTCGTTCGAATCTTCGCCCAGAAAGGACTTGAACTTGCTGAGCGTGCCGATGATCTCCAGGCTGTGCCCGTCCACCAGAATGGTCTTGCCCACGGGATCTTCATGCGCGAAGAACCGCTCCTCGACGCCGTGCCCGATGACGGCAACGTCGCGGCGGTGGACGTCGTCCGCCTCGGTGAAGAAACGGCCCTGGCCGAGCGTGGTGTTGATGAGCCGCAAATAGTCCGCGGTCGCGCCCTCGAACTGGGCGTCGAGCATGTCCCGGCCTTTGTACCTGGCGGTGACGGCGGACGGGCCCGAGTCGCCCGCGTTGCGGAACAACTCCACGGACACGGTTTCGGTCGAGGGGGACTGCTCCTTGATGGCCATGGCGTCGTCGTAAGTGAGCGGCTTGCGCAACCGCTCTTCGGGCGTCAGGATGTGGGGCGCGCCGACTTGCAGCTTGTAAACCCACAGCGTGCGGGTGCCGAATTGCTCGGCCACGTCCACCAGTTGCTTGTCCAGGCCGGCGATGAGGGAAGTGACCGCGATCACCGTGGTGGTGCCGATCAGCACGCCCAGGATGGTGAGGAACGAGCGGAACTTGTGGGTGCGCAGCGTGTCCAGCGCCAGCAGCAGGTTCTCGCGGATGTTTCGCACATAGGTTCGCGCCATGGGTCCTCACTTCTCCGAACGCAGCGCCTCGATGGGATCCAGCAGGGCCGCTTTGCGGGCGGGGTAGATGCCGAAGAACAGGCCCACGGAGGCGGAAAGCCCTACGCCCACCAGCACCGCGGACGCGGGAACCGAGGCGGTGAAGAAATGGTCGACCACCTTCGCGATGCCCACGGCGAACAGCACGCCGGCGATGCCGCCCACGGTCGCCATCATGCCGGATTCCAGCACGAACTGCCAGAGAATGTCGCGGCGGCGCGCGCCCAGCGATTTGCGGATGCCGATCTCGTGGGTGCGCTCGGTCACGCTGGCCAGCATGATGTTCATGATGACCACTCCGCCCACCAGCATGAACACGGCCACCAGCCCGATGGTCACCGCGAAAATCGTGCCGGTCAGATTCTTCCAGACGCTCATCAGCGTGTCGGCGGCATTGATCCCGAACGTGTCGTCGTCGTGGTAGGGCACGTGGCGGCGGGCGCGCATCAGGGCGCGGACTTCGTCCTGAAGTTCCTGCATGTGGGCGCCATCCGGCGACTTGACGTAAACGAAGAGTTCCGGACGGCCCGTCCAGATGGTGCGGAAAGTGCTCAGGGGAATGAAGGCGAAGTTGTCCTCGCTTTGTCCGAACGTGCTGCCGACCTTTTCGGCGATTCCCACCACGCGGAACGGAAGGCCCCCGAGCTGAACCTCCTGGCCCAGCGGGTCGACGCCCGGAAACAGCTTCTCCACCAGGTCCTGGCCGATCACGCAGACGCGCGCGTTGTGCTGGTAGTCGGATTCGCTGATGTAGCGTCCCTGCTCGATCTTCTCGCGGCCCAGATCGACGAAGCTGGCGGTCATCCCGGCCAGTCTGACCTCGTCGATCGAGTGGGTCTTGTAGCGCGCCGGCGGGCTGTCGCTGAGCACGGTCATCGCGCCGATGTGCTGGTACCCCTGGAGGTTATCCCGCAGATATTCGTAATCGTCGATACGAATCGGCTGATTTCGCCGCCGCGCGGTGAGGTAAGCGTCGAAACCCTGCGCCCACAGGAACTGGTGAAGCACGAAAGTATTGGTGCCCAGGTTGGCGATGTGGTCCGCGATGTAAACGTTCATGCCGTTGACGATCGCCATCACCACGATCAGCGTGGTGGTGGCAATCACCACGCCCAGCAGCGTGAGGAAGCTGCGCAGCTTGTGGCTGCGCAAGGCCTCCAGCGCGATCCAGAACGACTCCCGGGCCGTCCCCAACATAGTGATGCGGCGATGGTCCTTCTGCGTTCGGTCCCAGGGCGCAAGCGATAGTGGATTGGGCACTGTCACGAAGCTATCACCCCTACGGCGAACCCGCAACGGACGGCGTGCAGCAGGGTGGGCACCAATTGCAATTACGCAGGGATGGAACGCGAAGTTCCCTGGCCGCGATTCACCGCGGGGTTCGGCCCGCTCCCTCCACCGGCAATTTGATAGACTCGAAAGCGGTAGGAGGCATCCGGCATGCGGCATTTGCTTTTCCTGTTGCTGGCGGCGGCTACGGCCGCGGTGGGCGCCGACGACCCCTGGACGGCGGTCGTGAAGCTCAAGAGCGGCGCCGAGATTCGCGTGTTGAAGAAGGGCTCCATGCAGCCCGTCCTCGGCAAGTTCGACGAGGCCGACGGCGAGAGACTGCTCCTGGTGGTTAAGAACGAGCAGATCGCCATCCCCAAGGACCAGGTCGACCGCGTGGACGCGCGGCCCCAGCCCGGCTCGCGCGTCAAGGTGGACGGCAAGACAACCGCCGGGGATCCGCAGGCCGCCAAGGAGCCCGCGGTGGGCATGAACTCGCAACCGGTGGCGGGCACTACCACGACGACCTCCGGCGTTACTATCGGCGGCAAACCGGATTACGAGACGGTCTACCGGCGGCCCATGGGCGCGCCGAAAAGTGTCCAGGTTAGGCCGTAGGGGCGAACCATGCTCGACCCCAGAGAGAACGGCACCGGGCCGGAGGTGGAACTGGTCCACGTCGGCGACGACGGCAAGAGCCGCGAGACCCTGCGGCTGAGAAAGATCGTCCGCAGCGAGGCGGATTGGGTTTCCGCGCTGGCGCCCGTGGAGTTCTGCGTGACCCGCCAGCAGGCCACCGAGCACCCCTTCACGGGCGAACACTGGGATAACCACGAGCCGGGCATCTACCGCTGCGTGTGTTGCGGCACGGCGCTCTTCGAATCGGCCCGGAAGTTCGACTCCGGGACGGGCTGGCCGAGCTTCCTGGCGCCGGTGGATGAACGGAACATAGCCACCCGCGCCGACCGCTCGCACTCCATGGAGCGCGTCGAGGTGCTGTGCCGGAAGTGCGACGCCCACCTGGGACACGTGTTCCCGGACGGGCCGGGGCCGGCCGGGCAGCGCTACTGCATCAACTCGGCGGCGCTCAAGTTCGTCAAAAACGGCTGACGGCGGACGCCGGTGCTGCCCGCGCGGGGCGGGCAGAGGGAGTTGGCGGAGGAAGAGGGATTCGAACCCCCGAGTGAGTCGCCCCACTAACGGTTTTCAAGACCGCCGCCATCGACCGCTCGGCCATTCCTCCATCATCTATTATAGGGGTCGCCGGGCCGCCGCTCACGAGCCGGCCTGGGTGCGCGACGAGAATGTGGGCGCTGTTCGGGCTTGGGTTCGCCGTTCGGTTACCGAGCGTATGTGATACGCTCGGTACAGGAGGCCCCATGCCGAT
>Ga0326728_10006884_pt1 | contig 30043 bp, 30 predicted proteins | sample MB3enrmetagenome_FD_207602 | JGI IMG/M metagenome (GOLD analysis project Ga0326728, IMG submission 207602) | Lab enriched peat soil microbial communities from McLean, Ithaca, NY, United States - MB31MN | ecosystem: Environmental > Terrestrial > Soil > Wetlands > Peat | place: USA: New York...
GCGCCACCAGCCGGTCGCGATCGCTTTGCGTCATCAGTAGCCGTCCTTCCTGCATCCCCCCAGCCTGGGGTTGTCAAGAGGACATTTCTACTTTGCTCAAAGGTGACATTACTACTTTGCGGTGACACCGGGGCACCACGGGGCACCACGGGGGGCACGGGGGGAGCCCGGAGTGCGCGAGACCAAGGGACACGCGGCGGCAGCCCCATGCTCGCCAGGCCCCGCAAGAACGCGGCTGACGCCGCATGTCCCCTGGGCGAATCCAGGTTGTGATCCACGGTCGCGCGCCCGGCAACTCGGGACTGCGCTGTCCACCTCAGTGAAGCAGATTGATCCCGCGCCTGCAGGAGCACCGCGAGTTCGCCGGGAAATGAGATCATCTCAAGAGGAGATGAGGAGGCGGCGGGCAGGTACGCGAGGCCGGTCACGCCGCGGACGACGGCCGTCTTCGACCCTTGGAGGGAGCATAAGCGATGAAACTGACGAGTATCGTGTGCTTCGCGGTGGTCTGCTGCGCGGCCGCGACCGGGACCTGCGCCCAGACCACTTCGGGCGTTCCCCATCTGCGGAAACAGGGAACGGCAACGCAGTTGATCGTCGATGGGAAGCCGTTCCTCGCCCTGACGGGAGAACTGGGCAACAACACCGCCACCAGCCTGGAGAACATGCAACCCATCTGGCAGCGTCTGGTGGCCGGTAACCTCAACTGCGTACTGGCGGCCGTGTCATGGGCGCAGTGGGAACCCGAGGAGGGCAAATACGAGTTCGCCCTGGTGGATGGTCTGATCCACGAAGCCAGGCGCAACAATCTGAAGCTCGTATTCCTGTGGTTCGGGAGCTGGAAGAACGGGCTTTCAAGCTACGCCCCTTACTGGGTGAAGAAGGACTACCAGCGGTTTCCGCGCATCCGCATCAAAGGGGGCGGGACCCTCGAATTGCTCAGCACCTTCGGGAACGCCAGCCGCGACGCGGACGCGCGCGCGTTTCGCGCGCTGATGCGGCACATCGGGGAAGTGGATGGCCAGCGGCACACCGTGGTGATGATGCAGGTGGAGAACGAAGTGGGCGTGCTGCGCGATTCGCGCGACCGCTGCGAAGCGGCCAACAAGGCCTTTGCCGGCCCGGTGCCGAAGGAACTGATGGACTTCCTTCAGAAGCACCGCGACACTCTGGTCCCGGAGTTCCGCGAAGTGTGGGCGGCCAACGGATTCAGGACCTCCGGCACATGGGAAGAGGTGTTCGGGCCCGGGAAGCCCGACAGCGTGGACATACCCATTCGAACCACCAGCCCTCCCATGAGCGCGGAAGAGCACGCCACCGGTTGGCGCAAGCTCTATTGGCCCGTGGACGAGATCTTCATGGCGTGGAACTATGCCCGGTACGTGAATAAGGTGGTGGCGGAGGGCAAGGCGGAATACGACATCCCCATGTTTGTCAACGCGTGGCTGCAGCAGCCGGACCATGCGTGGCCGGGAACCTATCCGAGCGGCGGCCCGCTGCCGCAGGTGCATGATGTTTGGCGCGCCGGGGCACCGGCCATCGACATTCTGGCGCCCGATCTTTATCTGGAGTACTTTGACCAGGTGTGTGACCGGTTCACGCGCAACGGCAACCCGCTGTTCATTCCGGAAACACGAGACAGCGCGAGCAACGCTCTGGCGGCCTTCGGCAAGCACAACGCGATCGGCTTCTCGCCCTTCTTCATAGAGAGGAGCGTGAGCGCGGACAGCGAACTGGCCGCAACCTACCGCCTGATCGCCCGGATGGCGCCGGTTATCACCGCGCACCAGGGGAAAGACACCATCACAGCCGTGCGCTTGAACGAGAGCGATGCGCCGGTGCAACTCAAGCTGGGAGATTACACGCTGACCGCGACGTACGTGGGGAGGGGCCGCGTTCCGATTGCCCCCGAGCCGCCGGCGCGACGTCTCCCTGCGGCGCAGCCAGTTCCGGTGCAGCCGGCCGGGACCCGGGGTCCGGGCGATGCGCAGACCCCCATGGAGGCGGCCGCGATCCTGGTGGCGTCCGGGCCGGACGAATTCTACCTGGGCGGCGGCGGCATCCGGGTCGGGTTTACCCCGAACACGCCCGGGCCCTCCATTGCCGGACTCGGGATCGTCCAGGAAGGCGGGTTCGTGGACGGCAAGTGGGTGGTTGTCCGGCAACTGGGTGGCGACGACATCGGGCAGGGCGAGATACTGACCCTGCGCCCGAATACCATTCTTCGAGTGCTGCTCTACCGCTACGAATAGGGCGGAAACCTGGCAACAGGACCGGAGAGAGGAGAACATGAGCAAGCCGCGATTCGGAACCATCGCATTTGCAGCCGTGGGCATCGCCTTAGCCTGCGGCGGCCCCGCCTGTGCCCAGACGGCGGAACACTACCGGAACTTCAACAGCGCAATCTACATCCCCATAAACGACATGCGGCGCATGGCCGCCGATCCGAAATTCATGCAGGACAGCTTCGACGTCGTGCACGCCTCCATCAAGTTCAACAAGGTCTGGCTGGAGACCTTCCGCGGCGGCGAGGAGACCAGCGAGGCCGACGTCCGCAAGGTCAAGCAGTTCTTCGAGAGCAAGGGCATCCAAACATCTGGCGGCATCATGGCGGTGATGGGGGCGCCGGGCGACGGGATTCGCTCCTTCTGCTGGTCCAATCCGGAGCAACGCGAGCGTTTCCGCAGGGTGGTGGCCTTCACCGCCGGCATCTTCGACGAACTCATCTTCGACGACCTGTTCATGTACAACTGCCGCTGCGACCTGTGCCAGCGGGCCCGCGGTAACCGGACCTGGACTCAGTTCCGCCTGGATGTCATGAAGGAAGTAGGCGAGAACCTGGTGGTGAAGAACGCCAAAAGCGTGAATCCCAAAATCAATCTCATCTTCAAACCGCCAAACTGGTACGAGCAATACCAGTTTGCCGGCTACAATCTGGAGTCCCAGCCGAAGGTCTTCGACATGATCTACGCCGGCACCGAAACCCGCGACGCGGAGAACACGGTGCAGCATCTCCAGCCGTATCAGAGCTACGGACTGATGCGCTACTTCGAGCACATCAAGCCGGGCAAATTCGGGGGCGGCTGGGTGGACCCCGGGCAGCGTCAGACCCTCAACCGCTTTGCCGAGCAGCTCGAGGACACCCTGTTTGCACGCCCGAAGGAGATCACCATCTGGGCATGGGGCGAGCTGCTGGAATCCATCCCGCAGGCCGACGGATCCGCTAAAGTCACCAGTATCCTCGCGCAGGTGGCTGGCGACGCCTACGCCAAGCTGGATTCGTTCCTGGGCAAGCTGGGCACACCGTACGGCGTGGCTAGTTACAAGCCCTATCATTCTTCCGGCGAAATGTACCTGCACAATTACATCGGGATGATCGGCATCCCCATGGATATGTACCCGGAATTCCCGGAGGACCGCGACACCATCCTGCTCACCGAGCATGCCAAGTACGACCCGCAGATCGTGGACAAGATCTGGAAGCATCTGAACGCCAACAAGACCGTGGTGATCACCACCGGACTGCTCAAGGCGCTGCAAGGCAAAGGCATCGAAAAGGTGGCGGAGGTGGAGTACACCGGCCGCACCGTGATCGCCAACAAGTTCACGTTCCGGCGGGATTACGATGAGGAGCCGGCCAACTACTATTACTCTCAAAGCGACATCATCCTTCCGCAACTGGCCTACGGGCTGGTGGATAACGAGGAGACCATTCAGGCGATCTACAAAGACGACAGCCGTTACCCGGTTCTGCTGCGCCTGCGGGGCCTGGACAAGGGCAGGTTTTATGTCCTGACCATACCGGAGAACCAAAGCGACCTGTATCAGCTTCCGCAGGAGGTCCTTTCGCAAATCCGCCGGAGCCTGATGCGGGAGATCCCGGTGTACCTGGACGCTCCCAGCAGGATCTGCCTGTTCACGTATGACAACAACACGTTCGTCACGCGGTCCTATCAGCCCGGCCCGGAGCGCTACAAGATTGTGGTCAGGAAGGCGTCGGCCAAACTGTTTAATCTGCGGACCGGCGCGCAGTTGCACGGCTATGTGGACGGCGACACCACCGTCTTCGAGGTCTTGCAGATGCCGCGCACGTATGCGGCGTATCGCTTCGAGTAGTTGATTCCGAAAGGGCCGTATTCTAGTTCCAGGGCCGCTTGCCGACCCGGTTGCCTGGCGGATCATACTCGCAAACCCACACCTCGCGTCCTCCGCCTCGCGCCACTGCACATCCCACTTCTTTGGTGTCGCTCCAGACGATTTGCGTGTAGTGCCCGCAGACGCCACGGCAGCGGTTCGACCTGTAGTCGTAATCCCGGGATTCCGCCGCCCACGCGTTGACCACTTGCGCGGGTGATACAGTGGCGCCGGTGACCTCGAACAAGTTCTCGCCGTAGGTCGAGTTCGGGCGGTGCACAAATTGCTTGCGCGCGAGCAGAGTGTCGGCCCACTCCTGCGCGCGTGCGGCCAGCCGGTCCGACCACGTCAAAGGAGCCGTACCCACACGCGCTCGAACGGCGTTGTGGACGGCGAGCATGTCGCGCGCAAGAGTCTGTGCGCCGCCGGTTCCGGCAGACACGATCAGAAGAGTGAAAACGCGTCTGCACATCGCGAGCGCCACCTGCGGGTTATCGGCCGTACGGTTGATCCTGATTGGGATCGTAGCCCTGCTGGGGCGGCGGACCCTGCTGCTGATTGTAGTACTGCTGCCGCTGCGGATATTGCTGTTGATTGGGATCGTAGTTCTGCTGCTGCGGCGCATACTGCTGGTTGTTGGCGTAGCAGTTGGGATTCGGGATCCAGTTACCATACTGATCGTATGCTCCGGGAGGGCAGGCCTGCGGCACCGGGGCCGATCCGTAGCAATAGCCGGGACCGTAAGCGTACCCATAAGGAACGCCATAACCCAGGTAAAGGCCCCCGCTGTAATATCCGCGATAGCCGTTGTAGTATCCGCGCCAGGCGGGTCGCGCGTAGCCGCCACCGTAGTAGCTACGGCCACCCTGGCTTACACCGTAAGAACCGCGCGGGGCGTAGTTACGGCTTCCGCCCGCATAGCTCCTCGCCGATCTGCCGGAGGACGCACTGCGCCCGCCCCCGGAGCCGCCGCCGTGACTCCTGGCCAGTCCAACCGCGGGCATCATGAGCAACGCGCCGGCAACGAACGCGGCGGATGCGAATCTCTGGAACATACCGAGGGTCCCCTTTTGTCCCTGCATTCGGTGAGACGTGGGGGAATGCAGCAGGGGTCCGAACGTTCTCCATTGTGAACGATAAATAATTGTGCAGCGGTTGGTTCGATCCGATGACTTTGGAGCTTTGACATCGCCGCAAAAAAGCCGGACGCGCCAATCCACGTTGATGTATACTCGCCCTGAGTCGGGTGCTCGTTGTAGCTTCCCGGCGCACAAGGAGAACGACAGATGAGTTGGTTGATATGGATCATCCTCGGGTTGATCGCGGGGTTTATCGGCAGCAAGATCGTGAACAACAAAGGCGAGGGGCTCCTCGTCGATATCCTTCTGGGCATCGTGGGCGCGGTGGTCGGAGGGTGGATCTTTAGCGTGTTCGGCGCGCACGGCGTGACCGGATTGAACCTCTACAGCATCGTGGTCGCGATAGTCGGCGCAGTGGTGGTTCTGTTGATATATCACGCCATCCGGCGGGTGTGATTTCTGGCGGGTGCTGACCGCTCCCTCGGTCCGCGGTTCGAAAACACGGCTGCAACTCACTGGGGCGCGACCGAGGGAGCGGCGCTCTCCGATGCCCGGCATTGCTATTCCAGGAGGTTTCGGAAACAGAACGCGAGCAAAGTAGAAACATACATGAGGTGAAGGGGAAAGGGACGGCGGCTGCGGATCGAACCGGTGGACGTGATGCTGAGAAGGCTTCCGGAGAGGCTCGGGTGGCCCGGGCGCTGATCGGACGTCTGTTTCCGGGCCGCGGAAGGTACCCGCCGCCCCTGCCGGCCACGCTATCCTGATAGGTAGCTGCGGCCTCGCCCATGAAGACGTTCTACATCGAGACGTTCGGTTGCCAGATGAACGTACACGACTCGGAAAAGGTCGTCGGCACTCTGGTTGCAGTAGGCTACAACCAGGTACAGACGCCCGAGGAAGCCGAACTGGTTCTCTACAACACCTGCAGCATCCGCGACAAGGCCGAGCAGAAAGTCTTCCACCGGCTGCAGCAGTTCAAGCGCGACGGGAAGGGGAAGATATTCGGCGTGCTGGGCTGCGTGGCGCAACAGGAAGGCGAGGGCATTTTCGCGCGCGCGCCGCACGTGTCGCTGGTGGCCGGCTCGGCCAGCTACACGAAACTGCCGGAGATGCTGGTGCAACTGGAAAGCGGCAACCGCCGCGTGACCGGTCTGAGTCTGGATACTGACGCCACCTTCGACACGCCGTACACGCGCCGCGACAACCCGCATCGCGCCTACATCACCATCATCGAGGGCTGCGACAAATCCTGCGCCTACTGCGTGGTGCCCTTCACCCGCGGGCCGGAGCGCAGCCGCACCAGCCACAGCGTCCTCGAAGAAGCGCGCACGCTGGCCGCCGCGGGTTACACCGAAATCCAATTGCTGGGGCAGAACGTCAACAGCTATCGCGACCCCTCCGAGCGCGGCTGGGACTTCGCGCGGCTGCTGCGGGAGGTGGGCGAGGTGGCCGGCATCCGCCGGGTGCGCTTCACCACCTCGCACCCGCGCGACTTCGTGAAGGACATCGTCGATGCCATCGACGACAATCCGGCGCTGTGCAACCATGTGCACCTGCCGGTGCAATCGGGCTCGACGGCGGTGCTCGGGCGAATGCAGCGGCTGTACACGCGCGACGAATACATGCGCCGCATCGAGTGGCTGAAGAACGCGAAACGCAATATCGCCATCACTACGGACATCATTGTCGGCTTCCCCGGCGAAACCGAAGCCGAGTTTCAGGAAACGCTGGACCTGCTCGAAGAAGTGGGTTACGATTCGCTGTTCAGCTTCAAGTATTCGCGGCGTCCCAACACCGCGGCGCTGGTGCTGGCGGATCAGGTCAGCGAAGAAGAGAAGGGGCGCCGGCTCACCGTCCTGCAGGAGCGGCAGCGCGCCATTCAGGTGCGCCGGAATGCCGAGCTGGTGGGCGCCGTCGAAGAGAGCATGGCGGAGGGGTATAATCACGCCACGGGGCAGTGGATCGGGCGCACCTCGCAGAACCGCACGCTCAATTTCACGCACGCTTTGCTGCCCGCGCCGAACGGCCGGACGCTGCTGGGCAGCTATCTGCCCATTCGGGTGACGCGCGCGGGCCCGAATTCGCTCGCGGGCGAGGCAGTGCTTTGAGAGACGCCGCGCTCTGACCGGATGCGCCGGGGCGAATCGTTCCGGGAAAGGGGAACCATGGAAGTCGAGATGAAAATCCGGGGTCTGATGATGGACCCGGTCACCAACATGCCCATCGTCGTTCTGAAGGACGTCGCCGGCAACTCGATTCTGCCCATTTGGGTGGGGATTTACGAGGCCAACGCCATAGCCCTCGAAATCGAGAAGGTTTCCACGCCCCGCCCCATGACCCACGATCTGATTCGCACGCTGCTGCACGGGCTGGAGACGGGCATGCGCAAGGTGGTGGTGAGCGAGTTGAAGGACGACACCTTCTATGCGGTCATCTGGCTGGAGAAAGACGGCGCGCTGATCAGCGTGGATTCGCGCCCCAGCGACGCCCTCGCGCTGGCGCTGCGGCTGGATTGCCCCATCTACGTGGACGACTCCGTGCTGAAGAGCTCGAAGGCCTCCAGCGCCGTCTCCGAGAAGCTCAACAACAACGAGGAGCTGCGGCGATACCTCGAGAACCTCAACGACGAGGACCTCGGCCGTTACAAGATGTGACGGAAGAGCTCACCCGCGCGCTGGAGCGCGTTGCCGCGGCCGGCATCCGGTTGCTGCCCGCCGGCCTGGCCGGACACTTCGTATTCGAGCGCAACGGGTTCATCTGTCTGGTGGAGCGCAGCGGCGACGGCTTCGGGCACATCGGTGCGCCCGGCCTCATGACGGAAAAGGGATTTGCCGCGCTGGTGTGGCGAGGCGACGACGGCTGGTTCGTCGGCAAGGGGTTCGAGCAGCCGGCGGCAGCGGTGCAGGTGGACGAGATCCGCGCCTTCGCGGCCGATCTCCGCGCGGCGCTCGATCCCAACTGAGCCCGTCGCGCGATCGGGTTGTCCTAAAGTCAAGGTGCGCCGAACGCAGGATTTCCCGCAGGCCGGCTTTTGCGCAATCTGATCTTCCAGGATCTCGCGAACGGTGAAAGGCACAATCGCCTTGCCAGTGCGAAAGAGGGCCCCGATCTCTGCGATGGCATCATGCGTGTAGTCGAAGGACACGCAAAACCCTTTTACGCGATGCTCTCGCATGATCCGCAGGGAAGTCTGCGGCGGCGCTAAGGCTGTTCCCTTGCGCGATGCGACGACGGGGTTGTGGCGCCCATCCATTTTGTGGACACGCCACTGGCTTCTCCCTCCGTTCCATTTTGAACCTGGTCCCCCGCGTGCTCCCTGTTCCCGTGAGGAACGCGATTTGTCCCAATCCGAAACAACGTCGAGAGGTCCTCGCGGGAGCCGGCGCCGCTTCGATGTCTGCCTGCTCGCCGGAATCGTGATCGCGGCGGGTGCGGCCATTGCCGGACTCCGCTCCACCGGCATCAACCCCGGCTATTTTCTGCAACCCACCGGCGCATTCATCGTACTGGGCGGCTCCCTCGGCGTGATGCTGATCACCACCCCCGGACACTCGCTTATCCACTCTTTTCGGCGAATCTTCCAGTTGTTTGAGCCGGCGTCCGGCGGGGCGGAAGCGCTCATCGAAGAAATCGTGCGCTGTGCGCGCGTTTCAAGGCGGGACGGACCGGCGGGTCTGGAGGCGCTGGCGGCGAAGGCGGGCGACCCGTTCCTGCGCGACGTCCTGACGCTGGCCTGCGATGTGGATGACCGGAACCAGCTACAGGGCACGCTGGAAACCGCGCTGCGGCTGCGCGAGCGGCAGGGCGAGGCGGACGCGAAGACGTTTGAGGTGGCCGGGGGGTTTGCGCCGACCATAGGCATTATGGGCACGGTAGTGGGTCTGATCGAGGTGATGAGGCAGTTCTCCAACATACAAACGGTTGGGTATGGAATTGGGACGGCCTTTGTGTCCACCATTTACGGGTTGGCTCTCGCCAATCTGGTGATGTTGCCGATAGCGCACCGCATACGGGCGAGGGTGGCGGAGGCATTCGAGACCCAGGAACTCATTGTCGAGGGCATAGTCTGCATTGCCGACGGCGTCCACCCGGCCCTGATTCGCGCCCGCCTGCGCTCGTTCCTCCGTACCGGGGCCGACACGCCGCGGAACACTTTGGCTCAGCCAAATGAGCTGACAGCGGGATCGAGAGCGAGAGGAGCAGGCGCATGAGCCGCAGACCAAAGTACTTTCAGAACGAGCACCGGGGACGCGACCGCTGGATGGTCAGCTACACCGACGTGATGACGATTCTGCTGATTCTCTTCGTGGCGGTGGCGGCGAGAGCCGTCCAGCAAGTGCAGGCCGGCGGCGAGCCGAGCAGCGGCGAGCCGAGCGGCGGCCCGGGCACCACGCCGAGCCGGAAGGACGCGGCATCCGGCGAGGCGCTTCTCGAGACGAAGGCGGTTTTGGAATCGCGCGGCATTCGGCCGACCCTGGAGGCGCGCGGTCTGGTGATCAGTCTTCCCCAGGCGATTCTTTATCCATCCGGCGAAGACCGCATCAGTCCCGATGCCCTTCCTCTGATCGGCGAGATTGCCGGGGCTCTGCGGAATCTGCCAAACAAGGTGACGCTGGTGGGTCATGCCGATCCGGTGCCCATCCACAACGGCCGGTTCGGCAACAATTGGGAACTGTCGGCGGCGCGGAGTCTCAGACTTCTGGAGGTGTTGACTTCCCGGTACGGCATCCCGGAGTCGCGCCTGGCGATTTCCAGCTACGGCTCCTACAGCCCGCGCAGCCCCAACGACACCGCGGAAGGGCGGGCGGCGAATCGGCGCGTGGAGATCGTGATCCTCAATGAAACACCGGCAAGCTGAGACCCCCGTGCGGCGGTATCCCTTTACTCGGGGAGTGTCAAGGCTCCCGCAACCAAGAACCGGGCCACGGTCACGGGCGCTCCCGTGCCGGGCTGGCCAGCGCCCACGCTGATCCGGTATTCCCCGGGGGTGACCACGCGATCCCCGGCCTCATTCACCTGGCTGAGGTCGCGCGGGCTGAGCGTAAACCGAACCCTTTGCGCTTTTCCCGGCGCCAGATTGAATGCGAGAGAACCCGCGTAGCGCCCGAATCGGCGCGCCCGGTGACTGCGGGAACGTGAGATACACCTCCACCACTTCGTCGCCCTCGCGCTCTCGCGGAAGCATAACCTCGGGCTTGCTCGGCCGGCGTCTCTCCTCACAGGCCATGGAGACTACCTGACGCAGCAGAGCGGCGTCCTCCGGACTCCCAACCCAGTAGGATTAGAGAATGATCGCCTGGTCACGCACGAACTCGTAGCGCTCCAGCGTGGCGGCCACGCCGTTGCTGCCGTCGTGCCGAACCACCTTGCCTATGCAACGAAGCCGCACCTGTTGCGCAGCCTGTCCCACCGGCAACGTGATGAAGTACTCGATGGTCTCGCCAACCGGCACGGCAATGTCCGCGATGAACAGAACGCCGTTGGAGCTCATGTTCCTGGTCTCGGCAATGCGAGGTTCCGGGGCGGCGCCCGCCCGGATCAACTCCAGCGGGAGCTTCAGTTCGAACCGGATGGCTTTGCGTTGGTCCGTCACGTCAAATCAACTGTATTGGACTTTAGTTCTAAGGTCAATACCAGCCAGGGTTCTAAAGTCCCGGTACGTAACGCGCCTGGTCGCGTCTGGAGGGAAGGAGGGCCGGGCGATGGACGCCGGGAATCCTGACAAGTTGCTAGTCGAAATCCGCAAGTCCCTACAAGTTAATGGTTTAGCAGTCATAGCCGCCCGGAATCCCTGACCGGACCGGGGCCATCACTGGACTAAATCGGTCTCATTCGCGAAAATGGAAACAGGAGCCAGACAGTGTGGCACATCATCAATTGGAAGGACTACATCGACGGGCCGTTTGACAGCTACGAGAGTGCGCTGACCGAAGCCATGTTCCTTGGCTACGAGAACCGCCCGCAGCCGCAGGTCAAACGCCTTGCGCGAGATTTCTACCAGTATCGGGCGCCATACAACAAGCAGGAGAAGTGGTGGCCGACCTTCTGGATTTGCACCGAGGAAGCGGCGTTGAAGCGGGGCATCCCGCAGAGCCGCCTGCGGCCAGCCTTTGAACAGACGGCCGCGTAACCTGACTGTTGCGCCTGGGGAATCAGGTGGGAAACGGGGACATACCCGCTTGCCGCCCTGATTCCCGCGAAGAGACCAGCAGGATCTGACCGAACACCGAAGACTCCACGTCGTTTTCGGGCGGGCCGGAATTCGGATGGTTGAGCAGGTTGAAGCACTCCGCCCGGAACTGACCGCGCCGGGTCTCGTCGATCGACGTCTTCGATCTCCGGACCGCGCACCACATTGCGTACCTCATTGCCGAACTGGCCCGGCTGCGTTTGCGGGTTCGCTTGCAGGAAAGGCGCACGTCTCACCCATTCGGTCGGCGTGTGCGGCTGCCCCACGTTTGGATTGGAATGAGGTCGGGCCGGCTGGAGTAGTACTGTTGGATGGAGCCGGCGAATGGGTGTAGGATGACTCCTCGGTTGGGCTGCCGCGGAGGGCCTTGGCGCCTGGCCAATCGAACAGCCGGGCCCGCCGCGCCGTTCCACATCTTGCAATCGTTGAACTGATGACAAACGAACAACAGCTCCGTGAAAAGCTGCGCAAGATTGCCGCGCTATTCGAGGGCGCCGCGACCTCGGGCGAACGCCAGGCTGCGGCGGCTGCGATGGAGCGGCTTCGGCATGCGCTCGACGCCGCGGTCAAAACGCAACCTCTGCCGGAGACGAAGTTTTCCATGGCCGATCAATGGCAGAGACGCCTGTTTACCGCGCTTTGCCGGAGATACGGGCTCGAACCGTATCGCTATAAGGGCCAGCGTTACACCACGGTGATGGTGCGCGCGCCGCGGCCCTTCGTGCACAACACGCTCTGGCCGGAATACCTGGAGCTGCAGGCGGCCCTGCACTCCTGGCTCGGCGAGGCTACCGAGCGCATTATTCGGGAGGAGGTGTACCGGGATGCGGGCGAAGCGGCGGAACGGGCAGGCTGACGGTAACCCGGCGCGATCCGCGCCCGCGTCAAACTACGGCACGTCCGGGTGCCAGGTACCCTGCCGCCCACGCCGGACCTGATTCGAGAAACACCGCTGGCTACGAAGGGGGAAATCGCGCGCCGTTACACCAGGCCGCCCAGCACGGCCTGACTCCCGGCGAGTGGCTCGGCGAAATTCCGCCAGACACCTTCGGCCAGCCGCAGCCGGAAGCGGCGCCCACCGAGCAGGTCCGCCTTCAGAGGTCCTCGCGCGGAGGGCGATCCTCATCAACACCATTATTTACGGCCTGGCAAGCGACGAGGGCATGACGCCGGTGCGGATGCGGGAGTTGATCGCCAGGCCCGACGCCGGATGCGCGAACACACCACGCCCTCGGCGCTGGCTGCGCGCGGCCGCTTCCCCGGCGGATGATCGCGAAGAGATCGTTATTGCTGGTGAATGGGGCGGCTGGTGGGATTCGAACCCACGACATCCAGAACCACAATCTGGCGCTACTACCAACTGAGCTACAGCCGCCGCGCGGCCAAGCCCATTGTAACAAATCACTTGCGCCCGCTCACTCCAGCTTCAGCAGGGGCGGCCACTGGCTGACCACTTCGTACAGCACGGTCACGGAAGGGCGCTCCAGCCGGTGAGCACGCTGGTAGGCGAACGCTACCTTCCCATGGGCTGCCCGCACCTTAGACGACTCCAGACCAAGCGCGGTAGCCAGCAACACCTTGCCAGCGGCGGCGGCGCCCGACGCCGAGGCGAGCAACTCGGTCAGATTGTCCAAAGCGGTCTTGAGATGCCTTTCGCACTTGGACAGGTCCGCTTCGTCCTCGCCCTTCAGCGTTTCGATGGCGGCCCGCAGGTGCTCCGATACGGCTTGCACAGGGTCGGCACTGGCACTCATATTCACCCAAGCTTAACCTTGTTGCGCCCGCATTACAATCCCGTAAACGGCCGCGCTTCGCAGGAGTGCCATTTCCGGCGGGCTGGCGGAGTGCACCAGCCCGCACCATTGCCGCCACGCCTGAAGCAGCGCAACGGCGACGAGCCTCACTCCGGAGCTTCGGCCCACCCACCGGCAGATCGCCTCGCGCATCCGCCCGGTTCGGGAAGCTGGCCTTATTCGGCGTCCTCCTAAAGTCGCTGGCGCCCAGCCGCCGATACACGGGCAGAGGCTCGGAATGGCATCATCGGAGCGACGCCGGCAGACTCGCGCGACACGGAAGGCAGCGCAACCGCTCAAGGTCACGCGGGTCCTCGCGGAAGGAGGCATGGAGGAGATCCCGGCCCGGCTCGTCAATTCCTCCGAGGACGGGATTGGCATCGAGACCGGCGTTCCGCTGGCCGTTGGCAGCCCGGTGCGTGTCGCTTCTCCCGACGGCGTCAACGGCCGGATCGGGGCGCACAAAGCCCACGTGCGCTGGTGCGAGCCTGCCCGGGGTGGCGCTTTTCAGTGCGGACTGCAGTTCGACGACGCCGCGGAACGGGGGCCGAAGAAGGAAAAAGAGGCGCTCCCCGAAGCGGACGCGAATCTGCCCGATTATTACGAAGTTCTCCAAGTCAACCCCAAAGCCGACCCGGATACGATTCATCGCGTTTTCCGCATGCTGGCGCAGCGTTACCACCCGGACAACCGGGAGAGCGGGAATGAGGAAACCTTCAAACAGGCGCTGGCCGCCTATGAGGTGCTGAGCGATCCGGAGCGGCGCGCGGCCTTTGACGCCAGGCGCCTCGACTGCAACAAGGCCCGCTGGCGCATTTTCGACCAGCCGCGGGCGGCCGTCGGGGTGGAGGCGGAGAAACGCAAGCGTCAGGGCGTTCTCTCGCTCCTGTACGCGAAGCGGCTCGCCGAGCCCCGCCAGCCGCTGATGAGCGTGCACGAGTTCGAGGAGCTGCTGGGCTGCCCGAGCGAACATCTCGAATTCACTCTCTGGTATCTGAAGGAATGCGAGTTGATATCGCGCTTTGACAACGGACGGTATGGGATCACCGTGAAGGGGGTCGATCGCACCGAACAAGGCGGCCTGTTGCCTGCATCCGAGCGGAAAATGTTACGGCCGGCCGCACCGGTTATGGCGCGGTGATGGCGGGCGCTTTGCAGTACTTCTCTTCCAGTTTCGCGATCTTGGCAAGACGGCGAACGTGGCGTTCTTCGCCGCTGAACCGCGCCGCAAGGAAGATGCCGGCCAGGTCCTTCGCCAGCTCCACGCCGATACTGCGCTCGCCGAGCACCATCACATTGATGTTGTCATGCTCGACACCCTGGTGCGCCGAGTAGCATTCGGCGCAGAGGCCCGCCCGGATCCCCGGAATCTTGTTCGCGGCGACGGACACTCCGACGCCGCTGCCACAGATGAGAATCCCGCGGTTCCCCTTCCCCGCGAGCAGCTCGAGAGCCAGCTTCTCCGCGATGTCCGGGTAATCGGAAGGGGTCCGGTCGAACACGCCCACGTCAGCGACGGTGTGGCCGAGGCCCTCCACGTAGGGCAGCAGAATCTGTTTCAGGTCGAAACCGGCGTGATCAGAGGCCAAAAGGATGTTCACTTCCCTCAAAGTAACACACGGGTTGTGGATGGCCGGACGGCGCGATGGCTCTCAGCGCGCCGGCTGCAATCTCCCAGGGCTGTCCGGGAGGAGTTGCCCCTGGCTCCTCCGGTTCCGAAATGACTTGGACGGTGGAGGTTTTATCCCGGCGCGTTGGTGATCGCCGCCGAGGTCGCCAAACGACTGACGAAGGCCTTGGGGACAATGTGAACGAGACGCATCGGGTCGACATCCGGAAAGCGCAGACACACCGCCGCGGCTGCACGCTCCGCGGCAAGGCGTTGCCCGGTCACTTCGCCTGAATCGAGCGGACGTAGGCCACCAGATTGGCGATCCGCATCTGCACCTGGCCCGCGTTTCCCTGGCTCATCTTTTGAAAAACCGTACCCCACACCGGCATCTCCGCCGATCCGTGGGCCGGGAGCGCCGGATCGCCTTTGATGGCGCTGGTCACGCGCAATTCGGGGAACTTGCCGCCGTTCCGCGCGCTCAGCGTGGCAAGATCGGCGGGCGGCGTCTTCAGCGCGGCTGCCACCGGACCGTCTCCTTTTCCCTCCTTGCCGTGGCACGAGGCACAATACGCCATGTACATCTGATGGCCTGACGCCGGCGAGGTCGCGGGCGCCAGGGTTTGGTGGACCTCGGCAGCGGCGATGGGCCGGATGGCCGACAGTCCCAGAATCGTCGCAAATACTGCGGCGGCTTTGAGCTTCATTTATTGGTCTCCTCCTCAACAAAGGTTTCTGCGGTTCCCGGAATGCCGGGACCGGGAACACGGATCTCAAACGCTGGAGCGATCAGGGGAGTTCTGCAGCGGCGCACGCAACGGGCTCCTGAAGTTGAGCCGGATCGGGACAGCCCTCCAGATGTTTTCTGAGCTCGTCCCAACCTCGCACAATCCGCGATTTCACCGTGCCCGGGGAGACGTCCAGAATCTCAGAGATCTCCTCGCAACTCAGGCCTTCGATTTCCCGCAGCACCAGCGCCGTCCGATACTTCGGATTCACACTCCTAAGCGCTTCTTCAACAAGACCCCGCCTCCCCTGGTCGACGGGGTGCGGCCGGCGCGACCACCTCCAGCGGTTCAGCGCCTCCTTCACCGCGACCCGGTAAATTCGCGTCCTTAGTGGTGTGCTTCCATCGCGAAAGGTCTCGATATTCCGAAACACCTTCAGAAATACACCCTGCACCACCGCGGCGGCGTCGGACGGATCGTCCACGAGCCGGCTGACGAGATTGAAAACCGGCTGTTCGAAGTGCTGGATCACCGTCTCATACGCCGCCTCCTCGCCGGTCGATGCGCCGGACCTCGTAGCTTGCGCCTGGCGATGGGGCGCCACTGGTGTGGCCCCGCGCCTCAGAAGTCCATCCGCAACGCCAGTTGTCCCGTACGATTGCCTCCGGAGCCCTGCGGCAGCGCGGCCTCGAGGACCCCGAAGGTAGAGGGGTTGCCGACGTTCAGCGCGGGCGGCGCGAAATTGGCGCGATTCAAAACATTGGTGAACGTGGCTTCGAAGCGCAGCCGGTACCGCTCCGATAGCTGGAACGATTTGGCCAGACCCGCGTCCACGTCGATCATCCCCGGACCCTCAAGAATGCCGACGCCGCAGCTTCCAAACCGTCCGGCGTTGGCGGACGGCAGAGCAAAGGCATTGATGTTGAAAAAATTCCCGGAGGTCTGGTCTGCGTATGGGTTTCCTATGCAATCCGGACGCGCAACGGCCCCGCCGGTGGCTCGCTCGATCATGTCGGTGTTCGATTGATCGTCGGCTGGCGGCATGGTGGGCGTGAGCCACTGACCTGTCTGCATTGTCGTAACCGTGCTGAGAGTCCAGCCTCCCAGAACGGAGTTCAGTAACCGGCCTCCCTGCCAATGTTGCCCGGCTCCGAACGGCAGTTGGTACGATCCCGTCAGCAGGAGCCGTTGCCGCGGCATTCCCACCACATTGCCGCGGTCGGAGCCAATATCGAAGCGGTTGGCAATCTCCACGGCATAGGGCTCTTCGCCCGCGTATGCGGTTGGCGCATCGCTGCCCTGGGCGTCGCTGATATTCTTCGCGAAGGTGTAGTTTGCCTGGAACGTCAGCCCGTTCGACACTCTATGGGTGAATTCCGCGATACCCGACTGATAGCTTTGATTCCCTATGCTCTCCGATTGCATCAGCAGAAGCCAGTTCTGGTAGGGCGCACGGGGATCGACAACTGAGTATCCGTTGTTCGGAATGGTGTAGGGGGTGGTACTCGCCTGAATCTGGTTCAGGTCTATGGTGATGGGAAGATGGTAGCTGCCCTGGCCGGTGTAGCTCAACCGGATCGTGGTGTTGGGTGTCACTTCCCGCTCCACGGTCAGGTTCCATTGCGCCGACGAAGGATCCTTCCAGTACGGATTGTTTCCCTCCTCGAAATCGCCGCCGCCTAAAGTTGCTGGCGCGTTCGGAGGGGACGTTTGCGGAAACTGGAACGCCGCAGCACCGTTCGTGACGGAATTGTTGAAGGTGAGCAGATCCGAGAGGGCGATGATGCCACTGTTGAAAGACATGGGGCCAAGAGTCGTCATGGTGAAGATGCCAAAGCCGGCGCGAATTACCGTCTTGTTGTTGTTGAACGGACGCCAGGCTATGCTCACGCGCGGGTCGAAATCGCGCCAATTCCAAAACCTCAAACCCTGAGGGATCCCCGCCTGGCTCGCCGTCTCGATGTTCGAACACGGGAGCGACGGGGTCTTGTCCGCAAGCGAGCATGCGTTGAATCCTTGCAGAAACCCGTTGTATATCTGCTGGTAGACAGGATTGTTGGCGATAAACTTATAGAATTTGTCCGGAACGACGACGGTCACGTTGTTCCCCGTCTGAAGAAAGGTAGCTATATCGCCGTTGGTTTCCTGAAACGGCGGCAGCAATTCCCAGCGCAAACCGGCATTGACCGTGAGATGGCTGTTCACCTGCCATGTGTCCTGGCCGTATACGCCCCATTGCACGGTGTTTGCATTCATTTGTGGGCCGGTGACCGCGAAGTAAGACGGATTCGGCATCCCCAGCAGAAAGTCGCCGATGGAGTACCCGGTCAGCGAACCGCTAAAGGTGAAGTTGCCATAGTCGTCGGACGGAAGGTAGTACATGAGGGCGTTGAACAGCTCTCTGCGCGCATCCATTCCAAATCGAAGCGTATGGTTGCCCAGGATCTTGGTGAGGTTATCGGTGAACTGCGTGTTGTCCGAAACGGTTGGTCCCACCCGGTCCTGGCCGATCGTGGTAACCGTGCCGTCGGAGAAATTGAAGGTCGGGAAGGCATCGGCGGTCGGATGCGCGGCGAGGTTTACCGCGTGATCGAAGACCAGCCCGAGTTGAGAAACGGCCGTGGCGCCCGCGATGGGGAAAGTGTCATTCTCGTTGTAATTGGTGAATCCGAAACGGAACTCGTTCAGCAGCGTCGGAGTAATTGCGTAGTTATAGGAAACTACCAGGCTGCGGTTGGCTTCGTTAGCTCCGTTATTGGGCAGGAAATCGTTCGCGGGCGAAATGACGCCGGCGTCGTTCCACTCGGTATAGAAAGCGTTCTTGAAGCTGTAGCGGACGTAGAGCTGCTGCTTCGAATTGAAATTGTGATCGATGCGGATATCGAAGCCGTCGGAGTTCGAGGGGATCGGCACGAGAGTCTGATAGTTGTAGGACGGGTTGACGACACCCAGGTTCGCGTTGGGCAAAGGATAGTAGTTCAAGATATTCTGAGCCACCGGATTGATACAGTCCGGGCACGATCCGGTGGGGATGGTGTTGTTCGGAAACGGGGCGCCCGTGAACGGATCCATGACCGGGCCCAGTCCTAACGCCTGCACCAGGCCGTTCAAGTTGCCGTTTCTTTCCGCTGCCGTTGGCACCAGAAGCTGCTCGGGGTAGGACTGGCTTTTTCGGTTCCCCTCATAATCCACGAAGAAAAACGTCTTGTCTTGGCCGTGGTAGAGGCGCGGGATGGTGACGGGTCCGCCCAGGCTGCCGCCGAAGGTGTTAAAGGTCCGTGGCGCCTTGGTGGTGAAATTCAGAACGCTGGCGTCGAGCCCGCTGTCCTGAAAATACTCAAACGCGCTGCCGTGCAACTGGTTGCTGCCGCTCTTGGTGACGAAGGTCACGTCGCCGATCTGGGCGAATTCCGCGTTGTTGTTGAACGCCGTGACTTTCATCTCAGCGATGTTTTCCATGGACGGGTACGCGTCAGCGAGGGCGCCGTTAAAGCGCACGCTGGCCGTGGAGATTCCATCCACTGAGAAACCCGTCTGCGACGCCGTCGCGCCGCCCACGGCAATATTCCCCTGCGAGTCCTTCGTCACGGAGGCAGATACGGCCAGGGCTGCCAGCGGGCTGGAGGAGACACTGCGGGAGTTGATAGGCAGCTCGGTAATGTCGGTATTGCCCTTGGTGTCGCTGAGAGTGGCGTTTTCGGTGTTCACCGTTTCGGCGACGGAGGCGACTTCAATGGACTGTGACTGAGACGCTACGGCCAGGGTGAGATCCACACGTAAGGTCTGGCGGGCAGTCAGTTCCAGTTGGTTGACAGTCGCATTAGCGAAGCCTTCCTTGGCCGCGATAATGGCGTAGTGACCGGGCTTGAGATTCTCGAACACGAAATTGCCGCTGTTGTCGCTGGTTGCCACGGCATTGCTGTTTTCGTCGATGCTGTGCAACGTGATCTGCGCCTCGGCAACGGCCGCGCCGGTTGCATCCAGCAGACTCCCGCGCACGGTACCGAAGGTGGACTGCGCGCTGACATTGGCTGGCACGGTTGCCAGGATCAGCGCGAAAAGTCCCCAAAGCCCGATCCGTCGAAGGGCCCGCAGATGCCCGCGCGCCGCGTCCGCCGCGTCCGCCGCGCCCCCATCCGCGCCGTCGAAACGAGAAACCCTGAGAACCCCTGCGCCTGCTCCAGCAGCGAGTCGCGGCCGGGTTTGAGAGTGGACGAACTCGAACGCGCCGTCAAACAGCGCGAGTAACGGTGTCTTTGTCATGGTCGCCTCCAAATACGAACGTTTAGTTCAAAGTTCTTCCGGGCGCAACAGACACACGTGTCCTGTGCGCCGAAAAAAGAGACTTGATCAGGCGTCCTGGCCTGACCGGCTGCGCGCCGGATTTGAGGGCTTCAAACAGGGTAAGCCGAAATGATTGCCAAACGTACCGCCTATTATGAAGAAGATAAGTAATGCATAAGTGAATCATGCGCGCTCAGGTCCGGCTGACGAGATCGGCCTGGGCGCCCCCAATCGCACTGGACAACGGTGTGTGCACAAACTGGGCACCCGGGTCCGGACCGGCCGTCATGCCAGGGTGAAGCGATGGCCTTGTCATGGCCCATTCGCCTGCCATTTCGATTGGCGGAATATGTTGAATGTATCCCGTTTCCACCGCTCGGCGCTTCCACATGTTCAAGATCTGTCTTACTCGCGCGGGGACCACATCGTACCGTGCGCCGATGGCGTTGCAGTCCCACCCCAGTACAAAGTAAAGTTGCGCGAGCCTCCATTGCAGGTCGGGCCGGTCATGTCTTATGAACGTTGGAACCTGCGATGGGAAGCTGACTAAGTTCGCGCGAATGGCCTCGCGCAGATCGCTGATATCCAGCTCCTCGAGCTGCTGACTCGAATCGACCCGACTCGCCCGAACCAGCAGCCCGTCTTGCGGAGTCTTTGCATCCTCCACCTGCTCGCAGGGCAGCCAGGCCACCATCCGGCACATGATTTCGGGGTGTCCGCCGGAATCCTCATCGGTGGCGTTCCCGAGTCGCTTGTCATCGGCGGGCACGCGGTAGAAGGAGAGCTCTCCGACTGCCGCACCAGATGCGATTCTCTCGTAGGTGGCCCGTTGCCCGCCGGAGCGGGCACTCTTCAGGCGCAGCTCCCACCATCGGTCTTTGACGAGCACACGAACCACCGGCCGGCCTCTTGCGATCCTCGCCTCCCAAACTCCATCACGCGGGGTCGCCTGAACCCATGACTCTTCCAGCGCCGCACACAACTCCAGCCGCGCAGCCCCCATGGGATCCACAACCGCCATCGTAATGGCCCTGCGCCGGTATCGCTGGAGCCGGCGAGACCCGCAAGATACGTCAGCGGAAACATGCCAACCGGGCGCCAGGCTTTCCCTTCTTCCTCGCTGTTGCGAAAGACAGCAAAGACTCGGAACGGAGCCAGCGCCGCCCAGGGCCATTCCTCCGATCGCTTGTAAACTCATTCGCGAGTTCCTCGTTGGAGCCAGGCGGACGCGTATTCCACGTCCCGTACCCCGTGTTACTCGGCACTTACTAACCCGAAAACCTCGGGCGCTTGCGCAACCATGCCATGTTAGCTTGGAGGTTCTAAAGAACACATAAAGTCGCGCCAAAGGATTCTTGAATAGTGGTTATAAGCACGAGCCGTGAGACGGCACGTGAAGAGCGCATGAAGAACGCGTAAAGGACTATGGCGTGCTCACCCGATTAAGGAATCGCTGCAAAGGTGTCCCGTGGCCGTTCTCGACGGCCTTCTTATCGCGACGCACCTCGACAAGCACCCAAATGACACCCGTAAAGCACGCTTCACTGTGGCATGAGGTGGCTCTGCTGCTTTGCACGGCGAATGCCGGCACGCTGGTGTATGTACATGGGCAAGGGCAGGTGCTGACGCGCGAAAAGAAGGCCATTGGCGCGCTGATCGCCGGGCCGAGCGCCTCGACGGCGTTTCTGACGATCTCCCTTGTCGACGCAAAAGCCGGCGAGATTCTGGCCTATATGCGAGGAGACTGGATAAAATGTTCCAACAGATGAAGATTGGAAACACCCGCAAGGGAAAGAAGAAGGGGTAAAGGGAGGCGGCGGGACGGCTCGCCACGCTGTTCCGGCCCGCCCCCCGCGGAGCCCTGAAGGGACTGATGCGTGCTTACGGTCTGCGCCCGAGGGATCTGACACTCGGGCCTCCACGTTTTCTGCCCCGCGCGCGTCACCTCTTATGTGACCCGTCTTCGGTTCGTGGTGTGCCTGCTGGTGCTGCCGCCGGTTGCCTTTGCCGACGCCGGTCTCGACCGCATGCTCAAGGGGATCGAAGACCACTACAACCGCGCGAAAACACTGCAAGTCCTGTTTACGGAAGAGTATACGGCGGAAGGCCGAGCCCGCCGCCCGGAGAGCGGGCTGCTGGTGCTGCGCAAACCCGGGCGGATGCGCTGGGACTACACCGCTCCCGCCGGTAAATTGTTCATTTCCGACGGGAAAACCGTCTACCTCTATACTCCCGACGCGCACCGCGTGGAACGGGCTCCGCTGAAGGCCAGCGAAGACATGCGCGCCCCCCTAGCGTTCCTGCTGGGAAAGCTCAATTTCTCCCGCGAATTCAAGGACTTCCAGACGAAACCCGCAGGCCCGGATACGCTCGTCACCGCCTTCGCCACCTCCGACAAGCTCCCCTATCAGAAGGTGGAGATGGTGGTGAGCGCGAACTTCGAGATTCACCGCCTGGTGGTCACCGGCACGGATCAGTCGATTCTAACCTTCACGTTCGCGGGCGAGAAGGTCAACCCGAAGGTCGACGACGCCGTTTTCCGTTTCCACATCCCTCCGGGGGCGACTCTGGCGGAGGCGGAGGATCAATAATGGCCGAGTTCCTGCTGAAATACGCCGACCCCCGCGGAGAAATCCACCAGCAGGTGGCGGTGGCCGGCTCCGAGAACGAGGTCCGCGAGCGCTATTCGCAGCAGGGGCTGCTGATCTACTCCATTCGGCCACGCCGCCAGTTGGCCGCGCTTCCCACGCCGCTGCGCAAAAAGAAAAAGCTCAACACCGAGAAGTTCCTCATCTTCAACCAGCAGTTCATGACGCTGATCCGGGCGGGGCTGCCCATCGTCAAGTCGCTGGACCTGCTGTCGGAGCGGCTGTCCGATCCGAAACTCGGCGTCTGGATCAGGGCCGTCCGCGACGAGGTCCGCACCGGCGCCCTGCTCTCCGAGGCGTTTCGCCGGCAGGGAGTCTTCCCTCCTATCTACGTCACCTCGGTAATGGCGGGCGAGAAGAGCGGTTCGCTGGCCGAGGTGATCGAGCGCTACGTGACCTGGCAGAAGCTGGCGGTGGCGGTCCGCAAGAAGCTCATCACCGCGCTGATCTACCCGACGCTGCTGATGGCCATGGTGATCTGCCTGATCGTGTTCCTGATCACCTACGTGGTGCCCAGCTTCGCCGAGCTGTATCGCAGCATGTCGGCGCAGTTGCCCGCGGCCACGCGGATTCTGATCGCGGTGGGCACCACGGCGCGCAACTACATTCTGCTGGGGGTGGCCGCGCTGTTCGCCGCCGCCGTCGGGTTCTGGATGTGGTCCAAAACGGAAGCGGGCCAGGTGCGGGTGGACCGCGTGCGCATGAAGCTGCCCGTTTTCGGCGAGGTCTGGATCAAGTACCTGGTGGCGCAGTTCTCGCGCATCCTCAGCACGCTGCTGGTGGGCGGCATCCCGCTGGTGCAGGCGCTGGATACCGCGGCCAACTCCCTCGGCAGCCCGCTGTTGAAGGTCACCCTGGAGGATGCCACGAAGCTGGTGAAGGAGGGGCAATCGTTGTCGGCCGCGCTGGTTGCCACGAAGGTCTTCCCGCCTCTGTCCATCGACATGATCGAGGTGGGGGAATCCACCGGCGCGCTGTCCAGCATGCTCAACAGCGTGGCCGATTTCTACGAGGACGACGTCACCACGCGCATCACCGCGGTGCTGTCGCTGATCGAGCCGGCCATCATGATCTTCATGGGCTGCTTCGTCACCTTCGTGCTGGTGGCGCTGTATCTGCCCATCTTCTCCCTGGCGGACAGCCTGCGATGAGGAAAAACATGGCCACGAATAAACACGAATGCACACAGAGAAGAGCTTACGACGATTCGATGTGGGGCAGGCTCACAGCCTGCGGCGGCCTCTCAGGCCGCAACCCGCGCGCAGCCATCAAACGTCCGCGTCATCAGCGGTTGATAATCAGCCGCAGGTCAACGCAGATTACACCAGATTCGTTTTCCGTCATCCGTGTTTATTCGTGTTCATTCGTGGCTAAGAGGGAATATGGCCTCCGATAAGATCACCTTCCGCGATCCCCAACAGGAAATCGACCAGGCGCAGCAGGCGGCCGCGCGCTACCGCTGCGAGTTCGTCGACCTGAAGAGCATCCGCATCGACCCGGACCTGTTCCACTCGGTTCCGGTGGATTTGATGTTCCGCTACAACTTCGTGCCGCTGGCCGGCGAGAACGGGACCACCCTGGATATCGCCGTTGCCGATCCGCGCAACCTCAACCTGCTGGACGAGCTCTCCATCCTGCTGAACCGGAAACTCCGCGTCCGCGTGGCCACGCTCTCGCAGATCGCCGATCTTCTCAAGAAAACCGAGCAATCGCAGCGCGTGCTGGAAGAGGTGACCGAGGGCTTCGCGCTCGACGTGGTGGGCGACGACGAGAACCAGGACGAGACCCTCTCCATCGACAAGCTGGCCGCCGCCGACAGCGACATCGCGCCGGTGATCAAGCTGGTGGACACCACCATCTTCAACGCGCTCGAGCGCCGCGCCAGCGACATTCACATCGAGACGCGCGACCAGGAAGTGGCCATCAAGTATCGCATCGACGGCGTGCTGCACTACGCCATGCCGCCCATCGCCAAGGAGTGGCACTCCACCATCATTTCGCGCATCAAGGTGATGAGCGAGCTGGATATCGCCGAACGGCGCGTCCCCCAGGACGGCCGTTTCCGGGTGCGCTACAAGAACCGCCTCATCGACTTCCGCGTGTCCATCATGCCCACCATTCATGGCGAGGACGCGGTGCTTCGCGTGCTCGACAAGGAATCGATGAGCGAGAAATTCGCCAAGCTGTCGCTCGAAGTGGTGGGCTTTCTCGAGCGCGATCTGGTGAAGTTCCGCCGCTACATCAAGGAGCCCTACGGGATGGTGCTGGTCACCGGTCCCACCGGCTCGGGCAAAACCACCACGCTCTACGCCGCCCTCAGCGAGATCAAGAACGACGAAGACAAGATCATCACCATCGAAGACCCCGTGGAGTACCAGATCAAGGGCATCACCCAGATCCCGGTAAACGAGAAGAAGGGGCTCACCTTCGCGCGCGGGCTGCGCTCCATCCTGCGCCACGACCCCGACAAGGTGATGGTGGGCGAGATTCGCGACCAGGAGACGGCGCAGATTGCCATCAACGCCGCGCTCACCGGCCACCTGGTGTTTACTACCGTGCACGCCAACAACGTGCTCGACGTGCTGGGCCGCTTCCTCAACATGGGTGTGGAACCGTACAACTTCGTCTCCGCGCTCAACTGCATCCTGGCGCAACGGCTGGTGCGCGTGATTTGCCCGCACTGCCGGACCAGGGTGGTCTACCCTGACGAGTATCTGGTGGAGAGCGGCTTCCATCCGGACGAGTGGCGCGAGGTGGGTTTCTTCGAGGGCCGTGGCTGCTTCGAGTGCTCCGGAACCGGCTTCCGTGGCCGAACCGCGATCCACGAGCTGCTGGACCTGAGCGAGCGCATCCGGGAAATGATTCTCGACAAGCGCCCCGGGTCGGAGATTCGCCGCCAGGCGCGCGAAGAGGGCATGACCTTCCTGCGGGAATCGGCCGTGGAAAAAATGCGCGATGGCATTACGACGCTGAAGGAGATCAACAAGGTCACCTTCATCGAGGCTTGAAAAGGACATGGCCACGAATGAACACGAATGCACGCGAATAAGACCGAAGGCTGTGTCACATGGTGGCACGGGCTCTGGCAGCCCATGGCGAAAGTCGTCGCAGGCCAAAGGCCTGCTCTACAAAGGCTGCAAGCTGTTCATCTGCCGTTGTGGAGCAGCGTTTTCGCCTGCATCCTGTGGAAGCCGGCTCTTGTCCCTATTCGTGTTCATTCGTGGCTAAAGTAAAATGTCTTTCCTGAACACACTGCTGGGCGATCCGCCGCCGGCCTGGGCCTTCGAGGTCTCCGAGGCCGGCATCGCCTTCGGCAAATCCGCCATGCCCGGCGAGCTGACCTTCCGGCCGCTGCCGGAGGGCGCCATCTCGGTCTCGCCGCTGCGGGACAACGTGCAGTCGCCCGATGTGCTGGCCCGGGAAGTGGCCGCGCTGGCGCCGCCGCTGGCGAGTCGTCGTCATCGCGCCGCGCTGATTCTTCCGGATTACTGCGCGCGCACCGCCGTGCTCGACTTTGACGCCTTCCCCGCCAACCTGGACGAACAGCGGGCGCTGGTTCGCTTCCGCATGAAGAAGACGGTGCCGTTCGAGCTGGAAAGCGCCATCGTCAGCCACTATCAGCAGCCCGCCGGCGCCGGCGAGAAGATTGACGTCGTGGTGGCGCTGATACCTCAGGAGATCGTGGCGCGCTATGAAGCTCCCTTCCGCGCCGCCGGGTTTCAGCCGGGTCTGGTGACCACCTCGGCGCTGGCCGCGCTCCACATGGTGGCGCCGGACGGCATTACCATGCTGGCCAAGCTGGGCGGCCACACGCTTTCGGTGATGGTGCTGCGCGGCTCGGTGCTCAAGCTGGCTCGTTGCGTGGAGCTGGTAACGGCGACGGCTTACGAGATCCTCTCGGTGCTGTACCCGACGGTGGCCTACATCGAGGACGAGTTGCACGCCCGTCCCCAGCGGCTGCTGCTGTGCGGCTTGGGCCGGCTGGCGGATGAGGAAGCGCCGCTGTGGCGAGCCGAGCTGGGCGTGGAAGTGGAGCCGTTGCGCTCGCGCTACGGCACGCCATCGTGGACCAACGCGGGCCTGCTGGGCTATATGGAGTCGCTGGCGGCATGATTCGCATTCCCATCAACCTCGCAAGCGAGCCGTTCCGCAAGACCCGCGCGGCGCTGGTGGGTTTTGTGTCGGCCGCCGTGGTGCTCACCGTTCTGCTGGCCGCGCAGCTTTTGTACATCGTGCGGCAGCGCAATCAGGCCGCCGACCTGCGCGCCGCAAAAGACAGCCTGAGCGCCCAGCTTCACGCCGTGGAACAGCAGCAGGCGAAAATCAACGCCACGCTGCGGCAGCCGGAGAACGCCGCGGTGCTCGAAGAAAGCGTGTTTCTGAACGCGCTGATCGAACGCAAGGCGGTCAGTTGGACGAAGCTGTTCAACGATCTCGCCCAGGTGGTGCCGTACAACGTGCGCCTGATCTCGGTGCGCCTCCCGCAAATCGATTCGCGCAACCGCGTCGAGCTCGACATGGTGGTGGGCGCCACCGAGCCGGGACCGATCGTCGAGCTGTTGAAGCGGCTGGAACGATCGGCGGCCTTCGGCTCCACTGAGGTGATGAGTTCCATGCCCCCTGGCCAGAACGAACAACTGTATCGCTATCGGGTGACGGTGAGCTATGCGCAGAAACTGTAGACGAATGCGGGCAAAGAACGGGGACAGACTTACTGACAGGTTTACGCCACCAAACGTGCACGCGGTAGTCTGTCCGCCGTTTTTGCCCGCATTCGTGTCCATTCGTGGCCATGAGGCCGCCCGCCATGACTAGAGACCTGCGCGCGCTCTGGCCGCCGCGCGATGCTGTCGCGGTGGCCCGGCTGGTGGCCGTCGCGCTGCTGTTGGCCAACCTGCCCGCGCTGTGGATGGTGCTCCGCCCGCCCGGCGGCTCGCCCGCGGAGTTGCAGGCCGATCTGGCCGATCTTCGCGGTCAGGCCCGCCAGCAGCGGGACCTGCTGGCCCGCACGCGTCTGCTGGCCACGCGCGTGGAGTCGGGGCGTTCCAGCGGACAGCGGTTCATGGATCGCTACTTCCTCGACCGCCGCACCGCCGCCTCCACCATCGCCGAAGAACTGGTGGACGATGCCCGCCAGGCTGGTATCACCCTCAAGGACGCCGCCTACCCCAGCGAGCCCGTGGAAGGCAGCGACAACCTCAGCATGATGACCGTGTCCGCGAATTTCGAGGGCTCTTACGCCGACCTCATCCACCTGCTGGATCGCATCGACAAATCGTCGCGGCTGCTGATCGTCGAGAGTCTGCAGGCGGTGCCGCAACAGGGCTCGGGACGCCTGAACATCGGCCTCCGCTTCGACGCGTTCGTGCGCGAGAACGGGGATAACCTGGTGGCGGAGGCGGTCCGATGAAATGGGTGCCGAAAAAACTCGGGGCGGAACCGAGGAAGATGGCCATCCTGGGCGGCCTGGCGCTGCTGCTGTTGTACCTTGTATGGAGCAATCTGTTCAGCGGCGGCGGTTCGTCTCAGCCGCCCGCCTCCCCGCCGGCACGCGGCCTGACACCCTACGCCAATGTCGCCCCCGAACCGCCATCGCCCGTCGCCGCCGTGCAGCCGGCACGAAGGCAGGGCGCCAATAGCGGCGCCACGCGCGCCACCAGTCTGGAGGACTTCAAGCCGTCGATGAAGCGCGCCCGCCTGACCGCCAGCGATCCCACCCAGGTGGACCCCACGCTCCGGCTCGATCTTCTGGCCAAACTCCAGGGCGCGAAGTTCGAGGGGAACATGCGCTCGTTGTTCGAGTTCTCGCAGGCCCCGCCGCCCCCGATTAAGGAACCGGCGAAGATCATCCCGGGGCACCTCGCCAGCGGTTTCATTGGCCCCATGCCCGTGCAGCCGCCCAAACCCGTCGCCCCTCCGCCCCCGCCCCCTATTCCCCTTAAGTTCTACGGCTTCGTCAACCCGGCGAGGCCGGACGTCAAGAGCGCATTCTTTCTGGATGGCGAGGAAATCCTGGTGGCCAGCGAGGGACAGACCATCCGCAACCGCTACCGCATTGTGCGCATCGGCGTGAATTCCGCCGTGGTGGAAGACACCCAGTACAAGAACCAGCAGACACTGCCACTGGTGGCCGAGGAGCAGGGATGACCGGATGCCCCGCTCCCTTAACACGTGGCCGCGTTTCTGAGCCGCGCGCGTCAGCAGGCGGTTGCCTCATAACGCGACCGTCCCCGAATTGGACGCGCAGGCCCCGCCGCGACGCGCGGGAATCCGGCTTCGCCATCCTTCTGGTGTTCGCGCTGGCCGCGGTGATCGCCATCTCGCTGTACTACGAGCTGCCGCGCGTGATGTTCGAGCGCACGCGCCAGAGGGAGCAGTTGCTCATCGACCGCGGCGAGCAGTACTCCCTCGCGGTCCGGCGATTCTACGTCAAATTCGGGCGCTGGCCGGCGAAAATGGACGATCTGGAGAACACCAACAACATCCGTTGTCTCCGCCGCCAGTTCAAGGACCCCATGACCGGCGAGGCCGACTGGCGCATCATCCACGAAGCCGCCGGAGTGCTGACCGATTCGCTGGTGCACCCCGCCAATCAACAAGCCCCGGGCCAGAGCGGCACGGGCGGCAGCCAAACCTTCGGGACCCTCACCAGCAGCCAGCCCTTTGGCAGCTCGCTTTCGCCTTCCTCCTCCGACGCTGCCTCGGACCAGCCTGCCCCGAAGGCGTGGGGGCTGTTGTCCCGTCCCAGCGACCGTGGCCCGCTGGGAACCGCTCATGGCGGCGTTTCCGCCGGCAACGACACCGGCCAACCGGCGTTGCCGGATGCGGGCAGCCCGGCCCCGAACCCGCCAGCGAGCGCACCGGCGGGACAAGAGCCCAACGCAGCGAACCAGCCCGCGGGCACCGGCGCGGGCGCCGGCGCGAGCACCGGCCCAAATGCCGCAATCCAGCAGATCCAGGCGGGCCTGATGACCGGGCGACAGTCGCCCATTACAACATCGGGGCAGAACCCCGCGGTGACCGGCGGAGGAGTCGGCATCGCCGGCGTGGCCAGCAAGAGCCCGCTGGAGGGCATCAAGCGCTACAAGGATCACAGCAAGTACAAAGAGTGGGAATTCGTGTTCGACATGAACGCTCTGCAGCAACTGCAAAACCCGCAGCAGCCGCAACCACAACAGGCACAACCACAACAGGCACAACCACAACAGGCGCAGCCGCAACAGCCACAGCCGCAACCACAACCCGTCGGCGGCGCCGGCAACGGCCCGTAACACCTTCCGTGTTGACCACTCCGTTACCCTCGTGGCACGGTGACACCCTGCAAACTCGAATAATCGTAACCGAGCCGCGACGGTTGCAGAGCGGTCCAGCCGAATACTTCACAGCTCCTGAGCGAGCGGTTTCCGAAACGTCCTCTAAACATTCGCGTCTATTCGTGTTAATTCGTGGCTAACCCGACTTTCGCAGCTCGTCTCGGAAATGGGGCTGAAACACCGGTCTGGCAAGCACAAGCCGTGTCGAATCAATAAAACATTTTCGGAATCGCTTGTAGTGCAGACCTACCCCCTTTCTATT
>Ga0326728_10006886_pt1 | contig 30037 bp, 24 predicted proteins | sample MB3enrmetagenome_FD_207602 | JGI IMG/M metagenome (GOLD analysis project Ga0326728, IMG submission 207602) | Lab enriched peat soil microbial communities from McLean, Ithaca, NY, United States - MB31MN | ecosystem: Environmental > Terrestrial > Soil > Wetlands > Peat | place: USA: New York...
TAGTGCGGATGGTAAAATTACGGACGTTAACAAATCCACGGAAGACGTAACTGGGGTTCCTCGTGATCAGTTGATTGGCAGTGACTTCTCGGATTACTTCACTGAGCCCGAAGAGGCAAGGAAAGGTTACAGAAAGGTCTTCACTGATGGTTACGTTGTTGATTATCCTTTGGCTATTCGGCACAGGTCAGGAAAAGTTACGGATGTCCTCTACAACGCATCTATCTACAGGAATGAGGCTGGCGAGGTTCAGGGTGTTTTCGCCGCTGCCAGAGATGTTACAGAACGAAAACGAGCTGAAGAGCAACTGCGTGCCGCTTCGTTGTATACTAGAAGCCTAATTGAAGCCAGCCTTGACCCTTTGGTTACTATCAGCGCTAAAGGAAAGATTACTGATGTTAACAAGGCTACAGAGGATGTTACTGGTTGCTCACGTGAAGAACTTATTGGAAGCGATTTTTCCGATTATTTCACTGCACCAGACGAGGCAAGAGCAGGATACCGAAAAGTTTTCACAGAAGGTTTTGTCAAGGATTACCCGCTGGCGATTAGGCACAAATCTGGAAGAATAACTGACGTTTTATACAACGCCTCACTTTATCGAAACCCACAGGGCGAGATACAAGGTGTTTTTGCAGCTGCAAGAGACATCACTGTACGTAAAGCAATGGAGAACGAAATCAAACAAACCATGGAAAAACTCCAGCAGTCAAATGCCGAATTGGAACAGTTTGCTTATGTAGCATCGCATGATCTTCAAGAGCCTTTGCGCATGGTGGCAAGCTATGTTCAGTTGTTAGAGCGAAGGTACAAAGGAAAACTAGACCCGGAGGCTGACGAGTTCATCGCTTACGCCGTGGACGGTGCCAATCGAATGCGAGGATTGATTGATGACCTGCTAACTTACTCGCGTGTAAGCAGACTTGGCAAGCCTTTCGAACCGACCGACCTTGAATCAACGCTTGACGTTGTGCTTATGAATCTGCAGGCATCAATTACTGAAAACGGTGCAGTGGTGACGCATGACAAACTTCCAGTGGTTGTGGCTGATGGAGGGCAACTTGTTCAGCTCTTCCAAAATTTGATTGGAAATGCCATAAAGTTCCACGGCAAAGAGCCGCCGCGAGTTCATGTTTCAGTTCAGGTTAAAGAGACCGAATACTTGTTCTCAGTGCGCGATAACGGCATCGGCATAGCTCCTGAATATTTTGACCGTCTTTTCAAGATTTTTCAGCGTCTACATACCCGAGAAGAGTATCCTGGCTCAGGGATCGGTCTTGCTGTGTGCAAAAAAATCGTGGAGCGCCACGGGGGACGCATCTGGATTGAGTCGCAAGTGGGGAAAGGTTCAACTATATACTTCACATTAAACAAACAAAAAAGAAGTGATTAAGAAGATTGAAAAAAATTGAAACAATGAGGGCAGATATTTTATTAATCGAAGACAACCCTGGAGACGTGCGCTTAACCAAAGAAGCTCTGAGAGACGCAAAAGTGCTGAACGACATTTACGTGGCTAAAGATGGTGTTGAAGCTATGGAATTTCTGCATCGCGAAGGTTCTTTTGCAAACGTGCCTATACCCGACTTAATTCTGCTCGACTTAAACTTGCCAAGAAAGGATGGGCGAGAAGTACTAGCTGAAATCAAAAAAGACCCAAAACTAAAACATATCCCTGTTGTTGTTTTAACAACTTCAAAGGCTGACGAAGACATCATAAAGTCATATAATCTACATGCAAACGCCTATATCACAAAACCCGTTGACCTAAATCGATTCGTTGAGATTATGCATTCTATAGAAGAATTCTGGTTTACAATAGTAAAGCTGCCACCAAAGGAGCAATAAAAATTAGAATCCTGTTGATTGAAGACAATGCCGGCGACGCCAGACTCATCCAAGAGATGTTGACCGAAGAAAACCTTGCTGTCGGCAACATAGAGCGCGTTGACAGGCTTTCAAAAGGAATAGAGCGTTTAGCGGAAGGGAACATAGATGTGGTTTTGCTAGACCTTGGATTGCCTGACAGTCAGGGGCTCAACACTTTTGAAAAAATTCAAGCTGTGGCTCAGAAAGTCCCAATTCTGATTTTGACTGCATACACAGATGATGCGTTAGCTCTGGAAGCAGTTCGAAGAGGTGCACAAGATTACCTTATCAAAGGAAAATTTGACGCTGGTTTGCTAGGTCGGGCTATAACCTACGCTATTGAACGCAAAAAATTAGAGGAAACAGTGGAAAAGCGTACGATTTTACTAAAAGCAAGCGAGGAGAAATATCGAACACTGTTTGATTCAATTGACGAGGGTTTTTGTATTATCGAAATGATTTTTGACGCGGATGGCAAGCCTTCAGATTATCGTTTACTGGAAGTCAATGCATCGTTTGAGAAACAGACGGGATTGAAAGATGCGAAGGGGAAACTGATGCTCAGTCTTGTCCCGAAATATGAGGCGTCTTGGTTTGAAATTTACGGTAAAGTCGCTGTAACGGGGCGGTCAATACGGTTTACGAACGAGGCGAAAGCGTTGAATCGCTGGTATGATGTTTTTGCCTTCCCAGTTGGCGAAGGAAAAATCCGAAGCGTGGCTGTTCTATTTAACGATATTACTCAGCGTAGGAATTTAGAGAAGCAGTTGCAAGATTCTGAACGCTTAGCCGCAATTGGCGCTACCGCGGGCATGGTTGGTCATGATATTCGCAATCCGTTGCAATCTATAATTGGCGAAATATTCCTATCAAAGAAGGAAATAGACGATTTGCCTGAAAGTGATGCCAAGAAGTACCTGAAAGATAGCATTCAATCTATCGAAGACAACGCATTTTATATGAATAAGATCGTTACTGATCTTCAAGACTACGCTAAACCCTTAACACCTTCCATCGAAGAAACCGACTTTAAAAAGATCGTTGAAAACGTTTTTTCAACCTTAAAAATTCCTGAAAACATAAATGCCGTTTACTGCATTGAACCTTGCTTTACAAAACTGATGACCGACCCCTCAGCTATGAAGAGGATACTAACAAACCTGTCCCAAAACGCAATTCAAGCCATGCCTAAAGGCGGAAAACTAACCCTAGATGCTGCCTGCAAAGATGGCAAGATATTCATAAGCGTCCAGGATACCGGCTTGGGTATTCCAGAGGAAACTAAAGATAAACTTTTCAAGCCCTTATTTACAACTAAAGCTAAAGGTCAAGGTTTCGGTTTAGCAGTGGTCAAAAAGCTAACTGAAGCGTTAAACGGTAAAGTAAGCGTTGAAAGTGAAGTTGGAAAAGGCACACGGTTCACAGTTGAATTTCCTCTTCAAAAAACAGCCACTCGTATTAGCCCTATTCGCCTTAAGAATACAGAGGTTCACCAACTCACATAGGGCACTGTGGGCAGTTTGCATTGACTGTACCTTAGCTCAACCCTGCAAAGGTAGCGGAAGTAAATATGGCATTTTGAACAGCGCTTAAGCCCTTCACCAATAGGCTTCCCGGAAGCGCCACAAAGGTCTGGATAAATCAAGCAAACTGAAAAATGCGGGCTAAAGTGCTTCAAAGGCAAGTGATGAAACTACATTCCAGTGTAGTGAAAGTTGGTTGAAGTGAAAGCGGCGGAAAACATTTGTTGTAGCTTGTTTGTGACAACAAATTTTCATATAGTGTAATTGCTACTAAAGGCAAGTTGAAATTTCATGATTTCGTGTTTCAATGTTAGCTGTCCAAAATGCGGAAAAGAGCTTGTTAAACCTAATAAAAAATTAGAGAACTCTGTTTTCTACGTGGCGATTTACACATGTGATTTGTGTGGCACGACATTCAAGTATTCTAAGTCATTTTAGCTATTTGGCTTGCAGATGATCAATTAATTTTTCTTTTTTGCTGTTAAACTCAAACAAGTTGGGTATCCGTTGAGGAAAGAACGCCTAACAGTTATGAGCTAAAGTTTAAGGGCGATTGTGACCGTAGCTTAATTGACCCAATTCTTCAAAAGCGCAACTTAATGATAAAAGAGGACAAGGACAAAGGGTATTTAGTCATATTTGAAGCATGTTGTCCCTAAGATATCGCTCATCTTTTCATAGGTTTACTAAATAATCAAAATTAAAAGTCGATAAATCAAAAGCTTGTTATTGTAAAGGTACAGTCACATCATTATTTATCATGGAAGACACACATAATAATTACAACCACGCAGAAAGGTTAGCCTGAAAGCGTGGGTTCAACGGTTAACTTAGGCGCAGGTGAATGATTCCCTCTCTCTTCCTGACATTTTTTTTGTCTGCGCCTAAGCTAACCTATTTCGCTTAAACCCGCCATTGTTTTATGTTTCCATCAAATAAAAACCTAGTGTCTATAACTTATTCCGTTTTCCCTTTGCGAGAGGGTGTTCAAGCCAGTGGCTTGTGAGCTAGTTTGGTTACACAGAAGTTCTATTCGAAATATAGAGGGCAGAAGTGGATTGGCATTTAGGGCATTGCTTAAAGAGCCGATAACATGGAAAAATACGGTTCTTTCGATTTAAGGCAAAGAAACTGTTTATTAAGTTAAAGTATTGACAATAGTTAGTTAGTTTATTGGGGCTTAGAAACATGAAAGCATTCATAATCCAGTTTCCGTATGGAGTAGTAGCTTTCGACGATAAAAACAATTTAGTTGAAAGGGTTCTGTTTCCTAAAAAACCTCAGGCAGCAGCAAGAAGCTTGCTTAAAGTTGAAGCCGGAAAAATGTCTGATGAAGTTTTCTCATTAATTTCGCTTCTAAGAAATGTAGGTTACGACATTTTTGTTTTTGAAAACGCTAATTTGGAAGAGGAAGTGCAACGCAAAATGAATGTTACCGTGGAAGTGGCAAAACCTGTCGAAGCTGGGGTTCTCCGTTCACGCATGAATGAAGTTGCATTTGAATCGGGATTTGTAAAAGATGAGCCTGACCTGAGCCTTTGGAACCGCAACGTCAGCTTAGAACTTGCTAAGTTAAGAATTAAAGGTGCCTCCGAAAAAAGAGACCTAATCATTGCTCAGGGTATTCAGACGCTGGATGATTTAGACCGCACAGTTAACCTGTTCATGGGCAGGCTTAGAGAATGGTACGGCGTGTACTTCCCGGAGCTTGACCGTTTAATCGAAAAACATGAAACTTATGCTCGGCTAGTCGTGAACTTAGGCGACAGAGAAAGCTTCACTACCGAAGCCTTGGAAAAGGAAAATATTCCTAAAGAGCGAGCCCAACTGGTTGCGAAAGCTGCTGAATCATCCATGGGTGCAGACATCGCTGAACGTGATTTAGAGCAGATACAAGCCTTAGCCAGAAATGTGCTTGAATTTTATGAACTGCGCAAGAACATGGAGAATTATGTTGACAGAACCATGGAGGAAATAGCGCCTAACGTCCGCGCAGTTGCAGGAGCACTTCTCGGTGCACGCTTAATAGCCATCGCTGGCAGCCTGCAAGCCTTGGCTATGAGACCAGCAAGCACCATTCAAGTTTTAGGTGCAGAAAAAGCATTGTTTCGCTCCTTAAAAACTGGGGCAAGACCGCCAAAGCATGGCTTAATCTTTCAGCATACACTGTTGCATGATGCTAAGAGGTGGCAGAGAGGAAAAATCGCAAGAGTGATCGCTGGGAAACTAGCTATCGCCGCTCGAGCTGACGCTTTCGGAGGCCATTATATCGGAGACAGATTAAAAGCGGACATAAACAAGCGCTTAGAAGAAATCCGTGAGAAGTACAAGGAGCCGCCGCCACCTAAAGAAAAGAAACCTTCCTTCGAACGCAGAGAACAAAGACCAGAAAGACGAGACCAACCATTCAGGGAACGCGACCGAGGCAGAAGACCTTACGGCGGGGGTCAGAATCGGAGAAGAGACAGACGTGCACGTCAAGGTTAAACCGCACCCGAAATTCAAGGAAATCTACCAAGCTGCGCTTGAAGACGGAGCACAAAGGTTAGCCACACGCAACTTAACGCCTGGCTTAAACGTTTACGGCGAACGACTCGTTAAAGTTAAAAATGTTGAATACCGCATTTGGGACGCTTTCAGAAGCAAGTTGGCAGCCGCTATTCTTAAAGGCATGCAAAACGTGCCCATAGAACCTGGCTTCAAAGTGCTATATTTGGGCGCTGCTTCAGGAACAACACCCAGCCATGTTTCAGACATCGTCGGCGAGAGCGGGTATGTTTACTGCGTCGAATTTGCTCAGCGGTCAATTAGGGATTTAGTTAACAATGTAGCGGCTTATCGGCCTAATATTTCTCCGCTTCTGGAGGATGCTCGGATGCCTGAAAGATATGCGATGTTTATTTCTGGCAAAGTGGACACGATTTACTGTGATGTGGCGCAGCCGGAACAGGCTAAACTGCTCGCTGACAACGCAGATGTGTTCCTTAAACCATCGGGCTGGGTGATGTTGGCTGTGAAAGCGCAAAGCATCGATGTAACTATGGACCCAGATGCTGTTTATCGGCAGGAAGCAAATGTTTTGCGTAAAAGGGGCTTTGATGTTAAAGAAGTTGTGAATTTGGAGCCTTTTGACAAGGCACATGCCATGATAGTAGCTCAACGAACCTGGTTTACGAGCAGCGACGCCTTCTTTTAGCTAATGAAACTGCTAAGCAAACAGTATGCCCTCTTCCTTCAATTTTGCTAGAGAAATTCAGTTGCTAAATTGATACCCTCTCCCGCCTTCTTACTGCAATCCAGCTGCTTTTCTTTGTAGAAGCGGTTTTTGGAAAAGCAATATAGCTTAGTTTACTAACGCCATTGATAGTTTAAGGTTGAAAACGAAGAATGTTGGTTGCTGGTGTTGATGAAGCTGGGCGTGGATGCGTTATCGGTCCCTTAGTAGTCGCTGGCGTCATGTTGAAAGCTGAGAATTTGCCTCTTTTAAGCGAATTAGGCGTGAAAGATTCAAAGCTTCTAACGCCTAAGAAGCGTGAGTCATTATACCCTGAAATCATCAGCTTAACCGAAAAATACCAGACAATAAAGGTGCATCCGTATCAGATTGACAAGGTAGTTGGAAGCGCCAGAATATTGCATAAACTAAACAGGCTTGAGGCACAGACAATGGCGCAGGTGATTGAAGCATTAAAGCCTGATGAAGCCTACGTTGATGCGGCGGACACGGTTGAGCATCGTTTTGGAAACCATATCAGAGAATGCCTAAAAATTAAAACCAGAATTATCTCTAAACACAAGGCAGACGTGATTTTTCCAGTTGTTTCAGCTGCATCCATCATAGCTAAAGTGGAGCGTGACAGAGAAATTGCAAGTTTAAGAGTTGAATACGGCGACTTCGGCAGCGGATACTTAACTGACGGGAAGACCATGGATTTCCTGAGGCAGCTACTGGAAAAAAATGAGGATTATCCAAGCTTTGTTAGAAAATCATGGAAGCCTGCGAAAAGAGCAAAAAATGAGAAAGGCACGTTGCAAAAAAAGCTTGCCTAACCATATTTTAAGCATAAAGGTGTTTCAGTTGTAGGACAGTGTTAAATGTCCAGATACTCCAAAAGTTAGATAAGTCTTTTAAGGTGTAACCTTTGAAAGATAATTGATGAGCTCAACTTCAGGTCATCTAAGCGAGAACTCATGGAACTCTCGCCTTGCTAATTCCTTGCGCGCAAAAGGTTTTCCAACAGCAGATTTTGAAATAATCCTGCCAACGCTGCGAGGCATTAGAAAACCTGATGTGCCATTTCAAAGTCCAGATGGTCTTTGCTTTGTAAGTGCTAAAATTGGGGCAAACAAAGAGGTTGATGCTGTAGCAAGCGCATATGAATACCTTCAAAGTATAGGTGAAGTATGCACCGTATCAGAAGCGTTTGCTTTGACTTATCCATCAGCAAACGAAAAAGAGTTTCACCTTCGTGTTCTTGCAAATAATAAACACATGACTTTATCATGGATTTTCTCAGACATTGAACAAGTCGTTGAAAAAATTTCAGTAGTGGTTAAAAATGATTGGGACACCGCCCAGATTGGAAAAGAATCAACGATAACCTCTGCAATCCGCGTATTAAGAAATGGCGTAATAGGTTTATCATCAGCATTTACTAACACTTCACCTGAAGAATTTGAAGCTCTTTTTGGCGGAAAAGCTTTCTTTGAAAACGTGCTTGGCTACGAAAAAATAAAGAAAAATCAAGAGAACGATTTGAAGTCAGCAGCAGCCTACCTCTTTGTAAACCAAATCCTATTCTACGAAATACTAAGCAGAGAAGCAGGTTTTGACCCAATTGCAAAAGAAGACCTAACAAGACCTGCAGTGTTAAAGCCAGTATATTTTGACAAAGTTCTAAAGATTGACTACCGCCCAATTTTCAATTTTGACATCGCCTCAAAAATTGGTGGAAAGCAAGCGGGGGATTCATGCAAACAAATTATCCTTGCAATCCGCACACTATTCCCTGAGAGAATTGACCATGATGTAATTGGGAAAGTTTTTCATAACGTTATTCCGTTAGAGATTCGCAAAGTCGTAGCTGCCTACTTTACAAATAACGCTGCAGGAGATTTGCTTGCAAGATTGGCAGTTAAGTCAAAGGATGATACAGTTCTTGACCCTGCTTGCGGAAGTGGCACACTACTTGTATCCGCTTACAAGAGAAAACTGGGGTTAAGCCATAGTAAAATAACAAAAGAAATTCATGAAAAGTTTGTTGAAAATGAACTAACAGGAATCGACATTATGCCTTTTTCCGCTCATCTTGCTGCGGTAAATTTAGCTTTGCTAGGACTACCAAATAATACTGATAATCTCAGAATTGCGATTGACGATTCTACAAAACATAAGGTGGGTGATGAAATACTTCCGGCCCGAGAAGTTTTGAAAGAGGCGTTTAAGTCAAGTCGAATTACAGACTATTTTACTGAAACCCCAACTATAACAATTTCCACTACTAAAATGGGCGCGTTAGCACTTCAAGAGAAAGAAGCCAATTCAATATTACTTGAGAGTGTAGACATGGTAATAATGAATCCGCCTTTCACAAGCAGCGACAACTTGCGCGGAGAATACAAAGATGAATTAAAAAGGCGGTTCGCCTCACCCAGTGCCTATGCTAAATGTCTAACAGGGAAACTGAGTTTTCAAGCATACTTCATATTGTTAGCTGATAAGTTCCTTAAGAAAGATGGAAGAATAGCCTGTGTATTGCCTTTTAGCACCTTCGTAGGAAAAGCTTTCCACAAGCTTGATGAATTTTTGGTTAGAAACTATACGATTGAGTGTATAATATTTGGTTTAGGGCGCTCAGCATTTTCAGACAACACTAATTTCTCCGAAGTGTTGTTTGTCGCAAGAAAAGCTAAGCCACTTGAAAACAGGTTTGTGGTGATGGCCACAAAAACTCCGCCTACAGAATGGTCAGATGAAAACGTGGTTTCAATGCAAGAACAAATAGAAGAAAGTCGAAACATAACTAAGATAAGAGAAACCAAACTTGCATTGAGTCTCTCATTTAATCAGTCAGACCTAATTGGCAGGAAAGGTGGTTTGAATCAGCTCTCACTTGAATTTGATAGGCATTTTTCAGAAATATTATCTTTTCTCCATGATTCTTACTCAAAAAGTGGCAAAATCAGACAGTTTCATAATGTCGCAAAATCAGCCAAGTTTGACCTTTTTGCCTATGAACTGAGAATTAAAGGCGGGAAGTATTATGGATTTTCTGCTTTGTCAATTTCTGCGTCAGAAATTAGAATGAAAAAGAACACAGACGTATTGTTGTATTTGGAGCAGAATGAAAGAAACATTAAAGCTAAGAACCGTTTCACTAATGAAATATACACGTATCCAAAAGCAGCAGTTGTTAAGCAAGTCCGAAGAATTTCTGACATAGACCGCATGAACATCTCAGACGATAATGAATTTGTAGTAAGCAAGTACTTTGATGATTTACCAAGCATTCTCAAGTCAATTTACTCTGAAGAAAAGGCAAAAGAACTTGAGTATAAGATAAGGCGTGAATGGAGAAAGAAAGTAGCTCATGGAATGTCAAGGTTTATTTTCACAAGAAAAATAGACCTTACCGCTCGAGGAACATGTTTGCTGAGTTTGTATTCTGAAGAGCCACGTTTTCTTTCTGCGGATAGTTGGGGAATTAGAAACATATCCGCTGAAGATTCTAAGATACTGACATTATGGTTTAACAGCACTTTGTTTCTTGCTGAAATAATATCTAAGCGTACCCAAACAAGAGGTAGTTGGGGCAGAATTGATGAGCATTACGTTTTTGAAATGAATTGTGTTGACCCTCTTAGATTAAGCGACAAACAACGCACAATGCTGTTAGAACTGTTTGATACAATTGGCGATAAAGCTTTTCCTTCATTGATGGAACAGCTTAAAGATGGTTTTGAACCGAGAAGAAAACTTGACTCAGCATTTCTAAGCATACTTGAAGTTAATGAGGAAAACCAAAAGCAGTTTCTTGACAGCCTTTATGAAACAATGTATAAACGTTTAAGTGCTATGAAAGAAACAATGCAGGGCGATTAAGATTAACCCACCACAAATAACATGAAAATGTTTTATTTGTAGTCAAATGTTTCAGCAAAAAGTCTACAATTTAGCACTAATTATATAAATGGCGACGTACATTTTTAACTTAAGGGCACTCAGTTTTAAACGGCGGTTGCTGATGAGCGAAAAGGACGTTACAAAGTTTTTGCAGATTCTTGGGTTGTCGAAGAGGGAAATTCAAGTTTACATGTTCCTTGCCAAAAGCGGTGTCCAATCAACTAGCTTTGTGGCTAAAAGGCTTAAGATGGAGCGTGTTCAAGCGTACCGCACATTCAAGAAGCTGCAGGAGAAAGGCTTCATTGAAGCAACCTTGGAAAGGCCTACGCGTTTTACCATTGTTTCTTTTGAAACTCTAGTTGACTCATTTATTAGTGCTAAAAAGAACGAGGTTACCAGCCTAACTGACCAGAAACAGCCTCTTCTAACGGCTTGGCAATCAATAAGCGCTCCAGAATCAGAATATCCGGTGGCTAAATTCTCTATTATCACGGGTAAGAAAAAGATTCATGCTAAAATGTTATCTATGATTGAGGAGTCAAATGCTGAAGTTATAGTTTTAACAACTGCTTTAGGTTTTATTCAAGAAGATATCGCCGGTATTTTTGATACAGCTTTTATTTCTTTGCAAGAGCGAAACATACCGTTTCAAGTAATAACCGAGATTTCCCCTGAAAACCTCAAGGTTGTAGAGAGGGTAGATAGGAGTATTTCGGAAGAAAATTTAAACATTAAAATTCGTCATGTGAACATGAGTTCCAAATTTTTCCCGCGCTTTTTGATTAAAGATGAGGAAGAAGCCATCTTGTATGCGCCTTTTGGAAATGAAGCCTCCGTGCTCAATTTGGAAGACGAAGGCTTATGGATAAATGACAAAATGTTTATTTCAGTTCTGAAAGCTTTTTTTGTCCAAATGTGGCATGGCGGAGTTGACGCTTCAAGACGAATAGACGAGCTAAAGAGCGGAATACCGATAGGTGAAACACTCGTCATAAATGACGCTGAAGAAGCTTGGTCCAAGGTGACTAAGGTTCTTGAATCAGCAAAAAAAGACATTGTAATAATTACAACCTCACAGAGCATTAACCGCCTATCTGAAAATGACCCGTTAATAAATTACTTCAAAAAAGGCTTGAAAGTTCGATTGATGGCATCCATAGACCTGGATAATCTTGAACCGGCACAGCGGCTTTCAGCTCATTATGAAATCAAGCATGTGCCAATCAGTTACCTAACAATGATGCTGGTTGACAACAAGCACCTGTTCATGTTTAAGATGCCGCCGTTGAACGATGTTGCAGCTGATGTTGGAGTTGAATCTGCCTTTTACTTGGTCGACACCTTCTACTCCAGCGACCCCAGCCAAATAGAAAGAGTGAGCGAAATGCTTAGTGATATTTGGAAGAGGGGGATAGACATCTCCGAAATCAGCAATCAAGCCGGCACTAAACTTCCCGCAATCGAGGTTTCAACAACTGAAGCAGTTGCTAAACTTGTCGATAAAATGTTACAAAACAGCGTCACTTCAATTCTCATAACTGAAAATCATCAGCCAGTTGGGGTAATAAACGACAGAGAACTTTTGAAGGAAATAGTTGAAGAACACAAGGATCCTAAGAAAACTCTTGCAAAAGACCTCAACTACACACCGCTTATAATTCTCCAAGGAGACGAATCCATGATTACAGCCATGAAGCTTATGGAGGAAAAGGGCATGAAGCGAGCTGCAATGGTTAAAAACGGGCAACTCGTAGGCATGTTAATGGAGAATGCTGCCAAAAAGGCTGCTTTGCAAGTTAAAGCGTCTGTATCATAACAATTTTTTAAGCTTAAAATAGCGTCACTGCATTTTTTAAAGAAAAATGATATTAACAAAACATGTTATCTTTTAGAGGGAGGCAAAACCACTTGAAACTTAAAACGCCCATAATTATCGTAAATTTTAAGACTTATTTAGAGGCAACAGGGCAAAAAGCCGTGGAGCTTGCAAAGAACGCTGAAAAAGTAGCTAAAGAAACAGGCGTGTCTATTGTGGTGGCTCCGCAGGTTGCTGATATTGCACGTGTTGCTGAGACGGTTGAGGTTCCAGTCTTCGCTCAACATATTGACCCCATTAAGCCAGGCAGCAGTACCGGTCATGTTCTTGTGGAGTCGGTTAAGGAAGCAGGCGCAGTTGGAACTTTAATTAATCATTCGGAGAGGCAGTTGAAACTCTCAGACATGGATGCAATTATCACGTTGGCTCGTGAAAAAGGACTGATTTCTTGTGTGTGCGCTAATAATCCCAATGTAAGTGCTGCCGCGGCTTCCTTACGGCCCGATATTGTTTCCATTGAGCCACCCGAGCTTATTGGCACGGGAATCGCAGTTTCTAAAGCGCAACCTCAAGTAGTTACAAACACGGTTAATCTTGTTCACCGCATCAACGCCAACATGACTATTCTATGCGGCGCAGGGATAAGTCAAAGTGAAGACGTCTCAGTAGCTTTAAAGCTGGGAACAAACGGTGTGCTTGTTGCGAGCGGCATCGTAAAAGCGAAAGACCCATATAGTATCCTACGTGCATTTGCCGACGCAACAAAACAATAACGGTGTGGGCAACGTTGAAAGTTGAAGCTGAATGTGAATCTTGCCTGCTTGCACGGGCAGCGACGCAAACCTACCAAGCCACAACAAACCCTGCCCTACGTTTCAGATGCCTCGCCGAAGTTGTTAAACTTTTAAATCGAGAATTCAAACCAACGTCTGTTGCTGCTGATTTAGGCACCAAGAGAGACCGCATGATTAAACAGTTAACAGGCAACAATGATCCATACCTTCGAACGAAGAAGGCGGCTAATGAGAAAGCTTTGAAAATGCTGCCGCGGGCAAAAAAGCTTGTGGAAGAGGGTAATAATCAGCAGGAGCGGTTCAAGAAAGCTTGCTTATGCGCTATTGTGGGGAATATTATGGAGTTTGATATTCCAGGTCACAACTTCAACTTGAACAATTTGTCGGGTTGTTTTAGAGAAGCAGCTAAAGACTTAGTTATAGATGATATTGACAAAGCGTATGAGTTAGCAAAGAAAGCCGACAGTGTTCTCTACTTAGCTGATAACGCTGGAGAAATCGTTTTTGACATGCTGCTTGTTGAACAGTTAAAAAACATGGGCTTAAAAGTAACATATGTCGTTAAAGGAGGACCCGTTATTAACGACGCCACTTTAGACGATGCGTTACTCTCAGGCATGGATAAAATAGCCGACGACATATTAACCACGGGAACCGACGCGGTTGGCTTGCAGAAAAAGGAGGTCTCACCTGAATTCTTGAAAATTTACGATGCGGCAGAGCTGGTTTTCGCTAAAGGCATGGGGTATGCTGAAACCCTTACTGAGTACAAGTTGACGAAGCCTCATCTGCTTTTGTTCAGAACAAAATGTGTTCCAGTAGCTAATTATTTCTGTGTTCCACGCGATAAGAACATTGCCAAGCTGATGCCTTAAAAATGAAAATGCCCGCCATAGTCTTCACACAAGAAACGTTTTCCCGTTTTGGCGAGGTCATGCGGAAGGAATGGCTCATAACCAATGGACTGGGCGGTTACGCGTCAAGCACTGTTTTAGGCATTAACACAAGGAAGTATCATGGTTTATTGGTTGCCGCGTTGCATCCTCCCGGCGACCGGACAGTTTGCGTCTCAAAGCTTGATGAGGACGTAATCGTTGATAATGATGTTTACCGGTTGGGTGCTAACGAGTTCCAGGATGTGATTTACCCTCAGGGGTTCAAGTTTCTAAAGGCGTTTTCAGTAGCGCCTTTTCCCACCTACACGTATGGTTTTAGCAGCGTTGAGGTTAATAAAACGGTTTTTATGCCTAAAAACAAGAACGCTGTCTCAATAATCTACAGGGTCTCTAACAACAACGAATCTGACGTTAAACTTAAAATGTACCCAATTTTGACATGCAGATATTTTCACACTGTAAAGTATAGATTTGAAAATCGGTGGGGTTTCACTCAAAAAAGCGTTGGCAAAGAGTCAGAAACTTCTTTCCAGTGTCCAGAAGCAACTATTTTGTGCCGCTCAACTGACGGAGAGTTCAAGGAGAAAATTAACTGGGTAGAAAGCTTATTCTATCGAATGGAAGCCTCAAGAGGCGAAGCCAGCAGTGACGATTGTTTCCAACCCGGATATTTTGAAGTTCAAGTTCCAGCTAAGGAAGAAAAAGAGTTTGCGGTAAGCTTCGCCGTAAACCATGAAAGCCAAACGGCAAGAGAAGCTCTGGCTTCTGTCGGCAACACAATCGATGAAGTTAATGCTTCTTTCAACCAAGAATTAACACAGCAAAGCAACATGCTGGAAAAATTTTATGGTTTACACCCTGAGGTTCCAATAAACGATTGGCTAAACTGGATTCTTTTAGCTGCAGACTCCTTCATAGTGGAGACTACCGCTGGCGGGAAAGCCGTCATTGCTGGATATCACTGGTTTGAACCATGGGGCAGAGACACCTTCATTTCGATGCCTGGTCTTATGCTGGTCACTGGCAGATTTAGCGATGCAAAGGAAATACTTCAAAATTACATTCAATACTGCCAAAACGGGCTTATTCCAAATTTTGTAGCCGATAAATCGGGTGAGCTAGCCTACAACACAGTTGACGCCACACTTTGGTATGTTAACGCTGTGCTTCAATACCTAAAATACACTGGTGACTCCGCGTTTGTTCAAGAAGAGCTTTGGAAAGATCTTCAAGCAATAATTGATTATCATGAACGGGGCACTTTGTCGGGTATTCGTTTAGATTATGACGGCTTACTTATGCACGGTTCAAGGCTAACGTGGATGGATGCAGCAGTAGGCGGTCAAGAAATTACGCCTAGGGCGGGTAAAGCGGTGGAAATCCAAGCTTTATGGTACAATACACTGCGGATCATGCAGTTGCTGGCAAACAACTTCGGCGAGAAAGCTTTAGCTGAAAAATACGCTGCGATGGCAGATAAAACCAGCGTTAGCTTTAACGAGAAATTCTGGAACACCAACGTAGGTTGCCTCTTTGATGTTCTGGACGCTAATGACGCTGATGCATCGCTTCGCCCCAACCAGATTTTCGCTGTCTCACTGGATTTTACCATGCTGGATAAAGACAAAAGCGAGAAAGTCGTCAACATGGTGAATCGTGAACTGGCAACACCCTATGGCTTGCGCACCTTAGCGTTAAGTGACCCAAAATTTGTCGGTAAATGCTTCGGCGATAGACTAAGCAGAGACACCTCTTACCATAACGGAACAATTTGGCCTTGGCTGCTGGGACCATTCATAACGGCATACTTGAAAATAAACGGCTACAGCCCCGAATCACGCGAGTACGCAATGAAAAATCTTGTTTTGCCCCTATTCAGCATCGGAATCAACCAAGCAGGACTGGGCACATTAAGCGAAATATACGATTGCGACTCACCAAACACGCCAAGAGGATGCATCTCGCAAGCGTGGAGTGTAGCCGAGCCCCTGCGAGCTTACATAGAAGACGTGCTGCTGGTTAAACCAAGATACTGGAAGGAAAATTTGGGAACTTAGGGTTTTAATGCTTTTCTGAGGCTGTCAGCGGCGGTTTCAGGTGTGATTGTGTTTATGTATGTTCCTGTGCTTATTTCGAAGCCTGCCCAAATTGACAGTTTAGGGTAGACTTCCAGGTGCCAATGGTAGTAGTCTTGTGCTTCTTTGTTTATGGCTAAGTGGAAACCGTAATTGTATGGTGGATCATTCACTAAATCCTTTAAGGCTTTGAGGCTTGTTTTGAGGGTTTTAGCGAACGCTGACACTTCGGCATCATCCAAATAAAGGATGTTGGCGGCGTGTTTTTTAGGCATAATCCAGAACTCCATTGGGTTTATGCTTGCGTAAGGAGTGAAGGCAATAAAATCTGAATCTTCGGAAACAAGCCTTGGACCTTTTGATTCTTGCTCGATTATGTCGCAGAAAAAGCACTTGTTCTCTTCGCTGTAGTATGCTTTACTTGCATCCAGCTCCTCTTGGATTATTACAGGAATGACGGGTGTCGCGATTACTTGACTATGCGCATGAGAAAGCGACGCGCCTGCTAGCTGCCCATAGTTCCTAAAAACTGAGACATATTTGACGTATGGTTTTGCGCTTAGCTCTCTGAGCCTATCAATGTACGCATGGATGACCAGTTCCAACTGGGGCAGTTGGGCGTCAGCTGGGTCCTCATCATGATTTGGGGACTCAACTATAACCTCGTGATGCCCAACCGCGTAGCCAAAACACTCGTCCTTTAAGATTTCAGTTTCATCCTGAGGCTGTTTGGGTGGACTAAACGCTGGGAAAAGGTTTGGGATGCAGCGGACAAGCCAGTTTTTCGAGCGTTCACCAACCAGCGGGTCCTTACCCTTTTTTATTTCGCCGTTCTCTTTCAAGTATAACATTAAGGCCGCCGGCGTCATGTTCTCGTTACCAGCACACATCGGACAAACCGCGCTTTCGGTAGTTACAGTTTTTTGTTTGGCAAAATCGGTGGGTCTGCGACTTCGTTCTGTTGCGATTACGACCCAGCGGTTTAGCAAGTAATCTTTTCTCAGCTCATTGTAGGGCATAGGTTAAGCACTCAGACAAACAAAGGCACTGAAACATTTTAGCATGACAGTAGATTTGATATTAACATTTTCTCTATTATACAGGTTATTTCTTGTCAATGGTGATTCTTTACTCCCTTCTTCTCTAATCATGGCTTATCAGAATAAATCTTTTACTGAGTACATGAAGTTTCTATGCTCTAATGTACTCTGGAAACTTGGCTAAATACAATTAACTTGATGCTTTTCAGAAAGCGAAAGTACAGAGATTAACAAATTGATTTTGAGCATAAATTCTTAAACTCAATAGCAGAGTAGATAACGGGGAATTAATGAAGCCGAAAGAAGCAACAACTATGATGGATATGTCTAATGAATTTTACAATTTCTTATTCTCTCAAGTTGCAAAGTTAGAACTCAAACTACCAGAATCAGCTACTCAAGACATGTTCAACAGCCTTAACAACTAATGAAGAGTTATTTTGGGTTAATCACGGCATGTTTTGAAGAACCCAAACCAGAGTGTCGCTTTCAATTTTTCTCTTTTCGTTTGAGGGGTCGTCTGGAGTTTTCGCTATTAGAGTGTTTAAGAGATTGAGCCTTTCGATGATTTTGCTTTTCCACTCTTCAAGCTTGGCATTATGGTAAATCTCGCTTTCTGAAATTCTGGAGGTACCATAGCCTTTGTGTTCTATTTTCGTTTCTGGTATTAAGCTACTGAGCATACTTATTGATGTGTTTAATTCGTCAGTTGTTACTTTACTTCCACTTAGTCTGAATTTTTCCATGAACCCTCTAATTATCCCTGAAATTCTGTCTGCTTCTTCTTTGGTGTCAACCTTTATGAAGAGTTTATTATTTGGGTAACCGAGTTGATAACCAGCATTATACCCTTTTTCCTCAAGAATTCTTACTAGAATCCTTGCAACGTGCTCATTGTCTGGTTCAAACACTTCATAATCCATCAGCATATTCCTTCAAACCTCGTTTGTCTATTCTACGCTGTCCAGATTTAAGACTTATTCTCGCTTGTTGTTCACGTTGAGTACATCTACAGCATAAATAACGAAACCAACCGCAACCACACTTATGCCGATATACAAACCTAATCGGTAAACGAGCAAACGCGCAGTTAACAAGACTATTAGTCCAACTACCGCTAAAATCACTCCGACCAAACGAGTTACATTCATGCCTTCACCCTATTTTTCCATTCTATACTATGCAGATGTAAGATTTATCTTTATGAAAACTTCGCAAAATAATAAAAAAGGATTCAATTAGAAACAGAGGGTTATTCTGTTCTCAAGGGTTAAGGCAATAAGAGAGAAAGAAAAGTAAGCTCTATTGCTTAAAACTAAGAAACCTTCATTTCTCAAAGATAAGTCCTTAAATTAAACCCAAATTATGAGATACATCATGAAGTCGGGAAAAACTCGACCTATAAGCATATATCTGTTGACTTGACACTCTTATTTTTCAACCTTAAGGCAAACTGGGCGGAAAGATGGCATTAGCGGATAAAATTCTAAAGCTCAAGAAAGAAAAGAAAGCTGTGATTTTGGCTCATAATTACCAAAGGTCAGAAATTCAAGAAATAGCTGACTACGTCGGCGACAGCATTGAGCTGAGCCGTAAAGCAGCTGAGGAAAAAGACGCTGAAATGATTGTTTTCTCAGCTGTAGATTTCATGGCTGAATCAGCAGCAATACTCAATCCAGAAAAGAAAGTTCTTTTGCCCTGTTTAGGTGCACGTTGCCCAATGGCGCAGATGCTCACCGTTGATGAGATAAAACGTGCTAAAGCCCAATACCCAAAGGCTCCAGTAGTGCTGTACGTTAACACTTTGGCTGTATGCAAAGCCAACTGTGACGTTTGCTGCACAAGCGCCAACGCTGTGGAAGTCATAAAATCACTCGACGCAGACACGATACTGTTCGGTCCAGACCGCAACCTAGCCGAGTACGTTTCCGAGAAAACGGGTAAAACGTTGATTCCGATTCCTGAATGGGGATTTTGCCCGACGCACCTGCTTTTCCAGCCTGAAGATGTAACAGTTCTAAAGCTGCAGCATCCAGATGCCACTGTACTGGTTCATCCTGAATGCAGTTCTGAAATGCGCAAAGTAGCTGATTACGTTGGAAGCACCTCAAAAATGTGCCGTTACGCAAAAGAATCCCGCGCCAAAAACTTCATCGTCGGCACCGAAGAAGGTATTCTGCATCGCCTGCGCAAAGAGAACCCCGAGAAAAACTTCTACTTAGCTTATCAGGATGCAATTTGCCCAAACATGAAGTTGACAACGCTTGATCGCCTGTACACTGCTTTGAAAGAGGAGAAGAATGTAGTTCAAGTTCCTGAGGCAGTTGCCAAGAAAGCTCGTGCTTCACTTGAGCGCATGTTTGAGGTTTAAACGGTTACTATTGTTGTTTTGAGGATTTTTACTCCTCTTCTTGATGTTAATTCGTCGCTTAGTTCACGTATTTCTGATGCTTTACCTTTAACTGCTATAGCTTCTAAACAGTCTCGTTCGCTAATGTGAATATGCATCGTTGAAGTGATCAGTGAGGAGTGCTCATGCTGCGTTTCAGTCAGTTCACTTTCAAGTCCCTTAACATCATGGTCAAAAACCATCAGCAACATGCCTATTTGAATCGTATCTTCTGCTTGGAGCCATTTTCGCTCAGAAACGTATAGTCTAACCGCGTCTTGTATTGCTTTACTGCGGCTTTCGTAGCCCATTTTGCTTATGATTTCGTCGAAGTCTTTGAGGAGTTCAGGTGGGAACGTTACTCCAATGCGGGTGACTTTAGACATAGACATCGCTCTGATGAACTGTTGGCGTCTGTACCTAAAAGCTTTTATATGATTAGTAACACGAATATTACAAAAGGTGTTACTAAGAATAAACGGTTGAGACAGAAGATAATCCAACCGTCCGACCATCCGACCATCAGCACTTTAGAAAGTATCTAAGAGGAGAATTGATCGTAGTGGAAGAAGAAAATCAAAGGCTAAAACAACAATGTGATAAATTAGGTTTAACGTGGAAAGAAAAAGGGAAAATAGGCAGTATCTACGGCACTTTGGCCGTCATTACAGTGATTTTGCTGATATTTGCATCAGAGATTGGTGTGAAATACGTCGTTCTCGCCGGGCTGGGCATCGTGTCCTATGTACTTGGGTTGCGGCATGCAGTTGACGCTGACCATATCGCTGCGATTGATAACACTACCCGAAAACTATTGCAGCAAAACAAGCGACCGGTAACAGTCGGAATGTGGTTCTCTCTTGGCCATTCAGTTATTGTAGTAGTGTTGACTGTGGCTTTAATAATTGCGACAAGAGCAGTTGCCAATGCTGTACCTGCGTTTGAGAGCGGAGGTGCCATAGTCGGCACTACGATCTCCGGGGTATTTCTATTCATCATTGGATTAGTTAACCTGTTAATAGTCTTAGGTGTGTACAAGACATTCAAAGCCCTGAGAACAGGTAAGCTTGCTTCATCTCAAGTAGATGAGCACATAAACAAAAATAGTTTTATGAATAGAACAATGGGCAAGTTATTCAAGATTGTGAACGAGTCATGGCAGATATTTCCTATAGGCATACTCTTCGGGTTAGGTTTTGATACAGCGACTCAGATTGCTCTTCTCGCCATTGCTGTAGGTGTCAGCGGTAGTGTACCATTCATATACGTCCTTATGATGCCGCTTCTGTTTACCGCTGGAATGGTTACAATTGATACATCAGACGGCATATCAATGCGGTGCGCGTACGGCTGGGCATTCCTAAAACCAATACGAAAAATCTTCTACAACCTCACAATCACGATCATTTCCGTTATGGTGGCTTTCATCATTGGAGGCATTGAGATTATCCAAGTGTATGCAACAGAAATCGGCGCGACAACTGGCGTCTGGGGCTGGTTCGCTAATCTCAATTTCGAAGACATTGGCTACTTCATTATAGCGTCCTTCCTAATTGCATGGGCCGTCGCCATGGGTGTCTACAGGTACAAAGGATACGAAAAAACCGGTTTTACAAAAAGCGGTACTTTGCCTGGCGATGCCCAGCCGCCGGCACTTCCAGCAAGAAAGTATAGCACACAGCAATCTGCGTAACAAGGTAGACGGAACCCATTGGTTGATGCTGATGCAAGCACACCAGAAAAACCAGATAACCATTTGGGAAACCAGTTAAAATCTTAGATGACGTGAATAGTGATAAGCCATTGAAGGCTATTATTTTTTAATTGTACGAACTATTTATATCAAACAAAGCTCAGACTAATATTGGTTAAACGGGAGTTAAAAAAAATGAGCACTGAACCTTTCCATGTAACAGACGCCAATTTTGAGGACACAATTAAGAAGAACAAGTTAGTTTTCGTTGATTTCTGGGCTAACTGGTGTGGACCATGCCGAGCTTTGGCTCCAACGATCGTGGAATTAGCGAAAGAATACAGTGGAAAAGTCGTAGTTGGCAAACTTGATGTTGACGAGAACCCTGCTACGGCTGAGCGCTTCCAAGTTTTCAGCATACCAACCATGATAATTTTCAAGAATGGTTCCGAAGCTGAAAGACTCGTGGGTTTATGCCCAAAAAACAGGATAACTGAGGCGCTAAAGAAACATTCAGAGCTTTAGGCGCTTTTCATTTTTTCATACATTTTCTCGAAAGTCCAGCGGATGCTCGACTTTAGCTCCTTGAGCCGTTCATCATCCACGTTTCTGATTATTATTTCTCTTATCAAGTCTCCCTCACGGACAATGTTGTAAGAGAACATTTTATCGGCTGTTAACTGCTTTGTCCTGACCAGCTCGCTGTCTTTTTCTTGCATTTTAACAAAGATTTTTTCAACAAGAAAATTACTGAAAGGCGGCGTATTAACACTGAAGTTTTTACTTTCATCAGGCATCACATGCATACCTTGTTTATCAAAAATAATCAGCGCCAACGGTTCATCCGTCATAGTTTTCAATGGTATAACGCTTTCCTGTTCAGGTATATGCTGGGCAACAGGCTTTGAAGAGTCAGAAGTGTATTGAACAACAACCTTTGGAGGTTCAGGCTCTTGTTTCGGCAAAACAACCTCTTTAGGCACAGGAGCCTCAGATGCTTCTTTGATTTCCCCACGCCTGAAGCCCTTCTCAAGCAAAACAGCATTAACCGTATCCAAGGCAGCTTGGACCTCTTTAGATTCAGCAGTTAATTTTTCCAGCTGCTCTTCCATTCGCTTTTTGAATGCGATGAGTGACTTCATTTTTTCTTGGTCTTGAGCCAACGTAATTCACACACGCTGAGTATTTTAGCGGTTGATGCTTATCAGTTTTAGCTTTTCTACGCCTGCGGAGACTCGCTGATCTTCTTGAGTTGGGCACGATACATTTCCACTATCTCTTTTGAAGTTGTCGCGTCTTCTGGGCTTTTGTCGGTTCTGTATTTACCGGTGAAACGTGGAAAACGAATCGCCAAACCTGCTCCCTTACGTATTGAATTCATAGCGCACATGTGAATGGGGCTTAGGGTGATTTCAGCGCCTAAAATCTCAAGCACTAAGCTGGGTTCAAACCAGACATCAGCCTCCAACATCGATTTAACACGGGAGTTCTTGCGGGGAATCACATGCTTCTGAAGCGTTTCATGAAGATTTGTAAGGTCTTTGTCTGTGAAGCCTGTGCCGCACTTGGTGACAGTTTCAAAAGTGTCCTCTTCATCATTATAAGTAGCTAAAAGCAAAGCGCCGTACGTTCCTGCTCGTTTTCCTCTGCCATGAAAAGCCCCCACCACCACAAGATCCACGGTGTCAGTCATCTCGCTCTTGTAGTCGCGCTTATATTTTATCCAAAGCCAACCGCGACTTCCCGCTTGGTAAACTGAGTCTTTGGCGACGGATTTGCACATTAAGCCTTCGCATCCTTCCGCTATGGCTTCCTCAAAAAAGTCCTCAAGGTCCTTTGGATCGTTGACTATTCTTTGGATGGCAGGTGTTACGCGGTCGCTTTTTTTAACTATTTTTTCAAGTTCTTTGCGTCTGTGGGGGAGAGGTTCAAGGGTTAAGTCTTTGCCGTCAACGTAGAGTAAGTCAAAGGGGAAAAGCGAAATGGGATACTGTTCTATAGCTGCTGTCACGCCATACTTGCGTCTCCGATGCATCAACTCTTGAAATGGGCGCATATCGCCGGTTTCTAAATCCATCGCCACACATTCAGCTTCCAAAATCGCTTCTTTTGCAGCAATTTTGTCTTTAATTAATTCAACTGCGTCAGGATACTGGCTAGAAATGTTCTCTAAGCGCCTAGAAAACAACACTACTTTGGCATCCTTCTTATGTGCCTGCACCCGTTCCCCATCATACTTGTATTCAGCTGCGCATTTGCCGCCGAATTTCTCTAAAATCTCTTCAGGTGAAGCTAACCGCTCTGCCAGCATGGGTCTTATAGGCTCAAAAACCACGACTTGAAACTTTTTAATTCCATCCAAACCCTTTTCCACAACCACGTCTGCAACTCTGCCCAGGTCAGAAGAAATGCTGTAGGCGCGCTCAACGAGTTCTCGGGCTTCTTTTCCGCCGCCGTACGCTATCGCTAACGCGTCAAGAACCGTCATGTCCGCAATGCCTAGTCGCAGGTTGCTTGTTACGGTGCGAATTATCCATTTTGCCTCTTTAGGTGAGGCATCAGTTAAAAGACTGGAGAGAAGCGCCATTTTGGTGTCCACAGCGCCAGACCCGGAGATTTTGGCCATTTTGTCAAGCGTCTCATAGACATGCTCTACCGTAAGCTTCCTTGTGAAGAAGGTGGATTGTTTCCGTTTAGCCAAAAATTTCTCTGCCGTTTCGCCGATGTCCCCGCTCTTTTGCAGTTCAGATAGAATTACACTTTCGCTTTGTCCAGACGCTCGGGCTAGCGCTTTTATTGCTAGTTTTTCAGCGATGCCCATCTCAACGCCCATGAAGTCGGGGTACAATTTGCCCTGCGTTAAATAAACAACCTTTGCGATGACGTCTTTAGGCGTTTTTTTTAACAAGTCAACTAGTAAATCTGTCATTTCTAACCGTTTTGTGGTTGCTTCAATTTTTTCGTAGGAGTCAGCGATTACGTCGTAATCCATAATTTTCGCTCAAAAGAAATAGTGGTTGTAGCACTTATTAAAATTATATTGACGTTTTTTCTTTTTTCGTGCTTTTTCCCGCGGTCATTTTGTACGTATCAGCTAGGAGAGTTGTAGGATATTGCTATATTGCACAATTTTTTGAGCAAAAAAGCATATACGATCTTATCCTATATTTAAACCATGCAAGCTATAGGCATCGGATGCGGAGTATTAAAGAAATAGGAGACAAAAGCTATGAATCTATACTTAATTGCTGGAGGAATCTGGATTATCCTTGATGGAGCTCTTAGTATCTATCGCTATAGAAATTCTCAAGGTCAAGGATGGAAAGATAATGCGGTTCGAGTAGTCAGAATGATAGTTGGAGCACTGATAGTAGTAGGAGGTTTAATGCTGTGAGTGAAAAAAAGCAATCCTCTTTTGCACTTGCGCCTTTGGAAGGGCAGAACTTTTAAGATTATGGAAAAAAAGTTAGACTGCAAAGGCTACCAAACAATTAAGTGTTTCTAAAAAGGGTATGAAGCCGATAAAGAATCCGACTTCTCAGATGTTCTTAGTCAACTAAGGAAGGCATCGGGAAAGCAGTAACCACAATAAAGTAAGTTGGCTCAAGCAAAGTTTGCATTTCTGGCTATCTTTTGTTGCTCAAATAATCCTTAATCATTTTGTCATGTTCAAACGCCAGCGGGTATGGCAGTTCTTTTAGGCTGAAAAGCTGGATTTCTTGGATTTCGCTCTCCTGCCTTTTTATTTCTCCGCCAACCGTTTTAACAAGGAAACACGTGGGATAATACTCGTATTCCACGTCATCCCTCACGCCCTTCTCGATGTACTCGCCTATTTTGCGAACCACTGTCACGTCAAGACCTGTTTCCTCTTTGACCTCGCGGACAATGGTTTGTTCAACGGTTTCGCCTGGATCCATTCTGCCGCCGGGCAAAGCCCAGTAACCCTTGAAGGGCACAGTATCTCTTTTAACAAGCAAAATTCGATTCGACGGAAACGGTATTAATGCAGTAGAGGTCTTGCCCGTGTACTTCTTCATGTTTTAACGCCAACTAACTGTTAACCTTGCAATTGTGAGGAACGCAATAAGTTTTTTTAATGGTAAAAAGCCCATTTTCACTAAGCATCAGCCAAGCCCCTGCTTAAAAACTTGGTATTCTCGCTCTGAAAGCCAGCCTTCATGTTTCAGGTAAACTAAGCCTTCAGCTATATTTTCACGGACCGATTCTTGATTCAGGAGATTGTTTTTTTCCCCTAAATCTCTAATTTCATCATCTAACAAGCTGTCTTGTCTGGCAAGCATTTGGACCTTGTTGATTAGGGCTGTGATTTCTTTGAACCGTGGAATAAACAGTTTTTTAATTTTCGACATGCCGAATGCACCCTTAAGTTTGGCAGCGAAACCGATGGGGCTTGTCATGGATGGAGGCAGAAAAATGTAACGTTTACTTAATCCTGCTTGAAAGCAAGCAACGTAGAAGGGCACATAAAACAACGCTGGACTCTTCAACTGCCTGTCCCTCATGCCTAACATTTCAAACCTAGAATTAACTGTCTCTCCCAGCTGGATGACGCCATTAAGTCCCTCAATTACAGGTTTTTCTTGCTTAGTTAACTTCTCAGTTTTCTGCTTAAAGCCAAGCATTTTAGCATCTCGGGCCGCTTCAAGGTCAAGCAAGGGCTGACGGGCCAATTTAATTTCATTTTCAAGTTGAAGTTGCAGCTTGGATATTTTCTGAGCTTTTTGTTTGTTCAGGTTTTTAATGCTGTTTTCTATCCGTTTTAGTTCTTTCTTTAACCCATCGAGTTCTTTTTTAGTTTGACGGCTTTTTTCTTTCCACGTCTTTTCATAAATTAAATGTTTCTTTTCGGCTTGAGTTTTTGCTTCCCGGTTGTAAAGCTTGATTTTTTCTTCACTGCCCTCTTGGAATTTTATTGTTTTTGCTTTTCTTTTTTCAAGGCTCTCAATTTCTTCATCAAAGCTTTTGGTCAAAGCAGTTATTTGCCTTTTACATTCACTGTTCAGCTTTGCGATCTGGGGGTTCACAAATTCTTCTTGAGCTTTAATTTTAGCGTTCGCCTCATCCCTTACCGCTTCGGCTGCAAAAGCCAGTTCCGTTATGAATTGGCTGGTTGTTTTGTTTATGAGCCTTAGGCACTCTGAAAGCCTCTCAGCGTCTTCTCTGAGGAACGATTGTAACTTACTCATTTCAGTTAACATAGAAGAAATCGTTGCCTCTTCCAGGGTTGGAGCAAGCGGCGCTAACTTCGCAAGCTGGCCCGTTACTTCTACGGATTCTTTGCGGTAAACGCTGAATTCTTTTTTAAAATCCACGCCAGCGATTAAGCCTCGCAGCACGAATTCTTTCTCTTTCTTAGTCTGCTGAAAATAACTGTCATGATCAGACAGAAAAGCCATGTAGTCTTCAAGCGTTTTCGAGTTTTCCTCAAGGCTCTCAATGAAGGGTTTAGCTGGGGACACTTCAAAGTAAAGCACGCTAAGCCTAGAACCGTTTAACCCGTTGAAGATAAACGCGGTTTCATTACTGGGAAACAGCCACAGCGGATAACCCATTTTCGTTATGAATAGAAGCTTTTCTTCAGGCTGCTTTACGATTAAGCCACCGCCTTTAGCCCTCTCAAGCTCTGAAAGCGCATAAACAGCAGCTGCCTCAACGTCAAAGCTAAACAGTTCTCTACTTTTCCCTGGTGAAAAGGGCAAAATGAACCGTTTAGCTGCAGCGTTTAACATTAAGCCTCAGTCAGAGTATAAGTTGCTTTTTAAAATTTATTGTTTTCTTAAGCTCTGAAGAAGTCAGATATTTTCTTTTGGAATAGTGCCCGCTTTAACAGTTCGCTTTGCAGTATCCACCTTTGCATTGGAATTTCAAATCGGCCACCGATAAACTGCAGGGATTCAGCGAGACTTTTGAAAAGGAACGGTTTTTGCTTCATGGCGTTCCTCACGTTTTCACGTACCTGCCAGACACCGATGGGCATGATGTACCCTGGCCTTGCTTCTCTTAGTACAATGGCGGTGGCTTGGCGCTGTTCCTTGACTAATTGCTCGCAAACTGCTAGACGCGCTGAGTAGTAGCAGCCGCCTATCTGAGCGTAAGTGGTTCTTCCACCGTTGCCTTCCCAATCAGAAAAAATCGCTATGCTGGTTCCATTAGGGTTCCAAACGGTGCCTGGATACCAAGCTTCCATGGACTCGTAACTCCACTGTTGCGGAATCATTAAAATCTCAAAAACATTATCCATGTAGATTGACTCGTAAACCCTGTACTCATTGATTTCGGGAAAAGTCTTTACTTTTTCCCTGAGGCTTTTGGAGATGGTGTCGTCGACGGCTGTTATGCTCCAGCGTGTAGGAACTAAGCGCCTGTTTTTTTCCACTCCGAAAGCGCCGACGCTGAAGGCTTTTTGAATCTTCGTTACCATGACGCCTCGATTGTAGAGTTCCACCACTGCCTGCTTAGCACGCAAATCCGTATCATAATACGCTTTCTCAATCTTATCATCATATCGTGCGTTGCCAACGTGTAGGTCTCGGATGGGCGCTGAAGGACCAAACGGTTGAACATTATCATCCATGAAAATTGAGCCCCGAGGCTTCTTTGTAAGGTTCAACTCGATGTCTACACTGCTGTCTGCAAGAGCTAACTCGCGTGTTTGATCCAGGATTTTGCCTGCATCCATGAACTTTTGGACGTTAACTCGGTGTTTACCACGTACAAGCATGCTTCGAAAACCAACAATTTCATCCATGGATTTCCCAAACCAGTGTTCAGGTAAATCGTAAATGCTTGTGTCCTCATGTATGGGCGGCACAAGTGGACCAGCGTAAACGTTAGGGTAGCCGATTCTTCCTATGAAAACGCTTGGCGGAGACATGCCATTGATATCTTCACTTGCCATCAGCGGCACGCTTTTGAGGAAATAGTTAACTTTAACCATTATTGGACAACGAGTTTTACCGCATAGAAAACGGGCGCCTTTACACAAAACACATAGGTTGTCCTCTCTGGCTGGGGCAACTATTTGGCTATTATCCGCTAAGTTACTGCTCTTAAGAATGTCTCTTAACCAGTTATCTGAAGCACGAATGCTTTGCGGCGGTTTTGAAGTAAGAGTCATTTACACTTTCATGATGATTGCATCAGCTTGATATGTTTTCCGCAAAACTAAAGCAAAAAGGCACAACATCAATACAAAGATAACATCATCCTGATTTGTAATAGTCAGCCACTGCTTTGAAGGATTCTTTTGGCTCCCATGTCATGTCTGGGTAAGTGGTGCCGTGTTTTCCGTTATCATAGTATTTCACTAAGCTTGAGCTTGCCATGTCAAGGTCGTATTTGGGATTGTCACTGTAAGGCGTAATTTGCGACATAAATTGGGAAATAAAAGCGCCGTCAACTCCTGCATCATCCAGAATTCTGAGGTTTTCAACGAGTTTACTGGCTTGCCATTGCTCGTCGCGAACATGGATTCCTCTTGTGTGCGGACGAACAAATCTGCCTAAGACGGGGATTTGATGCAGGAACTGCGACTTGACGTCGATTATGCCGCCGCCTAAACCTGATGAACTTAAGAAACCTTCTGAACCAATGCCGCCTTGGCATGTACCGTAGCCGAACTCGGTTATTACAACAGGCTTGTTATGGGAGAAAGAGGGCTTAAGCATCTCGATGTATTTGTCTTCAATGCGGTTGATCCTATAATGGTCAACACCTACAAAATCGAAAAGTTCCCAATCTACTGCTTCCCAAACAAGCGAAGCATAAGTTAATTTTCCGTGAAACGCTTTTCTTACTGAATTATTTGTTTTCGCAAGGAATTCGTTGAGCGGCTTGTTGTGTTCTCCAGCCTTTATGCGAGGTATAAGAGTGGGGTTTTTGATGCGTGCTGTAAAGTTTCTGCCTTTGACAATTCCCTTCATGAATAAGGTTAACTCGGAACCAACAATGAAAACCAACTGCTCTGGATAGCGCTGATGCAACGTTTCTGCCGCCGCGGCAGCTTTTGTAACGTATTTTAGGGTATTCTCTGAGCTTTTGTCCCACATTTCAGGAGAAAACCAAACTTCCAAACCCACATCCAAAGCTGCTTCAGAAGCTATCATTAACCGATTGATATTAAGACCGCAGATTCTTACAGCATTACAATGCAAATCATTCTTGATAATCTCAAGTTCTCGGCGTACAATTTTTGGTTCAAAGTGTGGGCGCCAATTCATGCCCATCACAAGTCCGACATCGTAGCAAACTCCTTTTCGTTTCATCGAGTTCGACCCTCTTTCTGCCAGTCGGGTTTATTCATTCGAAATAACCACTTAATGTTTCGCATAGTAGTCAGCCACAGCCCTAAACGACTCCTTCGGTTCCCACGGTATGTCCAGTAGGTTGCACCGTGCTTTCCGACTTCACCAGCGAATTTTGCTAATGCCTTCGGATCTATGTCGACGCCCAAGAGTTCCTTCCCCTGTCTCGCTGTCTGTCGCATCATCTCTTCCACGGTCTCTTTCTCAGCGAAGCTCTTTACCAAGCTGTAGCTCGCCATGTCCATGTCATACTTTGGGTTTTCGTTATAAGGCAAATTTGGGGAAACGAAGGTGAACACGAAAGCTCCCTCGACACCCGAGGCATCGAGTAAACTTAGCTGGTCAGTGAGTTCACGAGCCTGCAGACCCTCGTCACGCACATAATGGCCATCAACCTGAATCGGTATCTTGATAATGTCTGCAAATGCTTTGGGCAAACTTCGATTAAGGTCCAGAAAATCAGCCATCATCCCGAACATGACTGCAAAGCCT